>Ga0065714_10064995_pt1 | contig 14307 bp, 14 predicted proteins | sample MisRhiReplicate2_FD_59101 | JGI IMG/M metagenome (GOLD analysis project Ga0065714, IMG submission 59101) | Miscanthus rhizosphere microbial communities from Kellogg Biological Station, MSU, sample Rhizosphere Soil Replicate 2: eDNA_1 v2... | ecosystem: Host-associated > Plants > Roots >...
TTCAAAGACAGGTCTCCTGTACTTGCAATGTTTTGCGCAAAGGCACCGGTAATAAAGATGACCAGCAATGTAGCTGTTGTTAATATTTTTCTCATCTGAAGTCACATATCTATTGTGACGCCAGATTGCTGACTATGTTACAGACCTGTAACGCATTCTTAGCCCTTTCAAATACCCCTCCGGCGCTAGTGCCCTGTCCGTTTGATCCTTTCGATTTTAATCTGCCTTAATTCAGCACAATCTCACAGGGAAATGAAAAAGCTTCTCAAACCTGTTTTAAGCGTTTTGTATGCCCGGTTCATGTGGTTCTTCACCGTCTTCTCAGAAATATCCAGCTCCTCAGCCACCTGTTTCTGACTCAAGCCCTGCTCCCGGCTCAGCTGATAAACCAAACGGCATTTTTCAGGAAGACTGTCCACCAGCATGCTCAGTCTCTGCTTCACCTCATTGAATTCCAGCCACTGCTGGGTGGAGTCGTCCAGTACATCCAGCGCAGCTTCATTTGCCTGATCATCCCCATAGTGCATGGTTTTACTAATCCTGGCCAGGGCCTTATATACCCGGTATTTCACCGCAACCGCCAGATAAGAACTTAACGTACTGAGCACTTCCAGCTCCTCCCTCCTTTCCCAAATGGTGATGAACAGCTGCTGCACGATGTCCTCCGCCTCGGAGAAGTCGTCCAGTTTATTGGCCGCAAGGGTGTATAATTTTTTCCAGTAACGGTTATAGATCTCCGCAAAGGCCGCATGCTTCCCCTGCTTTAACAGGGTTAACAATTCCACATCCGAAAGCGCACTATAGGTTTGCATGGTCTTAAAGAAGCAACATTACCTCAGGGGTAATGTCCCGGTTTTTAAATGATATAAGTTTTGAGTTGATTAAACCAAATTTAATCAATATCCGCCTCAATATTAACTATTTATTTTAAAAAGTAATTCACATTTTTCCAAGCGCTATGAATGAAAAACTTGTGGATCCATGCCGGTTTATGGATTTAGCAGGCATTTAAGAAGGCTTCTTCAGCCTAAAAATTAATCTCTGCAAATTATTTATTTACCCAAATCAGTACCGGTCCGACCAGCATACTGATCCGCTATCATTTCCAGAACTCCCCGACAAGCTGCTCTCACTGGATTTCTTGAAGGATTTGGAGCGTTTGGCCAACCTTAATGATCATACTGTTGAAGATCCCCTCGGTAGTGATTTTCGAAAAAGGTATCAAAGCAGATTTACGCAAAAAGAAAGCCCAGAAATGCCATTATCAAAGATTTATGAGATGTATGGCTGCAATCCTGGCTGCATCAAGCTTATCATTCTTGCCCCTTATGATGCCAAGTGACTTCTTGATTCGCATTGCAGGTTCGACAACGACCTTCCCCTTCATTTTTGTTAAAGTATTCATCAGCACCAGTCCATAAACACCGGTGACTTCCATTCCCAAAACAGCATAGCCCATCTTGAACCCGGAAATCTCCTTAAGCTTTGCCACAAATTCTTTGATAGATTTAATATTATTCCCAGCCTTTCCATTAAGTATTCTTCCACCCCCATATCGAACGCAATAATTGAAGGTGGCTTTATAGCCCAGCTCTATTTGCTGAGCTTGCGTCCAATATTTAGCGGTCAACCTCAGCACTAAAAAAAACATACGCCCGGCACTGAACTCGCGAATGGTAGACGCATTACTTTACTTGGGTCAAATGAATTGCCGAGTCTTCCAGTTCCTCTTTCATCTCTAACTGGGGGTTATTGTATGACCACCTCTTTGGCAAAACTATCTCCGAAATATACAGCCTGAAAGCCGTCAGCTTTAATTTAAAGTAAGGTCAAACTTCAATGCTTATCCTGGATCTTTTTGATCATGTTCTTTCCGTTTTCATTGCCGGGATTTAGCAAAACAGATTTCCTGTAATGGTCGAGGGCCGTCTTGCTATTGCCTTTTAAAAAGTAAGCTTCGCCCAGACTATCGTAAGCATTTGAGGAGTTTGGATGATTTTTGATGTTTTGAGCAAATATTTCGATGGCCTGATCAATATGCCCTCCGTTCAATCGCTGGTAACCGCATTCATTTAAAAAATCTTCCGGAGGCTGTACCTCATATCCGAACTGAGCAGATAAGTTTTGAAAATGTGTTTGTATATCCTGGTAAGATTTAACTGTGGCCGAGTCTTGCGGGTTTAGAAACCAGTCTTTATAAATAAACCGTAGCCCATCGTACATACTTTTGTACCCTACAGAAAAGTGGTCTTCATTCATATAAGCATTGAATTGCCACTGAAGCGATTTTGGAGCAAAACGCTTCAACTGGTTAACAAGGGAATCAGTGACCAATTTACCGCCCGGTTCATTGCCTAATGAAACAGACAGGTAGCCCGAAAGCTCTAGATGTTCCTTAAGAAAATCAGAAAATCGGCCAAGAATTTCCATGTTTCCGCCATAAATGGCCGGACTGATGACAATCTCTGACTGAAAAAGATCTGGCGCTGCCTCTTTACAGTACACCGCGAACAGGCCGCCCAGGGAGTGCCCTGAGAGGATACGGTAAGGCTGAGTTCTATAGTTTTTGTTAATATAGGGAATGAGCTCGCTTTTTATAAAACTTAAGAAATTCTTCCCACCTCCTGTACTTGCAAGGCTGCTGTCTACCTTGCCATCAAAGATCAGAGAGTGTATGGGAGTGAAATCTTTCTTACGGTCGTTGTTTACAATACCTACAATGATGAGCTGAGGGATACGGTACCTGTCGGATAAAAACCGTTCAAGTTCTGTCACATAGGCGAAGTTCTGGTCCGGGTCCAATAAATACAGCACGGGATATTTCTGATTAGATGTTTGGTAATTGGCCGGTGTATAGATCCACAGTGATCTGTTCTCATTTAAGATTTTTGAGGTGATCACGACCTTCTTTTGATTCCTTTCGGGAAGTTCATCCTGAGCGAGTGCCGATGTCGACTTGCAGATTAAAAGGCCGGCAAGGATCAGCCAGTTGATGAATAAATTAAAGTTCCCTTTATCATGCAGCTTGTATCTGAGGATTTGAAAATAACTTTCAGCCATGGTATGTTTATTTCAAGTAAATCTAAGAAAGCTACGTTAAAATTTTAGGATTAAAGATATATCATTAGGGAGAAAGTTTACGACAACTCCTTTTCAATCAAATCCTTATTGATTGAGAAGATATGAGTGAAAAAAGGTTTTTAAAGATGAAGGCTTACTTACCGTTATGACATGCCCTGAAATCCGTCAGCTTTCGTTGAGAAAGGCATGGATCTTCAGATTGATAGCAGTGCTTGAGGCAGATCCCAGCACATTCGCTATGACATCCTGGACAACAGCATCGAAATCGCCTCTCAGGACACCCCATTCGCACCTGTTTATTTAAAAGAAAGCCGGTCACTGATCAAGGTCATGACCAGGGGCAACCCCAGCTTAAAAGCCGAGGCCCTGGCAGTCATCGAAGAAGCGCTAAAATCCCTGCATCACACCGATCAATAAAAACCAGGATCTGCGCCAAATTCAATTTTTCCGAACCATTAGCCCCCAGCATTGTTATCCTTTAGAAATTAAACTCAACGATTATGACAGACCCTAAAGAAAAAGACGAGCAGGCACAAGATGCCAGCGAGCAAACAAAGAAACCGCAATCAAGCGACACCAAAAACACCCACTGGGACAAACACCAGCAAATAGACGAGGAAGGCAATGAAGTCGGTCCGGATGACATCAAATAAAACAATGTGAAAAACATTCTAATGGTCCTGAGCTCCCACAGCGAGATGGAAAATACAGACAGCAAAACCGGAGTATGGCTCAGCGAATTCACCGATCCCTACTAGACGCAGGATACACCATCACCCTGACCAGCCCCAAAGGCGGCAGACCACCGGTTGACCCCATGAGCGAACTCACTGAAAACATCACCGGTTCCAACCGCAGGTTTCGGGACGATGAGCAGGCAAAAGCCGACTTCAGTCAAACCACCGTACTGGATCAGATCAAACACACCGCGTTTGATGCTGTATTTTATCCCGGCGAACATGGCCCCATCTCCGATCTTGCGTATTACGAAGAAATACCATCGACCATTAAGCAGGATGATACGCTTATTGAAGATATATCTTCTCTATTCCTGAAATGATCGGGTCAAGTGCCAGCCCTTCGTCCTGGTTACCGAAAACAACGATTGAAAAGTGTTTCTCCGGATAACGAACATAATAAGAGGAGAAGCCTGTTGTTCCTCCGCTGTGCGAAATGCGTTTCAACCCGAACCGTTTTTCAATATACCAGCCGTATCCATAGCCCAGTCCGGGCGCTTCAAACGAACTTGGTGTAAAAATCTCCTGCATCGTCGACTGTTTCACCAGCTTCTCTGTGTAGAGCGCCTGATCCCATTTGTAAAAATCTTTTACCGAGGAATAAATCCCTCCATCGCCCCGCAGGTAACTCGCCTCGCTCTGGTCTTCTAATACCAGCTTTCCACCCCTTTCATTGTAGCCATAAGCCCGGTTTTGAATCTTTCCTTCCAGATTATTGAAAGTTGTACCTGACATTTTCAGAGGCCGGAATACCCGGCGGGACAAAAATTCACCAAAAGGCAAGCCGCTCAACTTTTCAACAATCAATCCCAGCAGCACATATGCCGTATTGCTATAGCGGAATTTACTGCCCGGCTTGAAATTGGTACTGTCCTGCTTTTTTACGATTTCAAGTACATCAGTGTCATTTAATGGCCTGCCCAGATCTTTAAGAACTGAGTTCCCGTAAGTAATGAGTCCTGAAGTATGGTTCAGCATCTGCTTAATTGTGATTTCGTTTGCAAAATGCGGAAGACCGGAAAAAAACGAGCTGAGTTTATCTTCCAGCTTAAGTTTTCCCTGATCTCTCAGCATTAAAATGGCCATCGCCGTAAAAGGTTTGGTGACTGAGGCAATTCTATAGTTGGTAGCAGAAGTAGTTTTGCGGCCGGTGGAGATCTCCGCATAGCCAAACGAGTGGTCATATACTATTTTGCCGTTTTCAATCACCATCACGCTAATCCCGGAAGTCCCCGGACCTGAATATTTTCGGAACAGCGTATCCACTGCCTTTGTCCTGGGATCTTGAGCCTGTGCGTCGGTTAAATTAACAATAAAAAGGAGTAAGAGCGCAGGCGCAATGTGTTTCACTTTTTTTATTGAGGTAATTGTATTCAGATCAGTCTTCAGGTTATAAGCAAAAATATTTTTCATATGACGTCAAAACTAATAAAATAGGAAGCGGCTTTCAAACCATTTAACCAACAGACGGAAATACACAAGGGAAGTTGCATTTGCTATTGAAATTCTTATGAGTTCACCCGATAATTTTAAAATTGAACGCACTATGGATGCAGAGAAATATGAAGTTATGTTGCGTATTTCAGCGAAACTGGTTCTTCGTCACATTTGGTGAAGGGCCTTATCAGATTCTAAAAGTACAGTAATGAAATTCACAAAGCCACTTCACAGCCCGGGTCAAAAATGAGAAGTGTGGTATTTAGGTTTTCACTAAAAGTGGCAGAGAACCAGTTCTATGAGAACTTGCTGCCACTCTGGAATAACCTAAAAATTATCTGTTGCGAGAGCGTAAAGAGGTAGGCCTTAAAAAGTGTTAAATCTGGCTAAACTGTTTTAAAACTGTCTCTGCTTAGTTTATCTTAGTGGCATGAAATTTCCAGCTCTTGTGTTTTTTGTCTTATTTTTTTATACAACATTCAATGTAAAGGCCCAGTATTTGGATCAAATGTCCAAACAGTTGTGTCCGCCAGCTGATCTTAAAAAAGACATTCATCTCGTACAAACCACACTGGAAAAAGAACATCCCAATTTATATCTGTATATTTCTAAAAAAGCGCTTGACCACAAATTCGACAGCTTAAGAAAAACAATATTTAAACCCATAACCCCAATAGCGCTGTATATCAAATTACAACGGGTGATCAGCAGTATAGGCGATGGGCATTTGACAGTAGAGATAGATTATTCGAAATTCACTCCGCAGGACATTGCTTTTTTGAAAAAACCATCACTGCAACACCCGATTTATCAGTTCAGCTACTATGTGAACGGAAATAAGCTGTTTATTTCAAAGAATTTATCTGCCGATTCTACAATTGTAAAAGGCACAGAGATCCTGAGCATCAATGAGGTGCCTGCAGCAAGGCTGATAGACACCCTGAATAGTTATATCACCGGAGACGGTTACAATACCACATACAAAAGATATCTGATGAATAACGGTGTATTTGCAGAGCGTTACCGGTTTTTGTTTCCGGATAAAGATCCGCTAAATATTTTGCTTAAGTCCTCAGGCAACCTCAGGAAAATTAAATTAGAAGCACGTCAGGAGAAGGGGTTTGACAGCATTGGTGGAACGCGGCCGCCTACTACAGAATACAGAACGCTAACTGCTGATCAAAATGTTGCCTATCTTAAACTCCGCACTTTTTACAATGAACCTAACTTTGCGGGTTATGAGGGTATTTTTGCAGACATAGAAAAGCGTAAGCCAAAGGCCCTGGTTATCGATTTAAGAGGAAATACCGGCGGAGAACTAATTTGGGCAGCCAGGATTTACAGTCACCTGCTGGATATCCCCAGGTATTTTTTCAGGCTTCCAGATGAGATTAAACAGCAAAAAAAGCTGTACGACGATCCGAAAATAAGAAACTGGGTTAACAGTACACCTATGTCCAACTACCAAATGATCCAACCTTATTCCTTTACATTTAAAGGCAAGGTTTATGTTTTGATCGATGGAGGTTCTTTTTCATCAAGCAGCCTGCTCGCAGCGAATTTGAAAAATCTAACAAATGTAACGCTTGTGGGTGAAGAGACCGGCGGCAGTAAAAATATCCTTACAGCGGGTGTACAAAAAAGCGTTACCCTGCCTCATAGTCAATTGCTGCTGAAATATGGAAATAGCCCCGCTTATTTTGGTGACCTCAGCCATATCGATGGCAGAGGCGTCATGCCCAATGTCACGGTTACTTACCAGATTGACGATTTTCTGGCGGGTAAAGATCTGGAACTGGACTGGGTGTTGAAGGATATTGAGAAAACTGTGGACGCTCAATAAACAAAATTAAGTGTGGGTTATTCAAAAGTAGTAACAAGTTCCATACGAGTGCTTCTCCGCCGAGTTTGATGATGGATTCCAGATCAGATTATAAGAGTATTGCTTTTAAACTCAGAAAGCCACTGCAGACCGGATCCAAGAATGAGACATCTCATGTTTAGATTTTCACCATATTGTTTATTCGTAATCTAGCTTACTCCAAATTGCTTCACGAATGGGAACTTCATTTATTCACGGTGATTCATCTCCTCAATTACCTCCATAATGGTTTTATCATCATAACCATTCATTTTCATACTATTTACAGCTTTCCAGTAATAGGCACGGCCTTCTTCTGTCTTCCCGCTGTTTAGCAGCAGCCGGCCGGCTTTGGTCCGGTAGCAGCCCCCCTTATTAGGGACGTTAAGAAAAAGTGCCAGCGTAGATTCACCCAAAAAGAAAGCCCAGAACCGCCATTATCAAAGAATTATGAGATGTATGGATGTGGTTACTTAAATAAGAAAAAGCTGTGTAAATAACCTTTGTCAATCAAATGTGTATCTTTTGGTGTGTATCTTTTCACCAAAAGATACACACTGCTGAATAACTAAACTTTTATATCAAAGAATTCATATAGATTAAACTCGTAATGTAAACGGCTTCATAGAACATGCCCACGAACTTTTCTCATATATACCGATCAGGAGGGATATTTTGAATATTTAATCACTTTTTATTGCTTATAGCGCCTATAATTAAGGATTAAAGAGAAATAAATTCATTCAGAAATTGTAGATAATTACTTACATCAGAAAACGATTTCCTTGAGCAGACATAAAGTCTAGTGGGATTAGAAGCCATACATACCGCCCGAAACTGATATTTGCTCACCAGTGATCCAAGCTGCATCATCAGATGCGAGAAATACTGCGGCTTTCGCAATATCTTCGGGTTGGCCCCGTCGGCCAAGTGGTGTATAGCCGAATCACATCAGCTTCTTGAGATACATCTCCCTGCAGCAATGGCTGTGCCTCCATTATCTGTAATGGCTTTCACCACTTTTTCTGCACCATCTTTACTTGTGGAATAATTCACTACTACTTTTGCGCCTTCTGCAGCAAAATGTTTTGCTATTGCTGCACCTATTCCTTTTGAAGCACCGGTAACAACCGCCACTTTATTTTTTAATCTGTTCATTCCGAAATATTTTAAATAATTAATAGACAGTAATAAATCTGCACCAAACCTGGAGCTATTACTTAGATAAATAGGTCATGCCACCATCAACAAGAAGTTCGGCACCCAACATGAAAGAGGAATCATCTGAAGCCAGGAATAACGCTGTTTTACCGATATCCGATGGTTGACCTATCCTGCCAATTGGCATTACACTGGCAAAGTGCGTTTTTACAGCTTCTATTTGTTCAGCAGGAACGAACTTGTCAAATGCTGGCGTATCTGTTGTACCTGGTGTAATTACGTTTACCCTAATCTTTCTTTGTAAAAGGTCATTTGAGAACCCTTTTGCCAGATAGATTACTGCCGCTTTTGCAGCACCATAAAGACCAAAGGCAGGGTAAGCACGATGTGCTGCATTGGATCCGATCAGAATAACAGAACCACCATCATTCATGTAAGGCAGTGCTTTTTGAACAGTAAAGTAAACACTTTTTAAGTTCAGATCCATGGCTTTATTATAGTCGGCCTCAGTCGTATCTACCACGGTACCAGTAGTTCCAGCACCGGCGTTCGCAACAACCACGTCTATCTTCCCGAATTTTTCAGTGGTTTCTTTAAACATGCTCTCCAGGTCGGCCAGGTTAGTTACATCGGCGTTGATGGCTATAAAACCATCCCCCAGTTTCGCCACAGCACTATTTAGGGTTTCCTTGTTTCTTCCAACAATAGTTCCGACTGCACCATCATTTTTAAATGCTTCCGCAATTCCAAATCCAATACCACTATTGCCACCTGTAATTACCGCGACTTTATTTTTTAACTTATTCATGATTTTTGTGATTTAATTAACATAGCCAAAGATGCAGCCTGTTAACGGGCTGTGGCTTGACTAAAGTCATTAAATACACTTGATAAAAATCAATTTATTTTAAGGAGCTCTTTCTTATCCTGCTTAAAGTCTCGGGAGATAATCCCAGATAAGATGCGATCATGGCTTGTGGAAACCGCTGCAGAAAGTGTGGATATTCATTAACCAGTTCCTGGAAACGTTCTTCCCCTGATTGGCTAATGGCAGACTGCATCCTTTTCTGTGCTGCAATGGTGTAATTTTGACCGATCACATTTTGCATTGCCGCAAAAGCGGGAATTGGCTTTATAAACTCCTCCACAAGCGCATTCGTGATTTGAAGAATTTCCATATCCTCCAACGCTTGTATATTAAACCGACTTGGAGTTAACTGGTAAAAGCTTTCAAAATCGTTCAACCACCAGTTCTCGACACTTAATTTTAGAATATGTTCGTGTCCTTTATCATCAACTGTAAACGTTTTGGCCGAGCCTTTTACAATAAACCCAGTATATTTACATACATCCCCTTCTTGTAGAAAATATTGTCGCTTTTTTAATTTCTTTGACTTGAAGTGCATCATTAAGACTTGCTTCTCGTCCGCTGAAAGTACCTTGCCAGAAAGTTTCTCAACATAATCAAAAAGCGCTGTAAAATCGGACATCATATAAATAGCTATAGAAACGAGATCAAAAATAGCCTTTTTTGATCTCATTTCTATATTCTTCAGTTACTTGTTAAAAAATCGTACAGAGCATCCAGAACCGGGATATTTACTTGGAGTCAATCTAATTATGTGCTTTAAAACAAGAAAGATATTATATCAAAGATTTTTCGTCAGTAATTTAATGTAGACCCTAAGATTACTATACCGATCTTAAAAAGAAACTAAATAATTTCTTTCAGCACCATAAAACTTGTATATGCCATTGACTAATGCACTAAAACTACCTAAACGGTAAACCTCCAGGCTGCCTGTGACCAACTCCCGTCTTGACGAATGCACCAGATCTGTAAAATTCCTTTTAAACGCAGCTAATTATGCGCATAATCCGTTAGACCGCTCCGGTCATCATAAAATTCCAGGTCGGGAGAAAAGAAGCTCATTAATCCTTCCAAGTCACGATTATTATAAGCGGAGAACAAATAATTAAAAATTTCATATCATTTTTTTTAATCAGACAAACCCAGTAGCCCAAAGGTTACCTAGCTTATAGTGTATCTTTGTTTTTTTTCAGATAAATATAATAGCCCACATAACCCAGCGATAAACTAAAGGCGACCACTGCAACCGACAACCAGCCGAAAGGGAAACTGCTGATCAGGGCAAAGCCGATACCAGCACCAAGCAAGAGCAGGAACCACTTGACCGCATGATTTTTGTTTTCCGCACCGATCTTCAGCATTTTCTCCGCTTCATCACTGGTGATGCCCATAAGAATCATCTTGCTTTTAAGGCGATGGTTTAGTAACATACGGATCAATGTCAATAAAAAGCTGGTCGCTACATAAAAGAGCAGGATGACGATAATGGTACGGATAAATACATCGGGAATATACGTACCATCAGCGAGGGATAAGCCACTGCCCTCGGTATGTCCCGGCATTTGCTGAATATTCAGGAAACTGAGGAATATCATTTTTTTCATTTGATCACTTTTAAAGATGAGACGATTATATAATTATCAGGTTGCAGTCACTCCATTTTTAGGGCGCTGAGTTTTTTACGATAGGTATTGAAAAGTTCCACCAATTGCACAATCAACAGACCGGAAAGCAACAGCAAGCCAATGATAATGGCAAAAGGTGTAATATCCATAAACACCCAGCGGAGCGTGTGCCAAAAACCTATCAATCCGATGACCAGGAATGCAACAGTGCCCAATAGGAATCCATAAAGATAAAGGGCCTCTTTGCTGTCCTCCTTATTAATTGCAGGCAAGCGGTCTGGAATGAGATCATCTGTTTTGAAATCCAGAAGGGGTGTTTCCGCTTCCCGGATATGGCGGTATAGTGATTGGTAAGCGTTTATCTGCGACTGGCAATGGCCGCAGCCAGCCACGTGCTCCATAGCAACCTGATTTGTATGTCCATCAAGCGCACAGGCTTGCAGTTCTTCTTCATTTAAATGTGCTTGGTTCATAAATCCTCCTTTGAATAATGATTGAGTAAACTTTCCTTCAACACTTTTCTTGCCCGGAATAAATAGTTTTTGACCGTTCCAACAGGAAGCCCGGTGATGTCCCTGATCTCATCGACGCTCAATTCTTCTTTGTGAAATAAAGTAATGAGCGTGCGGTAGACCGGTGGTAATGTAGTACTGAGCTTTTCCAGAATCTCCGACCTTTCTTTAATAGAAAGCAACTGGCTGGCATCAGGTATATCTCCTGCATTCTCCTGAGCGCAAGTGTTGCTTAATAAGAGCTCCTCACCTGCAGAAATGGTGATCAGTTCCGATCTGTATTTTTGCAAATGATCCAGACAGGTAGTGTAACTGATCTGCGCGACCCAGGTAGACAGTTTGCATTGAAAACGGAACCGCGGCAGATATCTGAAAGTTTTCAGGTAAATATCCTGCGTAAGATCCTTTCTGTCCGGATGGTTACCCAGCATTTTGAATACAATTTGTGCAACCAGTTTCTCGGTACGGCGAACCAGTAAGGTAGCAGCATGCCGGTCCCCGTCCATGATCTTTTTGACCACATCCCTGTCGGAAAGAATAACAGATTGTCCTGAGCTCACTATATGATTGGACGCTGCCCATAAAAAAAAGTTGCAGAAAACCTCAGAATTGTTTGCCTCAGTTACCCATCTGCGTTTTCTTTTTTCTTCTTTTTATATAAATCACGACCCCCGTTAAAAGGATCAGCAATCCTGTCACTATCCTTACCACATAATATTCATCACGTTTTCGGTAGGGAACGTTTGTCAGCGAATTGGGTTGCATATACATATAGCCGTTTTTATTGTCGAGTACAAGGTTAAACCTTTTTAACAGGTCATTGCCCAGGAGCATATGCAAGTCTTCTCCGCCCATATCCCGTGTCTTATATTCAAATCCTGAAAGTTGGTATTTGCCAATATCCAGCTTTGGCGTTATTGCCTGGTTCAAACTGATCATACCTGCCATTTCGTTCACTATCCTATAAGGCATCGGCACATCAGCACTATTTAAAATGGAGGTTCGGGCACCCGTGTCAAACATCACCCAGCCTGTCTGGGTTTTGTTACGGATGGTCAGATTTACCTTGATGTACGGTATAACGCCGCCATCAAGGATGACCTCGTGGCGGGAATAAGCGGCCGTTTGAGGGGGCAAGACATGATGTACCACTAATATTTTCTTGTCATAATTGATTTCCAGCATTTTATCCCTGAACAAGGAATTGCCGATGAGCAGGTCCTCGTAATCCTTCATATTACTGGCAACGGCGATGGGGATGCTGTCCCAGACCAGGTTTCCTATCTGCAGCCGGTTTTTACTCGCTAACGGTACCTGATTCACACCATCAGAATTGGTAAGAGTAGTCTCGCCATCAAAGTTCATTTTAACTTTCTTAACGGAAGTTTTATTGATGAGGGTTCCCCCTGCACCCAGATCAAGCTGGATATTGGTGACCTCTGAGCCATTTAGTTTCGCATTAACATATACTTTACGATTGTCGCCCAAAGTAAATGGGATCGTATCTGGCCCGGCGCCGGTATTTTTTCGCGTGGAAGCATTAAAATTTTTATAACTGGCCGAAATGCGGGTATAGCAACTGTCCTTGCCGTTCAGTAAAATGATAAAATCGTATTCCTTCCCATAAGTCGTATTGAAGGAAATAGAATCCAGATCGGTAATGAAGGTAATGGTGTTGCTTTTTTGCGGAATTTCCACATAGTAATAGTCAGGTTTTCTTTCAGGCATAATCGCCCAATAATCTTTTTTGAAGTGTTTTCCGTCCCTGATGCTGGCAGTTTTAGATGTAGCCCGCACAACAGGCAGAATACTTTGTGCAACGGCAAATTGTCCTGAGGTTAAAAGAAGAGCAGCTGCAAATCCATATGTCCTAATCCGCATCCCTGTGGTTGATCTTGAAGTTTTCATTTATTCGCTTTTAATGATCAGACCGGAATATTGTGATCAGGTTGCAATTTCACAGCAGAATCGACCAACAGAGGTGGCCACATACGGAATAATCCCCAAGACCAACCATTGCCAGCGGTTTTGTTGCAGGATCTCTTGATAGAGATTAAAAAGAGGCACCAATGCAGATTTACAGAGAAAGAGTGTCCAAATCTTTATCAAAGATTTACGAGATGTAGATGATGTATTGGCATCTTTAAAGCTATAATTACCATGCTATGTTTTTGAATCTGCTACAAAGACAAGCTCTTTTTTTCTCCATTGGCTTTCTTTCTGCGGCTAGGTTTTGCTTTCAGTGTTTTTCTTTGAGACCGGTTTCCTACAGCTTGCTTTTCTACATTAACCTCCTCCGTTGGCATTAGCTTTGCCATTTCTGTACTGATCAGCTCCTGTATATCCGCCCAGACTCGTCTATAATTTTCCCGGATCTCCTCATCGCTTACCTTCCTGATTCCAGGCAATGGCCGATAAGCTTTCTCTTCCAATCGAATCGCCTCATGATCGTTTACAATCTCCGCATGAAACATCTTCAGTTCAATCTTCTGATCAGGGTTATCTGCCACCATCCCCACAAATTCACCAGAGGAAAGCGAAGCAATTTTACTGGCCGGAATGGCAGCATCCAGCTGCACAGACCGGCTGACCGAAGTATCGGAACTGTTAATACTTACACTTTCCCTTTGCTGCATGATCTTTCCAAAAGCTTCAGACAGCTTTTTGGCGCTGTCACCCGTCACCTGCCCACTAATGATATTGCCCGAGATCCCGGCAATAATATTGGCCTGCTCTGAACCGTATTCCTTTTTAACCTGCTCTATCGACTGAATCCCAATCGTACAGCTCACCAAATTGCTTCTGGCTGTGGTAATTGTGGGCACCAAATCTGCCACTAAAGTTGGATACTCATCAAAAATAAGACTGCATTTCAGCTTGTCCTTTTGATTCACGAGCTTTAAAATCCGGTTGACATAAAGTGACAATACCGCGCCATAAGTCTGTAGTTTTTGCGGATTATTCCCCAGGCACACAATCTTAGGGGCCTGGGGGTTATTAATGTCCAACGTGAAATCATTCC
>Ga0065714_10064996_pt1 | contig 14304 bp, 17 predicted proteins | sample MisRhiReplicate2_FD_59101 | JGI IMG/M metagenome (GOLD analysis project Ga0065714, IMG submission 59101) | Miscanthus rhizosphere microbial communities from Kellogg Biological Station, MSU, sample Rhizosphere Soil Replicate 2: eDNA_1 v2... | ecosystem: Host-associated > Plants > Roots >...
TTAACGGTAACATCTTATGGAGATGATTTCCAACAAGCCATAAAAAAATCTTACCAAAACATAGATAAACTAAATTTTGATAAGATGTATTTTAGAAAAGATATTGGCTTCGACTTACTTTAAGAAAGAGTGAGCCGTAGTATCTTGGTTTTCTGTTCCGGCGTCATCAAATATGCGTAATTGTTTAATCCAATAAGCAATTGCGCATGCGCAGATGATCATAAAAATCCAGTTAATTGTGCTTGCAGCAAACCAGCTAACTAGTTCCAAACGACGTAAAAAGTCAAGAGGAGCAAACAAAATGTTAACGAATAAGTATTGTATTCCTTCGAAAAAAGCTGTCATAATTTTATAAAATTATATGTTATTTATTGTTTTGTAACGCATTGAGGACAAAATTCAGATAATAGAATCTTTTTTCAACTTGTTGGGTTTCCTTTTTAAACAAGTATTATATTTACAATCACAAAAGTATAAAATATCCTTATGATAACAAGTGTTTTTAAAAAATCTACACCATTAAATTATTCTTTGGTCGTAATTTTAATACTGGTTTTCTTTTTTCTGTTTCAAATTCAGGAACCATCATGGATGGCTTCTTATTTTTTGGCGTTTCAAAAACTAAGTTTATTATGCTTTATTTTAGCTTCTTTTTTCCTTATAAATTTTATAGTCAAAAAGAACGGACTCAGTAAAGACAACGGTTATTCGATATTTTTCTATTTATTATTTATTTTGTTTTTCCCCACGATATTTAATAATCCAAATGTTATCTATGCCAATTTTTTTCTGTTATTGGCGCTCCGAAGATTAATCTCACTACAATCTTTAAAAGCTTCAAAAGAAAAAATATTTGATGCTTCTTTTTGGATTTTAGTAGCTTCTTTATTTCAATTTTGGTGTATTCTTTTCCTGATTCTGGTATTTATTTCAATAGTTTTTCACGTTTCAAGAGATTACAGAAACTGGGTTTTACCGTTTGTAGCACTCCTAGCAGTTGCAATTTTGTTTTTATTGGTATCCTTAGTATTTCACTTTAATGCCATTGAATTTTTTGAAAAAAGAGCCGTTATAGATTTAAGAATTGATTATTTCAAAAACAATTACGAAAATGGAGCACTTTCAATCTATGTTGCAGTGGCTTTATTTTTTGTGGTTTCAATCTTAACAACCCTCTCAAACAGACCACAGATTGTACACACATCATATAAAAAAGTGGTGGCCTGTTTTTTTATTGCAGTCTTTGTTTTTATTCTTTCGCCTGACAAAAGCAATGATTTATTGATTTTCAGCATTACGCCTTTAACGATTATGGCAGCGAGCCATGTTGAATATGTACAGCAGAAATTAAACAATGAAATTGTATTTTATGTACTTGTTTGCTGTAGTTTGTTTACGTTTTTCTCTCAATTATAATTTACTTCCGTAAGCAAGATCACCGGCATCGCCAAGTCCGGGAACAATGTAGTTTTTTTCGTTTAATTTTTCGTCTAAGGCAGCAACCCATAAATGACAGTTGTCAGGAAGATTTTTTTCAAGATGAGCAACTCCTTCCGGAGCAGCGATAACCACTACAATATGAATTTCTTTTGGAACAGCATTCTGAACTAATTTTTCATGAACAGCTACAATAGATTGTCCCGTCGCCAGCATGGGGTCCAGAAGCAAAACCGTTTTATCCTTTAAGTCCGAAAGTGCTTGATATTCAACTCTAATTTCAAATTCATGATCGTTATTGGGATGATATCTGCAGGCCGAAACAAAGCTGTTTTCTGCCTGATCAAAGTAATTTAAAAAGCCATTATGAAGTGGTAATCCGGCTCTTAAAATCGAACATAAAACCAAATCACTTTCTATTTCAGTCGTTTTTTTAATGCCAAGAGGTGTTTGAATTTCTACAGTTTTATAAGATAGATTTTTGCTTAATTCATAGGCCATAATTTCGCCAATACGTTCGATATTTCTTCTAAAACGCATGCTGTCGTTCTGAATATTTACATTTCTGATTTGACCTAAAAAATGGTTTAATACGCTATTGTTTTCAGATATATAATGAATTTTCATGTGGAGTTTTTAGAATTATCAATGATTTGCGATACTAAAATGAAAAAACAGGCGTTTTTTTCACACTATAAAAGTATAAAAAGTATCTTTGTCTCTCTAATAAATAAAGACATGTTTTCAAAATTAGCTTATTCTGTTTTCGAACAAAGTATCAAAGATTATCACCAGTTTGATAACGTTGATCAGCCTATAAACAATCCTTATCCAAAAGATAAATTTGAGCATCTATTATATCTAAAAAACTGGATTGACACCGTTCAATGGCATTTTGAGGATATTATCCGTGATCCGCAAATTGATCCGGTTGCAGCTTTAACTTTAAAAAGGAGAATTGACGCTTCAAATCAGGAACGTACTGACATGGTAGAATATATCGACAGCTACTTTCTGCAAAAATACAGCAATGTACAAGCAAAAGATGGAGCAAAAATCAACTCTGAAAGTCCGGCATGGGCATTTGACAGATTGTCGATTTTAGCTTTGAAAATTTATCACATGCAGGAAGAAGCGAATCGTGTAGAAGCTTCTCAAGAACACAGAGATAAATGCCAGGAAAAACTAAACATTCTTTTAGAGCAAAGAAGTGATTTGTCTACAGCAATTGACGATTTATTGACTGACATTGAAAATGGTGACAAATTCATGAAAGTGTACAAACAAATGAAAATGTACAACGACGATGATTTGAATCCAGTTTTATATCAAAACAAAAAATAATTGGCAGAATTGTCCAATAAAATTAAGCATATAGCCGTCATGAGACTATCCGCAATGGGAGATGTCGCCATGACGGTTCCTGTTTTACGCGCTTTTGTAAAACAGTATCCTGACGTGAAACTGACCGTAATTTCTCGTCCGTTTTTTAAACCTTTTTTTGACGGAATTCCGAATTTGGAATTTTTCGCTTTTGATGAAAAAGAAAAACACAAAGGTTTTTCTGGCCTTTTGAGATTGTATAAAGATGTGAAAAAGTTTAAAATTGATGCTTTTGCAGATCTCCATAATGTTCTTAGATCTAAGATTGTGAGTTTACTTTTCGCTTTAAACGGAAAAAAAAGAGCAACAGTCGATAAAGGAAGAGAAGGGAAAAAAGAATTAACCCGTGCTGAAAATAAGGTTTTCAAACAATTGCCAACTATGTTCGAAAGACATACAAAAGTGTTTGAAGAACTTGGTTTTACTTTAGATTTGTCTCAACCGGAATTTCCTGAAAAAGCAAGATTAGATTCAGCTATTTTGGAAATCATTGGAAATCAAAGTCAGAAATTAATTGGAATTGCGCCTTTTGCACAATACGATTCTAAAGTTTATCCGATCGATTTAATGACCGAAGTTATTTCGAAATTAGCAGAAAATCAATCTATTAAAATTTTGCTTTTTGGCGGAGGAAAGAAAGAAATCGAAATTCTGGATTCACTTTCAAAACCGTTTGAAAATGTAATCAATATGGCTGGAAAAATTAAATTTCAACAGGAATTACAATTGATCAGCAATCTCGATGTAATGCTTTCTATGGATTCCGGAAATGCCCATATTGCCGCAATGCTGGGGGTAAAAGTGGTTACACTTTGGGGTGCAACGCATCCTTATGCAGGATTTTTACCTTTTAATCAAAGTTTAGAAAATGCCTTAACTTCAGACAGAAATCAATATCCAAAACTGCCAACTTCTGTTTACGGAAATAAAATAGTTGAAGGGTATGAGGATGCGATGAGAAGTATTTCTCCGAAAGACGTAATTGCTAAAATAGAACAACAGTTCTCAAAATAAAGCTTAGAAATTTCAATAAAAAATTCCAAATTCCAACTTTACAATTGGGATTTGGAATTTTTTATTGGAATTTAATTTTCCTATAATTCAAGAAAAAGATACCCCATTGGTTTCTTTTTGTTTCTGTCGACTACAACTTTAACAAAATGATTTTCTTTTTCAGTAGCAAGCAAAACGTGTTCGAAATCTTTGGTTGAATTTCTATACACTTTATGTATCAATTCTGATTCTTTAACTTTATTCGATAAAATTTTGGCTGCCTTTAATTCACTTATGTAGGGCCAAATATTGTATAAACTATCATTTGAAAATGGTATTTCTTCCATTCCTTCAAGCATTGATGAATTATACTTTTCTTTTGAGAGCAGTTTAGGAGCTTTTCTGTTTCTTCTTTTTTTAATTATAAAATAAACACAGAAGAAAGAGGTTATTACAAAAAGTAAGACAAAAGACAGACGGAGGTAGTGATGCATTGCCATAATATTTAATGTTTTAAACGTGTTGACAAATAGATATAACTTACAACTATTTACGATAAAAAAGTATAACAGCTTTAAGTTACTACTAATATAGTAAATTTAGGGCATGTTTTTTTGAAAAATATTTAAAATTTCACACTCTTTTTTAAACTTTATTTAGACAACAAAAAGTACTTCGAAAAATTCAAATTCAACTTTACAATGAGATTTGGTATTTCTATTTTTTTTGACATTTTTCTAAAGCCAAATTTTCTCTTCCCTACATCTGTTATAAATATAGTTTTTAAGGTTTGAAATTGTGGCTTCATAATTTGGAGCATCATAACCAAATCGTTCGTGTTCCATTTGTTCTTTTTCAATAGAATTGCATCCTTTTATAACCTCTTTAAGCATATCGAGCATCGCAAGTTCTTTATTATTATTTTTCTGAAATTTAAACGCTACAATTTCATCTTGCAACTCTTCACAATATTCCATAAGCTTTTCAACTTCAGGTTCCTCTAAAAGTTGTTGCTTATTTTTAAAAATTTCCCGTACTGATCTCATAATAGTTAAATATTAAATCCCAATTTTTAAATTCCAAATTCCAATTTTAGTAGGGACTGTAATTTGAAGTTTAAATGGCGCAAGGCATATAAAAATCTTACAAAAATAAAGAATTTTACAAAATAAAAAAAATTCCAAATTCCAATTGTAAAGTTGGAATTTGGAATTTAAATATTTTTGGAATTTATCCTTTTATTGGAATTTTACCCTTTACACATCATCATAATCTACATAAATAGATTCTGAAGTTGGATGTGCCTGACAGGTTAAAATTAATCCCGAAGCAATTTCCTTATCTGTTAAAATAGAATTTTTAGTCATCTCTGCAGTTCCTGAAGTTACACGGGCCAAGCAACTGCTGCAAATTCCGCCCTGACAAGAATAGGGAGCATCAATACCTTGTTTTAAGGCTGCATCCAGAATAGTTTGTTTTTGAGACATTTCAAACGAAACCTCGTCATCATCAACTAAAACGGTAATTTTTGTATGTCCTTCAAGTGACGTTTTTATTTCATGTTCCTGAGAGGAAGACGTAAAAAGTTCAAACTTGATAGCTGATTCTTTTACATTTTTCTCTTTCAAAATATCAGAAACCGTATTGATCATTTCTTCCGGTCCGCACAGGTAAAACTTGTCAAATTGAAGTTCTTTGTGTTTGTTGTTCAGAACAAAATTAACTGCTGATTTTTCGATTCTTCCAAATAATGCATTTTCGGCTTTAGCCTGACTATATACATAGTGCACAAAAAAGCGTCCAACATATTTTAATTGCAAATCGTGAAGTTCCTGGTGAAAGATAGTTTCTTCAGGTGTTCTATTTCCGTAAACCAATACAAATGAACTTTTTGGCTCACTTTTTAATACCGATTTTATAATAGAAAGTACAGGAGTGATTCCGCTTCCTGCTACAAAAGCAGCATAATTTTTTTGTCTTTCGGCATCAGGTTCAAAAGTAAATTTTCCCTCCGGATGACCTACTTCAAGAACATCTCCGGCTTTCAGTTTTGTATTAGCAAATTGAGAGAACAAACCGTTTTTAACCGCTTTTACAGCAATTCGTAATTCACCGCTCTCTGGAGCAGAACAAATCGAATAAGCGCGTCTAATTTCTTGATTATCAAGTGTTAATTTTAAATTTATATATTGTCCTGCAATAAATTTATAGTCTGGTTTTAGTTCCTCAGGAACATTAAAAAGTATAGAAACGGCATCGGTTGTTTCGCGTTTTACCTCTTTAATTATCAGTTTTAAGAATGAAGGCATGATTGTATATTTTATGCAAAAGTAGCAAACGGCGATTAATTCGCAGACACTAAAGTATTATTTTTAACTTTTTTTGTAACGTTTTCTTACATTTGGTCTCTTACTACAAAACTCAAAACCAATTAACCATGATTAAAAAGTTTATTTATCTCGAATGGAAAGCCTTTATCAGATCGGCGTCGTTTGGAGCGAACCTTGCAATGAAAATTTTGTTAGGTTTTTTAATGATTTATTTTTCACTGATTTTTATTGGAGCCGGTGTCGGAGCATTTTATTTATTAAAAGAAATGAATCTTGAGCCGTTAGTAACAATCAATAAATTTTTGATTTATTATTTCTTATTTGATCTTGTTATTCGTTTGCTAATGCAGGCAATTCCGGTATTAAATATCAAACCGCTGTTGGTTTTACCCTTCAAAAAACCAACGATTGTTCATTTTTCATTAGGAAAAACGGCATTATCCTTTTTTAACTGGGTTCATGCCTTATTCTTTGTTCCATTTTCTATAGTGCTGATAGTAGAAGGTTATGATATTATTGGAATCATAATGTGGTTTCTGGCGGTTTTCTCTTTGATATATATCAATAATTTTTTAAATATTATTCTAAGTAATATCGATAAATTATTTGTGGTTTTTGTTGCAATTGCAATTGGTTTTGGTGCGGCGCAATATTATAAATTATTTGATATTACGGTTTTAACAACGCCTTTTTTTCAGGGACTTTATGCTCAGAAAGGATTGTTTTTAATTCCGGTTTTAGTTTTGGCAGGGCTGTATCAATTTACATTTAAGTACTTTAAGAATAATTTATTTTTGGATGCAGGACTTTCTAAAAAAGAAGATATTGCAACGACTGAAAATCTGGTTTGGCTGAATCAATTTGGAACTTTGGGAACATTTCTTAAAAATGATATTAAACTCATTAAAAGAAACAAAAGATCAAAAACTACTATTGTAATGAGTGTTGTTTTTTTGTTTTACGGATTAATATTTTTTGGAAATATGAGTCAGCCACCAGCGATGCAAATTTTTGCCGGAATATTTGTTTCAGGCGGGTTTTTATTTGTCTTCGGGCAATTTGTACCAAGTTGGGACAGTTCCTATTATCAATTAATGATGACACAAAATATTCCGTATAGGGGTTACATTACTTCAAAATGGTGGCTTATTGTTATTGCCACTTTTATCTCAACTATACTAGCTTCATTTTATCTTTTTTACGGATGGGAAGTTTACCTTACCATTGTTGTTGGTGCCATTTATAACATCGGTGTTAATTCACATTTGGTGCTTTTAGGAGGAGCTTTTACAAAAACACCAATCGATCTGAGTCAGGCAGGTGGTGCATTTGGAGATAAAAAAGCATTTAACGCCAGTGCAATGTTGCTTTCGTTACCAAAAATATTTTTACCCTTATTATTGTATTGGCTTGGACTTCATTTTGCCGACAAGACGGTTGCGTTGGCCTTAGTTGCCGGAGCTGGTGTTTTAGGATTTATCTTTAAAGAAAAAGTTTTTTCTCTTATTGAAAAAAGATATAAAATGGAAAAATACAGCACGATAAGTGCTTACAAACAAAAGAATTAATTAGAGAATGTGCCAATTTGGAAATTAGATAATTCACCTGATTGAACACGAATTAACAATTAAACAAATCAACAATTAAACAAAAGAAAATGATACAAGTAAATCAACTTTCAAAAAAATATAACGGGACAACAGTTTTAAATATTAACAATCTTGAAATTCCAAAAGGACAGAGTTTTGGATTAGTAGGGAACAACGGTGCAGGAAAAACAACTTTTTTCAGTTTATTACTAGATTTGATTCAGCCTTCAACAGGACATATTACGAGCAATAATATTCAGGTAAATGAAAATGAAAACTGGAAATCTTTTACAGGTTCATTTTTAGATGAAAGTTTCCTTATTGGTTACCTGACTCCAGAAGAATATTTTTATTTTATTGGAGATTTACGTCATCAAAACAAAGCTGATATTGATGCATTGTTAGCGCAACACGAAGAGTTTTTTAATGGAGAAATTCTGAACAATAAAAAATACCTGCGTGATTTATCGAAAGGCAACCAGAAAAAAGTGGGAATAATTGCGACACTTATCGGTAACCCTGAAGTTGTAATCTTGGATGAACCTTTTGCCAATTTAGATCCAACCACAGTTAGTCGCTTAAAAAAGATTATTAAAGATTTGGCAGAAAATCCAGATGTTACGGTTTTAGTTTCAAGCCATGATTTGCAACATACTGTGGAGGTTTGCGACCGAATTGTCGCATTAAATAAAGGGGAAATAGTTAAAGATATTCAGACTTCAAAAGAGACACTTCAGGAGCTTGAATCGTTTTTTGCGGTTTAAGTTTCTATATTTCAAAAAGAAGCGTATTTTTACACGTCATTATACTAAAAAGCCTTTTTAGAAGTTAATGGATTTAAACTCTTTTCTATTGAAAAAGAATACTCTAAAATATTGTTTTCCGTTTGTGTTTTTATTCTTTTTGATAGCTTGTTCTACCAAGAAAAACACATTTTTGTCTAGAAATTCTCATGCTTTAAGTACAAAATATAACATTTTGTACAATGGAGGCATTGGTCTTGATAAAGGTTTGAAGTCTATTCAGGCAAATGATCAGGATAATTTTTGGAAAATGCTGCCTATTGAAAAAATGCAGGTCGATGAAAATTATTCCGGAGAAGAAAAAGCTAAAAATCCCGATTTTGAATTAGCTGAAACAAAAGCTACAAAGGCGATTCAGAAACACTCTATGAATATTGGCGGAAGAGAAAAAAACTCGCAGATTGATGAGGCGTATTTAATGCTTGGGAAAGCGAGATATTATGATCAGCGTTTTATTCCGGCTTTAGAGGCATTCAATTATATTTTATATAAATATCCGAACAGCAGTAATATTTACACAGCAAAAATCTGGCGTGAAAAAACCAATATGCGTTTAGGAAATGATGCAATTGTGGTAAAAAATATTAACCTGTTATTAAAAAATACAGACTTAAATAAGCAAACATTTTCAGATGCAAATGCATTATTGGCTGAAGCTTTTTTACATTTAGAACAAAAAGATAGTGCTGTAACGAAACTTAGAATTGCAGAAAACTTTTCGCGAGTAAACGAAGACAAAGCACGTTATCGTTTTATTTTGGGACAGATGTATCAGGAAATCGGAATACGAGACAGCGCGATTTATTTTTATAATGCCGTGATCGACATGAACCGCAAAGCCGATCGAAAATACATGATGCATGCTTATGCGAAAAAAGCACAGATGTTTGATTATGAGAATGGCGATCAGGATATGTTTATTGAAACTTACAATAAATTGGTAGATGATCGCGAAAACAGACCATATTACGACATTCTGTTTTATGAGATGGGAGTTTTTTTTGACACTTATAAAGAGCAGGAAAATGCGCTTGAATTTTATAATAAATCGCTAGCCAGAAAATCTAAAGATCCTTATTTGGTCGCGTCGACTTACAGAAATATTGGAAACATGTATTTTAAGAATACAGATTATACTATGGCTGCCAAATATTATGACAGTACATTAGTAAAATTAGATCCTAAAAGCAGAGAGTTTGCTTTTATTGAAAAAAACCGAAAAAACTTAGACAACGTTATTAAATATGAAGCAATTGCAAAACGCAATGATAGTATTATAATGGTGTATGGTTTGCCGGAAGCAGAACGAAAATTGTATTTCGAAAATTATATTACGGAGCTTAAAAAGAAAGACGACGCAAAACGTATTGCAGAAGAAATAGAAAAGGAGAAGTTAGCAAACGTGGAACGTAATTCAAAAGCTGGAAACATACCAACAGCTATAAATCCGCAAGCACCGGTCCCTACTGATTTACCAGGAGGAGCACTTAATCCTCCGGGAGCAAATGATCAGGCAAGTACCTTCTATTTTTATAATCCAACGACGGTTGCTTATGGTAAAGTGCAATTTAGAAAAATGTGGGGAAATCGGTCTTTAGCAGGTAACTGGCGTCTGGCTTCTTCCAAAACAATTGTAAACCCAGTTTTAAAAGATTCCTTAAGTATGCGTCAGGATTCTCTTAACGCATTGCAGGATTCTGTTGTAGTCGAAAAGTATACAACGGCATTTTACGAAAAACAACTTCCAACAAGTCCGGTGGTTATGGATAGTATCGGTAAAGAACGAAATTTTGCCTATTACCAGTTAGGACTTCTTTATAAAGAAAAATTCAAGGAGTACAGTTTAGCCAGTGACAAACTCGAGCAATTATTGAAAAATAATCCGGAAGAAAAATTAGTGCTGCCATCGATGTATAATTTGTATAAAATATATCAAATTACAAATCCGGCGAAGGCAGAAAAAGTGAAATCGGATATTATAGGAAATTATCCAACTTCAAGATATGCCCAACTTTTAAATAATACCAATACAAATGATTTAACATCACCTGATAAAGAGTATAACAAATGGTATAAATTATATGAAGAAGAGCAATTTGATGTTGTTTTAAATAATATTGATAATTTGATTAATCAATATGCCGGCGACGAAATTGTTTCTAAATATGAATTATTGAAAGCCAATACGTTAGGAAAAGTAAACGGACTGGCTGCGTATAAAAAAGGCTTAGAAACAGTTGCAGATAATTATCCAAACAGTGAAGAAGGTAAAAATGCCCGTGAAATTTTGGAGAAACAAATACCAGGTTTAGAAAAGCTTGATTTTACAGCTGTTGATGGAAAAAATTGGAAAATCATTTATGCGATTCCTAAAGGAGATACCAAAACAGCTGCGAAAATTGAGGAATCGATCAAAATATTTTTGCAGGTTGAGAACTTCGAAAAACTCACAACTTCATTAGACAAATACAATAAAACCGAAAGTTTTGTAGTTATCCATGGAATAAAATCAGAGGCATATGCCAGAGATATTTCGGGAGTTTTGAGAGACGATAAAAAGTACAAAATCACACATCCTGCAATTATTATATCAAGTGATAATTACAAAGTGATTCAAATCAAAAAAAATCTTGAAGTGTATTTAGCGCCTAAAAACCCATAAACCATGTTTGAGAAAGCAAAAAAAAGCGGCACAGAACTTTTAGGAAAAACAAATAGAATTGTTGAAGGAACTTCTATTATAGGTGATATAGTTTCTAAAGCCGATTTTCGATTAGATGGAGAATTGATTGGGAATTTTACTTCGCAGGGAAAACTGGTTATAGGACCATCCGGAATTATAAAAGGAGAAATTATTTGTCACAATGCGGATATTGAAGGCGAGTTTCAGGGAAAACTAAAAGTATTGGAAGTCCTTAATATAAAAGCTACAGCCCATATTCATGGAGAAGTACTTGTTGGGAAACTGTCTATAGAACCAGGAGCAGAATTTACTGCTACTTGTGCCATGCTAACTAATTCTAAAGAAGTAACTTTGAAAGATGGAAAAGGAGCCGAAGAACTCAAACAATAAATGGTTAGTTTTTATTAATATTCCCATTCAAATGGGAATCATTATTTTTATATTTTCCTATGTGGGAGTTAAGTTAGATCAGAAGTATTCGGATGGTGGTTCTTTGTGGACAATTATTTTTTCTTTATTTTCGGTTTTTTTAGCACTTTATAATGTTTTAAGACAAGTTAAAAATTTGAATAAATAATGAACAAAACTATTGATTTTCTAAAGTACTTCCTGCCTTTCTCTATTGCACTATTTGTTGCGCAATATTTTACCATGCAATTTCTATCAGATAAATTTATGTTCTTGTACTCGGCATGGAGCATCTATTTATTTAATGTTATAGCAACTTTTTTGGTATATCTCTTTTTGATTTTTGTAAATAAAAGTTTCGCAAATTATACAGGATTCGCTTTTCTTGGCGCAAGCTTTTTTAGAATGATGGCGGCAATCCTTTTTTTGATTCCTCTCATAAAAGGAGATGTTAAAAGCCCAATCGTCGACTTAAGTACATTTTTTATCCCTTATTTTTTATTTTTACTTTTCGAAACATATTTCACAATTCGCTTAATAAATAAAGGTTAATTGCTTTATTAACAATAAGATCGCCTGTTAAAAACTTAAATATTAAAAATTACATCTATAAATTTTCAATTTTCAATTTTAAATGTACCTTTGCAAAAAATTTTTGGAACCTAAAATTAGATACAGATTTAATAATGATAATTTCAAATAAACCAGTCCAGTACTTATTAGTTACCTTATTAGCACTTACTTCATCAGTAAATTTTGCTTCAACTCCTGTTGATAGTGTTTCTGTGAAACACGAAACTGTTGAGTCAGTAGAAGGAAATCACGCAGAAGTAAAAGCTCATGGGGAAAATGTTGGTCACGAAATAGAAAAAGAATTTAATGCTAGTGAATTAATCAATTCACACATTGGAGATTCTCATGATTTTCATATTGCTGATTGGGATGGTCATCCAGTTTCTTTTAGCCTTCCAGTTATTTTGTGGACGAAGAATGGATTGGAAATTTTTTCATCTTCAAAATTTCATCACGATAATTCAGGAGAACATGTTGTTGATATTAATGGTCAGGAATTAGTTCGCTATAAAGAAATAATTTTTTATGCTGATAAATTTGAAACATTATCACAAGATGCTAAAGATAATGGTGCTTTTGCTTTTGATGCAAGACCTTTAGATTTTTCTATCACAAAGAATGTTTTTAGTATGTTGATGTCAGCAATTATTTTATTCTTCTTGTTTCTTGCAGTAGCAAGATCTTATAAGAAAAATGAAAAAGCACCAAAAGGATTAGCCGGGTTTTTGGAGCCACTAGTTACTTTTGTTAGAGATGAGATTGCTGTTCCTAACATTGGAACAAAAAAAGCAGGTAAATACATGCCTTATCTTTTAACTATCTTTTTCTTCATCTGGATTAACAACCTTATTGGATTAATTCCATTCTTCCCATTCAGTTCTAACTTAACAGGAAATATCTACTTTACATTTGTAATGGCATTTATCACTTTTATCGTTACAACTTTAAGCGGAAACAAATCTTATTGGGGACACATTTTTAACACGCCGGGAGTTCCTGTGTGGTTGGCGCCAATTATGATTCCTGTAGAAATTATAGGAATGCTTACTAAACCATTTGCATTAATGATTCGTTTGTTTGCAAATATTACTGCAGGGCACATTATCATTTTGAGTTTAGTTTCTTTAATCTTCATTTTCAAAAGTATTGCTGTTGGACCAGTTGCCGGAGCATTTGTATTGTTCATGAGTGTATTAGAATTATTAGTTGCTGCTTTGCAAGCGTATGTTTTTACTTTGCTTTCAGCATTATTTATTGGTCAGGCTGTTGAAGAGCATGATCATCATTAATTAGAGTTTTATTAATTATTAACTATATAAATTTATTATTATGGTATTAGCTGGAATCGGAGCTGGATTAGCTGTAATTGGTGCAGGTCTTGGTATTGGAAAAATTGGTGGTTCTGCAATGGACGCTATTGCTCGTCAACCAGAAGCTGCTGGAAAAATCCAGACTGCTATGATTATTGCTGCTGCACTTATTGAAGGGGTTGCTCTTTTCGCAGTAGTTGTTGCGTTAATCGCAAAATAATTAAAATCTAAAACTTCCTGTAGCGGTTGGCTTCAGGAAGTTTTTTAAAAAACGATAAACAATTTTTAAATATATACTGTTATGCAATTAACTTCACCAGAAAGTTTAATTTTTTGGACAACAATTATCTTTATTGTTTTCTTCATTCTTTTGGCAAAATTTGCTTGGAAACCAATATTGGGAGCTGTAAAAAGCCGAGAGGAATCTATCAATAATGCTTTGGCATCTGCGGAAGCAGCACGTTTAGAAATGCAGAATTTAACGGCAGACAATGAGCGTATCTTGAAAGAAGCTCGTGCAGAACGTGACGCGATGTTGAAAGAAGCTCGTGAAATGAAAGAGAAAATGATTGCTGATTCTAAAAACGAAGCGCAAGAGCAAGGTCAAAAATTGATTGCTCAAGCTAAATTGGCAATAGAAAATGAAAAAAATGCTGCTATGGCTGAATTGAAATTACAAGTTTCAACTTTATCATTAAGCATTGCTGAAAAATTATTGAAAGATGAATTATCTAACAAAGAATCTCAAACTAAATTAGTAGAGAAAATGTTAGGTGACGTAAAGTTAAACTAAGA
>Ga0065714_10002567_pt1 | contig 14302 bp, 14 predicted proteins | sample MisRhiReplicate2_FD_59101 | JGI IMG/M metagenome (GOLD analysis project Ga0065714, IMG submission 59101) | Miscanthus rhizosphere microbial communities from Kellogg Biological Station, MSU, sample Rhizosphere Soil Replicate 2: eDNA_1 v2... | ecosystem: Host-associated > Plants > Roots >...
GCCGGCCTGTTGCTCGACAGCGGTTGGCAGCCACTGCACCTGTATGGGGTGTTTGCCGTGGTCTTCGTGATTGCCGCCGCCGTGTTGCTGCAACTGCGGCCCAAGGCACCGGCGCAACCGGCCGCCCAACCCAGCCAGGCCTGACCATTACAAAGCAGTAGCGAGGCCCTGCCCTCGCTACTGACAACATCCTCCAGGAAAACAACAATAATGACTTACTTTCCTCTCCCTCCCCGGGCCCTGCTCGGCGGTGCAATAGCGCTTGCCCTGATGCCTTCGGTGCAAGCTCAAAGCAGCGGTTTTCTTGAAGATTCCAAGACCAGCCTGACCCTGCGAAATTACTACTTCAATCGCGACTTCAACGATCCCGGTGCCAGCAAGAGCAAGATCGAAGAATGGGCCCAGGGCGCGATCCTCAAGTTCAGTTCCGGTTATACCCCGGGGGTTGTCGGCTTTGGCCTCGACGGTATAGCCATGCTGGGCATCAAGCTCGACAGCGGTCCGCAACGCAGTGGTTCGGAGCTGCTGCCGGTGCACGACGATGGCCGCGCCGCCGACGATTACGGGCGCGCGGGGCTGGCGGCGAAAATGCGCGTTTCCGACACCGAAATGATGCTCGGCGAACTGATGCCGGACATTCCCCTGCTGCGCTACGACGACGGCCGCCTGCTGCCGCAGACCTTCCAGGGCGCCATGCTGGTGTCCCGGGAACTCCCCGGCCTGAGCCTGCAGGCCGGTCAATACAACGCCGTGAGCCTGCGCAACTCCTCGGACATGCAAGACCTCTCGGCCTGGGCTGCGCCCACCGTCAAGTCGGACGGCTTCAACTATGCGGGCGCCGAATACCGCTTCAACGAACAACAGACCCAGATCGGTGCCTGGTACTCGCAACTGGAAGACATCTACCAGCAAAGCTATCTGAACCTGCTGCACAAACAGAAATTCGGTGACTGGACCCTCGGCGCGAACCTGGGGTATTTCATCGACAAGGATGACGGCAGCGCCCTGATCGGCAACGTGCAGAGCCATACCGCCTATGGGCTGTTCTCGGCCAACCTGGGTGGCCACACCCTGTACCTGGGGCTGCAGAAGGTCAGCGGCGATACCGGCTGGATGTCCGTGTACGGCAGCAGTGGACGGACCCTGGGTAACGACATGTTCAACGGCAACTTCAGCAACGCCGACGAGCGTTCCTGGCAGGCGCGTTATGACTACAACTTCGTCGCCGTCGGCATTCCCGGCCTGCTGCTGATGACCCGCTACGGTCACGGCGAGAACGCCACCACCAAGGCCGGCAGCAATGGCAAGGAGTGGGAACGTGACACCGAGGTCAGCTACACCTTGCAAAGCGGCCCGCTGAAAAACCTCAGCCTGCGGGTCAACAACGCCACCAACCGTCGCAGTTTCAACAGCGACTTCGATCAGACCCGCGTGATCGTCAGCTACCCCCTGTCGCTCTGATCCCCCGCCAGGGGCGCGTGTCGCCCCTGTATCTCTCCCCTCCTTGCGCTACTATGGCGAACCTACCTCTGGAAGTCGCCTGCATGAGCAAACCGGGTCAAATGGTGCTGGTCGCACTGCGCAAGATGATCGCTTCGGGCGAACTGGCGGCCGGCGAACGGCTGATGGAAATCCCGACGGCGGAACGCTTCGGCGTCTCGCGCATGCCGGTGCGCATGGCCTTCGTCACGCTGGAGCAGGAAGGCTTGCTGGTACGCCATGGCGGGCGGGGTTATCAGGTGCGCTCGGTGAGTGCTGACGATATCGCCGGCGCCGTGGAGGTACGCGGGGTACTGGAGGGTCTGGCGGCGCGGCAGAGCGCCGAACGCGGCTTGAGTGAACAAGCGCAGGCGGCGCTGCGCGAATGCCTGGTGCAAGGCGATGCACTGTTCGACAAAGGCTACGTGACAGAAGAAGACCTCGAGGCGTTCCACGACCTCAACATGCGCTTTCATCAGGTAATCGTCGAGAGCAGCGCCAACCCGGCGATTGCCGAAGCACTGGCGCGCAACGACCATCGCCCCTTCGCTTCAGTGTCAGCGCTGGCGATCGATCGCCAGGACATGGCGCGCGAATACCGGCGCTTCAACTTCGCGCACATGCAACACCACTCGGTCTACGACGCGCTGGTCAGCCGCCAGGGCGCACGCGCTGAAGCCATCATGCGTGAGCACGCCAATGCCACACTGCGTTACGCCGAGGTCTTTGGTGCGATCAGCAACAGCGACCGGATGAAAGTGATCGCGCGCGGCGAGTGATCGGCGGGTTAGAGGTCCAGCACCAACAGCCTGGTCTTGGCCCTCGAGCAGCAAGGCGTGAACTGATCATTGGCCGCTTGCTCTTCTTCGGTGAGGAACAGGTCACGGTGATCCGGCACCCCTTCCAGCACACGGGTCAGGCAGGTGCCGCAGATGCCCTGCTCGCAGGAAAGCGCAATCTCGACACCGTGGCTTTCCAGCACCTGGACCACCGTCTTGTCGGCCGGAACGTCGAACACCTGCCCGCTGCTGCCCAGCTTGACCTGGAACGATCCATCAGCACTGGTATCCACCGGCGCTGCGGCGAAGTACTCACGGTGTAACTGGCCATCGCTCCAGCCCTGGGCCTTGGCACTGTCGAGCACATGCTGCATGAACCCCGAAGGACCGCAGACATACAGGTGCACATCAGGCTGCGGATGGGCCAGGACCCTGGCGGCATCCAGGCGCGAATCGGCCTCTTCATCAAAGTGCAGGTGCACGCGATCGGCAAAGGAGGCCCCTTTGAGTCGCTCGACGAACGCCGCGCGGTCACTGGAGCGGGCACAGTAATGCAGCTCGAAATCGGCACCGCTGTGGGCCAGTTGCTCGGCCATGCACAGGATCGGGGTGATGCCGATGCCGCCAGCGAACAACAGGCTGCGCCGCCCCTCGGCTACCAGCGGGAACAGGTTGCGCGGTTCGCTGATGAACAGCCGATCACCGCTGTTGACCTGCTCATGCAGGCCTTGGGATCCACCGCGTGAGGCGGAGTCCTTGAGCACGCCGATCAGGTAGCGATGACGCTCTTGCGGGTGATTGCACAGCGAGTACTGGCGGATCAATCCGCCAGGCAGGTGCACGTCGATGTGGGCCCCGGCACTGAAACCGGGCAGTTGCCCGCCTTGTGCACAGGCCAGCTCGTAGCTGCAGATATCCAGCGCTTCGTTGTTGCGGGATGTCACGACGACTTCAATCATGGCGCACCTTCAGGACCGGCCACCGAAGTGGCCGTGAACAAGATCAATAGGAGAGGACTGGTTTAGCGCCCCAGGGCTAGTTGGCCGTGGCGATCAGCTCGGCAGCCGGCGCGCGCTCACGGGCGATGATTCGCTCCAGCACGCGACGGGACTGCACACCACCGGCGTCGATATTGAGCTTGAGCAGGTTGCGCTGGGGATTGGCCAGCAGGTTCTTCTGCTGTTGTTCGAGCATGTCGAGGTCTTCGCTGAAAATCTTGCCCTGGCCCTCGCGGATGCTGGCGGTCAGTTCTTCGTCGTGGGGATTGAAATTGCGCGCCATGCCCCAGAAGTACCAGATCGACGTCTCGGTTTGCGGGGTAATGAAGTCGACCACGATGCTCGCGGCCTTGTGTTGCGGCTCGGCGTGATAACCACCCTTGCCGGCATGGGCCACGCCCACCTCGATCAACACGTGGCTGGGCGGGGTAAAACGGCAGATCTGCCACCGGTCTACCGGCACGTCGTCGGCCAGGTTGTTGCCACGCAGGGCCATGCGCCAGAACGGCGGCGCCATGATGTTTTCCATGTGCCGCGCGGTGACCACCTCGTCACCCTCGACGGTGGTGACCGGCGCCGCTTCATCGATCTCTTTCTGGCCGATGCTCGAGGCGTGCACATAGGTTTCGTGGGTGAGGTCCATCAGGTTATCGATCATCAACCGATAGTCGCAATTGATGTGGAACAGCCCGCCGCCGTAGGCCCACTCGTCGCTGACCGCCCACTCCAGATGATGGATCAGTGCAGGGTCAGCCTTGTCCTGCTCGCCGGGCCAGACCCAGATGAACCCGTAACGCTCTTCAACGGCGTAGGTCTTGTTGCACGGAAAACCCCGTACGCGCTGCCCCGGCATTTCGACGGTCTTGCCGTCACAGCCCATGACCAGTCCGTGGTAGCCACAGACCAGGTTGCCGTTCTCGACATAACCCAGCGAAAGCGGGGCACCGCGGTGCGGGCAAAAATCCTCGACGGCGGCAACGCGCCCTTCATGGCCACGATAGAAAACGATTTTCTCACCGCATATCTGCCGCCCCAAAGGCTTGGAAGCGATCTCGTCAGGGGTGCAGGCGACATACCAGGTGTTTTTCGGATACATAGGGTTCTCCGGGACAGGCTTGTTTTTATGGATCCATTTGATCGGATAAACCTGATATTCGTCAAGCTTTTTACGGCGCTGACAACTCTAATGGATCCATTAAAACCAAAACACCGATATTCGACCTTCGAACACCCGAGGCACGCCAAGTCGGTCCTGACTACGTGGATGACACTTTTGAAGCCAACCGCTTCAACGCCTGCCTCGATAATCGATAGCTTACTGACGAACTGTCGAGGTCAAGCATGACGAGCACAACTACGGAACAAGTCAGCCCGAAAACACTGAGAAGAGTGATAGTGGCTGCCGGCATCGGCAATTTCGTCGAGTGGTTCGATTTCGCCGTCTACGGCTTTCTGGCCACGACCATCGCCCAGCAATTTTTCCCCAGCGGCGATACCAGTGCCGCGCTGCTCAAGACCTTCGCGGTATTCGCCGTAGCTTTTGCATTTCGGCCCCTTGGCGGGATTTTCTTCGGCATGCTGGGCGACAGGATCGGCCGCAAGCGCACCCTGGCGATGACGATCCTGCTGATGGCCGGTGCGACGACCTTGATCGGCCTGCTACCCACGTATGCCGCGATCGGGGTCACGGCGCCGATTCTTCTGTCGCTGATCCGTTGCGCCCAAGGCTTTTCCGCCGGCGGCGAATACGCAGGAGCCTGTGCCTACCTGATGGAGCACGCACCGAGCGATAAACGCGCCTGGTACGGCAGCTTCATTCCGGTGTCGACGTTTTCCGCCTTCGCCGCAGCCGCCGTGGTGGCCTACGCACTCGAGGCCTCTTTGTCGGCCGAAGCGATGGGCAGCTGGGGCTGGCGCTTGCCGTTCCTGATTGCCGCGCCGCTGGGCCTGGTGGGTCTTTATTTGCGCTGCAAGCTCGATGAGACACCGGCATTCCAGGCGGTGACCGAGGAACATGCCGTGGCCCATTCCCCACTCAAGGAAACCTTGCGCAACCATGGCGCGGCCATCTGTTGCCTGGGCGCCTTTGTGTCGCTCACGGCGCTGTCGTTCTACATGTTCACCACCTACTTCGCGACCTACCTGCAAGTTGCAGGTGGCCTGAGTCGCGCGACAGCGTTGCTGGTGTCGCTGATTGCCTTGCTGTTCGCCGCGGCGATCTGCCCGCTGGCCGGGCTGTATTCGGACCGGGTCGGGCGGCGAATGACGGTGATGACCGCGTGCGCCCTGTTGATCGTTGCCGTGTACCCGGCGTTCCTGATGGCCAGCTCCGGCTCGTTCGCAGCGTCCGTTGCCGGCGTGATGCTACTGGCGGTCGGCGCGGTATTGTGTGGCGTGGTCACCGCGGCCCTGCTCTCGGAAACCTTCCCCACCCGCACTCGCTANACCGCCTCGGCGATCACCTACAACATGGCCTACACCATNTTCGGCGGCACCGCCCCCCTGGTGGCTACCTGGTTGATCAGCACNACCGGTAGCAACCTGTCGCCGGCGTTCTACCTGATCGCGATTGCCTTGCTGGCGCTGGCGGGTGNACTGGCATTGCCGGAGACGTCACGGATTTCCCTGCATGACGTGCAGGCGCAGGGTAAAGGTGCAGGTGTGAGGGCTGCGGCCTGAAACACCGATTGCCGAACAGCCTCATCACGCCGGGGGTTATCGTGGCGTGCCGCGCGTTTCCAGCAATCCCGTCTCCTGCTCGATCGTGCTGCAAAAGTCTGCTACCCCCTTCGACAGCCTTGGCAACTGGTAAGCCGGCGATGCAGGCGTATATTGGTAGTGTCGATCCAGGTAGTTGGGCGATAAAAGATCGCCAATGGTGGGACAAGCGAGAGTGCTGGGGGCGCTAGCGGATAACCCGGAACGTTGGAGGTGTCACATGAGGCAGTATCAACGACTCTTTCTGATCGCAGGTCCCACAATGCGTCACTCGCCGGCGATGGAGCGGGCGATCGCACTGGCCGACGCTACAGGCGCAGCGCTGCATATCGCAGTGTTCATCGAAGACTTCGACCTTATGCGGCTAATGAGCAACAGCGAACAACTTCGTGAGAGTTGCCGGCAGGAGAACCTGCAGTGGTTGACGGATGAGGCCGAACTCATGCGCAGGAAGGGCATCAATGTGACCATCGAAGTTGCATTGACCCGTGACCCGCTGCAAGAGATCCTTGGGCATGTGGCTGTAATGCTGCCGGACATGATTATCAAGGACGTACATCATGAATCAGCGCTCAAACGCGTATTCGTCACGCCTTTGGATTGGCAGTTGTTGCGTGGGTGTCCGACCCCCATACATCTGGTCAGCGAAGTCAGGTGTCCGCTTCCTCGGGTGATTGTGGCGGCGGTTGATCCATCGCATCCAGAGGGTCAGATCAGCGGAATCAACGACAGCGTCATTCAGGCGGCGAACGAACTGGCTACGCAATGTGAGGCTGAATTGCACATGCTGTATGCCTACGAACTGACACACACACATTTCTCTGATGCAGGTGCTGGTGCCGTGACGATGCCAGGCTTCAGCGACGACGTGCGCCGGTCACTTGAAAAGTGCTTTGTTGCCTTGGCTGGACGCCACGGCGTGCCACCTGAGCGACAACACTTCATAGCAGGGCCGCCAACCAAAGCAATGGCCGATTTTGCCACTCATACTCGAGCGGATGTCTTCGTAATGGGAAATACCCATCACAAAGGGGTGGACAAGCTGGTTGGCAGTACCACGGAGCATGTTCTTTATCAGGTGCCCTGCAGCGTTTTGGCCATCAAGGGAGAAGCGGATCTCAGGTAGGTCAACGATTTCCGTTAGCTTGGATCAAACCGAATCAGCGCCAAAAACCGCTGCTAGTCAGCAACACATCACAAAGCAAGGAAAACACTCAGCCCCGAGAGGTCGTCGAACGATGCCAGGAGGAAGTCAACAGAGATACAGGCCCGGCAGCCGGGAAAAACATTATCGCGGACGTTTGTCGAAAGCTGGAGGACGAATTCCGCAAGAGTTTGAGCCTCGCGCCATAGGAAAAGCCGTTTACGAAGCCCGCTATTGAGCGGGCTTTTTTGTCCTTGGCATCCGGCAGTAATCGGCCAGAAGCGGTCGTTGAAATGCTCAGAATCGCGCTATGCAACGTCACTTGTTCAGGCTATTGCTTGATGCTCGACTGCTCTGAAACCTAAGCTCTGAGTGAACCGCAACAGATAGCCATCTGGATCAAGCACCAAAAAATTAAGCTCTCCGTGCAGGCGCTCTTTATCTCGGTACCAGCACTCTTCAATGGGTCTGCGCAATTCAATACCAGCATCTTCGATGGTCCTAGCCAAAGCTTTGGTATCAGAGCACTGGATCGAAAGATTCATCCCTCGGCCATAGGGTGATAATAGAGGGCCAACACGCCATGGAGACTCTTCCAAGTCATCCTGCTCCAGCATCAATTGGCTCCCTTGAAAGGACAGGAAAGTGAACTTGTCCTCAGGCCTTTCGTATTCAATTTTGAAGCCCAGAATCAGGCAGTAAAAATCTAAGCTTCGTTTTAAGTCAGAGACAATCATCTCTGGAACTAATGTGTTCATCTTCATGAACGGACTCCTTGTCGTTGATAACACCCCACAAGCAGTGGGATGGCTGCCCATCTCTGCTCGGCACTGTTTGTACCACGATATCTACTTATGGTCGCAATTCCGCGACCGACCGTTTTGGATCGGTTTCAGCCGGTCGTGACAGGCAGAAATCGGCCAAAAGCGGACATGCCCCTCGCGCATCTACCGATGTAAACGCTCATTGCATTCCCTACATTGCAAATGTCAAAACCTCATTTTGAACCCCATCAAGTCAGAACCCTGCGCATTGCCCTCGAAGCTTTGCTGATATCCCGCTGCTAAGCACCGTGCGTCAGCACCCTAAGTAGGTAAACTACTCGCCAGTTCGTCAAGAACGGCGATCTGCATGTGTCCCGTGCAAACGCTAGGCGTTTCTCCGCGTACTCGCTCCAATCGTCGTGGTCACGCATCCGAGGCGATCAGGCTGTCATCCGGTGGCAAGCGGTCCACCCGTAATGCCTCAACGACCAGCGAAAACGCCTGGGAGGGTTGTCGGCGGCTGGGGTAATACAGGTGAAAACCGCCGAAGGGTTCACACCAGTTCTCCAATACCCGAACAAGTCGCCCTTCGGTTAGATGCGGGGCAAACTCATCCTCGGGTAGATAGGCGATACCCAGTCCACTCACCGCAGCATCGGCGATATGGGTGGTGGAATTGAATACCAATTGGCCGTCTACCCGCACTTTCAGTTTCTTGCCCTGGCGCTCGAATTCCCACGCGTCCATGCCGTCATAGGTGGGGAAACGTATGTCGATGCAGCGATGTGCTGCCAGATCGCGAGGGTGTTCAGGGACAGGGTTTTGGGCGAAGTAGCTTGGCGCTGCCACTACGGCCATTCGTATAGCCGGACCAATGGGCACGGCAATCATGTCTTGGGCCACCGTGTCACTGAAGCGCACGCCAGCATCGAAGCGGTCGGCGACGATATCGCGAAAGCCATAGTTGATATCGAATTCCAGCTTGATATCCGGGTACATCTGCAGCAGCGGCGTCAGCTTGGGTAGCAGCGTGGTCTTGATGATGTTGTCACCGCAGGTTATCCGTACCGTGCCGGCCGGTTTGTCGCGCAACTCGGTCAAGGCTTCCACTTCGGCTTCGATTTCATCAAAGCGATAGCCCACCGCTTCCAGCAGCCGCTCACCCGCCGTAGTCAGAGAAACGCTGCGCGTGGTGCGGGTAAGCAAGCGAATTTTTAGACGTGCTTCCAGGGCCGAAACCACCTGACTCACGGCCGATTGGGTCACCCCAAGTTGCACCGCAGCGCGGGTAAAGCTGCCCACACGTGCCACGGTCACAAAGGCCAGCAGATCGTTGAAATTGTGTTTAGCCATAGCGATAGCCTCGGGCTATTGATTAGGCCTACTTATATCCGCATTAAGCATTCATTAGCTAATCAAAATCTCAATATTCAGCAACAATAGCTGGCATCCCAGGCCTGCGTGAAGAGGGCGAAGCCTCGCGCTAACTGCCTACGTCGCCGTTAACTTTCCTCTGAAAAGGTCGCTGCATGAAAAGACTCGTCGTAATGCTCGGGTTTCTGCTCAGTTCATTCACCGCGTTAGGAGCCGATATGTCCAACGGTGCAGATAATTTCTTCAAAAGTGACAAGGTGACCGTGCAAAAGGTCAGCTTCAAAAATCAGTACCAGCTCAATGTGGTAGGTAATCTGTTCATCCCTAAAGGTCTGGACAACGCCACTCGTAGCCCGGCGATTATCGTGGGCCACCCGATGGGCGCGGTGAAGGAGCAAAGCTCCAACCTGTATGCGCAAAAACTTGCGGAACAAGGCTTCGTCACCCTGGCGCTGGATTTGTCGTTCTGGGGCGAAAGCGAAGGCATGCCACGCAATGCGGTGCTGCCGGACATGTACGCCGAGGACTTCAGCGCCGCCGTGGATTATCTCGGCACGCGGCCCTTTATCGACCGTCAGCGCATCGGCGTGCTGGGTATCTGTGGCAGCGGTAGCTTTGTGATCAGCGCGGCCAAGATCGACCCGCGCATGAAAGCCATCGCCACTGTCAGCATGTACGATATGGGCGCCGCCAACCGCAACGGTCTCAAGCATTCGCAAACGCTTGAGCAGCGCAAGCAGGTCATCGCAGCTGCGGCCGAACAGCGTTATGTGGAATTCACAGGCGGCAAGATCGAATATACCGGCGGCACCGTGCAGGAGCTCAATGCCGACACCCACCCCATTCAGCGTGAGTTCTTTGACTTCTACCGCACCCCGCGTGGCGAATTCACCCCGACAAACTCCACATCCCAGCAGACCACCCGCCCGACGCTGAGCAGCAGCACCAAGTTCATGAATTTCTACCCATTCGTAGATATCGAGAGTATTTCGCCCCGCCCGATGTTGTTTATCACAGGTGAAAACGCCCACTCCCGCGAGTTCAGCGAAGAGGCGTTCCGCCTGGCGGGTGAACCTAAAGAGTTGGTCATTGTGCCCAACACCGGCCATGTCGATCTGTATGACCGGGTAGATCTGATTCCTTTCGCCAAGCTGACCCAGTTCTTCCAGAACCACCTGAAGCAACCGGCAGGCACCCCCAACGCTAATGAACCCCACGATGAATAACACTTGCGCTGATACCCGCTTGGGCGCCACCTCAGCCAGCGAAACAGGCACGCGTGCTGGTCACTGGGGCGGCGTTTATGCGATGACATTGTGCGTGTTCGCACTGATCGCATCGGAGTTCATGCCAGTCAGCCTGCTGACTCCATTGGCAGACGACCTGCAGGTCAGCCAAGGCTTGGCGGGCCAAGGGCTTGCCATCTCTGGCGCGTTTGCAGTGTTGGCCAGCCTGTCCATCAGCTGGATCGCCGGCACCGTAAATAGAAAGACGCTGCTTCTGGCGCTAACTGGCTTGATGGCTGTATCGGGCACCGTTGTGGCACTTGCACCGAACTACCTGATCTACATGGTTGGGCGTGCCCTGATTGGCGTGGTGATTGGCGGTTTCTGGTCGATGTCGGCAGCCACCGCGATGCGCCTGGTTCCGGCCGCTCAGGTGCCCAGGGCGCTGGCTGTTTTCAACAGCGGCAACGCCCTGGCGACAGTGGTGGCAGCGCCACTAGGTAGTTATCTGGGTTCAGTAGTAGGTTGGCGTGGTGCATTTTTCTGCTTGGTTCCGGTGGCGCTGATTGCCCTGGTCTGGCAATGGATCAGCCTGCCAAGTATGGCAACGCAGGAGCGCTCGCCAGGTGCTGGCAATGTTTTCAAACTGCTGAAAAATCGCACGGTGGCACTGGGCATGGCCGCCAGCGGCCTGTTTTTTATGGGCCAGTTTGCGCTGTTCACTTACCTGCGCCCGTTTCTGGAAACAGTCACCCTGGTCAACGTGCCGACCCTTTCTCTGCTGCTATTGGTGATCGGCATAGCTGGCTTTTGTGGCACGACGATGATCGGCGTGGTGCTGAAACGCAGCCTGTATGGAATCCTGAGTACTATCTCACTGCTGATGGCCGTGATTGCTTTGGCGCTGATTCCTGCTGGCACTTGGGTTATCGCCGTGGCGGTGCTGCTGGGGCTTTGGGGATTTATCGCGACGGCAGCGCCAGTCGGCTGGTGGAGTTGGATCGCGCACGCTTTGCCAAATCACGCCGAGGCGGGCGGTGGACTGATGGTGGCAATCGTGCAGTTGGCCATCGCAGTGGGTTCCATCGTGGGCGGCGTACTGTTTGACACTCTCGGCTACCAGAGCACTTTCATCGCCAGCGCAGCGCTATTGATGCTAGCCGCCTTGTTGACCTTTCTGACCTCCCGCTCGCCGGTGCCGCATACCCGGTGACCCATCCACTCGACGGAGCAAGGCCATGCATACGCGCAGTCTTGGCACCGATTACTCCCAAGGCTGGAAGGGCCTCTGGCTGCTGACATTGATGCCATTTGCCCTATCGGCTTCCCCCCTCGCCGCTGTGACGGAAATCGCAAGCCCTCCAATAGGCATGGAGAACACAACGATGTGGATGACCGTCGGCCAACAGCGCTTCGCCATATCTCTTGAAGACAACCCGACCACTCGTGAGCTAGTCGCCCGATTGCCGCTCAGCCTGGACATGACGGAGCTGCACAACAACGAGAAGTACGCCACCTTGCAGCATCCATTACCCACCCAAGCCTACCGGCCAGGAACCATCCACAGCGGTGATGTGCTCTTGTACGGAGCAGACACCTTGGTGGTCTTTTATACAACCTTTACCTCGTCCTATTCCTATTCCCGTCTCGGCCGCATCGACAACTCGGCAGGCCTTGCCAAGGCCCTAGGCCGCAACGATGTTCGCGTGACATTTTCCGTTGACTAGGGATGCAAAGTTAACGCGACCACGACTACTCAAGCGCTGCACGTCAGCCCCACACTTGAACTTTGATTCAGGAGTTTTCCATGACGCCCACACGCTCCGCTTCAACCCTAGCCGCACTGGCGCTGCTCACGGGCACGTATTTCGGGCCAGCCGCCGCGGCCGAGCAGAACTCGACTACTCAGCAAATCACTCGTGCGGGAGAGCAAGCCTCGATGACAGGGCCTGCTGATTATTTCACTGGCCGCGTTCGGGTTGACCCGTTGACTGCCGTAACCGCCGACCTCAATACCTCAGCGGTCTACGTCACCTTTGAGCCTGGCGCTCGTTCGGCTTGGCACACGCACCCTGCTGGACAATATCTGGTCGTGACAGCGGGGGTAGGACGTACTCAGGAATGGGGAAAAGTCGTGCAGGAATTACGTCCTGGTGATGTGGTGTGGTGCCCGCCGGGGGTCAAGCACTGGCATGGCGCCGCGCCATCGACTGCCATGACGCACATGGCTATCACCGGCACGAAGAATGGTAACAACGTCAATTGGATGGAGAAAGTGAGCGATGAACAGTACCCAGCCAAGTAACCGCTGCGATGTCCGGTTAGGCGCGCTGGGCTTCGTAATCCTGGTCAGTTTCGCCTGGGCCCAGATATCCAGCGCCAATACCTCCCATGAACCGGAGAAACAACTAGTGAGTGAGCAGCCTTTAACCGCCAAGCAACAGGTAATTGCCCCAATTGGCGCCAGCATGGCGGTCGGCGATATGTCCCGTTTGCACGACGCGCTCAATCGCGGCCTCGATGCCGGGCTGACGATTAGCGAGAGCAAGGAAATCCTGGTTCAGCTCTATGCCTATGCCGGGTTCCCGCGCAGCCTCAATGCCTTGTCGTTGCTGATGAAAGTCCTGGAAGACCGTGCCGTACGGGGTATTCATGACGCGCCGGGGCGCGATCCAGGCCCTGTTCCCTCGGGGCGCGCTTTGCTCGATCTTGGCACCGACAATCAAACCCGGCTGTTGGGCGCGCCGGTGTCAGGACCGCTGTTTGAATTCGCCCCCGCCATTGATCAGTTTTTGAAAGGCCACCTGTTTGGCGACATTTTCGCCCGCGACAACCTTGAATGGACTGACCGTGAACTGGCCACCGTAGGGGCCATCGCCGCGATGCCAGGGTTAGAGCCGCAGCTGGAGTCTCATCTGAAAATCAGCATGAATGTTGGCCTGACAGTGCAGCAGCTGCATCAGGTGGCTAGCGAACTGAAGACAGCCGGTGAGCCGGATGGAGCTGAGCGTATTTTAGTGGCCTTGGAAAAAATCAGCGGCAGAGCGCGGTATCAGGCAGGGACCGATTGAGGGGCCGTGCGGCTATTGCCAGTCTGGTCAGGTGATGGCCGCGACAGCCTTGCTTAAAGGTACCCCCAAGCCCAGCGATGTGCATATCCAAGTGACGATAGTCAATCTGTGTCGCCGCGGTACCTACGACGCCATCCATGCTGCCGTCCACGAACTGGCCGCGCGCTTAGCAGTGAAGGACTAGCCAAATGGCCAAATGTGTTCTCCGCGATGCCCGTATTCAAGGAAGTCTTTGCGGGCAGGAGGTGATACGTGAGGCAGTCGTCTGATAATAGTTATCTGCTGCGCTCATGAATGCCTAGAGGGCTGGCGCTGTAGAATCTCTGGCTTCAATCTTGAACAGGAATGAATTGAATGCGGATGCCAGCCTTTCTGGGTGTGTTTGCACTGTCTTGCATGTTGGTGCAGACAGCCATTGGTGCTGAGCCAACTGACAAAGTTGTGCGAATCGCACAGATTGTTATCGACCCGGCCCAACTGGACGCTTATCACGCTGCTGTCAAAGAAGAGATGGCCGATTCAGTACGCCTCGAACCGGGTGTGATATCGATCTATTGTGTTGCCGAAAAAGACCATCCGAATCGACTTCATTTCTTCGAGGTTTACGCGAGTGAGACGGCTTATCGTAGCCACATTGCGTCTGCTCATTTCCAGAAATACGTAGCCACGACAAAGAACATGATTTTGTCCAGGGAGCTAATCGAGACCCAACCGGTACAGCTTAGCGCCAAGGCGCCCTGATGTCGGTT
>Ga0065714_10002568_pt1 | contig 14295 bp, 12 predicted proteins | sample MisRhiReplicate2_FD_59101 | JGI IMG/M metagenome (GOLD analysis project Ga0065714, IMG submission 59101) | Miscanthus rhizosphere microbial communities from Kellogg Biological Station, MSU, sample Rhizosphere Soil Replicate 2: eDNA_1 v2... | ecosystem: Host-associated > Plants > Roots >...
GGCGGATGCCTCCAAAAGTAAGTTGACGGAGTTTGGGTGGGCAGGATTTTGCCAAGTGATCCTCAGCTTCGGCAACCTCCGCAACTTCGAGTCGTAACCGCTTGAACAGATCATAGGCCCCGTCATCCGACATGCTGGACATCAAGCGTCCAACGGGAAGGGTCGGTAGATCTGGTAACCGATCATTAAGAGAAAAACCCTGAAAACGTAGATAATTTTCAAGATATGGCAGAAACACTTTTGGCAATGGACGGCGCCGTTCAAGAGGCGCGCCAGGGTTGTCGACAAAAATCCATTCACTCATGCACCAAGTGAAACATTCTCTTTTTGGGAACGCCGCATTTTTCAGCGTCGGAGATTGGGTGGAGAAAGCGAAACCTACCTGATTGATGTATTCGCAGGAATTCTTGGAGTCGTGCATGAATTGACTCAGTAAACCCACGTGCTGCTGGTCTCGGATCAAGCCTAGAAGAGGAATTGTCGTGAACCGAGCGACCGCTGCCAAAAACGTGAGAATCTGATAATCAGGATTTGTGTGTCGCTGCCGTTCAAAGTGCTCGAACAGCCACCGCATCTCATCCATATCAATATTCTGTGACTCAAGCCCCCGGTCGGTGGGTGTATCCGGAGCTTTTTCAATGACTGGCGCCCTAGTTGGTCGCGCACCTACTCGCCAAAGATAGTCGAGAAAATGAAACGTGATGCGATGCACCTGACGCATGACGACACTTACGATTTGAGTATCGATATGGGGGCGGAAGCACGGGCGCCACGCGGGATTGATCTGACATTCGGCCAACATGGAGAGACTGCTTTTAAGGAAACGACTACGAACTCTTGTTTCGCTTATCCAATTGTTATCGGGGCATTTAACGAACACAAGAAATCTGGTTAGGGACACCTGATTCCAACTGGTCAACGGTTTGCGATCAATCAGGAAGCTCCAATTAAGCGCCAGATGTAACACGGCAGTGTAATCCGAGTACCGACCGGCCCAAGGGGTTCGTTTGATTTGCATGCATTCGAGGATGAAATTAGCGGCATGCCGACACATCTCAAAGGGCTGACATGAGGGGTCAACATCGGCAAGCCGAAGCCGTACGTGAACATTGGCGGGAAAATCAAGCTGTTCATTAATACACCGAACGAAATCAGCCAGCGGTGGAAACATTGGAAACGGGTTTTGGCATCTTGTCATCAGCAACTCGCAGCGCTGTAGAACCTCAACTCAGTGTAGTTCAAGGAGAGACAGCCTTGGGATGAGGCTTGCCTAGGAGGGTTGAAGCGCGTAGCGTCGAGAAAAGCAATGCAATCCAACGTCGCGGAGATAATCTCGCGATTCAAAAGTCCAGAATCAGAAAACGCGGGTGAGGGATGAAGCTTGTCTATAGTCACCTAAGCCATTGATTCTGAACCGTCCGTATTTAAAAAACTCCGTCCAACCTATAAAAAATCCTGACACCCAGGCATCGAATCCGCTCAGTCTATTTTAACATAATATACATTACACGTAACAATGCATTTCAGGATTGGCCCGGTTGTACGCAGATTTTGCAGCGCTCAATTCCTTCCTGAGCTCCTCATCCGCGTGTAAGCTTTTCAACCAACACCGAATGCTCAGGAAAACGTTCACTGAGCTCTTGTCGATCACCCAATTGCATATCCGCGTAATCAAACCCTGGCGACACTGCTTCACTGATCAGACGCGAATCGCGACGATCCCTTCATAAGCCGCGAAGCTTTCCAAACACCGCCAGGTACATGCAGTTGTAAACATTCTCCCGCGATGACATCGCTGCCCATCATGACGGTCTCCAATGTGCCGTCCGGGGAAATCAGCGAGCACTCAATGGCATCGCCCAGATGATAGTAATGAACGATGTCGGACTGGTTCATATGGAAATGGCCGACGGGAGAATCTTCCGTTAACAAATAGTAAATCGACGTCATCCGGTAACGCTGGCCGCCGGTCGTTGTGATCATATCGTCTGACTGATACGTTCTGCGGTAGTAGCCGCCTTCCACATGGGGCTCAAGATCAAGTGCTACGACAAGTTCTTTAATGGAGGGTGTTTTCAACGCCACCTCAACAACCTCTAATCGGTCAGATCAAAGCATTTAGCAGCATATTCGCGTCATTTAGCGACATAGCTCAACTAAACATCTATTTAGTCGAGCTAAGTTCAGACGGACCTCGATCATATTCGCTTCGTTCCGGCCTGGTCCTCATCCGTGATGTTGCAACTCGCCATCCGGGATCGGCATGACCTGCGTATGCGCCAGCCCCGTATCGTGGTACCCGGAATCAGTCGGCTCGGTCATTGTAGCGCCCGGATGCAACGGGCTATCCGGTGGTGGCTGGTGATTTGGCGATTGCGCCGGATCTGGCTGGCTGAGGTGGGCTGGATCCACGCCACCGAGTTGCAGGTACTCCTCGACTGTCGGTATCACTTGGCTAACTGCATGCTCGGCCGATGGGCTGTTGCTCTGCCCTTCGTGCCCCGCGGCCAAATGATCAGTATCGAACTGGGCAAACTGCAGGTAAAGATCCACGGATGATGGCTGAGCCGTCGTAACGTACGCCGTATCGCCAGCATTCGCATGCTGTGTCGTCACGTCCGTAGGGTCGCCTGCTGCCGGGCTGAGGTGACACTCTGGTCCTCGGTGACGCTGCCGCTATCCACCCCGATGATCACCGCTCCCTGGTTGGTGCCAGTCAGGGTGATGATCAACATCTGCGTCGCTGTGCCGCCGTGATTGTCAGTGACAGTCAGCGGAATACTCAGGGTAAGCGTCGCTCCGGCGTTCAGACTTTGATACGCCGCATGGCTCGGGTCAAAATGGTAGGTGCCATCGGGATCGATGCTGAAACCGTCGACCATGTCGTAGCTGCTGTAAGTCAGCGTATCGCCGGTATCGACGTCGGTCGCCGTGACATGGCCGGTAATTGCCGTATCGCCTTCGGTGACGCTCTCACCAGTGAGCAAGCTCATCACCGGCAGGTCGTTGCTGCCGGTGATGGTAATCACCAGGTTCTGTGTCGCTGTCGCACCTTGACTGTCGGTGACGGTGATCGGGAAGGTCGGAACCTGCTGTGCCCCTTCGGCGAGGTGCTGCCAGGCCGCATCCGACGGATCGAAGCTGTAGCTGCCATCGGCGTTCAAGATGAAGCCGGCCATGCTCGAAGTACTGCTGTAGATCAGCGTGTCACCCGTATCGGAATCGGTGCCGAGCAACTGGCCAATGATCTGGGCACCCTCTTCCACCGCGTTTTGCGCGGTGAGCACGCTCAGCACCGGCACATCGTTGGTCCCGTGTACCGTCACGCTGATTTGATACGACGTACCGTCGGCGCTGGTCAGGCTGACATTGTCGGTCAAGGTCGCACCTTGGCCCAAGTGTTGAATGGCATCCTGGGAATTGTCCGCCGAGTAGCTCCAGGCGCCGTCACTGCGCAACTCCAGAGTGCCATAGGCGCCCTGCACGGTTACGGTTTTTCTCGAGACGGGCTCTTTCGGTAAAGCAGCCGGGGCAATCGCTTTTGCCGCGCGAGCGCGACGGGGAAAGGGGATGCCCCGTCGCTTCTGCCAAGTGGATGCAGTAACGCATGCGATCTACCCAGCGGCTCTGAAATGGGCTGAACCGTATCAGCCGGACGCTGAAAAACGCTGAAAACTTCTGAACATCGCGTTTTTGATGTTATGAAGTGCGTGTTGCCGTGTATTTATCAGGCCCTTGCGCCTGTTCCACTTGCCTTCAGAGCCTCGCTCAGACATTCCTGCGCCCACTCGAAATCGTAACGTTTCACTGCACTCTCCAATTGCTGGAAACTGTTTACGAACGCCCCGCGCAGGACGCCCGCCTGTGTCGCGAAATAGGGCACTGCCTGCGCATCAAAGTCATCCAGCAGTTTATCGAGATGTCGGCAAATCGCCTGTAACTCGACAACGTCGACTGCTATGGGGTCTACCTCGACCGCACAGGGTAACTTCTCGTGTAATTGCCCCAGCAGTGCCTCCAAAGGCTCAGCCAAGACATCCAGACAGATCTGCAGCTCAGCGTGTGGCCTGTTTGTGCGCAAAGCCAGCTCCAATGCATCTGCCGCGTGCGCGACAGTGTCGGCACCAATGGTCGCTGACATACCCTTGCAGCTATGGGCCAACAGTTCGGCCTTCGCCAGCTTTCCCATCGCCAGCGCTGAGCGCAACTGCGAGAGCAACGGTCTCTGGCCGGCCAGATAGCTATGCAACAAATCCAGATAAAGGCTGCGCTTGCCCAGCACCCTGCGTAGCCCGGCCGCCACGTCAATGTCCACGCCACTGAGATCCAAGTCCCCATCGGGTGTGATATCGGCCGTACGAGTGACTACACCTTCATGCGTTGCGCCGGTAGGCTCGATCCAACGCAGCAGCGTGCAGAACAGTGCGTCCGGGTCGATCGGTTTGACGATAAAATCCACCATACCGACCTCCCTGCAGCGTTCGCGATCAGTCAGCATGGCGTTGGCGGTCATGGCGACGATGGGCAGATCACGCTTGCCTGGCAAGGCACGAATGGCACGCGTCGCGCTCAGACCATCGAGTACGGGCATGTGCATGTCCATCAATACCAAGTTGTAATCGCCCTTTTGCACCTGGTAGATGGCAACTTTCCCGTTTTCAGCAATATCGACCAGCAATCCGGCGTCACGCAGCAGTTCGCTCGCCAACTGCTGATTCAGTGGATTGTCTTCGACCAAGAGTACTCGCGCACCGAAAATCGCCGCCATGCCCCCACCCAAGGTCGCATCCTTAGCGTCACCCACCCCCAGCATCCAGTCGCTGTTCGGGTTTGGGCATTGCAGTGTTGTGTGCGCAGCTGACACGATGCCGACCCGAGCGGTAAACCAGAAGGTCGAGCCCTGGCCAACGACGCTTTCCACTCCAACCGTACCACCCATCAAATTGGCCAGTTTTTTGGCAATCGCCAGCCCCAGGCCGGTGCCACCGTATTGGCGGGTGGTCGAGGTGTCCGCCTGCTGGAAGCTTTGGAACAGGCGCCCCATCTGTTCTTCAGACAGGCCGATGCCGGTGTCCCTGACCGCAAAATACAGCAGCGCATCGGACTCATGGCGCTCATGCAGACGAACCACGATGGAGATCTCGCCCTGCTCGGTGAACTTGACCGCGTTTCCGGCAAAATTGACCAGGACTTGCCCCATGCGCAGCGGGTCGCCCATTAGCGTGGTCGGGACATCACTGGCCACATCGAGGATCAATGCCAGGTTGCGCTGCGCCGCCCGCGTACCGACCAGGTTCACCACGTTGTCGAGCAACTCCTCAAGGGTGAACCCGGTCTGTTCGACATTCAGCATGCCTGCTTCAATCTTGGAAAAGTCGAGTACGTCGTTGACGATGCCCAGCAAATGCTTGCCAGACTGCTGGATTTTGTCGATGTAGTCGCGCTGGCGCGGATTCAAGTCGGTTTTCAGCGCCAGGTAGCTCATCCCGATGATCACATTCATCGGCGTACGAATCTCATGGCTCATGTTGGCCACGAAGTCGCTTTTGTGTTGGTCGGCGATCTGAAGTTGGCGATTCGTTTCCTGGAGTTCAATGAACAAACAGCGCGACTGCTCACTGGCCTTGGTGGTTGTGTCGATCAGCGTCCTTAATTTGTCTGCCATCACCCGCACTCGGCCCAAGGCGCTGTCGTGAGGCGCATCAGCAATCGATACCTCCAGATTGCCCGTAGCAAGTTCGTTCAATACCCGATTGAGCTCGGCAGGAGCGCCTCCCAACAGTTCCAAGACCTGCCTGCGCCCACAGTAAATCAGCAAGCCAAACTCACCAATCAGCATCAGCAAAATCGCCACGAACAAGTTTTGCGCCACATTCAGCTTGTGGTTCGCAAGGGTCACTTCTTGCGTGGTGCGAGCATCCACTAACCCAAAGAAGTCGTCCACCGGCGCCATGACCCGTGCCTTGTAGAGATGGTATTGCGGGCTGTACAACAGTGTGCGGGCCAGGACGAGATCAGGCTCGGCATTCACCGTGTAATTGCCTTGGTCATCAGCAAACCGGCCCTTGACTGCGTTCATCGCCTCGACTTCGAGCTCGGTCAAATCGTCGGAATTGGCCTTCGCCTCTTTTAGCGTGTCAAACTCCTTATCCGAAAACCCTGCCTGCTCCATCAGCGTTTGCAACGCGACCGGTTCCCCATCGGGACGAGGTTTCGCATTGCCTCCTGCAACAAAAGTCCAGTAAATACGGTGATAGTCTTGCGGGCGCGGCGCTTTGCCGTTGCGAATATCAATGATCTTCAGGTACTCGCGCTCATATTCCGGGTTCGCCGTCACCACGTAAGTACGTGCCAAGCGCGTCAAACTATCGGAACTGTGACGCAGTTCATCAGCCAGTAAATAAGATTGGTAGCGTTTCTCGCTGATCTCGCGCGCATCGTGCGCCGCTTGTTTGATGCCGATGAAGGAATACAGCAGACCTGCGAACGTTGCAGCTGTCGCAATCAGCAAACAATTGATAATTTTCGGGCGGTTGGCAGCTTTCATTTTTATGGTTTTCCGGACGCTACCAGCACGGGCATTACCTTATAGGCAAGACAGGGCGCCAGCCTATGTTCATGGCCGCTGCCAAGAGACCCCAGTAATACACGCCAACGACAGGCCCGCTCTGAAATACGCCGAGCCGCCCCCGCTGGACGCTGAAAAACGCTGAAAACTTCTGAACCGCATCTGGGTAGGGCAAAGAGACGACTTGCCAACCCACGGTCGCCTCCCCCCCTACGAGCCTTTATCTAAAACGGAACGATGCCCCGTAAGCCGAATCCGGCAAGTGACTGGCGCCGTCGGCCCGTAACCGCGAACGGAAGGTCCCGCTCTGCGGTTCAGTCCGATAAAGGCCACGTTTTTGAAGTTCAGGAATGATCAATTCAACGAAATCTTCGAGGCTGCCGGGGCTGATCAGCGGGTTGAGCATATAGCCGCTGGTGCCGGAAATCCGTGCGTGTTCCTCGATTCGCTCGGCCACCTGTTGCGGGGTGCCCACCAGGATCAGGTCGCTGCCTCGGGTGACGTGGGCAAAGCGCTGTTTGACGTCGCCAGCCGTCAGCGGTTTGCCACTGCCATCGGGATGCATCACATAGGAGGTCATGCCTTCGGTGTGGGTCGACAGTGCATCACTGTCGGCGTAGCGGTTGATATCGATACCGGTATCGCCGGCATAGCTGACCAATTGCGCCTGCAAGTGGTAGTTGCTTTGCAGTTCATCATATTTGCGTTGCGCTTCAATCTCGGTTTTGGCCGTGACGATACGCAGCACGGTCAGGGACTTCACATCCTCACGCTGACGGCCACGCGCCTGAGCCCTGGCCCAGATTTCTTCCAGGCCTTGGCGGATTTCGTGTGGGTTGGACTTGGCAATAAAGATCAGCTCGGCGTGCTTGGCCGCAAATTCACGACCGCGCCCCGACCAGCCGGCCTGAATCAATAGCGGTGTGCGCTGCGGCGATGGGGAGGTCAAGTGCGGCCCGGCCACCCGGTAATGTTCACCCGCGTGGTTGATTGGCCGCACGCGATCGCCCCGGGCATAGAGCTGACGCGCCTTGTCGGCGACCACGGCATCGTCGGCCCAACTGCCTTCCCAGAGTTTGTAAGCCACATCGAGAAATTCCTCGGCGCGTTCATAGCGGTCATCGTGCTTGATCATCTGCTCCAGGCCGAAGTTGCGAGCGGCGCTGGACAGGTAGGAGGTGACGATGTTCCAGCCGACTCGACCATTGGTGAGGTGATCCAGGGTGCTGAACCGCCGGGCATGGGTAAAGGGGTGCTCGTAGCTTGTGGTGACGGTGACGCCAAAGGCCAGGTTTTCCGTCACGGCGGCCAATGCCGGAATGATCATCAACGGATCATTCGCCGGCGCTTCCACGGCCCACTTCATGGCCGCATCAGCGTTACCACCAAACACATCGTAGAAACCCAGCACATCACCAAAAAACAGCATGTCGAGGTGAGCCTGATCGGCGATACGCGCCAAATTCGACCAGTAGCCCAGAGAATTGATCGCCAGCCGCTCATCGGCCGGGTGCGTCCAGAGGCTTGGCGCACCGCCACAGCCGACACTGGCTTGCTCATAGAGCGCAAACAACAGAGGTTTTGGATCGGACATCGTAGTACCTGTAAAAAGTCTGAAAACGGGTCGGGTCAACGCTGATTCTTGAAACCTTTGCCGTAGTGGCGTTCAAGACGGTGCTGTATCAACTCCAACCCAATGGAAAGGAGCCAATAAATGACGGCAGCGGTAGTGAGCATTTCGATGTAGCGATAGGAAGATCGCCCATAGGACTGAGCCAGGAACATGACCTCCCACACCCCCATGACCGAAATCAGGGATGAGTCCTTCAGCATCGAGATGAACTGACTGGTTGTCGGGGGGAATGATCGTGCGCATGGCTTGCGGCAGGACGACGTGCAGAAACGTCGCCGTCGGCCTTAGACCCAGAGCCATCGCCGCTTCGCGCTGCCCGGGTGCTACCGCCATGATGCCGGCACGAAAAATCTCGCTGAGATAAGCACCATAATTGAGCGAGAGCGCGATGATCCCGGCGCTGATGGCGCCAGGTACCACACCCAGCTGTGGTAAACCCAGGTAGATCAGCAAAATTTGAATGAGCAGCGGCGTGCCGCGAAAAAAAGAGGCATAGAAGCTGGCAATACCAAAAGCCACGGCACTGCGTGACAGACGCGCAAGCGCCGTCACGAAGCCGAGGAGCAATGAAAGCCAGATCGAACAAAAGCATAGAAACAACGTCAGCGCTGCACCTTGCAGGAAACCGTTTGGCCCCAGATGCAATCCGACCAGGTTCGGCCATTTATCCAGAATGATCGAGAACTTCAGATCGAAGCTCATGAAAAACATGACGCACAAGCCAAACAGCGTCACCCATGTCAAATACAGGCGAGTACGAAAACCAAATAACTGGTTGAAACGACGTTTCTCGGTTTGCGGGGCAACAGTCGCCTTGGCTGGGTGTGGGTTCAGGGCTGTCATTGGCTGATATCGGCACCGATCCACTTCTGCGAAATCTTGCTTAACGTCCCGTCAGTCTTGAGTTGGGTAATGACCTCGGTGACCTTGGCATTCCATTGCGGATCGCCCTTCTCAATCGCCACGACGTTTGGCTCGGCATATAGCGAGTCGCCCGCGATTTTAAAGCGAGGATCCTGGGCAATACGCTCGCGGGCAGTGATGAGGTTGGTGACCATGGCGTCAAGTCGCACACCTGTACCCAGTGCCAAATCCTGGAACGCCACGGTTTCATTGTCGTAGGGCGCCACCTGGACATTGTCGAACGGGAAACTCAAAGGCTTGTCCTCGGCACCCTCGATCACAAGATCCTTGTTCAAGTAGGCTTCATAAGTCGACGCGCTGATCACACCGACTTTTTTGCCCGACAAGTCTTTGCCAGCCGTGATGTCTTTATCCTTCGCGTTCACCACAATCACCGCGGGTGACTGGTAATACTCGACCGGGAAATCGAACACTTCGGCACGGGCCTTACTTGGGGTCATCGAGCACACACAGATGTCGTAGCGCCCGCTCCAGTGGCCGGCAGCGATCACATCCCAGGACGGAGTTTCCAGCTTGAGTTTTACCCCAAGTTTTTGTGCAACAGCCTTGGCCACATCCACATCAAAACCATCCAGCTGGTTTTGCTCATTGAGAAAGGAGAACGGTGGATAGCTTTCCATCAAGACGCCGGTCAACTCGCCGTTTTTGGTCACGCGATCGAGGGTCGTACCTGCGAAAACTGTTGAGCAGGTAGCCAGTAACGCCAAGCCGAAGGGTAAAAGTGCCGTAGTTTTCAAAGGCCAGTACTCCAATCAATTCAAAAAAACTGATTAGATTAAAACGCAATATATAATTCGGTTGTACTTTCTTTATGGAATAACAGGCTAAGTTCGAGCTATATCGGATCCAAGGGCTTTCTCGAATCCTGGTCCGACTACGGGGACGCAACGGCAGTCTGAAGTCGTTGCACGTCGACACTACTGATTAGGTAGTAGATTCGCTACCATGTGGGTTATACCAAACCTGAAGCTGCACCCCTTTGGAGTACCCAATGCCTAGTCAAAAGGACATCGCAGCCGTCAGTACCACCCCGGTGATTCCTGATCAGCGCCGTGAATTGATTTTGCGTCAGTTACGCAAGCACCAGGTGCTGAGTGTTCACCAATTGATGGAGATGTTCGATTGCTCGCACATGACTGTACGGCGCGATATCGCCCTGCTTGAGCAGGAAGGACGCGCCTATTCCGTCACCGGAGGGGTACGTCTTGCCAGCCAACTGCACAGCGAACCCAGCCATCAGCTCAAGGCGGTCGTCGAGTTGCCGCAAAAGCAAGCCATGGCAAAGCTCGCTGCCCGATTACTGCGCGCGGATATGACGATCTATCTGGATGCCGGTACCAGTACGCTGGAGATCGTTCCGTACATAAAAGCGTTGTCTGGCATGACTGTGGTGACCAACGATTTTGGCGTGGTGCAGGCCTTGCTGGACGCGCAGCAGGTGACGGTGATCCACACGGGCGGACAGCTTGATCACTCCAATCATTCCTGTGTCGGCGGACTCGCCGTCGCCACCTTGCGTCAGGTCGTAACGGACATCGCTTTTATCTCCACCAGTTCCTGGGATCTACGTCGCGGCATCACCACGCCTTCTGCGTTGAAGGTCGAAGTCAAGCAAGTGGCAATGCAGTCGGCGTCGCAGGTGGTACTGATTGCCAGTAGCTCTAAGTACGGCACATTCAGCATGTACAAGATCGCAGGGCTTGAGCAGTTCGACATCATCATCAGCGACGATGCTCTCGCTCCGGCTGCGGCAGACGGGATTCGCAAACAAGGTGTTGAATTAGTGTTGCCAGCAGATCAGAAACAGACCTGAAAGCGACCCAAAAAAAGAAAGGCTCCGGTACTGGCCGGAGCCTCCCCCGCTGACATTGCCTCCAGGCAACGCAGCGGTAATTGAACATCGAGGGTCAGAGCGCCTTCCAGTCCCGCAACCACTGCAGCCCCGCCGAGGTATCAGCCTTGGGGCGGTACTCGCAGCCGACCCAGCCGTCGTACCCCAGCTTATCCATCAGATCGAACAGGTAGGGATAGTTGAGCTCCCCCAGGTTTGGCTCATGACGATCAGGTACACCGGCAATCTGAATGTGGCCGATACCGTCAAAGTCACGGCGAAGCTTGGTGGCCAAATCCCCTTCCACGATCTGACAGTGATAGCAGTCAAACTGCACTTTCAGATTGCTGGCGCCGACTTCCTTGCAGACAGCCTGTGCCTGATCCTGACGATTGAGGAAAAACCCCGGCATGTCTCGTGTATTGATCGGTTCCAGCAACACCGTGATGCCCGCCTGATTCGCCTTGGCCGCCGCGTAGGCAAGGTTTTCCAGGTATACGGCGTGGTGACGCGGGCGCTCGTTTTCCGAGGGCAGCAAGCCGGCCATCACATGGATACGCGTGTTGCCGAGCACCTCGGCGTATTCCAGCGCACGGTCGAAGCCCTCACGAAATTCAACTTCGCGGCCGGGCAACGTCGCAATGCCCCGTTCCCCCGCCGCCCAGTCACCGGGCGGAGCGTTGAACAGCGCCTGAACCAGCCCGTTGTCGCTCAGGCGCTGCTTGAGCTCCTGCGCGCTGAAGTCGTAGGGGAACAGATATTCCACCGCTTCGAAACCGTCGGCTGCCGCCGCCGCGAAGCGATCCAGAAACTGATGTTCCGGGTAAAGCATACTGAGATTGGCAGCAAAACGAGGCATGTTAACTCCTTGGAAAATGGGTCAGACGAAAGGCCAGATCAACAGCGTGATGCAAAAGCCGAGCGTTCCGAGCAAGGTAGTGATCACTGTCCAGGTGCGCAAACCGTCAGCGACGTTCAGTCCGGGAGGAGGAAATCGGAGGGCACCTTGTCGAACATCGTCACAATCCTGTTTTGTATTGTTTTCAGGTTGTCATTCGGATCGAGTAGATAATCCACCAATGATCGAATTGTGTGAAGTGTTTTTTTACAAATAACATTTTTTAACATCGACCGAGATGCACGGACATACACTCACTCCCGCAGGGCGGCCCCTCCGAGGTTTTGCTGGCGCACTCTCTGCCGCCGCAATTCAAAGACTGGCCACTCCAGAGATGTCTTGGACAATCGGGCCGGTTTACGCCAGCTACAATCACAAAGCGCAACGCTATGCCGATGTCCGCGAAGTGGTGCTGGTCTGCATGCCCGCACCTTCATCGCAAACCTGACAGGTACCCTGAGAACGGAGTAAAGGATGCTTTATTTTCAGCAAATGTTGGGCACAGCCGTGTTTGCCATTACCGGGGTGTTGGCTATCCATAAGGCAGGGGTCGACGTGTTCGGTGCCGTGGTGCTTGGCATCATCACCGCTATTGGTGGGGGCACCATTCGCGACCTGTTGCTCGATCAACCGATTTTCTGGATTGCCGACTTCAACTACATCTGGGTTGCCTTGATTGCAGGACTGCTGGCATTTTTTCTTACCCAGAAATTCCAGCAACGCTACCAACTGTTGCTGTACCTCGATGGTTTTGCGGCCGCACTGTTCGCAATTGTCGCTACCGAGAAAGTGCTGGGATTGCACCTTGCTGCACCTTTTGCCGTGATGATGGGGGTGCTGACCAGTATTGGCGGCGGTATCGCCCGCGATGTGCTGGCACGGAGAGCCTCATTGTTGATGTCACGTGAGATCTACGCTACGCCGATCTTGCTGGGGTGCACCCTTTATGTCCTGTTGCGCGATGTCTTCCCGACCATCCAGGTCGCCGGCTGGATTGCCTTGATATTCACCTCGGGGTTGAGGTTTCTAGCCATTTATAAGGAGCTGCAAATGCCAGCGATTCTCTCCACCCGGCAGAGTTAAGGTTGGACACCCCGAATCTGGGGGACTGCTATAGTCAGGCAGAGTGACAAGGCAATCATTGCGGATAAAAACATTCTATTCTGGAGCTTGGTTATGCGAATCATTGCGCCCCTTGTGTGCACATTCCTGTTCTCCCTGGCGTTGCCATCGCTGTCCTTTGCCGCAAATTGCGAAAACGCGGGCAGTGCAAATGGCGCCAAAAACTGTGTGAAATATAACAACAATCAAAATGGCAATGGCAATGGCAATAGCGGCAAAGGCAACTGCAATGGAAATGGCAATTGCGGCAACAACGCCAAGGAAAAAGCCAAAGACTATGATGATGATCACGCGGTCGAGTGCAGGGATATCAATAGCATTACCCTGCGCCGTCAATGCCTTGAAAGGCGCAGATGAATGACGGATGCCGTTGGTGCGGTTCTTTGCGGCGAACGAATCTGTTCGCCCTTCCCCTTCAGCTTCACCACAAAACCCGGGTTGGCGTAAAACGACCTAGATCACAGCGCAAATTAGGTGGATCCTCTCGCTCGCCCGCAGGCTCTGTCGCAGACTGGGCGTCAGGGTAAGCTTGCGTTGGCGGAAAAATGAATTGCCGGAGTTGTTATGCGTTGTTTTGAACTGATTTTTCACAAAATCCGTGACTACACTGTGCCAAGTACATCGCTTGTGCCAGGAGGGGGCGGTCATGCTTGATTACTTCGCGTTAGGCCTATTGTTCTTCGTCGGTCTGGTCCTGTTCTACGGGATCATCGCGCTGCACGACATTCCTTATGAAATCGCCGTGCACCGCAATCACCCGCATCAGGACGCTATCCATGCGACCGGTTGGGTCAGTTTGTTCACCCTGCATGCGCTTTGGCCATTTCTGTGGATCTGGGCGATGGCGTACCGGGAAGACCGGGGCTGGGGATTCAGTGATGGCAAGTCGGGGCAAGTTCATATCGCTCTTCTTGAGCAGCAGATGACCGACCTGAAAAGTCGTATAGAGCGGCTGGAATCCGCTACCGGCACTGCACGGGAAACACCAGCGTCAGACACTCGCAGTGAGGGAATTTAAGCCATGGATCTTCTGCTCATTTTGACTTATGCAGCCCTCTGCGTTGCTATCTTCAAAATTTTTCACATACCGCTGAACAAATGGACGGTCCCGACCGCAGTGCTCGGCGGGATTCTGATCGTGGGCGCATTGATTTTCACGATGAACTACAACCATCCGTACTCCGAGGTTGCGCGTTCTTATTTCGTCTCCGTGCCGGTGATTCCGGTGGTCAGTGGCCTGGTGATCGACGTGCCGGTCAAGGGTAACGAGCAACTTGAAAAAGGCGATGTGCTGTTTCGTATCGACCCTGCCCCGTTCG
>Ga0065714_10064997_pt1 | contig 14282 bp, 32 predicted proteins | sample MisRhiReplicate2_FD_59101 | JGI IMG/M metagenome (GOLD analysis project Ga0065714, IMG submission 59101) | Miscanthus rhizosphere microbial communities from Kellogg Biological Station, MSU, sample Rhizosphere Soil Replicate 2: eDNA_1 v2... | ecosystem: Host-associated > Plants > Roots >...
CATGTGACGCGCATAGGGCCTTGTACTCGGCTGAGCGACGATCTTTACCAGCAGGTAACGTGACGTACTGCTTGGCGAAAGAATCCGGCTCAAGGATCGCTGAGTGCGTTGCACTGCCAACGGCCATCGCAGCAGTCTGCTTGAAGTCTCCATTCTTGAAGTGCGCCGGACTGACTGCGATCTTCTTCAGGCCGGTGCAGCTAATCCCTGGTCCCGAGTGGTACGCAGCGTTTGATAGCTGATCTGCTTTGTAGATTCCTGGATTCAATTGATAATCCCCATCCATTTCATTGCGTCGTCGGTGCAAGTGAACATCTCACGCTTGCCGTCTTTCGGTACACGGGTTTCTTTCTTTCGTTCACCGTGATACTGAATCACCCAAGCTTTAGGAGTTTCTCGGATGATCGTTACTGCGCACATCAGTCCATTTTGCGATGCCAAAATCATTTCGTCATCCCCCATAGGCGCACGAGGCGCATGTATTTTTCTCGTTTAGCCTTCGTAATCCGATGCCCAAACTTATCAGCCTCGCCGATGATTGCTGTCCAGAGTGCGTCGCGGTAGGTCATCAAAATGCGCGTTCCTTGAATGCTTCACCGCAGAACATGCAGAACTTGCCGAGGGCGTTAATAACCTTCTTCTGCTTAACGATCTTGCCTTTTGCTGTGGTCCGCGTGCCAACCACTTCACACTCCAGATATTGGAAGCCAGATGGAATCAGCATGTAACCCTGTAGCGTTGCTTTACCATCCTCGATTTCAGGATAATGCTCTGCTGCCTTTTCTTCGAATTCTTTTCTGCAATCGCACATCTTATTGCCCTCCGTTTGTGTTCCGTCACTCTAGCCTCCCGCTTAATCGCAGTCAACAAAAAAGGCCAACTATTTCTAGCTGGCCTTTCTGTTCTGCGGAGAACTGTTAAGCAGCTTTCGGCTTCCTGATCTCTTTCGGCACTTTCGACTGGAAACGCATGACCAATTTTCGCAACCGCTGCTCGAAATCATCCTTATCCTCGTCGTTCAGGTTCTCGATGACGACGATTGCGTCATGCCAGAGAGCTCCGTTCATGTGGCCAGTTGAGCGGAGCATGACACCTTTAAGCTCAGGGTCAGCAGGCTTGACAGGCGGAGTTGCCATTTCCTTGCGCTTCTCTGCCACCGCGTCCACCATCTGCCTAACCGAGTCGAACTCAGTCACCTTCATCTCGTACTTGAAGGCGGCTCGGAACATCGAGGCGTACTGCTTCACTGCTCTAGGCGCCGGAATCAGAGTCGAGCCAGGAACAGGACGGCCAATCACGTTCGACCATCCGTTCTCTTCGTACCCAATCATCAGCCACGGGTTGAACTTCTCCAGTGTGTCTATGTTTTCTTCCTTGACTAGCTTCATAAAAGCTCCGGCTACATTGTCCAGCTTGTCACCCTGCTCGGCGATCTGCTGGAGGACCAGTGCTTGCTTGCTTTTTGGAGTAGTCATGATGTGTCACCTCAATTTTAAGTACCTTTGGGTTAGGGCCAAGTTACGTTTTGCCTTGGCCTGTTGTAAGCATAGGCTTACGTCGTGAATGGTCAAATACCGCTTTTGCATAAGCAGGTGACGCAAATTGCCAGCAGAAATATGGATCCATGACGGTTTTAGTGAAAAAGTTTGTGGTATGCTTTGTCACTCAACGTAAACACCTGGGTGTAAATGGATGAAAACGAAAGACGCGATTAGCTACTACGGCGGCATCAAGGCTCTGGCCGATGCGCTCGGCATCTGGCCTCACAACATCAGCCGATGGGGCGAGACGGTTCCAATGGCCAGGCAGTACGAGCTACAGGTTAAGAGCAGCGGGCAATTGAAGGCTGAGGACTCGAGTAAATGATTAGATCTCCAACCTATCGACCGCTGCCGTACTACCGGTGGTTCTGGCAAGACTGGAGGGCCAACCGAAATGTTCAGCGCATGAGTTATGTCGAGCGCGGACTTTACCGAGAGCTGCTTGATGAGTGCTGGGCTGAGGGGTTCATTTCTAGCGATATTCAGGATCTGGCCGACATCTGCGACTGCCCGATTGAGGTAATGACTGATGCATGGCCAAGGCTAGAGCGGTGTTTTGACATAGATTCTGATGGAAAACTAGTCAACACAAGGCTAAACATAGAGCGAACAGAGAAGGATACAGAGCGAGTCAAGCGGTCAGAGGCAGGAAAAAAGGGTGGATCTGCAAAGCCTAAACCCACGGAAACAAAGGCCTCCACAAGCACAAGCAAAGCAAATGCAAGCAAGTGCTTAGCAAATGCAAGCACATGCCATATAGAAGTAGTATTAGGATTAGAAGGAGAAGAGGATAGAAAAGAAGCTTATGTGCCTGATGCTCAGTCACGCAGCGATCACTTTGATCGATTTTGGAAGCTATACCCGAAGAAGAAGTCAAAGGCTGATGCAGAGAAGGCATGGTCGAAGGTGAAGCTGAGCGATGAATTCTTCGCAACCATCATCACCGCGCTGTCTGCTCAATGCTTGAGCCAAGACTGGACGAAGGAAAGCGGAAAGTACGTGCCACTGGCAGGCACCTGGATTCGCGGCAAGCGGTGGGAAGACGAAGTGTCACCAGCAGCACAACAAAAACACAACGGGTTCGCCCAAGCCGATTACACAGCGGGAGTAAATTTTGATGAGCGCGGAAATGTCATCCTCTAGAAAACCATTTAGCTTCGAAAGATTTGCAGCCCAAGTAGCTGCCCAGTTCGTGCGTCGTGAATTCCAATGCGAATCTCATGGAGAAAGTGAAGAATGCTCAAGCGATGGTGGTAATACCTACGGCGGATGCATCAAATGCGAAGCCGAAGCCACCGCAAGGAAAGAAAAAGAAAAAGCCGATGCAGAGGTAGCGGCTAAAGAATTGCGCGACCTACGCGAGCGCACAGAGGCTTGCATGATTCCTCGACGGTTCGCCGATAAGACCTTCGAAAACTATGCTAAGGACACTGACTCGAGAGCGCGCAATTTCCAGGCGTGTAAGGACTACGCTGATAACTTCCAGAAGCACTTTACGGATGGTCGTTGCATGATCATGTCCGGCAGCGTCGGGACAGGCAAGACACACTTAGCCATAGCAATTGCTAAGCAAGTGCTTGCAGAGCTTGGAGCTACTGCGAGATACACAACAGTCGCCAACCTACTTGCGGAGATGAAAGCCACCTATGGCAATGACTCGAAGCGCACCGATCAGGATGTGCTTGACGATGTTATTTATCCAAACCTTCTGATTCTTGATGAGATCGGAACCACCAAACAGTCTGAATTCGAGATGGCTAGCGTGTTTAACCTGATCAACGCACGCTACGAGGAAATGCGGCCAACGATTGTCATCTCAAACCTTGGGTTAAGTCAGATTTCTGACGCTATTGGCGAGCGGTGCTATGACCGTCTGCGCGAGGATGGAGGTATTGGGCTGCTTTTCATGGGTGAATCCAACCGTAAACAGAAATAGATTGCTCGAGGATCCGCAACGCTATAGGATCTGGAAATAATTAAACGGAGTAGAGCAATGAGAGATCCTTTTAGCCTAGAGGCGGAACAGAGCGTCTTGGGGGCCATGATGATGGCTCCCGAGATGATAGACCTGCTATGCGCTGACCTATCAGCCAATGATTTCTATTGGCAGGATAACGTTGACGTATTCAAGGCCATACTAGAGCTTAATTCGCTTAACCGTCATATCGACTTTTTGACGGTTGGCGATCATATCGGAACGCTTGACAGTGGCGAGCCAGCGTTCGCCTACACTGCTGAAATACAGAAGGGTACGCCTAGCACTGCCAACGCAGAGCAATACGCCAGGATCGTGCGTGAGCGGTCTATGGATCGATGCCTGATCGAAGCCGCTCGAGAGATTAACGAGATTGCGCACAGCACCATGCAGACCGAGGATAAAATCTCGAGATCGCAGACGGCAATTCTAGGTCTTGACACTGAGACTGCTACAAACGACACCGTGAACATCTTTGATTCGCTCGTTAAGCATATGGACGTGCTCGAGGTTCGTCTTGCTGGCGACAACGTTGTCACTGGTATTGCGACTGGGCACGAAGACTTCGACAACCATACAGGCGGATTGCAGCCTGGCGGCCTTTACTTGGTAGCTGGCCGTCCAAAAATGGGCAAGACGACCTTTGCACTTGGCATCTGTCAGCACGCTGCTATCCGTCAAGGCAAGCGCGTGATGATGTATCACCTCGAGATGACTGAGAAGCAGGTGATGGACAAGGTTCTAGCTGCCGAGGCAACTATCCCGCTTGACGCCATGAAGGATGGATCAGCGTTGTCTGATCACTCGGCGCAACTGATGGCCGCTGTGTCCAAGATGAAAGACTCGAGCTTTGACGCCTCGTATCGCTCGAGCTACACCATGCAGCAGATCCGCGCAGATGCAAGGCGCAAGAAGCGCAAAGACGGCCTCGACTTGATCATGGTTGACCACCTTGGGTTGTTGAATGCTGATGATCCGAAGCACAACCAAGTAGCGAAGATTACAGAGATCTCGAGGCAGGCCAAGCTTATGGCTAAGGAGCTGAATGTTCCGGTTCTGTTCCTGTCGCAGCTAAACCGTTCGCTCGAGCAGCGACCAAACAAACGCCCAGTTCCGTCTGACCTGCGCGACTCCGGATCGCTAGAGCAGGACGCGGACATGATCATCTTTGTCTACCGCGATGAGGTTTATCATCCGGATACTGATCGCAAGGGAATTGCCGAGATCATCATTGGCGCCGCTCGTGAGTGTTCGCCAGAGACGTTCTTCAGCATCTTTCAGGGTAAGTACTCTAGGTTTACGAAGCTTGACCCTGCCGTATTCCAAGGTTGGGACGAGGAAGAGCCAGCGCCCAAGAAGAGCGGCGGCACCAAATGGAAGAAGGAAGGTTTCTAATGGAGAACGAAAATGACCACATCTGCTACACCTGCTGGATCGCTCAACTTGGCAATCCTTTCGACTGCCGAACGCGAGAACATCGAGAGCCACAAGGAGGAATGTCTCCAGAGATGGAAGCTAGCTCGGGACCATGCCAGCCAGATCTATTTCGGGTTGAAGGCGAACAAGGGGCGGATATGGGCTGAGAGAGAGCTAAAGACGAAGCCCGATATCGAAGCCGAAACCCGTCGACAACTGAACTTATTGCTGAAGGTGAAGAAATGAAATACGAGTATCGAGTTATCTGGCAGCGTGAAGGGTGCCGCAAGAAGCGTCGCCGGTTCGCTATCGAGAAAAATGCTGAGAGGTTCATGAAGCTGCTGGGGCCTGAGCCTTGGACGGCATTCAATCAAGATCCTGATGATATGGAATGCTGCGACGGCTACATGTGTGGCTGCACTGGAATGACTATTCGCGAATGGTCTGATCATCAGAGGAAGGAAATGCCAAGGCTTGAGTTTGCCCGCATCGAACGACGCGAAGTGGCCGAGTGGGAGTTTTCCTTTTGATCGTGCTTGAACTGCCATACCCACCAACGAACAACACCTATTACCGGAACGTGACCATTGGCGGATCAGGCCGAACGATGATCAGCGCTAAGGGCAGGAAGTACGCCGTTGACGTAGCCAAGATCATCGGAACTGTCGAGCCAATCGACTTCAGAATCTGCATGGTCGTGGACGTTTACCCGCCAGACCTCCGCAAACGCGATCTGGATGGCGTTCTCAAGGCATTGCAGGACTCCATAACCAAAGCTGGCTTTTGGGCCGACGACGAGCTTATAGACGACCTCAGGGTTATCCGTAAGCACAAGGTTCCAGGCGGAAAGGTTGTGGTTCATATTTCTGAAATTGATGCTTGACTCTGCCAACACCTAAGCCATAATCAGCATACATTTACGGAGGGCTACAAAATGCAAATCGAATTCAAAGACGGAAAGATCAGTTTCGACGCATACGACCTGTTGAGCGCGATGAGTGACGAGCAGAAGCTTGACCTTGTTGAGCGACTTAGCTGCGAAGAGGTTGTAATCAAGCACGTTGCAGAGCAGATCTTTGATGGGCTGACTGAGAATGGTCACTGCGGCGCGTTCTCTTGTGGTTCGCCTAAGAACACGACGGCGCTGATGGATGCTCGCATGCGCGTTGCTAACGAGGCTGGAGAGGTCGCTGCTGCTCAGCTATCCGGCCTTCAATACAAATACGAGAACGCGCACAAGCTTTACGGCGAATACATGGACGCCTATTTCGAACTCTTGCATTACACAGAAGACAAATTCGGCTACGGCTCTGTTCCGCGCAAGATTTGACATTTACGGAGGGCGGGAAGATGAGCCACACGAAGGGAAAATGGGTTCTAGACGAATCACGGCATGACGGCAGTATCAATGTGCTTGATCCGTTTCGTCATATCGCAATGGTTAGCCAGTATCGCGCAAAGGTTGGCGATCAGGCTGAAAACGAAGCAAACGCCGAACTGATTGCCAAAGCACCAGACATGCACGCAGCACTACAGCGAATCGCATTCCGCTGCCAAACGTTCCTAGCTGACGAACGAACCATGCAGCTCGAAAGCATTGAGGCAATCTTGAGCATTTGCGATTCCGCACTTGATTAAGTATTCTCCGAAGAACAGATATAGGGTGGAGGCGTTTATGGATATTGAAGTAATGCGCGAAGATGTTGCGAGAGCAATCTGGAACATCCGCCGCGAAGAAGAAGACCGCTACGATATGGAGCTTGAAGACATAGATTCAGACCATTCCGTTTGGGACGAAGCGGATGCCGCCATTGAAGCTATACATGGCCGGTCGGACTATAAAAGGATCTGCAAACAGTGCAGAGGAGAGGGGCGCGTCGGTGGCATGGATCCTGCTTTGGGTGGGAAAAACTGTAGCGCTTGTGATGGCACTGGCATGGATCAGGGGCGGCAATGATGGACACCAACAAGATGCGTGAAGAGTTTGAGGTGGCATTAATTGCTATGCATGTTTCTACAGGGCTGCCTAAATCTACAGCAATAGCTATGGTCGAAGTAAAATGCAATGGCCAGTATGCAAGTCCTAGCACAATGGGCGCTTGGTGGGCATGGCAATCCTCCCGCTCAGCTATCGAGATCGAGCTTCCAGCCGAGAATCCATTGGGTAGCGGCCATGGCGATCATGGCGGCGGACGACCAAGCTTTGAGCAGCACTGCGCCGCTGAATGCAATTTCATTATTCGAGATTGCCGCGACGCAATCCACAAAGCAGGAATACGCACCAAATGACCCTAACCGACCTACTGCCCATCCTCCTAGCCGCCTACGACACTCACGGCGGCGAACTAAAGCTAGGCACAGGGTTTGATGACCATAAGCCTATTGTCGGCGTGCTTATCTCTCAGCTTGAGTGTGACTGCGAGCTTGGGAAGAAAGGGGAACTGTTTGTGGATTTTTATTGAGGTGATGGAATGAGCGAATATACGAAGGGGCCTTGGAGAATAGGTAGTAAATTTGAAATCGGCCCAAGAAGCGATGCGGACGATCAGTCGTTCGGAATGATTGAACCGTTGGCTGATGTGTACGGCGATAATAGAGATGCTGATGCTCGCCTAATCGCCGCCGCACCAAAGTTGATCGACGCACTACAAATGCTCATCGATTACGCAGACGATAGCGACGGTTGCCAATACGGAACTCTTTCTACAGATCTGGTCCGCAACATTGCACAACAAGCTATTGATTTAGCAACAAAATAGCTTGGCATTGTATACAATCCTGACCAAATATTCGCCTTTTGTAACACTATAACAATCGGAGTGGGAAATGAAGACGATTCGAGAGCGTTTTGAGGAAATTTGGCCGGTGCCTGAGGGTGTGTATTGGCACGAAAAGCATGGCCTGTATCTGCCATATGGCGATGACGACCAGCTCGCATGCTATGAGTGGAATGACCGCCTCGACACCTTCACCCTCTGCCAGGAGACGGCTGATCTCTATGTCAGCATCGTGGATGAACTGATTGCCGAGATGGAGCTGGTCCGTAAATTCTCGAACGACACCGGCGTTATCGGTATCGCCGTCGAATCAATTGGCCGAGCTAAGCAGAAGCTGGAGCAGATCAAATGATATTGCCTGGACAGATGGAGCTAGCGACTGTGATTGATCATAAGCCGCGACCGATACGCGCAAAGGAACTAGGAATCAACTACGAGGCCTTCTGTGCGTCTAGTGGCAGGAAGTTGGCTAAGATGCTAAACCAGTACGACGACTCACCCTCATCGCAATTGTGGAGCGATATTCAGCGGTTGGCGCGGGAAATATTGAAATGAGCGAGCATTCAGACGCCTACAATGCACTGCCATACGAACAGCGCGTAATGCTCAACGCCTTAATGATTGAGGCTGAAATCAGGTTCATTGAGCTTGAAAAGAAACGAATCGTCCGTGAGTCACGGAAAGCAATCACCGAACACAATAATCGGCTATTTCGAATGCGAAAACAGCTTGAAGAAATCACAAGATAACCCTTGCAAAACCACCAAAAGGCTCCTAATGTGAGCCTTTCTTTTTGCGGTGAATTTGGAGGGTGTATGAATATTTCAGAGCAGAAATTCGAAGAGTGGCGTAAGGAACAAATCGCAAGCCTGGTGCGCATGGGTTATCCAGATGCGGCTAAGGCATTCCGAGATCTTGGTTCTGTGCAGTGGGCGGGTTGGCAGGCCGCTTGGCAAGCATCCAGAGACGCAATCGTAATTGACCGTGTATCTGACGAACTGTACGGCATCAATTCAACCGAAATAGTGCGCTGTGTTAATGATGAGTGGTGCGAAATGCTAGAAGAGCAGGGGATTCGATAAATGACCATCTCAACAACAACCCTAAAAAACGCAGCCTTCGCGATTGAGCATGACCTTTTTACTGATCCAGACGGCAGCCATTACCTGGTTAAGGATGGGGCTATATTGCGGAGGTGGGAGCCTCTTGAAGATGACAAGGATGCATATCAGTTGGCGTCCAAGCTATTCGATAGCATTGAGTTTGTAACCGTTGAATGGCCTGACGAAGACTTCGGACGCATGCGCACGTCAGTCGATTATCGCGCTACACGAGAGTCAATCGTCATCGCTGCTGCTGAGATAGGAGCCGCACTATGCCAATAATCGCTTGCACATGGTTCGCATGGACCTATATTCTGCCTGCCGTTAAGGTGAAAATTAGTTATTGGAGGGTGTATGAAAGAGGTTAAGCGATTTAGGCACGAGCCAGCGTTTATGGTTCCGGATAAGGATGGGGATTACGTTCTGGCGGTTGATTATCTGATCTGCGAGCTTGAACTTAAGGATTTTCAGTGGGGCGCATCAGTTGAGGCTGATGCTGGCGACGAGGCTAGAGCAGAGGTTGCAAGTCTCAAGTCTGAAAACGAATCTCTACGCGCCGATGCTGAGCGGTATCGAAAATTGCAGCGATATATGGGGTCGAACGTAAAGGAAGGATGGCAAGAAGTCGAGATGCTTGGCGGTGTTTGCGCATGGATGTCATTTGAGGATATGGATGCATGCCTAGACTCTCTTCCTGTGTGCAATGTGGGTCTGTGCCAGATAAACGATTCTCCGGAAAACAATTAATGCCCACTCTAAGCCTCTACGGCCTATCTCTTGTCGTAGATATCCAGTACGCCCACACACACCCAGCAACCGAGCACGCAAACGGCCACAGCGAGCTTGAGTGGACTCTACTCGAAGGCACAGACGAAATAGGCGAAACAATTTCAAAAGAATCGCTTGACTTAATCTCGATCCAGTTCCAAAGTGACATCGAACGCGCTATTTGGGCGCAGATAAGGAGATAACAATGAGCACAATCACTGTCACCCAAGCACGCACCGCACTCGAAGCCGCGCACATGGCATACGTGCAGGCAGATATCGAGCACCCGACCGCTACCCAAATCGCAAAAGAAGCGCTCACCAATGCGCGCCACGAATACTGGAATGCTTGTGCTGCTTTCTGCACTAGGCTGGAGTTTGCTACGGATCTGGCGGACGTACACGACGCGCTGATCACTCAGGGGCTTTGGACATAATCAGTTCGTGCTAGATTTGCCGAAACCCAATAAGCAAGGAATTAAGCAATGGATGAAGTTATCAAGGAGATGCAAGCTAGAGGCTGGAGCCTGGCACTGATCGCCGCAAGAAGCGGTGTCAGCCAGAACAGGCTTGAGCGCGGAGTGTTTGGCGTTCGTGAAGAGCGAGCGCTACTCCGATTGGCAGAAGAAGAATGTCACATCGATTTGGATAGCATGGGGATTGAAGAATGAGCCGCAGCGACGGAAGCACAGCAGACTACTACGTACTCCCTGAAGGCGCTACACAGCTTCAGGATCTGATCAGCCATCGCGATATGAATTCGCAAATCGGGGAAATCTTTCGGGCCTGCTATCGGTACGGGATTGTCAGTCACAGCGACAAGATGCGCGACGCCAAGAAGATCCGCTTCTATGCTCAGGCTGAGGTTGAGCGGCTTGAGAAGTTTGGCCAAGTAGAACAAGAAGCGCACATCGGCTACAAGGACGAAGAACCTTCACATATTCAGGTTGGTGACAAGGTTGTGTGCTTGGTGGGTCAGCAAGACATGACTGAAGGCAGAGTATATGTTGTCACTCGCATCGGCTCGGGCGATGACTGCGCCCCATTCAAAGTGATTGATGATGTTGGCGATGAATGGTGCCTAAGCCGCCACGAACTCAGAAAACTTGGTGACGCCCAATGACCGAATACAACGAACAGCTAGTCAAGGAAGCGATTGCATCAGGTCGCACAAATGGCGAGATGGCTACAGAGTTCGGCGTGAATGAGCGGACTATGCGGCGGTGGAAGGCTAGGTTGGCGCTGAGTGGCTATTCTCCTGAGCACGACATGACGCGCCAGGTTCCGGAAGGCTTCAAAGTAAAAGGCGTGAGTTCCTACTACAACCGAGACGGCGAGCTAACCGGACAATGGATCAAATCAAGCGCTGACCATGAGCGCCGCTACGAAATGATGGTAGAAGCGTGCCAGGCGCTTAAGGAAGATCTGCCTGTGTTGGTGCCTCGCGCGTATGCTGGCGAATACCTGCCAGACCTGATGGCGTGTTACCCAATCGGCGACCCTCACATCGGCGAGTACATATGGTCAGAGGAATGCGGCAAGAGCTGGGACTTGGGTATCGCTGAGCGCATGCACTGTGGCGCAATGGCTGCGCTTGTAGAGGCCGCACCACGCACTGAGAGCTGCACAATCGTAAACCTTGGGGACGCAGCGCATTACGACTCAATGGCTGCTGTGACGCCACGTAGCGGCCACCACTTGGACGCAGACAGCCGATACGCCAAGATGGTTCGCGTACTGGTCAAGGTTATCCGTCAGTGCATTGAGACGGCGCTTACAAAGCACAAGACCGTTCATATCATTAACGTCCCTGGCAACCATGATGAGACTGGCGCTCTGTGGCTATCGATTGCGCTGGATCACATCTACGCAAACGAGCCTCGCGTGACCGTAGACACAAGCCCTGCTCTGTTCAGCTATTTCGAGTTCGGCAAGAACCTCGTTGGCACGCATCACGGACACTCGTGCAAGGCAGACAAGCTTGGACAGGTAATGGCTGCCGATCAACCGCAAGCATGGGGGCGCACTGAGCATCGGGCGTGGTGGACTGGCCACGTTCACCATGAGAGCAAGAAGGAGTATCCAGGCTGCACGGTAGAGACGTTCAATACTCTTGCGCCTGGTGATGCCTACGCTACTGCTGGCGGCTGGAGATCTCGGGAGAACATGAAGTGCGTCGTTCTCCATCGTGAATTTGGTGAAGTGGCTAGGCATACAGTTCACCCGTCAATGCTCCATTAACGTATAATTGATTCGCGCCTAGGGAATGCAACCCGAAAAGCCCTTTAGCAAGGTCTGGCGCAATCATTTACGCTAATCATAGTGGGCGCTAATCCATGCTTAAAGCTTCAGGTATTTACAAGATCACCTCGCCGTCCGGCAAATTCTACATAGGCTCATCTGCCAACATGCACAACAGATGGCTTGCGCATAAAACCCTACTGAATCGCCAGAAGCACCATAGCTTCTATCTGCAAAGAGCGTTCAACAAATACGGTCCTGAATCGCTAACCTTTGAAGTGGTTAATCTTTGCGCGGTTGAAGAATTATTCTCCGAAGAACAGTTTTATATCGACTCTTTGAATCCGTCGTATAACGTGTGCCGAATAGCCGGAAGCTCGCGAGGGACTAGGCGCGTATTTACTGATGAGCACAAACGAAAGATAGGACTGGCTCATAAAGGCAAAAAACTCTCTCCTGAGCAGTGCGCCAAGATCGGCGATGTTCATAGAGGAAAAAAGCTTTCTGAGGCGCATCTATCCAGGCTAAGCGAATGCAGTGCCGGAGCGAATAATCCATTCTACGGAAAGACGCACGATCCTGAGACTATAGAGAAGGTATCCGGATACAATCATCACAGCTCGAAGGCCGTTCTGTGCGTTGAAACAGGGCAAGAATTCGGCTCTGCGCTAAAGGCTAGAGACTGGTTGCGCTCAAGCGGTAAACCGGGCGCGTCAAGCGGTCCAATTGGCGAATGCTGCAAAGGAAGCACCAGATACAGCAAGGCTTACGGTTTTACGTGGAAATATGCGTAATTTCCCTTGACCGCGCTAACCACGCGGTCTAACCTACGATCAGAAATTAACGAGTGGAGGTGGGTATGCGCAAAGACGAGATTCAAGTAATTGGCATTGCAAACATGTCTGATCTTGCGTGGTCAATTGACTCAGAGCAAAAGGCGCTTGCATTTATTCTTGAAATCGACAAGGCTCAGGAACATGTCGGATTTACCGAGGACGTTATCATTGCGCTAATCAAGGCAATGAAAAAAGAATATAAGGGTAGAAAGCAAGAATATTTAGACTTCAAAGATCTAATTTCAGGAGCGCTGTAATGGTCCCGTGCATCGTAAAGTGGCAAGCAGGTAGTCCAGCACAATTCAAACCCGGCCAATTCCTAGTCTACGAATCTGGCGAGTATGCGCTTGTAGGCAGCAATACGGCTATCACGTCAACGCAGAAGATCGCAAAGCATGCGACGCTGATTGAGGGGCATGAGTTGGAGTGGTTGCAGTCGATGGCTGTGGAAAGATCGTTAGGAGTGAAGTCATGAGCGAATGGGTAAGGGTAGAAGACGGATTGCCCGAAGAGTGCAGAAAGGTAATCGTATGGATTGATCGGTATAACTATTATCCAGACTACATGGACGTTTCATCTCGTCAGAATGGCGTTTGGACTGCTCACGACGGAGCATGGCAGCGCATCTCTCATTGGCAATACTTACCTGAGCTACCAACCAAATGACAACCCTAATCGCAATCTACCTGGCTGTAGGCTTTTTCAGTTACTGGCCATTGGTGTTTCACTACAAGCTCTCAGAGAAAGGCGCGTGGTACGAATGGCTAGCGGCATGGGCCGTATGGACTGTGACTTGGCCATATCGCTACATCCAAGATGCTTGGTATTGGTGGAGGGCTAATCGGTGAGTGATGAGGCCTCTCTTCGGCTATTCTGCATTTTAGTTGTTATCGCTGGCGCATGCAAAATTGGAGCAATGATGTTATGACCACAATCAACGACCTAGACCAAATCAACACAATGGCGATGATGACCATGTGCGAGCTTGGGTATGCGCGGTATGAGCGGTTTCGTGCTGGGCTGAAGATGGATGATGAGGCTTGCGAGAAGCTGCGCCAATTTATCCATTCCAACGCTGATCGCGAGCATGAGCTTGAGTTGCGAATTAAATGTGCACCGATGTACAAACCTATGGCATACTGATTGCCAGCGGTGACTCCCCTCCCATCGCTGTTACAGCTTTAGCCCATCGTGAGCCGTCCGATGGGCTTCTTTTTGCCTATTAAATGGCAGTTTTTACGCAAAACAGGCAGAATATGTGCAGTTTTATGCATGTGGTATCATTTCTGCATCAGGCGACAATGCCAGCGCAGGACCTGAAATCCTGTTAGCTTCCGGATGTAGCTCTTGAAGCGCTGAAATACGGACTGGGGGTTCCCGGTCGAAGTGCGGCAAAACCAAGGGAGCCTAAAAACAACCTACATATGCCAGCGCTGCAACACACGCCCCAAGCCTATGATCTCGGTTATGCTCAAATCGGGGCGTTTTTATGTGCGCGTGAAAAAGTGATATCACAAAGCCACCGAACTGAAACTGATATCATTATGTCCAACTAGGTACATTCCTTAAATCAGACCACATCCACAATGAAGAAGCCCATGAGCGATCCAACTGGCGACCCAAACG
>Ga0065714_10064998_pt1 | contig 14280 bp, 5 predicted proteins | sample MisRhiReplicate2_FD_59101 | JGI IMG/M metagenome (GOLD analysis project Ga0065714, IMG submission 59101) | Miscanthus rhizosphere microbial communities from Kellogg Biological Station, MSU, sample Rhizosphere Soil Replicate 2: eDNA_1 v2... | ecosystem: Host-associated > Plants > Roots >...
CCCGTCACGCCCACTTCGTGCTCGACGGTTCCGGCCCGGCCTCGCTGGAAGCGCCACCGCTGGACGCCTACCCGGAAATCGTCTGGGAAGCGGGTCCGTCGGCTCGTCGCGTCAACCTCGACACCCTGACCCCGGAAGACGTGCAGAGCTGGCAGCCGGGCGAAACCGTCCTGCTCAACGGCAAGATGCTTACCGGTCGCGATGCGGCGCACAAGCGCATGGTCGAGATGCTGAACAAGGGTGAAACCTTGCCAGTAGACCTCAAGGGTCGCTTCATCTATTACGTCGGCCCGGTCGATCCGGTGCGCGAAGAAGTGGTGGGCCCTGCCGGTCCGACCACCGCGACGCGGATGGACAAGTTCACCCGTCAGATCCTCGAGCAAACCGGCCTGCTGGGCATGATCGGCAAATCCGAGCGCGGCCCTACCGCAATCGAAGCGATCAAGGACCACAAGGCCGTGTACCTGATGGCAGTCGGCGGCGCGGCTTACCTGGTGGCGCAAGCCATCAAGAAGTCCCGCGTGGTGGCTTTCGCCGAACTGGGCATGGAAGCGATCTACGAGTTCGACGTCAAAGACATGCCTGTGACTGTTGCGGTTGACAGCAAAGGTGAGTCGGTACACATCACCGGTCCTGCCATCTGGCAGAAGAAGATCAGTGAGAGCCTGGCAGTAGAAGTGCAGTAAGCGCTTTAGCGGGCTGAAAGCGGCCGGGTTGTCTGACTAGACGACCCGGCCGTTTTTTTGCTCAAAAATAATGTTCATGTCATTAAAACCGAGTGTTTACAACTATTCGGTCTAGAACGCCCCGCCTGACCTGTCAGATCTGACAGGTTACGAATGATGTCTATCTTGTTAGCGTCTGATCCATCCAGCGACACCGTAATCACGGGCGAGCGCCAGGCCAAAAACAGGATCAGCCCCATGGAAGACCGAGCGTCTCTGAGTATCACTGAACCCTCCATCGCCAAAAGTGCATCGATCGCCACCATCGGCAAAAGCTGGGGATCCGTCGGCACTACGGGTAGGGCCTCATTCGAATTGCGGCTGCCCTTTTCAGCAGGGCGCGGGTTCGATCCCGGTATGACGCTGAGCTATGACAGCCAGTCTGGCAATGGCACGTTCGGTATCGGTTGGCATTTGAACCTCAGCACCATTACCCGCCAGACCAACAAAGGCGTGCCGCGCTACACCGACGATGATGTGTTCCTCAGCCCCATGGGCGAGGAGCTGGTGGCCGAGCGTGATACCAACGACGAGATCAAGTCCCGAGACGAGATTGAATACCGTGGATTACCGATCGGTGCACACCAGGTGGTGCAATATCGGCCCCGGGTCGAAAGCACGTTTGATGTCCTCGAATATTGGCGCTCCGAGGCCAACCCCGAAGGTTTCTGGCTGGTCCATGGTGCCGACGGCAGCCTGCACCTTTTTGGCAAAGTCGGGACTGCGCGCAAGGCTGACCCGCAAGACCCGAACCGGGTGGTTACCTGGCTGTTGCAAGAGAGCATGAACGCCCGGGGCGAGCACATCTGCTACGAGTACAAGGCGGAGGACCCGACCGAAAATCCTGCACCGCATGACTATCGGGCTCAACGCTATTTGCATCGCGTGTTGTATGGCAACTTCGAGGCGAGCAGCCATTTGTATGGGTGGAGCGTCCTGAAATCGGCGCCGCCCTCTTGGCACTTCCATCTGATTTTCGACTATGGCGAACGCACACCTGACCCTGCAGAAAAACCGGTGTATGACGCAGCGACGTTCAATTCATGGTCAATTCGCAAGGATCCCTTTTCGTCCTATGGACAGGGTTTTGAAATAGGCACCCGCCGCCTCTGCCAGCAAGTATTGATGTTTCACAATTTCCCGGTACCGGGCGATGAACCCGTGTTGGTCCGCCGCTTACAGCTGGAGTACGCAGCCAGTTCGGCCCCCTGGTCTTATAGCCAAATCACCGCGGCGCATTATCAGGCGTACGACGCCAGCGGCACCGTGAAATACAAGCCCCCGGTGGAATTCGACTATTCGGATTTCGAACTCAATTCACAGCCAGAACCGTTGTTCCCGCTCGAGCACATGCCGGGCATCGAAGCCGACCAACTCTATCAGTGTGTCGACCTGTTCGGCGAAGGCCTGCCGGGGTTTCTGTGTCGCTACGACCACTGCTGGTATTACCGCGAACCGCTGCGTGACTTGAGCGGTGGCGATCACATCAGCTATGGCCCGTGGACAGCGCTCAGCACAATCCCGGTTGCCGATCGCTACAAGCCAGCACATCAGGCGCTGATGGACCTGACCGGTGATGGTCGCCTGGACTGGGTCATTGCCGAGCCCGGCATGAGCGGGTTCCATACGCTGAATCCGGATAGAACCTGGTCCGGCTTCATTCCGTTCAAGGCGTTTCCGGTGGAGTATTTCGACCTCCTTTCGCAGCTTGGCGACCTGACGGGCGACGGCCTCAGCTCCCTGGCGCTGATCGGTCCCAACGCCGTACGCCTCTACGCCAATCAGCGTGAAGACGGCTTTGCCAAGGGCGAGTATGTCGCTCATGAACCGGCTGACGATCGTTTGCCCTTGATCAGCAACACTCGCAGCGAACTGGTGTTTCTGGGCAACCTGCTGGGAAGCGACATGAGCGAGTTGTGCCGCATTCGCCACGACGAAATCAAATGCTGGCCCAACCTGGGGCGTGGGCACTTCGGCGAGGGCTTCGTCATGAGTGCCCTGCCCTTCGCGTACGAAACATTCGATGCAGCGCGGGTACGCATCGCAGATTTGAACGGCTCCGGCGCACCCGCTCTGATCTATCTGAATTCGGTTGGCTTTGAGATCTACCTCAACCTCGGTGGCAACGGTTTCGAGCAGACGCCCATTCAGGTCGCCTGGCCCGAAGGCGTGCGTTACGACAATCTGTGCCAAGTCACGCTCGCTGACCTGCAAGGGCTCGGCTGCGCCAGTCTGATCCTGACCGTACCGCACATGAATCCCCGGCATTGGCGCTATGATTTTGTCAGTGCCAAGCCGTACCTGATGATCGCCAGCAACAACAATATGGGCTGCAGCACTGAGGTTATTTACCGAAGTTCCGCGCAGTTCTGGCTGGATGAGAAACAGCGAATTCTCAAATTAAAGCGCCTGCCCGTCTGTTACTTGCCGTTCGCCATGCAGGTTGTCAGTCAACAAACCCAGCGGGATGAAATCACCGGTAATTGCCTGAATCAGTTCTTCAACTATTTCGAGGCCTGGTACGACTATCAGGAACGGGAGTTCCGTGGTTTCGGGCGACTGCACCAAACCGACAGCGAGACCGGCTCGGGTGAAGACGAAAGCTTCACCGACCCAGTATTGGTCTGTACCTGGTTCCATACGGGCAAGCAGATCGACATGCTTCGCGAGGGTTACTCCGAGGGTGATGACGAGGCCCAACCACTGGGCGACACGCTCTTTTGTCGATACCACCCGAGCGACGAATGCGAAGAATTCATCACACCGGCCGACGAGGCCACCGCCCACCAAATTGCCCGCACGCTCGCAGGCTCCGTGCTGAGGGTGGAAACGTTCGCCGCGGATGACCCGGTTCCGGCAGCGCCTTTCCTCGTGGAACAAACCCGATACATCGTGCGCGAAGTGCGTGAACGTGGCGCACATTATTCCGACGCGGTACTGATGCCGTCCGTGCTGGAAAGTATCAGCTACCACTATGAACGCTTTGTCGAAGACCCGTTGTGCCGCCACGTCATCAACTTGAGCCGGGACGCTTTCGGGCTGACGACCCACAGCATCACAGTCAGCTATGCTCGGCGCACTACCAAGGATGATGAGCCGCCGTTTGATGATGCCGATGAGCGCAAATGGTGGGTAGATGCCCATGATGAGGCTCAGCAGTCCTACTACCTGAGTGAAACCCGCGCCAGGTTTATTCATTTGGAGAATCTGCAAGGCTGGAGGCTTGGCTTGCCGTATCAGCAACGCGGCAATGCATTGGTGTTGCCCAAGGCGCCGCTGCCAGGAAGCCTCGACCCGAAAGAAATTTCTTATACACAGCTGCTCGACCTGTTCAAGTCACCCGAATGGGTGGCTCAGCGAGAGCTGACCTCACAATCGCTGCAACGCTACGTCAAAACGGCTGACGGCGCGGTACTCGCGCGCGGCACCGCCGAGTTCGAGGCATTGGCGGGGCCGCTGGAAATCGCTCAACTGAACAAGACGGCGCTGGAGGTCTACGGTGACGTGGATCCTCCGATCGATATCCGGGAAGAACTGACGAAGATCGGTTATTTGCCCATGGACCTGTTTCTGGGTACGGACGAAGCCGCCGACAAAGAAGAGGACAAACAGCAAAACCTCTGGTCCTCTCAATACAAATTTGCCCGGTATGCAGACCTCAATCGCTTCCACAAAGTGACGCACTACAACGAAACACAAAGCCACGGAGTGACTACCGCCCAATACGACGACTTCAACCTGATGGTCACCCGCGTCGAGCTGCCGGATGGCTGTACCACACGCGTCGAGTTCGACTACCACACGCTGCAACCGCTGCGCATCATCGATGCCAACGATAACGTTGAAGAAGCCCTTTACGATCCATCCGGCCCGCACACCGTCACCTATTACGGAACAGCCGCCGGTCTGCCTGCCGGTTTCCTCGACATAGGGGACTATCGGCGTCCCGAAGATGGCAGCCCCGGCACGGCAATCGATGCCCCGACACAAGCATTGCAAAATGCCGCAACCACCTTTCGCAAGGATCTGTTCAGCTGGATGGGCCGGCTTCCAGAGTCCGTCCGTCAGACACCCGACTGGCTGGCTGACTGGATCGCGCAAGGCCTGGTACTACCAAGCCTTCACATACGGGCGTGCGCCCGGCTGCGTCTGACCCGACTCGATTCCCGGACACCGGCCGAGCAGGCATTGTGGGAACGGTTGCACAGTGTCCCGCGCATTCCGGTACACAGCGTCGCCTTGACTGCCGATCGCGATTACTACGATCCGCAACCGCAGCAGATCCACATTATCCTGAGCATCGTCGATGGTTTCGGGCGCCCCCTGCAAACCCAGCAATTGGTTGAGCCTGGTGAGGCGTATGTCGTAGAGAACGGCGAGCTGGTGATTGAAGACGGCGCGCCCAAGGTCGCACACGCCCAGCGACGCTGGCGCATCAGCGAACGTGTGGAATACAACAACAAGGGGCTCCCCGTACGCACCTATCGCCCCTATTTCGCCAACGTTTACGGCTACATCCATGACGTGTCTTTCAGGGATTTCGGCCACCACGACAAAAGCTTCTACGACGTGCTGGGCCGCACTATCAAGATCATCAACGCCAAAGGCGATACCGCGCTTGAACTGTTCCATCCCTGGTACAAAACCAGCATGGACTTCAATGACACTTACCTGGCGCCTCCCGCAAAAGTGCGCAAAGGCTTGCGATGACGTGCGCGACTCACTGGCACACCCCGGCGGTGACGGCACAAGACCCACGTGGCCTGGCAGTCCGTCAGATAGCGTATCTGCGCAACGCGGCCAACGGAGCCCTGGAGCCCCTCGTCACCCGGCAAACCTTTGACGTGACCGTGCAACAAGTGGAACTGTGGGATCCGCGTCGGGCCGATGCCCCAAGGCCCAATTTAAAATCGGTCTACGGCCTTGGCGGGCAATCGGTCAAGGTCGATAGCGTCGATGAGGGCCCGCGCTGGAGCCTGGTGGGGCTGGCCGGTGAAACGCTCTGGCGTCGGGACGGACGGGGAAATCAGTGGCGCACCCGCTACGACAACCAGTTACGCGTGCTCACGTTGCAAGAAAATGATCAAGAAAGCGTCGAGGTGTTTACTTACGCCACTGCGCTCGATGACCCGAACCATAACCGGCGCGGCCAGATGATCAGGCAGGTCGATGCCTCAGGTGTATTTGAACCCACCAGCTTCAGCCTGCATGGCCAGTCGATGCACGACAGCCGAACGATCATCGATGCCGGCGTCTTCCTCAGCAGCCGAACCTACAGCCCGCTCGGCGCCGTGCTGACCCAAACCGATGCCGGTAACCATCAGCAACGGATGCAGTACGACGTCGCGGGGCATCTGAAACAGGGTCACCTTCGGCTCACACCCACAGCAGATTGGCAGCCTGTACTTGAAGACGCCCGGTACAACGCCGCCGGGCAGATCATCAACCAACTCGCTGGCAATCAGGTCGTCAGCACCTGGACGTACGACGATGCCGATGGCCGTCTCGCGACCCTGACCGCTGGGCGAACCGGGCAAGAACCGCTCCAGCACTTTCAGTACCACTATGACCGGGTCGCAAATGTCTTGCGCATCGACGACCTCAACTTTACTCCGCGGCACTTCGCCAATCAGTTGATCGATGGCCATCGCGAGTTCAGCTACAACTCGCTGTACCAACTGACCTGTGCTACCGGCCATGACGCCGCACCCGGCTCCGATCTGCCGGGGCTGCCATTGCCGAGCGATCCCAACAACCACCTCAATTACAAACAGACTTACACGTACGACGCCGGCGGCAACCTGATCAAACTGATCCATGAGCGCGCGGTAGGCGGCTACACCCACGAGATGTGCATTGACCCGAACAGTAACCGCGGTGTGCGCTGGAAAGAAGGAGAACCCGTCCCGGATTTCGACTCCTTGTTCGACCGTCATGGCAACCTGAACGCCTCGGCCCCGGGAAGGCCGCTGCACTGGAACAGCCGCGATCAACTGGCATCGGCAACGCTGGTTGAACGTGACGGCGTCCCCAACGATGAAGAAATCTATCGCTACAGCCAAGGCGCACGAGTCTTCAAGCGCCATGAAACCCATACGTCATCGACCACCCACTTCCACCAGATTATTTACCTGCACGGCCTGGAAATCCGCACTCGGGACAACGGTGAAGAACTGCATGTCATCACCTTGCCGGGCGGTCGCGGCAGTGTGCGCTGCCTGCATTGGGTGAGCAAAAAACCCGAGGGCGTCGACCAGGATCAGCTGCGCTACAGCCTCGACGATCACTTGGGCTCCAGCCTAATGGAACTGGATCAAAACGCTCGACTGATCAGCCACGAAGGCTACTACCCGTTTGGCGGTACGGCCTGGTTGACGGCGGCTTCTGCATTGGAGGCCAGCTACAAAACCATCCGTTACTCGGGCAAGGAAATGGATGAATGCGGGCTTTATTACTACGGTGCTCGTTACTACGCGCCGTGGTTGCAGCGCTGGGTCAGTGCCGATCCGGCGGGGGATGTGGACGGGCTGAATCTGTATGTATTTGTGGGGAATGACCCGCTGAACTACTTCGATACAGAAGGGGAAAAACGAACACCGGCAGAGCTGCGAGTCGTCATCGACAATTACACCAATGTACTGGCCACCGTCGAGCCCAGACTGGATCAGTCGATTTATCAGTTAAACAACTTGCACCGAACTCGGGACATCTACAAATCAGGAGGCAAAAGACTGGTTTTCACCAGTATCAATTTTCTTGCCTCAGCATTCACCGCTGGTATGGCGGCCACGGGAGCGACGGCCGCCACATCATTCACCGGGCCGGTGGCCCCGGTATTCGGTGTCGGGGCCGCTATTGTTACCGCTGATTTAACAGGCAATGCCTTGGACAAGGTCGCCAAAAGGAATGCGTTTGGGTACCCACTGCTACCCAAGGCAGACGACTTCAGCGTTGAGAGTATCCAACAGGAAACAATGCCTTTGAGCCTGAAAGCGGAAGTAAAAGCGTTTGCGTCCAAATACGACCTCAGAACAACGAATGGCCAGAAAGAAGCGCTCTTCGCGGTCACCATTAATGCCGCGGACACGGTGCTTGAAACAGCGACTCACCTCGAAAAATCACTTGCCCTCTTTCGCTTGAGCGTCGAAATGACCGAAGCACTCAACGGCACACTAGGCCCGCGAGACCTCGACGAGGTCAACCAGGCGCTCGACACATTGGGGGATTACCTCAACGTCAGGAAAGACATTGCTGATGAAGCTCTTGAAGAGCTTGCAAGCACAGATGTCGAGAAGGCAGAAATTGCCGGGATCCAGCATCGACTGGGAGCGACTGAAACCGTTGTGAAAGCCAAGATGCAACGCGTCGTGGACCTCAATGACCGGTTGAGTCAACGCCTTCAGAAAAGACAAGCGGCGTGAACAGATGACCCACACTATTTATGCCAAAACCCCAGACTTGGCAGCCTTTGACGCCAGAGGTTTGCCGATTCGACAAGTCGCTTACTTGTGCAACAAAGTCGGCGGTGAAATAGAAACGCTCATCTCTCGCGACGTTCATAAAGCCGCCGGGCAGTTGATCGAAAAATGGGACCCGCGATTATCCAAACCTGCCATGCGCAACATCCCTCGCCTCTCGGGAGAGCCCGTCAAGATTGTCAGCGTCGATGCCGGCTGGCGCGTGAGTCTGTTGGGTCTGGCCGGCGAAGAGCTGCGACGTTGGGAGCAACGCGGCACACATTGGCACAACACCTACGATGATCAGTTGCGCCTGGTCGCGGTGTCTGAGAATGATCAACCGAACGTTGAAACCTTCACCTATGCCAACGCATCGGCAGACCCCGCCCGTAATCAGCGCGGCCAGATGATCCAGCACGTTGACCCTGCAGGCACAATTGAACTGAGCAGTTTCAGCCTGCAAGGGGTGCCGCTGAGTGAAGCCCGGACAATTGCCGATTCGGGTAGCTTTATCAGCCGCTGGACTTACAGCCCGCTGGGCGCGGTGTTGACTCAAACCGATGCAGGCGGTCATCAACAGCATCTGCGCTACGACGTTTGCGGCCAGCTGAAACAAGTGTTTGTGCAACTCAAGGCCAGTGAACCGGAATGCATTCTGCAGGATGCCCAGTACAACGCTGCCGGCCAGATCCAGACCCAGATCGCTGGCAATGGTGTGGTCAGCCGATGGACTTTCGACCCCGCCGATGGTCGCCTGTCCACGCTCAAGTCCGGCAAACCCGACGAGGCATTGCAGCAAAACCTGCGGTACTCCTATGACCCGATGGGCAACATTCTGCGCATCGACGATGACACGCTGACCACGGTGCACTTCGCCAACCAGCGCGTCGACGGGCATCGGGAATTTACCTATGACTCACTGTACCGGCTGATCAGTTCCAGCGGTTTCGAGGCCGAGGTCCCCAACCTGCGACCTGGTTTGCCGGCGCTTATCCAGCCCATCGACCTCGGTCGTCGCTACGGCTACACCGAAAGCTACACCTACGATGCGGGCAATAACCTGATCAAGCTGTGCCATCAGCGCGAGGGCAATAACTTTACGCAGCACATGCGCATCGACCCCGACAGCAACCGTGGGGTGCGCTGGAAAACCGGCGATCCAGAGCCGGACTTCCAGAATCACTTCGACCTGCATGGCAACCAGCAATTTCTACAGAACGGCACCCAACCCTTGATTTGGAATGCCCGCGATCAACTGGAAAAAGTGAGCTTGCTCACCCACGGCAACGGCCTGGCGGACGATGAAGAAACCTATCTCTATAGCCAAGGCGAACGGGTCCGCAAACGCCACGTCACCCACACCCGATCGATGACGCACTGCCGTGAAGTGCTTTACCTGCCGGGGCTGGATATCCACACCCGCGATGATGGTCGCGTGCTGCACGTCGTTACCCTGCCACTGGCTTTCGGCAGCGTTCAGTGCCTGCACTGGGTCAATGGCCAGCCGGAGGGTCTGGAGCCGGATCAATTGCGCTACAGCCTCGACGACCATTTGGGCTCCTGCACACGGGAACTGGACCGCGACGGTGCCTTGATCAGTCTTGAGTTCTATTACCCGTTTGGTGGCACCGCGTGGTGGGCGGCACGCTCGGTGGTCGAGGCCGATTACAAGACCATCCGCTATTCAGGCAAGGAAATGGACCGCTGTGGGCTTTATTACTATGGCGCCCGGTATTACGCGCCCTGGCTGCAGCGTTGGGTGAGCGCCGATCCGGCGGGGGACATTGATGGACTGAATCTCTACGCTTTTACGGGGAACAACCCGGTCTGTTTTGTCGATGCCAATGGCGAAGGCAAATTGCCGAGTATTGCGAAATTCCATGCGGCCACGGACAGGCTCATTGCCTCCCAAAACGCCAGTTACGCCCGCAACAGGCAAGCCATCGCCACCCGTCATGCTAAAGACCAACTCGCCGACGAAGTCATCCGTCAACAAAAGGTGCTGGGGCTCACCGAACGACGGACGCTAGACGCTCAAGCGCAACTGGACAGGATGGGGGCGGGCTCGGACATCGCGCTGGCAACCGCGCGCAGGACAGGGGTACTTATCGCAGGCAAGGCCATCAGCTATGGTGCAGGCATTGCTGTCGGCACAGCGGGTCAGGCCCTGGGCCTGGTGGCTCCGGGTGTCGGCAATGTCGTGGGTGCAGGGATGGGAGTTGCCACGAAAATCGCGGTCAGCGCGGGTGTTGATTTTGTAGCCGAAAGAACAGGGATGAGCGCATCGGTCAATCTGAAAACCAGCAAGCTGACGGCGGAGAAAATCATACGCAAAGCCGAATACAAAACGATGGATCCCGTTGAGTATGCCGTCGCAAAATACAAACATATGAACCCGACCTCGCAGAAATCCCAGTTGAAACTCACGAAGGAAGCCACCTCCATGGCGACCAGTGAAATACTGAAAATGACGCTCACACATTTCCCTTCTGAAGCGGTCAGCGCAATCAGCTCAGGTGTCACCGTATTACTGGGCATACCAGAAATAATTGATGAGGTCGTCGGCGCCACCCATGGAAAATCGGACGAAAAGCTGGGTTCATTTGAAAGCGGCATCACTGACCTGATCAGGGCTATTGACTCGGGCATGAACAAAATTGAAGCGACGGCTAACGTCTATGGCGTCACCCAAACATGAGGGGTCAATATTCAAGCGCAAAGAAATGAAACAACCAGGATCACCGGCCTTCTGGATAACTTGCTGATCAGTGTCAGAACCTTCAGAAGCCGAAGCCATGCGGCCGCATGAACTGATGGGTTGAAGTTCTAACCGCTAGTAGCCCGTTAGCCCATGTTATCGTGCGCGCCCGTATTGCTGACTGTTTCCGACACCATGCTGGCTTCCCGGACATTGCGCCTGACGCTATACACCTTGCTGATCATCGCCGGCGCCGTGCTCGCGGCCGGTTTCGCCATGCGTCACGCCGAACGCCAGGCGCTGGTCGAAGACGCCTCCCGCGCCAATCAGCAACTGGCGCTGTACGCCAATTCCCTGCACACCCTGATCGACCGCTACCGCGCCCTGCCCGCCGTGCTGGCGCTGGACCCGGAGTTGCGCGCCGCCCTCAGTGGCACGGTATCGCCTGAGCAACAGGACGCACTGAATCGCAAGCTGGAAAAAATCAACGGTGCGGCGCAATCCTCGACCCTCGAATTGCTCGACCGCACCGGCCTCGCCGTGGCCGCCAGCAACTGGCGCTTGCCCAGCAGCTATGTCGGCCACAACTACGGCTTTCGTCCCTACTTCAGCGAAACACGCACCCAAGGCACCGGGCGTTTTTATGCGGTGGGCGTGACCAGCGGGATTCCTGGGTATTTTCTGTCCAGCGCGGTCACCAGCGAAAACGGCGAGTTTCTCGGCGCGATGGTGGTCAAGCTTGAGTTTCCGGAACTGGAGCGCGAATGGCGCCAAGGCAGCGACACGCTGCTGGTCAGCGATGCACGCGGGATCATCTTCATCGCCAACCAGCCGGGTTGGCGCTATCGATTGTTGCAACCGTTGAACGACAGCGATCACGCCGCGCTCAAGGCCACCCGCCAATACGACAAACAACCGCTGACACCGCTGGACTATCAAACGCTGCAGCACTTCGACGACAACAGTGATCTGAGGCGCGTCGCGGGCCCTGACGGAACAGCGGATTACCTGTGGGAATCGCTACCGCTGACCACGGAAGGCTGGACCCTGCATCTGCTGCGCCGCCCCCAGGCAGCCTTTGAAGACAGCCGCAACGCCGCGCTGGCTGCTGCCGGATTGTGGCTGGCGCTGGTGTTTCTGTTGCTGTTCCTCAATCAACGCTGGCGCCTGGCGAAAATGCGTCAGCGCAGCCGCGAAGAGCTTGAACGACTGGTAGAGGAACGCACCCGGGATTTGCGCACCGCTCAAGACGGTTTGGTGCAATCGGCCAAACTCGCGGCCTTGGGGCAAATGTCTGCCGCCCTCGCCCATGAAATCAACCAGCCACTGACCGCCCAGCGCATGCAGCTTGCTACGTTGCGCCTGCTGCTCGATCACGGAAGGGTCGACGACGCCTACAAGGCGCTCAGGCCGGTGGATGAGATGCTGACGCGCATGGCGGCCCTCACTGGTCACCTGAAAACCTTCGCCCGCAAAAGCCCCAGCGGCCTGCGCGAACGGCTGGATCTGGCGGCGGTGGTGGACCAGTCGCTGCACTTGCTTGATGCACGTGTGCGTGACGAACAGGTCAGCACGGTGCTGCACCTGGCGCGTCCGGCGTGGGTGCGCGGCGATGCGATTCGTCTGGAACAGGTGCTGATCAATTTACTGCGCAATGCCCTCGACGCCATGCACGACACACCCTGCAAACGTCTGGAAATCCGCCTCGAAGCCGACGAGCAATGCTGGCGCCTGACGGTCAGCGACAACGGTGGCGGCATCGCTCAAGAGCATCTGCCGAATGTGTTCGACCCGTTCTTCACCACTAAACCGGTGGGTGATGGCCTGGGCCTTGGCTTGGCGGTATCGTTTGCCATCATTCACGAATCGGGTGGCCGCCTGAGTGCCGACAATGGAGAAAACGGCGCCGTGTTTACCCTGACCTTGCCCATCGATCTGGAGGCGCCTGTTTCATGCTGAATTCAGTGATGGTGGTCGACGACGAAAGCAGCATCCGCAGCGCCGTCGAACAATGGCTGAGCCTGTCGGGTTTTGAGGTGCAGTTGTTCAGCCGGGCCGATGAGTGCCTGGCGCAATTGCCTGCGCACTTTCCCGGTGTGATCCTCAGCGACGTGCGCATGCCTGGCATGACGGGGCTGGAGTTGCTGGCCGAAGTTCAGCGCCGCGACGCCGACTTGCCGGTGATTTTGCTGACGGGTCACGGCGATGTGCCGATGGCGGTCGAAGCGATGCGCGATGGCGCGTATGACTTTCTGGAAAAACCCTTCAGCCCGGAAACCCTGCTGAGCAGTTTGCGCCGCGCGCTGGACAAACGCCGATTGGTCCTGGAAAACCGTGCCCTGCACGAGCTGGCCGACAACCGCGCCCGACTCGACGCCACCTTGCTCGGCGTGTCCCGTGGTTTACAGACACTGCGCCGACAGGTGCTGGACCTGGCGGCGTTGCCGGTCAACGTGTTGATCCGCGGTGAAACCGGCAGCGGCAAGGAGCTGGTTGCGCGTTGCCTGCATGACTTCGGGCCGCGTGCCGACAAGCCGTTTGTGGCGCTCAACTGTGCGGCGATTCCAGAGCAGTTGTTCGAAGCAGAGTTGTTCGGCCACGAGAGCGGCGCGTTTACCGGCGCCCAGGGCAAACGCATCGGCAAGCTTGAATACGCCGATGGCGGCACGCTGTTTCTCGATGAAATAGAGAGCATGCCGCTGGCCCAGCAAGTGAAATTGCTGCGGGTGTTACAGGAGCAGAAGCTGGAGCGCCTGGGGTCGAACCTGAGCATTCGCGTGGACCTGCGGATCATCGCCGCGACCAAACCCGATCTGCTCGATGAAGCGCGCGCCGGGCGTTTTCGTGAGGACTTGGCCTATCGACTGAACGTCGCCGAGTTGCGCTTGCCACCGTTGCGCGATCGGCGCGAAGACATTCCGTTGTTGTTCGAATCGTTTGCCCAAAATGCTGCCGAGCGTTTGGGCCGTACGTTTCCACCGCTGACCGGTCCGCAGCTGAGTCATCTGCTAAGCCACGACTGGCCGGGCAATGTGCGCGAACTGGCGAACGTTGCCGAGCGGCAAGTGCTGGGGCTGGGCGAACCGCAACCGGAGGGGATTGATCCGGGGCAGTCGCTGGCGGCGCAGCAGGAAGCGTTTGAAGCGCATTGTTTGCGCGCGGCATTGACCCGGCACAAAGGTGATGTGAAAGCGGTGCTTGAAGAACTGCAACTGCCACGCCGCACGTTCAATGAAAAGATGCAGCGGCATGGGTTGAGCCGGGAGATGTTCCTCGGCGAATGATCGTTCCCACGCTCCGCGTGGGAACGCAGCCTGGGACGCTCTGCGTCCCCAAAGCCGGACGCGGAGCGTCCGTTGAGGCATTCCCACGCGGAGCGTGGGAACGATCGGCTCCGGCG
>Ga0065714_10002569_pt1 | contig 14271 bp, 11 predicted proteins | sample MisRhiReplicate2_FD_59101 | JGI IMG/M metagenome (GOLD analysis project Ga0065714, IMG submission 59101) | Miscanthus rhizosphere microbial communities from Kellogg Biological Station, MSU, sample Rhizosphere Soil Replicate 2: eDNA_1 v2... | ecosystem: Host-associated > Plants > Roots >...
TGCTGTTGATCGCCTTGCTGGCGCTCAGCCGGAAGTTCGTTATTCTCGATTCTGCCGCTACTCCTGCGCTCACCATTGCCGCACTAGGATTTGCCACCCTGGTGCTCGGCATCGTCTGCTGGCTCTTACGGGAGCGTGATAAGGATGACTTACGAGAGTGATGCTTGCATCACTCTGAAGGCCCTACATTTTGGACGCCTCGCCGCACACGTGGCCAAGTTCATTTGGAAACCTACGTAAACAAGACATCAATCCAGCGCTGCCATTAACTGCTATCTGAGGGAGTGTTTAGCAATGAATGCACTCGCAAAGTGAGTTCATTCAGACTGAAGGGTTTGGTCAGTAATCGGGTTGTCCTATCGACCGAGACCAGTCGCGAACCACCAGCGAACCCGGTAATAAAAAGCACTTTGAGCAACGGATATTTTTTCTTCAGTTCCGCAGCCAAGCTTATGCCGTTCATCAATCCTGGTAAGCCAACATCGGTTAACAGTAAATCCAGGTGTTCCAGCTTCTCCGACTGTTTGATGGCAGAAACACTATCCACTGCTTCAATGACGCGATAGCCAGTTTCTGACAAAAGCTCCGAGGCCATTTGTCGGATAGCCACTTCGTCGTCTACCAGCAATATAATTTCGTTCTGTCCCGATGGCTCAAGCTGCTTAGCGTCGTCCAAATCTGCTTTTGGATCTTCTGGCTGAGAATCATCCACCGGAAAAAACAACGTCACGGTGGTGCCGACACCAATGCTGCTGTGGACTCTGACCTGACCACCGGATTGCTGGGTGAAGCCATATATCATTGACAGACCCAGCCCGGTACCTTCGCCCAACTTTTTGGTGGTGAAGAATGGGTCGAAGATGCGCGATAAGATTTCAGGACTGATGCCTGTACCGGAATCAGTGACAGAAATGCTCACATATGATCCAGGTGGCATCATTTTGTCGGATGAAGATGCTTCATCGATAACGCATCGATCAACCTGGAGGTTGAGCCTACCTCCATTGGGCATTGCATCCCGTGCGTTGATTGCAAGATTAAGCAGCGCGTTTTCCAGTTGGTTAAGGTCACACCTAATACGGTCGGTCGTTCGAAATGAGCACTCGACTATGATGCTCGGCCCTACAGAACGCCGAATCATTTCTTCGAGATCTGCTATTACTTTTCGAGGATCAAGAAGTTCAGGTTCGAGTGATTGCTGCCTGGAGAACGCAAGCAGTCGTTGTGTTAATGCCGCCGCTCGAGATGCCGAAGTTAAGGCCATTGAGTTGTATCGGGTCAAATCGTCGTAGCGACCCGCATCAATACGTCGTTGCATCAGTTCCAAGCTACCGATGATGCCCGCCAACAGATTGTTGAAGTCGTGGGCAATTCCACCGGTAAGTTGCCCGACCGCTTCCATTTTTTGGCTTTGCCTCAACTTGGATTCCATTACCGCGCGCTCTCGCTGTTCCTCTACCAGTTGTTGGGTGCGTTCTGCAATGCGTTCTTCGAGCAAATCATTCCAGTCACGCAACGCACTCTCCAGTTGTACCCGGTCGTCTATGTCCTCGATGGTGCCGTACCATTGTTCGCAGTTTCCGCCGAGGTCAAGGCTGCACAGCGCCCGGACTCTAAACCAACGGTAATCGCCAGTGTGTTTTCGAAATCGGACTTGTAGGTCGAAAGGCTGCAGTGTGCCCAGCGATTGATCCCAAAGCGCAGCGATTGACACCTGATCCGCCTCGTACGCGGCATTGGCCCATTGACGTTCCAATGTCTGCTCAAGCGACAGACCGGTATATTCGTGCCAACGCGGATCAATGGAAATTAGGTTACCGCCCTTGTCGGCAGTCCAAGGCCAAAGTGGATTGAGCTCAGCTGCAATGCGGTAATGCCTTTCGCTTTCACGCAGTCGCTTTTCCGTTGAGCGCATCGCGTCCAGGGTTTTGAAGCGCTTCAAAGCGGCACCAAGCAGATTGCTATATCCACGGAGGAAGTCGATGTCGCTCTCCGTAAACTGACGAGGACTTCGACTGTCCACCTCAAATATTCCGAAAGGACGTTCTCCGTTAGCGCCGTGGACTAGAACGTTGACGAAGGCTTTTACCCCATTGTTCTTTTGAAAATCGTGATACCGAAATCGTGATTCCGTTGAAATATCTGTCGAAATGACGGGAGCGTTGGTATTGAGTGAGAAGAATTCGGGACTGCCTTCGCATGCTTGCACCCGAACCTTCCCAACCACATCTGGTGCCCAACCCACACCATTTCTCACGAAGAAAGTGCAGCCGTCTTCTTCGAGCAGCATGAATTTGGCGAGGTTGGTTTCGAGCGCCTCACCGACTAATCGACATGCCTCATGGAGGATTTGTTCAAGATCATCTGACGCCAAGGCAAGCTCGCCAAACTTGGCAAGCACCTTGCGCTGGCGCAGTAACGTATCCTCGATTTTCATAGACTCACCAAAGGCGGTTTCAATATCCGAGGCTTTGGTTTCAGCTAGGTTCAATCAGCTTGATTGAGTGCAGTTTTCTCTGAAACACCTTCGACGAATCAGGCTGTCAGTAGCGCAGGCTCGACTTGAGTTGAAATCGCAAATTGAAGCTTTTCAAGATCGTCTTGGTCGAGCTGCCGGCTTCGAACGACCATACTGTCACTCGCGGTTACCTGCCGCTGTCTTGCTGACGAAAAACGGCGATGGAGAGGGGAAGGGTGGAAGAGGGTGTGTCCAACCAGCACTGAAAGTCGGCCCACGAACGTTCCAACCTCAAGAACAGCGGTGATTTAGTATCAGAGCAAAGCAGTGACGATCCGATCAGCTCGACTGCTCGAAGGTTCTTCCTGTGTGCGCAAAGCAGTAATGGACGTCACACATCGATCTGCAGTTCCAGATCGCCATTTGCCAATCTGCGAGTGTGGATGAGGGTACCCGTCAATGGCGGCTTTGATGGCTGAGTAACGGTTATCGTATGCGCCTTATGAAGATCATCCGGGACGGGTGATTGCACTTGCACTTGGAAGGCACCTGGCGTAATCGGGATGATATTGCCTCGCATTCAAAACTTTTTGCGATGGGGCCAAGGAAGGTTTCCTGCAGATAAACCAAGCGTACTTGAAAGCTCATGATTGATCTCCTTGGCACAGTAGCGAGCAGATGATTCAGATCCACCTGTTCGCTAGACGATAAGATGTCCGTTGGAGTTCAACGCAAAGGCTCAGCGGCCTGGCCGACTTAAGCTGGTCAGTATTAGGTGACGCAATTAGAGAGCATGGAGGCTATCGTTGGCTCGCCTTTGAAAAATCAAATTTTCGATATGCCTGTACCTTTTGTAATTCTCGTCGGAAAGATGTCGATGGAGGCACCGTAGGTGGAAAAGCGGATCGATTCCCGCTTTTAGACGAGACGCAACGAGTTTATGAACATGGTGCAATTATCAACGAGCGACCTATGCTAATAGATCCCTGTGAAATCGGGGACTGGCGGCTTTTAGGATGTAAAAAGGAAAACGGAAAGCCTTGCGCTGCTCATGATGAGCCAGAGCACCAACAACGAGCAGAAGCATCCATTGAAATATATCACTTGCATCATGAGCCGACCTGCAAACTTCGTCACTCGGAAGCTGTAAAACTCTTGGCTGATATCGAAGAGGCTAAGGGGCTATTCATCGCAACACAGTCTGATGCGGCACAGGAGCCTGCATTCAAAAGAGCTGCCGCTCGGATATTGAAAGCTATTCACTTTGAGAGCGCCTTCAGCGGTGACATGCGATTTCTATTGAGTGGAGAGAGAGACGTGGCTCACTCCTGGATACAAAGCTTACTTGAAACATGATCAGGGGTCCCCTGATCAGACCGCGTTGCTAGGAAGCTCGAACAGGAGTCATTGAGCGAGGGCCGGGGTATCCTTGCCGTTTGAACTCTGAGCTGATGTTAAATCGGTTCGACGCATGCTGCTCAATTGTCCGCCATTCAGTACGACTGAATCAAAGCAGTTTCAAGTGGCCAGGCGATCAGGGGTGGCTCAGTTACAGGGCTTTAAGCCCCTATCTTTCGAACTTTCTGTTGTTCGTACCTTACAGATTACTCTGGCACAATCAGCGGGATGAATCGCTCGTCCAACCTCGGCCAGATGATTTAGGTACAGCTTCACGCCCTACGCATGCCTGATCATGCAAGCGCTTACATACCTCGGCAAAAGTTGGGCTGACCGATACGAAAGATTTTTGTCAAATGGAGGAGGACGGATGGAATGGGGCCAACAGCTGTTTCGCTTGGTGCTTGGCAGCTTGCCTAAAATTGGCGGGCTTTTGCCTCAGCAGATCAAGAGGAGCGCCCTGGCGAGGCTAAACGATATCAATCCATTTGCCACGCTCGGAGCCAATGATGACCTGAGGCGCGCGCTGCGCATAGCTTGGATAGAGGCTGCGCTGAAAATTGATAGGTCGGCGCGGGATGCTTGTGCATCACCCGACTGGGTAGATCAAGCCTCCGATGTTCTAAATTTCTCAACCCTTCTGCGCGAACGTCTGAAGACATTGCGTGACGTCGCTTTCGATCGCAATGTCCCTCTCTCTGATTCTCCAGTCGACCATCACTTGCAGGAGATCATTGTTAAGACCCCTGCGACGTTGACGGGAGGTCACCCTGATGCCGGCGAAGCGATAACCGCGGCATTTCGAAAAATTACTGCAAACGTGCTTGGTTGCGCGTTATGCGACATACCAGATCTGTATGAGCAAATAGCTGAACAAGGTCTCCTTGCCCCTGGCGGCTCTCCTGCTCGTAGCTTTGGGGACATGGTGTTCGTCGTCTTTGCAGAGCTAATTCAGAACCCCAATCGTTACCCAGAGGCGGGAAAGGCTTTTGCTTTTGCGATCAGCAGTCTCGGTGTTGAACTTGGTCAGCAGTGCCTTGTATTACTGCAGGGGCAGGAGGAGCGGCTTGACAAACTACTAGAGACCTTAGCGAATGCCCCTACAGGCGACGGACTCACCGAATGGCTAGGTCGCATCGATGTAGCCTTGGCTTCAGGCTGGGAAAATTTCAGTGCCCGGATGGACAGTTTTAGCGCCCAGCTTGATCAGAATACGGGGGCGGTCCACCAATTTGATACCCGACTGGCGCAGATGGAGCAGATCATGGCGGCGGTTTCGGAGAAAATCGGAAGCGACCAAGACCCGAGAGCGCGTCAAATGATCTTTGATCTGGCCCAGCGCTTGCGTCCTGACGACCTACTAGACTTCACACGTGCAACACAAGAACTTGAGGTCGCCGTTTGCGCCGCCCTAGACATAATCGCAAAGGGCGGTACTTCCTACTATAAGGATAGGTTTGTCGACGATGCACACGCCTGTGTTAGGCGATCAATCGAATCAGGTCAGCTTGATAAAGGATCCCAAGCTATCGATCAAACCCTCGCAGAACTAGACCGACGCGAGGCAAGTGAGCATGAGACTGCAAAACGTCAACGAAAGCAGCTACTCAACCTTTCGATTACGCATGGAACGGCAACGCACGACCCCCAGCGCGTTGCAGATGCTGAGGAAAAGCTGCTGGGCATTGAACACCCAGATTGCCCAATCATGAGCGAGGCTTTCCAAAATCGATTAGCTAAATACTTCCACGAAGGTGAGGAGCGTGGCTTGAACTTCCCGCTGGATGTGGCAGTAGCGCTGGCGCATAAGCGAGTCAAGCACGCTTCTGGAGGCCGCGAACGTAGTGACGCCCTGCTTTGGCTGGGAAAATCTCTGGCACTCCTTGGCGAACGCGCGTCTTCTAAGGACTCGCTCTTGCAAGCGGAACAAGTTTTTCGAAAGGCATCAGACGATAGTTTACACGCTTCTATGCCCATCGAATGGGCTATGGCACAGTCAAACTTGGCCGGTGTGCTTCAGACCTTGGGGCGTCGCGAGGGCCGCAGCGATAGGTTTCATGAGGCGGTGAGGATCTATCAAGCCGCGTTGTCGGTTCTTCTAAAAGAGGATATTCCGCTCGTGGTGGCGCAGGTGCAAATCAATCTAGGCGCAGCACTATCGGCTATAGGAGAGCGCGAAGGCAACTCTGAGCGGATTCACGAAGCAGTGCATATTTTCCAAGATGCGCTCCAGGAGCCCAGCCTCAAATGCTTACCGCTTGTATGGGGTACCGCACAGAACAATTTAGGTAATGCTTTACGCGTACTCGGTGAGCGAGAACACAGCAGTGATCTGCTTCGAGCAGCAGTAGGGGCGTACCGCGCGGCATTACTCGAACGCACTCACGAGGTCGCGCCGTTCGCTTGGGCGACGACACAGAACGACCTGGGCAACGCGCTGCTGACCCTTGGCGAGATCGAAGGATGTACTGAGTTGCTTCTTGAAGCGGTTGATGCTTATCAAGCTGCAATACCAGGGCGGACGCGCGAGCTTGCACCGCAGGAATGGGCCATCACTCAGCACAACCTAGCTACTGCATATTGGATACTTGGAGAATCCGAAAATAACGCCATTTGGTTGGAGCAAGCGAGACAGGTTTATCAAGAAGCGTTGCAGGAGCGTACACGCCAGAACTTGCCGTTGGATTGGGCCAGTACCAAGAACAATCTAGGCTGTGTTCTTCGGGCCCTCAGCGACCTTCAAAATAGCCCTGACCTGCTTCATCAGGCCGTGCAAGCCTACAAAGACGCGTTAAAAGAGCGCACGCGCGAGCGTGTCCCGCGGGATTGGGCTATGACAAAGTATAACTTGGGTACTGCGCTTTTGTTCCTCGCCGAATTCGAGGATGGCATCGAGAACCTTCAGGCGGCTGTTCAGTCGTATCGAGATGCATTGTTGGAGCGGACTCGCGAACGTGGATTAGCAGCCTGGGTGCGTACAAAAACCTGGCTGGGGCATGCACTTTTAGCCCTTGGCGAATGCGAAACGGTCACCGTACACCTAGATCAAGCGGTGCAGGAGTACCAAGACGCTTTACCCGAACTGAGCCCGCAGCTTAGAGAGGTCGTGGGGCACTGCATCGCTGACGCCCAACAATTGCTTCAAGAACGTAGGCACTCGGAGGCGTGAACTACCGGTGTAGCTCGTGCCCTACGTGGGCACCACGTGTTCTTACCAGGCGTTCGTCATTCAGAAAAGAAACGCTACAGTAACCTCAACTGTGATAGATGTGTGTAAGCCGTCTCCGACCTGGTCGACCGCGCAGTGCTCCTGCTGGACACCTTGATCGAGCACACTGAGAACAACGGATAAGCGCTCTGCGCAAACGTGCAGAAGAGCTTGTGCAGGAGCTCGCTTATGTCGAGTTTTGCCGAGTAGGAAACGCCCAGCTTGCTCCCAACGCGCAATCGGAAGTAGAGCCTCCTGAGGAGCGTCTGGAAGGCATGCAGTAATTTACTTTGAAGTTTCGGTGAAGCGACTGAGAACCCCGAATTGTTGCTAGGGCTCCACCCAATGGGTAGCAGCGCTGATATCTAGCAGCTTAATACGCACTGTATTGGGAAGCGCTCATCCACACTAATAGCGTCGATGAGTATCCGCAACTTGGCTCTGTTTATCTAACGAGAGAACTCAGGAGGCGGAATGCGTTGACGACGCGATCCAGCTGGCTTTTTCATAACCTCCTTCAAACGCTGAGCAGGTCCTTCTAACTCTGACGGCGATGCAAGGCTAACAGCAAGCATTAACGCATCACGACGTATCTGTTTACCTTCCAAAATTTCAGAGAGGCTACTTTCCAGCTGAACTGGGTGTTTCATCGCTGCTGACCTCGATCTTCGGATCAAATTGGATGCTAGCACACGCCTTACATCCCGCAGTCTTCCGTTGATCCCCTTTGCTTATGAAACGTGATTCATAAGATGTTCATTGCATCTCGCTTGGCAGTTCCGTTCGAATTCGCGAAAACAGTTCGTCGAGGGTGATCGGATTGTCCTGAAGCAGATAACAGCCTACGAGGATGGTCAGCGGATGAACGTCCATTACAGATGCTAGCTCGTCTACCTTCTCGATCGTAGGGCTCTTCAGGCCGCGCTCTAGGGTGCTGAGATAGGTACGACTACTGACGTCGGAGAAATCTTCCTGGGAAAGCTTCCTCTCCGATCTCAGCTTTTTCAGGGCCGTGCCAAAAGCCTGTTTCAGTTCCATATTGCCGACCTCGCAAAAGGAACGATGAAGCCTTTGCGAGCTCTATAGAGCTACAATCTATAGTGTTCACTTTTGGGGTGGAGCTATGTTCATCACTCACAAACCAGCAGAGATTTCCCTCAGCGCGTACCTGGGTGATGACTCTATCCAGTGCTGGCAGTACGTTGAGCAGACCACTCATTGTCCCTGGTTTTACGTCAGAGTGGGTCGACAACAAGGCGGTGAAGCGTTGACTAGCATGGTTATGCTTCCCAGCGTTTCAGCGCTTGAGAAGCTACTTAACGAACAGGGAGCAGACATCTGGCTGTTGGATGCGCAGTTGGTTTCACCGGCTTATCTGAACGGAAGTGACGGGTGGAAGATGGAGAGGCTGTTAGAGGTGCGCGAAACGGTGGACGACATCAGTCACGAGGCGGCCTACGTGTATAGCCTAGAGGGAGGGCATATCTACACTGAGGCCTTTGGGTCCAGCACATCCGATTTGCAAAATCCTCGTACCATTTATTCGGCTACACCGGCATCTCGGCGAGCATGAGACCAACACGCTCGAACGGTTAACGGCATCTTCGACGCGCTAGCGGTTAGGCAATCTTGCCTGTCCGCCGCGTCAGTTAGCGGTGTTGGCAACCTTTCTGCCTCTTACCGCTTTCTCAATGGAGCCAGTATGATTTCGACATCCAGTCCTTTCAGCAGACAATTGTGTGCAATTGCCGACAGTGCTTCATAGAGTTGGTCTCGCTGCTTTATCAAGTCAGCATTCTCCACCTGAAGATTAGCAATACGTTCTTCGAGGGTTCTTCGGCGGCGGGCACCGTCTGGATCTCTGCCACTCTCCTTGAGTTGTGCGATACGGGCGGACTCGATTCGTCTCCCACGGTCCCCCACTAAGGTAGCTCGGCTAGTCAGGCCCAATCGACGCTGCACTTCGGGGCGTGAAATAGGCGCGAGCTCCAGTCCTAAGCTAATCATTTGAGCGAGGAGGGCGTCGATCGCCTCATCCAAGGTGCCGCCCCTCAAGATCTGTCGTTGCGCCATGGTCGCCTCTAATCATCCGAAACCGAACTGTGTCGTTTGTCCGTGTCCGCAATCGTCATTGGATGCCCCTTCGGAAACACGCGTTGCACACCTACATTGGTATCGCGTGCGAGGACGGATTTTAAATTGTTGAGCTTGTCTTCCTGGTCCGCCAACCATACATCGCTGCCTGCCTCTCCAGCGCCGGCATCGCGCATGATGGTGATTGCCATCGTCAGATTCTCGGCTTGTTCCTCAAGGTTGGCTCGCTCCGATGGAGTGCCCATCAGATGGAGATGAGAGCAGCCATTCCAGCACTGAAGATGCTTAGGGCAGGGCGCTTGGGAGAAGTCGTGAATGCAGCCTCCAAAGGGTGTCACGTGCAGCGCCGTGGCGTGTACAGTGAGGAATGCTTCTGCAGTTGTCGTGCCTTTATCTGACAGCAACGCATGGTAACTGTCGGTTAACGCGCCCTGAATGCGTTTATCTCTTATGCCTGTATGCAGAAAATCGATGCGCTCGTGATGGCTATTGAACGCCAAGAACTCGTGATGCGCAGCAGTGTTTTCCTCAATGCTTGTGTGTTGGTAGTAGACATTCTGGTCGAGGCGTTTTCGCCCTAAGGCCAATGCTTGCTGAACATCACTCATACCGGTCAGATGGTAGATAGTGTTTCGCCAATGTCGAGGTTGGTGACTGGTTAACCGAATCGGATTTCCATCGGGCTCAACGAATGATCGGCGGGAGAAGATTGATGGATATGCTGGGTCAGCACCAAGCGCCCGATTGATATCCTCCAGAGTAACTCGGCGCGGAACTGCGCGAAAAACATTCGCCTCACGGCCGCCGCAGCGAAATTGACCGTCGAAGGCAATGGCCAATGTTTCGCTAGTCCTAAGTATCACTTTTTGCCCAAGGCTTTCAGCTGCTGCTAAGGCCACATGATTCCTGAGTTTTGGCACAATGAGTGATTCAATCTCTCCGGCGGAATAACAGCAATATTCTTCATCACCTTCATCCGACCAACCCACGGGATGCACTCCGTTGCGATCCAAGTAAAGTCCCAGGTTTCTGAAGTTGAGAAAGCCTAACCACTTCATAACTTCATTTTCTGGCAAAATTGTATTTGGCAAGTGCTCCCAAATACGACCTGGATTTTTTTCTTGCCACAGCGCTATCTGGCGTTGGTCGATAGTTAAGGCTTTTAACCGTTCAACAGCGCGCCTCGCCAATGGAATGTCAGTTTCAGCGAGCCAATGAACACGGGATTGAAATTGCTTTTCCGCAAAGTACCTAATTCCGCATTCGACCAGAGGTTTACCGTTGGCATCTACAACGGCTTCTCCTGTGCTCCCTTTGATCGGCCTCTCGACCCAACAATCATAGGGGATGACTGCTACTTCGTTACCTCGTTGTCCAGTCGCAATCAATAAATCGATCACGCGCAGCAAAATTTCTTCGCCGTCGCTGAGCGGGTTATTCGAACATAGGGCATATGCTTCCATCGCCTCACGAGAGGGCAATCTACGATCTGATTTACGCTGTTTTACCGCTCGATCAGGATCGTGCAATGAGATGTACTCGTTGCGGCTACTTTCTGGTTTTACATCATGTACAAAGTGGATGGCGGTCTCGGTTAATTGCAGTTTATCGATCGTATCCGCTATCACCTGAAGATGAGAGATCGCGTCGTAAAGGTTCTTGTAGCCACTTTCGCGAAGAAATCCTACGACGCGGTCAAAATCCCCCCGCGTCAACTGTGTAGGGTCGGATACGCGTCGTTCAAACAACGGATTATAAAGCCGGCGTATTGCAATATTGTAGGCCGCGACCATCGAAAACTTCAGGCTCCGGGTGCGTTGCAGGTATACGATTAATGCCTTGCAAAAATCCTGAAAATCCAACGGGAGGGCAGCTTTAGGAGGAACAGAATAGCCATTCTTTTCAAGCGATTGTCGGTGAGTTTCAAAGGTTATGGACTGTTGCTTCACGCGTTGAGGCAACCAGCGCTCGACCGACCATAGCGTTGCCCCCCACGACGTTGTAATTGGCAATGAATGAAAAATCGCTTGTTCCTGGTTAATGAAGCTTTTGAGACTTTGCCTTGCCTTAGAGGGCGTCATCTGCGGCATCCTCCGTGTGCTGCCGGCAGCGCTCGATCGTAGCGCTTACCGCCAGGATGGTCGTCTGATGCTGGGCGAGGGGCCGGTTGTGAATGAGGTCACCGACTTGTTCTGCCATATCAATGAACCGTTGCGCTTCCCGTTGCAACGCCTCTTTCACCTGCTCATGGCGACCGTCAGCAAAGGGGTGAAATTTCTTGCAGGTGTAGCAGGCGAAGACGGGATTGTAGGGGCAGTGCGTGTGAACCGGCAGTGCACAGGCACCAATGTCTCCTATGTACTGCGTATCGATGACGCCGCGTATGGCCCTTTCCGGCACAGTATCGCGGCGTTGGACGATTTCGCCAGTTAATAAGCTGCGCATGATGCGTTGATAGGCTGGGCTCTTTCCCAGTGCTTTCTCTTTGATCCGGGCAATGTTGGGGGTTGCCGTTACGTAGGCACGCGCAGCAACAGTGCTATTGTGGCCGAGCAGTTCGGCAATCATGTCTGCTGGCGTTCCTTGGTCCGCCAGACCTTGGCCGAGGTGATGACGCAGCAGCATGGTTACCTGGTTTGGTTTATCTATTCCTGCTTCACGGAGCTCCTGTTTAAGGCCCGCAATTATTTCGGACACCGAGAGGCGCCTTCCTTTGAGGTTTACAAATAATGGTTTACAGCCCCTGCCAAAGCGTCGTTGAACTATAGAAATATGCTCTGAAATTTTTTCACCCAGTCTCGTGGTTAGTTTACGAGGTCGTCGTTCAGGTCTGCGTTGACCGACCTTTTTGGCCATGGGTAGCCAGAGGGTGTAGTACTTCTCATAATCAGCGCTTTCAATGAACTCAAAATCTTCAATGTCGAGCGAGTGGAGTTGGATCGAGCGAGGGCCCAGCTCGAAACATAAGTTAAGCATTATATTTAGCTGGAATTCATTCCAGCTTTGCACTTGAATATCCCGCTCAATTCGCTTAAGTAATCGAACCTCTTCATCAAGGTCTAATCCGGACTGAGACAAAAATATACGCTCATAAGGATCAAGTCGACTGGTCTTGATTTCTTTAAGAGCTAGATATGTTGCATTGTCAAAGCCCAGTATTCCTCGATTGAGGGCCCAGCGATAAAACGTTCTGAAGAAAACAGTGCTCTCACGAAATTTCGTCCAAGTACTTATGGTCGTAACCACCTCTTGTCGCGCCCAAGGAAATTTGGCTGAAATGTCGCTCTCAGCTAATCGCTCGAACACTCCGGACGCTTTGAATGCAGTTACTGGAGCATACTTTTCCAAGGCATAGGCTACGAACGCTTTGGCGATCTGTATGAGATGGGGATTCAGATGGAGGGCGTCCCAGTCAATTTTCATAGCTTTTCCGCCGTCGTACCATACCCAGACATTCAATCGGGTATCGACGTAGCGGGGCTGGTCATCAGTGCGAGTTCGAATAGCAACCTGAGCCGGCCCCTCGAACACGTAGGCCGGAAAAGAGGAGGAGGGTAACGCGTGTTCTTGATCGGCTGATTTGGTCATGGCGAACCTCCCTAACTGTCAAGCCGGCTCCAGGCTGCCGAGGCACGCTGGGCATTGTGGAGATTGGCCGACTCGGCTAGATAACGACTTGCATAACGGCGTGGCATCGTCGAAGTGTCAGACCAACCGCAGACTCGTCGGAGTTCGTCCGTGGCCCGCTCGAGGTCATGCCCACGCTTCTCGACCAGGTAAGCCAAAAACCGGTCGGCAAAGGTGTGGCGAAAGTCATGGGCGGAAAGTGTAGGCAACAACCCCGGATGAGCCAGTTCAATGGTCAGAAACAGCCGATCAAGGACGTTCGACAACGCGCGGATCGACAGCGGACGGCCTCGGTCAGAGATGAACAAATAGCGGTACAGCAATTTCATTGGTTTGCCGTTACGCAGGGGGCGTCGCTCTCCTTGGATATAACGCTCGTAAACCTCATACAACTGCGCGGAAATACCTACTGTCCGTCCGTGTGTTTTCAGCGCTGGCTCTTCAGTTCGTGGGTCGCCGGGATCATGTTCGCGATCATTGATACTGACATAGGCATGCTGAGATCCCTGATTGATATCCGTGGTGTAGAGCTTCAGAAGCTCTCCGCGACGGATACCGGTCTCCAGCAGTAATTCAATCATTAGCCAATTGCGCAACTGCAGTCGCTCCGGAAACGGATTCTCCGCAGCGCCCGGGCGAATCAGTGTGCGAATGATCTGGAGTTGTGTATCTGTCAGGCTGCGGTAACGAGCGTGGTCGGGACGAACATTGATGATATGGCTCTCAAAGCGTCGTTCAATGACGTCGGCGACATCTGCAAATACCACCTCGATGTTAGCCTGGGTGGTTGAGTTTTGACGAGCACGCGGGATGTATCGGGTGACACACCAGGACAGGTACTGCTTTAACAACCGCAGGTACTGGTCACGGGTGCGCGGATCGATCTGAAGAAAAGGTACCGTTTCAGCTCTGCCGATTCGGGCGACCAGGTTGTCGGCTTGACGGCCGCTTTGGAGCCAGATGGCGTAACCGTCGAGTAAAGCCAGAATCGACTCGAAGTGGCAGGCCAAGATGGCGTCATCAATATTGATGTCACGGCTTTCGGCATAGATATAGAAAGCCTGGATCGCGCGCAGATGTGCCGCCGCCGTATTGTAAGCGCGGTGCCTGAGTTTGAGTTGGACGTAGATGAACGGAACGAGTATGGGCAACGGCGCCGCATTACCAGCTTGCACAAGCAGCGGTACACGGAGACCTGAAGAGAAACGGCACTGAATCAGCTTCATCGGCAGCCACCTCATTCAATGACGCGCCATGAACACGAAGGACATGGCCCTTTGAGAGCGTGGACGTCAGAAGCGGGTTTGTCGAATCAGTGCCTTACGAGGCTCATGAACATTTCTAACATAGCATCTGGTTTAACATAATATACATTACACGTAACAAGATATTTCAAGATTAGCCCGGTTACGCACAGATTTTGAAGCAATCAATTCACCTCAGCCTCATTTGCCCGTCAGCCTCTCAAACAGCTGCGAATGTTCGG
>Ga0065714_10002666_pt1 | contig 14270 bp, 11 predicted proteins | sample MisRhiReplicate2_FD_59101 | JGI IMG/M metagenome (GOLD analysis project Ga0065714, IMG submission 59101) | Miscanthus rhizosphere microbial communities from Kellogg Biological Station, MSU, sample Rhizosphere Soil Replicate 2: eDNA_1 v2... | ecosystem: Host-associated > Plants > Roots >...
ACGTACAGAGACATATCTCCATTCATTGCTGTTTCCGTCCAGAGTTCTTGCACCCCAAACCAATGTTCCTTTTCCTGTGAAAGTTCTGATTGCGTTGATTGATTTTCCGGCTGTTGCATCTACGTTAAGACTTTCCTGATCTTCGTGAGAAATTTTTACAATTGGTGCTACTACATTGCTAAGCCCAATGTTAGCAGGTGCTTTAAATACTCCGGAAGTACTGTCTACTTTAGCATAAACTCCAGCTATTGCTGATGATGGAACCATCACTACTCTATTAGATTCAATTGCTTTTTTCGCTTTATTGTACAATTCTGAGTTTGAAGTTTTCAATGTACTTAAAGCAACACCTTGAACCATAGTGGCTGAAGCATCATAATTATAGTTTAAAACCGTTTCTAACTTTGGATAATAAGCCGCTCCATATTTTAAATATTCACCATTATCTAAGTTATTTCTGAATTCTGCCACTGCAGTTGCATTATCGTTCCCAACCACATCCATAATGACAAATCTGTCTTTCATAAGCTCTGCATGCTGTAAAGCCTGCCCATATAATTCATAAGCATCAGTAGCCAGAGCTTCAGCATCCGGGAAAACAATAAGTGTTGGTTCGTCTTCTTTTTCTAAAGATTTTAATCCGAACATTAAGCTACCAACAGCCGTTTCTGTTCCTAAAGATGGGGCAGTTCCGTAACCATTTACTGAAACGATATAGCATGGTCCGCCACCGTTAGCAAAGTACATTTGCATCGCATAGTACATTTTAAATTTGCTTGGGGTAACACCAGCGGTAACAGAATCGGCATTTACCGTAATGGTGAAAGCTTCAGGTTTCGCTACTCCAAAAATTGTTTCGTACTCCAACATAGAAGAGATTCTTGTTGGCTCATTTCTCGGCCCTTTTTCGGTATGCCCGATAAAAGCAGGAATGGCCGTTTCTACTTGTGCTACAGATGGTGGGAATTTTGCAATTTCCTCTACGTAGACTCCAGGTGTTTTGTAATTCATTTTTTAAAAATTTAAAGTTAATATTAGTTATTTTCAATAGTTAATCCTTCGTGTGCAATTTCTAAGGTTTCAACAGCGACCTCATTCCCTTCGGCTTTCAGATCTGTTGAGTTGATTTTAAGCACGAATGCATTTTTCACTTTCCAGGTAACGGCTGGTTCGCCGTTTTCATCTAGAAGCGAAATAGTAATTGATCTTCTCTCTACCGTATTTAATTGAATCGTCTGGAACCACTCAAAATACTCGTTATCACTCTTGAAAGTTCCTCTTTTTAAAGTGACGTTACTGAAGCTTTTCAATCCAGGCATTTTTATTTTACTAAAGTCCGGACTTGCGCCATGTCGGTATTCAATTAAAGCTGCTTCTGCATTTAATCCGCTTACTTCCTGAAAACCTACTTTCGTTCCGCCCCAATCTACTTCAAAGGCAAATTTTACTAATGGATATGTATTCATAATTATTTATATTTAATTGTTATTTAATTTATTCTATGATTCCTGAAGCTTGTGTGAAAAACGCAACACAATAAACTCAGCAGGACGTACCGCAGCCATACCAACTTCAATAATCATTCTTCCTTCCAAAATATCCTGAGCAGACATTGTTTTGTGTAAACCAACACTTACATAATAAGCTTCTTCGGGTTTGCTTCCTGCCAATGCACCGTCTTGCCATTGTTGGTTAAGGAAATTCTCGATCATCGTTTGTACACGAATCCAGGTATTAGCAGTATTCGGTTCAAAAACGAAACGTTCTGTAGCTTTTTTCACAGACTCTTCCACCATATTGAAGAAACGACGTACAGAGACATATCTCCATTCATTGCTGTTTCCGTCCAGAGTTCTTGCACCCCAAACCAATGTTCCTTTTCCTGTGAAAGTTCTGATTGCGTTGATTGATTTTCCGGCTGTTGCATCTACGTTAAGAGCATCTTGCTCTCTATCAGAAATTTTTACCGTAGGTCCTTCTACGAAATTAAGTCCTAAGTTTGCCGGTGATTTCCATACTCCGGAAGTACTGTCTACTTTAGCATAAACTCCAGCCATTGCTGATGATGGAGCCATTACTACCCTCTTAGATTCAATTGCTTTTTTTGCTTGGCTGTACAATTCTGAGTTAGTTGATTTCAATCCTGCCAAATTTGCAATACCAAATGTACCTGTAACTAAAACATCAGCATCGTTAAAATTATAACTCAAAACTGTTTTTAATTTTGGATGATAAGCGGCTCCGTATTTTAAACCAGTAGAAATTACTTTACTTCTAAAAGCAACATCATCATCTCCAAGAACATCCATAATGACAAATCTGTCTTTCATAAGTTCTGCCTGATTTAAAGCACTATTATATAAAGAATAAACAGTGGATATATCAGTAGAGCTTACATTAGATATAGCTTGAGCGTAATTGGAAGCAGCTTGAGCAGTACTTTCAGCGGTAGTAAGAACTGCAGCAAACACAGCAGCAGCAACTTGAGCAGCACTCTTAACACTGGCAACAGTAGCATTCGCAGCATTACCCGCAGCCTGAGCAGCGTCCGCAACAGCTTTAGCAGCTTTATTAGCAGCAACCTGAATAAGATTATTAGCATCAGTCACAGGATAACTACTAACTTTAGCAACAGCAGCTGCAACAACAGTTTGTACATCAGTACCATCGTTAGCAGCAACAACAACAGCGGCTGCTGCGTCTTTAGCAATATTAGCTACATCCTCATTATCTTCTGCAACATCGGCAGCAACATTTGCAGCAGCAATATCAGTGGCAGAAGGAACTAAACTTTGAAGATCAGGAAAAACAATCAATGTAGGCTCGTCTTCTTTTTTTAATAAATCAAGACCATATATTAAAGTTCCTGCCGTTGTAGAGTTTCCTACAGTCACCTCATCGCTATAATTTCCTACCGAAACGATATAACATGGTCCGCCACCATTGGCAAAATACATCTGCATGGCATAGTACATTTTAAAATCGCTTACCATAGTTTGGGTTGCTGTTGCAACGCCATCTTTGAAAGCTACAGCGAAGGTTTCGGGGTTTGCTTTTCCAAAAAGCGTTTCGTACTCCAACATCGAAGAGATTCTTGTTGGTTTGTTCTTTGGTCCATCAGCGGTGTACCCAATAAAAGCGGGAATAGCTGTTTCAACTTGCGCTACGGAAGGCGGAAATTTTGCCAGTTCCTCCACATAGACTCCAGGGGTTTTGTAATTCATTTTTTAAAAATTTAAATTAATATTAATTATTTCTCGAAGCAGAACTTCGAATGTTCATTTGTGGTAGATTGTATCTTAGGATTGTTGTAATTTGTGCGAAAAATTCAATATAATAAACTCAGCCGGGCGTACTAATGCTATTTTGACTTCAACATTCATCGGATTGATAATATTATTAGTAACAGGGTCTTTGCTTCCGTAAACTTTTACTTCGTAAGCTTCTTTTGGAGTACTTCCTGCCAATGCGCCATCCATCCATTGTTGGTTAAGAAAATTTTCTAACATTGTTTTTGCTCGTAACCATGTGTGTGGGGTATGGGGTTCATCAATAAATCTTTCGAGCGACGCACTTATCGATTGCTTAATCATATTATAATAGCGACGCACATGCACATACTTCCATTCATTATCTTTTCCATCCTCTTTTTTGTCTTTACCATCGAGTGTTCTTGCACCCCAAACCAAAGTACCTTTTCCTGTAAAAGTTCTAATCGCATTGATTGATTTCCCAGAATCATGTATGTTTAAATCTGACTGTTCTTGATCGGAAACTTTTGCCGTTGGAGTCATCACATAACTAAGACTTACATTTGCCGGAGCCTTCCACACTCCTCTTGTACTGTCTATTCTACCGTATACTCCTGCTATTGCTGATGATGGCGGCAAAATAACCTTTAAAGATCTTATCGCTTCTTTTATTTCACTGTATAATAAAGAATCAGATGACTGTAAGTTTTCTAATGTTATCCCATTTGCATTTCCAGCCATGTCTTGTGCATTGAGAATTGCAGTTTTTAATGCCTCAAACTCTCCACTAAAAACAGGTGCATTTTCGTCTAAGTCATCAGGTACAATAAAATCGTCTATCGTACCATCATATATGGCTTCTGATACAATTTTTGCTTCATTAATTGCTTCCGTTAAAGCAGCTTTTACATCAGCTGTTTCGTTAATTTCTTCTGCGATTGCAATAGCCTGATCTAATAAATCGGCAAGTACAAAAGCATTAGCAGATCCGCTTGAGATTTCATCACTTGCCAAACTTTTTAATTCATCTAAAGCAGCTATCTCACCTGCATAAAAAGTAGCACTGTCTTGTCCTGATTTTTGTAAACCGGTATGTGTAATAGCTGCACCCTCATCAAAAGTATAATTCAAAATGGTCTTCAGATGTGGAAAATAAGCTGCAGCTTGGCTGGTTGTATCTAGTATTCCAGCTCTAAAGTGCCCGATTGTATTAAGATTATTTGATATAATTTCAGAATTTCCTTCATATGTATCTAAAATGGCAAACCTGTTTTTCGTCTCTAATTTTCCTATTGTATAATTGTAAAGATTATAAAAATCTGGTTCGGTTAACGTTACTGCATCGGGGAAAACAATAAGAATTGGGTCTTTAATAGCTTTTAGAGTCTCGATCTTATCCAGTCCGTTTTTCAGTGAAGATAACTGTGCTCCTGCCGAAGTCGAAGCATAAGTTCCTACAGAAACAATATAGCATGGGCCACCACCATTAGCAAAATACATTTGAAGCGAATAGTACATTAAAAACTGTACTTCCGGCACTATAAGGGTAACTCCTTTATCTTTTGTGTCTTTCAGCTGAATACTTTCCTTTTTTGCTTTCCCGAACTTATCTTCATATTCCAAAAGAGAACTGATTTTAAGCTTTTCATTATTATTATCATTAATATTATAGCCTTCGGGTATTAGCTCAGTGTACCCGATGAATACGGGTGTAACTGTATCTACTAACGTAACTGAATAGGGAAGTTTTGTAATTTCTTCAACTGAAACACCTGGTGTTTTTGGATTTGGCATGTTTAAAAATTTGAGTTAAAGGTTATTAGTTTTTGTTTTTATGGTTAATTGACTTTAATACTTTGTATATTAACGTCATTAATTAATTCAATAGAGGTTGTATCCTTAGCCATAATTTTTATTACACTGATTTTATACAAGACAGAAGGCATTACCTTTCCGCCTAATAATCCCCAGATGTAACTTAACTGATCAAAGGGAACGGAATGCAATTCAATTCTGAACTTGAAATCATTTTCCTTTTGATCGTTAGGATCAAGATATTCCAACACATTGTTTGTCTGAAACACTTCGATAACTTTTGAAATATTTGCTAAAGCGTTGGCATAGGTAGTTCTGTTAGCAGAGATCATTACGTATAGGTTTAAATAAGCCGGAGGACTCTCCATTTTCATATCATATTGAGTTGGGTTTTCGCTTATTAAGACTTTATTGTACCTTGATCTGTTTTTCAATGTTGATTCTTCCTCAACATTTAGCAGAGTGATTACTACCTTATTGTCAAGACCTGAGGTGTCGTCATCATGTTTTGCTATATCATCAACAACAGCAATATCACCTAAAATATCCTGCAAACCTTCTGAATCATTAAGCTGATTTTTTAAAATTGTCAATACTTCGTTTATCATAATTTCTGTTCATAATTATTATGCTGCAAACATACAATCATCCCCAATCAAAAGACAAATATTTTGGGGGCTCAAACCTGTCTTTGCAGTAAATAATATTTTTATTATTTTTTTAAAAAGTTAAAAAAGTAAACATATAAAACATTGATAAACAAATATTTAAATTATAAAATAAAAATAAAAATTTAGATAAAAAATTGTTTTAATCTAATTAAGGTGAAATTTAATCTTATTATTCACGTCTGGTTTTAGCATTAAAAATTATTTTATTTCAAGATAAAATTGACAGTTAATTCAATAGCATTTCTAGTAGTTTTAGATCTATTTTTTAAAATCAGGATGCATGGCAAGTAAGCTAATCTTATGATTATTTGCTTGAAATATTAGTTGTAAAAAGATTATATGTTTTTATTATTTTCTTGATTATAAGTATCCCTTTTTCTACTCTAAAAAAAATTCTAAAATTATAAGCCTGCATCATTAGGAAATGATTTGATCTTTTACTGCAAAGACTGAATAGAGCTGTCTTAGAATTAGCAAAACGACATTTCTTCTTCTAATTTTGACCCCATAATTTTAAAACTTTAATCCTATGAATATCAAAAAACTTTTTGGCAAGCGCAATGAAATCATTGGCGGTCATTTCAATGAATTACGCTCAAAAATGGGCATGGTAAATCAAACCGAAGAATATGTTTTCTCTGTAAGAGAAGAAATCTGCAATAGATGTCCTTTGAAAAACGGCAACAATTGTAATGCACTAAAATGGCTAAATCCTAATACACTGGAAGTTGTAGATTTCCCAAAAGACGGATTTGTTAGAGGTTGTGGATGCAGATTGAGCGCAAAACAAAGATCAAAGTTAAGTCTTTGCCCTGCCGGTTTTTGGGGAGGAGAGTTCGACTAAAAATGAACCTTTTGATAATAGCAATATTGTATAATTAAAACCTATTAATGTGAAGCAAGATCATATAATTCAGAAAGTTTTTGTTGAAATTACAGTAAATAACAAAGACAAAGCATTTAGTCTAAAAGAAGACATTAGTAGCTTTTTGTCTATTGATGTTTTTCCGAAAATAGAAAAGCACATCAATGCTTTAGAATATAAGTTGACCGATCATACCCTGCAAATTCCCCGGTTAGAGTTGAATGTGGAGGTAAAAAACGGCTCATTAAATACTGAATTAAAAGATAAAATTGCTCAACTCTTTAAAGAAAAACTGTCAGAAATTACTGAACCAATGGTAAGTTTAAATCAAAAAACAGAAAGCGACTCTAATATCTATCTTATTGACAATCAAGAAAAAGTAATTCAAACTTTTATCTATTTTTTAGAAAAGGGATGTATGCCTTGGTGGAATTCGGATAAAAAAAGTACTGCTTTTTTAGAACCAGCGGTATTTGACACCCTGATTTTAAGCAGCAGCTTCCAAAAAAGTATTATACCCGTTTTATCAAAACAACATGTTCAGGATCGAATGATCAATCAACTTTCAAATGAGCAAATTGTACAATTATGTCTGACCGTTTTAAAAAACAAGGACTTAAAAATCAACTTGGATGTCGATATAATACATTATATGTCGAAACTAAACAATATCGACAGGCTCATCTTATGGCGTTTGGTTTTAGATGCATTATCGCAGTATTTGAATTCATCAAATAGTAATTTTCATGAATATATCTTACAACAAATAGTAAAAATAGAAACGACTCCAATTGCTTTATCACAAAAAAGAAACGACCATTTGAATTGGAAAGCAGTGGTTAAGATATTCCCTTTTATTAAAGAAAATAAAGTTCTTGAAATCATCAAAAACAATGCAATAGATAATCCGGAAAACATTGGAACTTCGCTGGAAACAATATATCAAAAGAATGATACAGTTCAGAAAAATTCAATTCTAAATGACAATGATTTAAGCCAAAACGAAGGGCAATATATTCAAAATGCAGGACTTATTCTGATACATCCGTTCATTAAAACACTGTTTGAGCATTGCGATCTTCTGCATCCAAAAACACATCAACTCCTTGATCCTGAATTGTGTGCACATCTATTGCATTATATTGCTACCGGAAGAACAAACGCTCCTGAGTACGACATGGTTTTTGAAAAATTCTTATGCAATATTCCTATAAATCAAACTATTAACAGACATATTAAACTTTCGCGTAAGCATAAAACAGAAGCTAAAAATGTAATAGAAAATGTTCAACACAACTGGAATTCAATGAGAAAATCATCTGTAGCACTATTACAAAACGAGTTTTTTCAACGCCAAGGTAAATTAGTTGTTACCGACCATGATTACAGCCTTACAGTAGAAAGGAAAACACAAGATATCTTACTTGATAAGCTTAATTGGGGGATTAGTCTTGTCAAGCTACCATGGCAAGAAAAATTCATATTTGTAAACTGGTAATCAAAAAGAATAACTTTTTCTAAATCTTCCACTAAATAGTTCGATATATCTTCTATTATTACTAAAAACCTCTGAAGTTTATTTTTCAGAGGTTTTTTTGTTCTTATCTATTGTTAATCTGAAAGATCAAAAATTATCCTTTATATTAACTCCTTTACTTTAATACTCCACAAAATATGATCATTCTTTTTCAATCATATAAAAATTATATTGAGTTTTTTTTTATTGTAATTTTAATACAGATACTAAATATTACATATATTTTAAGATACTTCATATTTAATATAATTTTCCGTGATTTTACTGATTGAAAATTAATTATTAATACTTTTCTTTGACACAGGAATTAACAATCAAATTTTCAGACTATGGGAGTATGGTATTTTAACGTAATCAGAATGCATATAAATAATAGCGTAAAAAATTGATATATAATCATTTTGAGAATCATAGGTCATTATTTTTTCTGTTATAAAATGTACAAAAGTTCGGTCAGAAAATTCCGTACATGAAATGAAAAAAATAATTTATTAAAAAAAATGATTATTTTTTTTGTCATATCAATAATAAAGTTAATTTTGTAAAAGATATTTCTCCATAATTATATTATGTTACTAATATCACAAAACTAATCAACCAACCAAAACTTAATAATATGATAACACTTCTTAAAAAAAGTCTTGCGACTTTACTGAATACTAAAACCTAGTATAGCAATCCAATAAAATCTTTACGATAAACCCAGCTGTAGAAAAATCATTTTGATCTACTTGCGGGAAAAATTTTGGCAACTTCTGAGCAGAGCCTATCGGGTAGTACACTACTGTGCTATTAATATAGTCATCAATGTTACAGATCTTTGCTGCTACCTTATAAACTCATTTTTCAGACGATATAAAAACTAAAACAGAGTTTCAATTTTAAAAACAAATAATTATGGACGGAACAATTGGAGAAATCCGACTTTTTGCCGCAAACTTTGCCCCGAAAAACTGGTGGTATTGTGACGGCTCGCTATTGGCAATCAGATCAAACACCGCTCTGTTCTCTATTTTGGGAACAACTTATGGTGGAGATGGCAAAACAACTTTTGGCCTACCCAATCTCGGAGGCAGATCTGCTGTAGGCGCAGGTCAGGGACCGGGATTGTCTTACTACGATCTAGGTGAGGTCACCGGCACAAACGCTGTAACGTTGAATATATCGAATCTGCCGGCGCACACGCACACCGCAGCAGGAAGTGTTGTAATACCTGCATTTTCAGAAGAGGGGGATTCGGGGTCACCATCAAATAATGTTTTGGCAGCAAAAGGCTCTATGTACAGCTCACAGGGAAGTGATTCAACAACAAAATCAACTCCTCTTACCTTACAGGTTGGTGTTTCTGGTGGCAGCACACCAATGAACATTACCCAGCCTTCATTGGGAATGAATTATGTTATCTGTCTTTACGGAATGTTTCCTCCAAGATCTTAACATAATAAAATTAAAATAATCATAACAATCAAACACTTTAATTATGGAAGGATATATAGGAGAAGTACGCTTATTTGCCGGGAATTTTGCACCAATGGGTTGGGCATTCTGTGACGGTACAAAATATAGTATTTCAATGTATGAAGCAACATATGCCATACTGGGAACAATTTACGGAGGTGACGGGCAAAGCACATTTGCAGTTCCAGATCTGCGTGGGCGTGTCGCTGTAGGAACCGGCACCGGAGCAGGTCTTTCAGGCATTAGCCTGGGAGAGTCAGGAGGTTCAGAATCAGTAACGATGACTTCTGCTCAGATGCCCGCACACAATCATTCAGCAATAGCTACAATAGCCTTTCCCGCTTATTCAGATGCAGGAGACACAGGATCTCCGTCAGGAACAGTACTCGGAGGTTTGCAGGGTGCATACTCTACACAGGCTGCCGATACTCATGTCGCTCCTGCAACAACCAACGGCTCACTATCGATTGTAGGAGGCAGTACGCCTTTTGAGATTATACAACCAGTTCTTGCAACCAACTACATTATATGTCTTGAAGGAATTTTCCCAAGCAGAAGTTAATTCATTAAATTTTTAATCTTAAAAACTAATCATTATGGACGGAACAATGTCAGAAATCCGAATTTTTGCAGGAGATTTTGCACCGAAAAACTGGGCTTTTTGCCAAGGACAAACAATAGCTATTAATACAAATCAGGCATTATTTGCATTACTTGGTACAACTTACGGAGGAAACGGAGTAACCACTTTTATGCTGCCAAATTTCGCCGGAAGAACACCAATGGGAACAGGAAATGCTGTTGGGATAAAAAGTTATCAGCTAGGAGAAATATCAGGGAACGAAACAGTAATATGCACACTAGCCAATATGCCTATGCATACTCACGCCTCTGGTACCGAGACCGTAGCTATTAAAACTTTTTCAGACGGAGGAGACACAGGTTCACCTACAGACAATACTCTTGCATCATTATCCGGTTTATACTCAAACCAGACTGCGGATACTACATTAAGATCAGTATCTACTGCATTCAACTTAAGCATTACAGGAGGAACCCAGCCCATGAATATACAACAGCCATATCTGGGAATGAATTATATCATCTGTTTATACGGAATTTTCCCATCAAGATCATAATTTATAAATAACATGCCTCTAATAGTTTATCTGTTAGAGGCTTTATTAAAAAAGATGAAAATAGCTTTACTTTTACCTCGATCCGTAATCTATCCTTCAATTTCTTTTGATATAATGGATGGCTTTAAAAAATCATTGAAAAACATGGGCTTAGACGGATACCATGAAATAATCTCTGCAGGAATAGGTGTTGCAGCAAAGCATGAAGAAATTTATGCTCGTTGTGAACAGTTTTTGTTAGAAGGTGCTGACGTTATTATCGGATATATAAATCCTCTTGCGGCAGAGTTGATTCACCCTTTATTTGAATCCTCAGACAAAACACTGCTTGTCTTAGACAGCGGATATCATTTTCCTTCCTTTGCCGGAAAACTTCCCAATGCATACTTTATTTCTCTTCAGGGAAGTCTATGCACAAGGGTTATTGTTAATCAAGCCATTGAGCATGGCTATAAGAATTTTGCATTTACCTGTTCATTTTATGACGCAGGCTATCGTCCTTCCTATATATATGCTACGGCAGTTGAAGAAAAAGGAGGCACAATAGGATTTAACCATGTAACTTCTTTAAGACGTGCAGATTTCACACTAGCTCCCCTTACAGAATATCTTGAACAAGAAAAAGAAACAGCAGTGCTTGTAACATTTTGTGGAGATATGGCAGAAGATTTCTTTGGTGAAAGCAATAAAATTGGAAGCAATCATTCAGTTTACGGAACAGGTTTTACTTCTGACGAATTATGGCTTAGGAAAATAGCCTATCCTGGAAAAGACTGGAATTCAGCAGTAGCATGGTCTGAAACTTTAGAGACCCCTGAAAATGAAATTTTTGTAAAAGCACTAAATAACAACAAAGAAGGCAAAGCCAATCTTTTTTCATTATTGGGATGGGAAGCTGCACTTTTTATCGGGTTGGAAAATTCAGAATTCGATGATATTTCAATTAACTCACCCCGTGGAAAAGTTTGGATGAATCCAGAAAACAGATTTACGGAAGCTCCGGTTTACTACGCAACAGTAGCAAAAAATGAGAATACCGGAAATTGTCTTCTTAAGGATGTTCATATCGCTTCCGTTACAGAAATAGAGCGTGAAAGTCTGAAAAATAACATACAAACCATGCAGAACATAGAGGTCAACACATGGCTCAATGCCTATGCATGTCTGGAATCATGAAAACAACGATTAAAATAACAGTCTTATGCAACAACCGTATGGCAATTCCTGCTTTACAGGCTTTGCAGGCAATGGGACTCCTTTGCGCAGTAGGTGTACCTGAAGGAAATACAGATGTAATTGATTTCTGCACAATGCTTTCAAAACAATCCGGGATTCCGCTAGTAATCATGAATAAAGAAAACTTTCGTGTTCAGATACAGGAATTAATAGTAAAGAATAATCCTCAATATATTTTCACCATGACATTCCCCTGGAAAGTACAAGCTGAAATATTAGAAAAATACCCTGGTATATTTTATAATTTCCATTATGGGCTTTTGCCTGAAATGCGTGGTGCAGATCCAGTATTTGAGACATTACGAAGCAATGCTAAAGAAACAGGAATTACCATTCATGCAATAGAAGATAAAATTGACACCGGAGCTATTATATTAAAAAAGATTCTACCAATCACATCAAATATGACACATGGTATCCTTTGCACTCACTTATCATGGCTTGGTGCAAATCTAATTAATGAACTTTTAACATTATTAAATAACGGTTTCAAAGGCATTAAACAAGAGCATTTAAAAGCAAAATACTATACAAAACCCGCAGCAACAGATGTGTGCATATCTTGGCAAAAAATTGATGCACAAACAATTGAATGCTTAACAAGAGCCTGCAACCCCTGGAACAAAGGAGCTTATACACAATGGAATGGATGGAATATCAGGGTAGTTGAAACTAGTATTGTTGAAAAAATAAAGGATCATCATCTTGATCCTCCGGGAACAATTCTCTCATTAAATGAAGAAAGTGGATTAATAGTCAAATGCCATAATGGAACCCAAATCCGGCTAGACATTATCTACACAGATGAGGGATTTATGAGTGGACATAAATTAAGCGCCTTTGGTTTAAAAAAAGGCAGTCGGTTTGTCAATCTATAATCTAAAATGTTAAATATGAAAAACTTTTATCTAAAAATCAAAACAATAACCAACCTTATTATTTTAGCTGGTTCGTTATTGTTAGCTTCTGCCGCAGGTGCTCAAACGACTCTTGCCGAAGGAGATATCGCTTTTACGGGATATGATTCTACCCCCTTAGCAGGTGCAGGCGATAAATTCTCGTTTGTTCTGCTTACCAATATCTCAAGCGGGACACAAATAAGTTTTACTGACCGAGGATACACAGGATCAGGATGGCAGGCTTCCGGCGGAACAGAATCCGCCATTACATGGACGAGCGGCAGTGCACTACCATTAGGCACCGAAGTTTATATTGTTGGTCTTGTCGCCTCCACTTACAATCCTACCACCTCTACCTCAGTAACAAATGGTACGGTTACTCTTACCGAAGGAACATCCAGCAATGGACTTTCGCTCTCAAATGTTGGGGATCAGATCATAGCATTTCAAGGAGGTAATGGAAGCGTAACAGGATCGGGTGCTTATTGTATTTCGGGAATAAATTATTTTTATACCGCAACTACAACTTCTGCCGGATGGAACATCGGATCAGCAGCAGGACCTAATTCATCCTTAATGCCTCCCGGTCTTACTGGCGGAACGAGCGCATTTTATACCGGAGCGGTTACAGGAAATACGCTTGCCCAATCGGGAAAATTCAATTGTTCAGGAATGCCGACTACAACAGCTGGTAATGTACGTACAGCAGTTATGAATTCAGCTAACTGGACACTTAGTACAAGTTCGGTTGGTCAGTATTCAGGCTGTCTGTTTATTGCAAGTACGCCTGTAATAACAGGAAATCCCCCAAACAGGACGTTATGCTCAGGTGGAAATACAACATTTTCAATAAGTGCCACAGGAGCAACTTCATATCAATGGTATCAAAATACAGGCAGTGGATTTACTGCATTAACCAATACAGCTCCGTTTTCTAATGTCACCACAAATACTTTAACAATAACAGGCGTAACGGCAGCATTAAATGGAACTCAATACCGGTGTGTTGCCACAAACGCTGGAGGATCCGCAACCTCAAATAGTGCCACACTTACTGTTTTAAGTGTTACTGCAAATGGCGTTAAAACTGATGCTACATGCAACGGAGGCTCTAACGGAACTATAAATCTTACGCCAGGAGGTGGAATTGCACCATACACTTTCAACTGGGGTGGCGGAATCACTACGGAAGACAGAACTGGACTGGCGGCAGGAACATACACCGTGACAGTAACTGATAATATAGGATGTACAGCTACAAACTCTTTTGTAATTGGTCAACCTGCAACTGCCGTTTCAGGAACTACAGTAGTTACCAACATTGCCTGCAACGGGGCTTCTAACGGGGCCATTAACTTAACTCCAGCAGGTGGAACAGCTCCATACACTTTCAACTGGG
>Ga0065714_10002694_pt1 | contig 14270 bp, 6 predicted proteins | sample MisRhiReplicate2_FD_59101 | JGI IMG/M metagenome (GOLD analysis project Ga0065714, IMG submission 59101) | Miscanthus rhizosphere microbial communities from Kellogg Biological Station, MSU, sample Rhizosphere Soil Replicate 2: eDNA_1 v2... | ecosystem: Host-associated > Plants > Roots >...
GCCATCAATACGTGGGCATTGATGCAAGTTGCTGGTGGCGTTCATGGCCGCGCCCTAGCCTCGCTTTGCATAACTATCCGCAAAGTGAAAACGCCATGAATGCCCTGCACCTCAAATGCCAGACCTTGTTCGACGGTACCGGCCTGCAAACCCGCCAACAGCAAACCCTGGTGGTGGAGAACGGCCTGCTGACATACGTCGGCCCGACAGCCATGGCACCGCAACCACAAGCAGGTGACAGCGTTGTGGACGCCGGCGATAACTTTGTCATGCCGGGTCTGGTAGACGTGCATACCCATCTGGCCTTCGGCAACGCGCAGAGCGAAGAAGACATCGATATCTGGACCAGCGACGAATTCCGCGCCCTGCGCGGCATGTTCTTCGCTCAGCATGTGCTGGCCGCTGGGGTGACCAGCATGGTTTGCCCAGGCGATAGCGGCCAGCTCAGCATCGCCGTGCGCAATGCAGTTGCCGCGGGCCTGTTCGAGGGTCCGCGCATCGCGGCCAGCAGCCGGGTCATCACCAATCGCCAAAGCCTCAATGACTGGTTTCCCAGCCGCGTGGGCGCCCCGGAATATTTCACCGCACGCCTGGTCACCAGCCGCAGCGAAGCCCTGGCAGAAATCCGCAAGCAGGCCAAGGATGGCGTAGACCTGATCAAGATCGCCATGGACGGCACCCACCGCCGCCCGAACGGCGAAATCATCGCGGCGTTCACCGCCGAAGAAACCCATGAGATGGTCGAGGAAGCCCATCGCCTGGGCTGCAAGGTAGCGACTCATGCCTATGGCCGTGAGGCGGTGATGTACGCAGCCCGCGCCGGTGTCGACCTGGTGTTCCACGCCTTCTACATGGACGACGCCTGTATCGAGGCCTTGCTCGAAGCGGGCAGTATCCTCGCGCCGACCATGACCTTCCCGCAGAACACCGTGGACTTTTGCCAGCCCCACGACCCGGCCATCAGCACCGGGTACGCCGGTTACTGCGCACGCACGCTGGAAGTCGGCTCGGCGGTGCTCAAGCGTGCCAAGGCCGCCGGCGTGCCGTTCGCCTGCGGCAGCGACAGCGGTTTCGCCGTGACGCCTTATGGCGAGTGGCATGCGCGTGAGCTGGAACTGCTGGTCACTCGCCTGGGCTTCACGCCCGCCGAAGCCCTTTATGCCGCCACCGCCGTTGGTGCGCGCTGTATGCCCCGCGGTGAAACCATCGGCTCCCTGGAAGTGGGCAAGCAAGCGGATTTCCTGTTGCTCGACGGCTCGCCGCTGCACGACATCCGCATCCTGCAAGACCGCTCGCGCCTCAAGGCCGTGTACAAGGCCGGTCAGCCGGTGCGCATGGAACGCAGCCCCTACAACCCCAAGCAAGTGTCCGATTTCAATTCGTTGAAGTGGACTGACCTGTACACCCGCGACCGGGTCGCACAACTGGGCAAGTGGGCCGTATGAGGATCGACGTCATGCACACACTCGATTTGATCACAGCCACTCACATCGCCAGCAACGCGATCCGCATCGCCCGGCAAAGCGGGATCAAACCCCTGGCCGCCGCCGTGCTGGATGCGGCGGGTCATCCGCTGGCGGTGCTGCGTGATGAACAGGCCAGTTTCCTTCGCCCGCAGATCGCCACCGGCAAAGCGCGCGGCTGCCTGGGAATGGGCTTCGGCGGACGGGAGTTGGCGCGGCGTGCGCAGGCCATGCCGGCGTTCTTCGATGCGATCAACAGCCTGACCGCTGGCGAAGTCATTCCGGTGGCTGGCGGTGTATTGATTCGCAATACCGAGGGGCAGATGCTCGGTGCCATTGGCATCAGCGGCGACACCTCGGACAATGACGAGCGCTGCGCCGTACAAGCCATTGACCAGGCCGGGCTGGTGGCCGATACCGGCGATCAGCCGACGGGTTGATCGAGTGACGCGGCCTGTTCCAGCAACAGGCCGCGAAACCACATCAGCGCCGGATCCCGCTCCTGATACGGGTGCCATTGCAGCACCTGCACAGCCTCCGGAAACGCCAGGGGGGCGGGGTGAATGCGCAGCGGATAACGCTGGGCAAAGCGCTGCGCTTGCCGGCGAAACACCGTGGCGATTCGCGCGGTACCGACAATGAACTCCGGCATCAACGCGAAGCTTTCAAGGGCCACCGCCACGCGTCGATGAACGCCCAACTCATGCAGATGCATCGCATCCATGGCCAGGTTTCGCCCATCGGCAAANTCACGCACTACATGTTCGGCGGTGCAGTAGCCCGTCAGGCTCAAGCCCCCGGCGAACTGCGGCTGTTGCGCACAGACGATGCAGCACAGCTGGTCACTCATCAAGGGAACGTGGGGATAAGCCGGGTTCAAGCGGCGCTGCGGCACAATCACACAATCACTGCGGCGATAGTCGAGCGCTTCGCTGACCACATCGCCATCGCGCGGCACGGGCAAGTCGCGCAGACTCAAACGCACACCCGGCGCGACGTGCGCCAGCGCAAGACTGACCGCTGGCAACAGCACTGCGGCCACATAATCGGAAGCCACCAGGGTAAATTGCCGAGTACAGGTGGCCGGGTCGAAATTCACCGGGGCATCGACAATCTCCCGTGTAAGAGCGAGGGCTTGCTGCACCTTGGGCATCAACTCCAACCCCAATGCCGTCGGTTCAAGCCGTCGCCCGACCTGAACCAGCAACGGGTCATTGAAATGCTCGCGCAAGCGCCCTAGCGCCGAACTGGTCGCTGACTGGCCCAGGCACAGTCGTTCGGCGGCCCTGCTGACGCTGCATTCGCTGAGCAAGGCGTCCAGGGCTACCAGCAGATTCAGGTCAAGACGTCGATAGCGCATGCTGTTTCCGCTGCAAAGGAATGGACAGTGGCAACTTTAATGACCCGGTATTGCTCCGGCCAATCGCGTGCTTCGCTAGAAGGTATCGCAACGGAAGATACCTGCCTCCAGCACCGCTTATGTTCGCTACCGAACAGACCCCACCCGCTCGAATAACTCACACTCGTCGGTGGAATGCTGCGCCCGGCGGCGCAATGCCCCGCACACCCAGCCTGGCGTAGAACCGCCTTCATTCCACATGCGACCCGCCCTGCGCGGGTCGTACGAAGGATTTCATGGAAAATATCCTGACTCGCACCCTGTCCAGCCTTTGGCGCTCACCGGCCATCTGGCTGCGGTGGAGTGCCGCGCGGCACAAGTTCGAGTACGAGCCCATCCTGCGTTCCGACCTGTTCAACGCGCAGCAGATGGCCGACCACGGAATCGTACTGGCCCGCCAACACGTGCTCGGTCGTCTTTCAAGAAAGGATGCCTTGCTGGGCCGCCTGACGGACAACCAACTGCTGCTGGAACGTAGCTGCGCAGCGCTCAAGACCGTGCAACTGTCCAGCCGACGCGCTACCCCGGCGGCGGAATGGCTGCTGGACAACTTCTACCTGATCGAAGAAAACATCCGCACCGCCCGGACCCACCTGCCCGACGGCTATAGCCGCGAGCTGCCACGCCTGGCCGAAGGTCCTTCGGCAGGCTTGCCGCGGGTCTACGACATCGCCCTGGAAACCATCGCCCACGGCGATGGCCGGGTCGACGCGCCGAGCCTGGATTGTTTCATCGCCTCGTACCAGACCATCACGCCGCTGGCCCTGGGCGAGCTGTGGGCCATCCCGATCATGCTGCGCCTGGCGCTGATCGAGAACCTGCGGCGCGTGGCGTCCCGGGTCATGGCCAACCGCGATGACCGTAACCTGGCCGATGACTGGGCCGATCGCTTGATCGAAATGGCCGAGCGCGACGCCAAGAGCGTGGTCTTGACCGTGGCCGACATGGCGCGCTCGGCACCGCCAATGACGCCGGCATTCGTTGCAGAACTGGCGCGCCGCCTGCACGGGCAAAGCGCCGCCCTGATCTTGCCCATGGCGTGGATAGAACAAACCCTCGGTGAGGCCGGCCTGACCGTAGAACGCCTGGTGCAGATGGATGCCCAGCAGCAATCCGGCGACCAGGTGTCCATCAGCAACAGCATCGCCAGCCTGCGCTTGCTGGCAGCGACCGACTGGCGCGAGTTCGTCGAGCTGCTCAGCCATGTCGAACAGGTCTTGTGCACGGACCCGGCGGCGGTCTACTCCAACATGGACTTTGCCACCCGCGATCGCTACCGCCATGTGGTCGAACGCCTGGCCCGGCATTGCTTGCAGTCTGAAACCCAGGTGGCACAAGCCGCCATCGAACTGGCCAGCAAGCCCGCGCCCACGGCCGGAGTGAGCGCACACGTGGGCTATTACCTGGTGGCCGACGGATTACTCAGCCTGGAACGAGCGCTGCACGCCAGCGTGCCGCTGCACGATCGATGGAAGCGCCTGCTGCAGAGCGCTCCATTGAAATTCTACCTGTGCCCCGCACTGCTGCTGACACTGCTGTTGGCCTGGCCCTTTCTCAGCAGTGCATACCACAGCGGCACGCCAACCTGGGGCCTGATCCTGCTCGCCGTGCCCGCACTCTTGATGACCAGCCGCCTGGCGATCGGGCTGGTCAACTGGCTGGTGACCCTCACTGTAGTCCCGTCGCTACTGCCGCGCCTGGACTACAGCAAAGGCATACCGGCCGAGGCGCGCACCCTGGTGGCGGTGCCGACGATGTTTGCCAACGCCGGCGACATCGAGGCGCTGGCGGAAGGGCTGGAAGTTCGGTTCCTGGCCAATCGCGATGCCAACCTGCATTTCGCGCTGCTCAGTGACTTCATGGACGCCCCTGCCGAAGTGATGCCCGAAGACGGCGAACTGCTCGCCCTGGCGCGTCAACTGATCGAGGCGCTCAACCACAAATATGCCGATGGCCAGGTCGACCGTTTCTTCCTGCTGCACAGGCCCAGGCACTGGAGCTCGACCGAGCAGGTATGGATGGGGCATGAGCGCAAGCGTGGCAAGCTCGCCGAGCTCAACGCCTTGCTGCGTGGCCAAGGCCGGGAGCGCTTCGCCTTGATCGTCGGTGATGTCGCGCCGCTGATGGCGGTGCGCTTCGTCATCACCCTGGACACCGACACCCTGCTGCCACGGGATGTCGCGCGTCAGTGCGTCGGTGCCATGATGCACCCGCTGAACCATCCGGTCTTCGATCAACAGAGCGGCAAGATCGTCAGCGGCTACGCCATCCTCCAGCCCCGCGTGGGGATCAGCCTGCCCAGCACGGCACGCTCGACCTACGCCCGCCTGTTCGGCAGCGATGCCGGCATCGACCCTTATACCCGCGCCGTTTCCGATGTGTATCAAGACCTGTTTCGCAACGGGTCCTTCATCGGCAAGGGCATCTATGCCGTCGACGCCTTCGAACAGGCACTCAAGGGCTGCCTGCCCGACAACCGTATCCTCAGCCATGACTTGATCGAAGGCTGCTATGCCCGCTGCGGGCTGCTCAGCGATGTGCAGTTGTATGAGGAATACCCGTCTCGCTACAGCGCCGATGCCAAGCGCCGACATCGCTGGATTCGCGGCGACTGGCAAGTCCTGTACTGGGCCCTGCCATGGGCACCGAAACCCCAGGGCGGCTTCGCGGCCAATGGCCTGAGCAACCTGGCCCGCTGGAAAATTTTCGACAATCTGCGCCGCAGCCTGGAGCCGGGCGCCTTCCTGACCATGCTGGCATGGGGCTGGCTGGCTTCGGACGAGGCCGCCTCCTGGACGTTGGCGGTGGTCATTCTGGTGTGCCTGCAACCCGTGCTGCAGTCGGTCCTGGCGCTGGTGCAGAAAGCGGCCGATATTCCCCTGGGGCAACACCTGAGCGCGGCGCTGCATACCTCGGGCCAGCATTTCATGCGGGCACTGCTGTCGATTGTCTGGTTGCCCTCCGATGCGTTGTTGAGCGTCGATGCGATTGCTCGCTCACTGTGGCGCATGCTGATCAGCAAGCGCCACCTGCTGCAATGGCAACCTTCCCGTGAGGTGGAGCGCTCCAGTGGCAACGATCTGGCCGGCATGTATAAAAGCCTGTGGATTGCGCCTGCGCTGGCCCTGCTTCTATGTGCTGCCCTACTCCCCTCTCTCCACGTACTTGCCCTGGCGGCGCCCTTGCTGCTGGTGTGGCTGGCAAGCCCGGCGATTGCCTGGTGGATCAGTCTGCCGACGACACCGAGCGGGTTCAGTCCGTCAGCCCAGGACCTGCGCTTTCTGCGCAGGCTGTCACGCCAGACCTGGGCGTTTTTCGATCGCTATGTGGGCCCTGAGGACAACTGGTTGCCGCCGGACAACGTCCAGGAAATACCCAAGCCGACCATTGCCCACAGGACCTCTCCGACCAACATGGGCATGGCCTTGCTCTCTCACCTGGCGGCCCACGATTTCGGTTACTTGAGCACCGCGCGCCTGCTTGAACGCATCACGGCCATGCTTGATAGCATGGCCAGCCTCGAGCGACACCAGGGTCACTTCTACAACTGGTACGACACCCAGACACTGCTGCCGCTGGCGCCGCGGTATGTGTCCACCGTGGACAGCGGCAACCTGGCGGGCCTGTTGCTCACCCTGCGGCCGGGGCTTCTGGGGTTGATCGATACCCCACTGTTCGACCGACGCGGTCTTGGCGGGCTGGGCGACACCCTCGATGTGCTGCAGCAAGCGCTACAGGGCGCGGGCCTCGATGACCAAGCCGTGCTTGAACTGCGCGAGAAGGTCGAATCGGCCATTGTCCGCGATACCCCGTACAATCTCCTGCCGCTGCTCGATCAGGCGCAGGCCCTGGCAATCGACGGCACGGCCGGGTCTGCCGAGGAAGCTCACTACTGGCTGCAGGCATTGCAGGCGCAGTGTGCAGACCTGCGGGCAGAACAACTGTGCTTCGAGTTGCCGCCGACACCGACACCCGCATTCACCTTGCGGCAAATGGCCGAGCTCGATGCCACGCTGTGGCTGGCCGCCGATCAGGCGCAAGTGCAGGCGGTCCAACATCTGGCCCGGGCACGCATCAGCCAGATCGAGCACCTGGCCGAACTGTCCGCAGCACTGGCGAGCATGGATTTCACCTTCCTCTACGATGCCCAGCGCGACCTGTTCTCCATCGGCTACAACGCCGACGAACGCCGGCTGGACAACGGCTATTACGACCTGCTCGCTTCCGAGGTGCGCCTGACCAATTTCGTGGTCATCGCCCAGGGTCAGCTGCCGCAACAGGCCTGGTTCACCCTCGGGCGCCTGCTCAGCAACAATCGCGGGGTGCCGGTGCTGCTGTCCTGGTCCGGCTCGATGTTCGAGTACCTGATGCCCAACCTGGTCATGCCCAGCTATGAAGGCACGCTGCTGGAGCAGACCTGCCGCGCGGCCGTCGCCTTGCAGATCGAACATGGTCACCAGTTGGGCATCCCCTGGGGTGTGTCCGAGTCGGGCTACAACACCCTGGACGCCCATTCCAATTATCAATATCGCGCGTTCGGTGTGCCTGGCCTCGGTCTCAAGCGCGGGCTGGCCGAGGACACCGTGATTGCGCCGTACGCCAGCGCCCTGGCGCTGCTGGTCGAGCCGCAAGCGGCCTGTCGCAACCTGCAACGCCTGGCGGCCCAGGGCTCGGCCGGTCGTTATGGCCTGTACGAAGCAGTCGACTACACCGAGGCGCGTCTGCCTCGCGGCCAGCGCTATGCGGTCGTGCGGTCGTTCATGGCGCACCATCAAGGCATGAGCCTGCTGGCCTTGACCAGCCTGCTGCTGGACCGGCCCATGCAGCGACGTTTCGAGTCGATCCCGGCCTTCCAGGCGACCCTCCTGTTGCTGCAGGAACGCGTACCGAAAACCGCCGCGCCCTACCTGCATGCGGCCCAGGCGCTTACCACTGCGCAAGACGGACAGGCACAGGAAACCAGCCTTCGCGTATTCGCCGATCCCGGGCGCAAACGCCCCGCCGTCCAGCTGCTGTCCAACGGCCGTTACCACGTCATGCTCAGCAGTGCTGGCGGCGGTTATAGCCGTTGCAACGACATCGCCGTGACCCGCTGGCATGAAGACGCGACCCGCGACAACTGGGGCATGTTCTGCTACCTGCGCGATGTCAGCAGCGGCGTGTTCTGGTCCTCGGCGCACCAACCGACCCGGCACCGGCCAGAAAGCCACGAGGCGATTTTCAGCGATGCGCGGGCCGAGTTTCGGGTTCGCGAGCTCGACTTCGATACGCACACCGAGATCGTCGTGTCCCCCGAAGACGATATCGAACTGCGCCGGCTGCACATCACCAACCGCGGCCGCGTACGGCGCAGCGTGGAGATCACCACCTACGCCGAGGTGGTCCTGGCACCGGCCATCAGTGATGCCATGCACCCGGCTTTCAGCAACCTGTTCGTGCAGACCGAACTGTTGCCGGCGTTGCAGGCCATCGTCTGCACCCGCAGGCGCCGTTCCACTGAGGAAGCCGTGCCCTGGATGTGTCATCTGCTGGCCGCCCATGGCGCGGACATCGACGCGATTTCCTACGAGACCGATCGCGCGCGCTTCATCGGCCGGGGACGCGACGTTGCAGCACCGGCGGCGCTCGATGGCCATGTCCAGCAGCTGTCCGGCACTGCCGGCTCGGTGCTGGACCCGATCGTCGCGATCCGCTGCCGCATTGCCCTGGAGCCCGGGCAAACGGCGACCATCGACCTGGTGACCGGCGTCGCCGACAGCCGTGAAGGTTGCCTGTACCTGATCAACAAATACCGCGACCGCCACCTCGCCGATCGCGTCTTCGACCTGGCCTGGACCCACAGCCAAGTGTTGCTGCGCCAACTCAATGTCACGCCGGAAGATGCCCGCCTGTTTGAACATATGGCCGCGTCGATCCTCTACGCCAACGCCGCATTGCGCGCCGAAAACAGCGTGTTGATGGCCAACCGGCGCAATCAATCGAGCCTCTGGGGCCAGGCGATCTCCGGCGACCTGCCCATCGTCCTGCTGCAGATCGCCACCGTGGAGAACATCGAGCTGGTGCAGCAGATGGTCAAGGCCCATGCCTACTGGCGACAAAAGGGCCTGATGGTCGACCTGGTGATCTGGAACGAAGACCAGGCCGGTTATCGCCAGCAACTCCAGGACCTGATCATGGGGGTGGTAACGTCCGGCAGCGAAGCCGCGCTGATCGACCATCCCGGGGGCATATTCGTGCGTCCGGCACAGCAGTTGTCGAACGAGGACCGCACGCTGATCCTGTCAGTGGCGCGCCTGGTGCTCAGCGAAAGCAAAGGCAGCATGGCCGAACAGCTGCAGCGCCGTCACGCCAGCCCGGTGGCCCCGGCGCTGGTCCCCACCCTCAAGCGCCAGGCCAAGGCAACGGCGGCCACGGCCCTGCCCGCCCTCGACGGCTTGCTGCTGGGCAACGCCTATGGCGGCTTCAGTGCCGATGGCAGCGAATACGTCATGACCTTGCAGCCTGGCCAGCCGACACCGGCGCCATGGGCCAACGTGTTGGCCAACCCGCACTTCGGCTCGGTGATTTCCGAAAGCGGTGGCGCCTACACCTGGATGGAAAACGCCCACGAATTTCGCCTGAGCCCGTGGCACAACGACCCGATCACCGATGCCAGCGGCGAGGCGATCTATGTGCGCGATGAAGAATCCGGGCATGTCTGGTCGGTGACGCCACAGCCTTGTCCCGGCACGGGCGCGTACCGTACCCGGCACGGCTTCGGCTACAGCGTCTTCGAGCACGACGAAGACGGTATCCACACCGAGTTGTGGGTGTATGTGGCGCTGGATGCTTCGATCAAATTCTCGCACTTGCAGATTCGCAATCGCTCAGGCCGCCCAAGGCGCCTGTCGACGACCTGCTATGTCGAGTGGGTGCTGGGCGACTTGCGCAGCAAATCGGCGATGCATGTGGTGACGGAAGCCGATCCCACCAGCGGCGCATTCTTCGCCAGGAACGCCTATTCGATCGAGTTTGGCGAACGGGTCGCGTTCCTCGATACCGACTCGACCGACACCAGCATTAGCGGCGATCGCACCGAGTTCATCGGCCGCAACGGCAGCCTCAAGGCACCGGCGGGACTGCAGCAGGCACGCCTGTCGGGCCGTACCGGTGGCGGCTTCGATCCTTGCGGGGCGATACAGGTGGCCCTGGACCTCGACAACGGCGATGAGCAGGACGTGGTCTTCCGCCTCGGCGCAGCCAGGGACACGGCATCCGCCCTGCGCCTGGTTCAACAATACCGAGGCTTGGGGACGGCAACCGCGCAACTTGAGGCGGTGCGCGAGCATTGGCGTTCGCAGCTGGACGTGATCCAGGTCCAGACCCCCGACCCGAGCATCGATGTGATGGTCAATGGCTGGCTGATGTACCAGGTGATCGCCTGTCGCTTCCAGGCCCGCAGTGGCTACTACCAGTCCGGCGGAGCGATCGGCTTTCGCGATCAACTGCAGGACAGCATGGCGATGATCCATGCCGATCCCGCCAGCGTGCGTGGTCACCTGTTGCTGTGTGCGGCCCATCAATATGCCGAAGGCGACGTGCAGCACTGGTGGCACCCACCGCTGGATCGCGGTGTACGCAGTGGCTGTTCGGACGATTACCTGTGGCTGGCGCTAGCGACCAGTCACTACGTCAGCGTCACCGGCGACCTCAGTGTGCTGGCCGAACCCGCGGGCTATCTTGAAGGCCGGCCGCTCAATGCAGGGGAGGAGTCTTACTACGACCTGCCGGGCAAATCGCACCTCGAAGAAAGCCTCTATCAGCATTGTGTACGGGCCATCGAACACAGCCTGCAGCGCGGCAGCCACGGCCTGCCCTTGATCGGCACGGGCGACTGGAACGACGGGATGAACCGGGTCGGCCATCTGGGCCAAGGGGAAAGCGTGTGGCTGGGGTTCTTCAGCTTCGATGTCTTGCAGCGCTTTGCCCTCACCGCCCAATTGCATGGCGACCACGCTTTCGCACAGCGCTGTACCCAGCAGGCCGCCCTGCTGCAGGCCAGTCTGGAAGAACATGCCTGGGACGGCTCATGGTACCGGCGCGCGTACTTTGACGACGGCCAGGTCCTGGGCTCGGCCAACAATGACGAATGCCGCATCGACTCAATCGCGCAAAGCTGGTCGGTACTCTCGGGTGCCGCCCCGCAAACCCGGCGCCGTACGGCCATGGCCTCGGTTGAGCAGCACCTGGTTCGCCCCGACACCGGCGCGGTCCTGCTGCTCGATCCGCCCTTCGACACAGGTGTGCTCGAGCCTGGATATATCAAGGGCTATGTGCCGGGCGTGCGGGAAAATGGTGGCCAGTACACCCACGCCGCGGTCTGGGCCGGCATGGCGTTCGCCGAGCTGGGGGACAGCGCCAGGGCCTGGCGCTTGCTCGACATGATCAACCCGGCAGGTGGTGCAGTCGCCAACCGGCTCGAGACCTACAAAGTCGAGCCCTATGTCATGGCGGCCGACGTCTATGGCACGCCGCCCCATGCGGGCCGTGGGGGTTGGACCTGGTACACCGGGTCGGCCGGCTGGATGTACCGCTTCATCGTCGAGTCATTGCTTGGCGTGCAGCGGGTCGGCACTTCGCTGCACATCGAACCGCTGCTGGCCCAGGGCTGGCCGGGCTACACGCTGCGCTATCGCCATGGGGCGACGACCTACCATATCGAGGTGCGCCCTGGCACGACCACCACGCAGGTGATCATGCTGGACGGCGAGTTGCTGGGTCACGATGCACTGCCATTGTCGGATGATGGCAGGGACCATCAGGTGCTCGTGACCTGCCCGGTAAAAGCGCAGCAGGCGCTAATGCCTGGCTACGACAAAACCGTCGAAGCCGATCTTGAGCGCTGAGTTACAGCACGCTGGGTGGGTCAGGGTTCATGCATTAATGTTCGGGCCCTGGTGGTGCGGCTGCACGGCATCGCTCAGTTTGCTGTGAACCGGTTGGTTGGCCGCCTGCCCGTGCTTGGGATGCAGGGGCGGCGGCGTGCTTTGTGACTGTTTCGCCGTGGGCTTGCCGGGGCCCTGGCGAAGATTCGGATCAATGTGTTTGCTCATGGCAGTCTCCAACGTCCGGCGCTGCAGGTGCAGCGTCGCTCCCTCAAGCATCGCAGATGCCAGCGGCGACTTCGGTGCGTTGCCCCGCATAGTGCGCATTGGAGTAACCTGTCCCCTCAGGGAATTTTCCCGCGAAGGGTGGCTGATATGTTCGCTGTACCCAAGCCACAACAGAACTACCTGCTGGCCGCGCTTCCGGCGCCAGCGCTGGACCGCCTGCTGCCCCACCTCGAGCTGGTCGAGTTGCCCCTTGGCCAAGTGCTCTATGAATCCGGCGGCGCCCTGCGCCACGTGTACTTCCCCACCGATTCCATCGTGTCGCTGTTGTATGTGATGGAGAACGGCGCCTCGGCCGAGATTTCCGTGGTCGGCAACGAAGGCCTGATTGGCGTCGCAGTCTTCATGGGCGGCGAAAGCACCCCCAGCCGCGCCGTCGTGCAAAGCGCCGGGCATGCCTACCGGCTACCCGGCCAGCAACTCAAGGACGAGTTCAACCGCCACGAAGAAATGTTGCTGCTGATGCTGCGCTACACCCAGGCCCTCATCACGCAAATGGCCCAGACGGCGGTGTGCAACCGCCACCACGCCATCGACCAGCAGCTGTGTCGCTGGCTGCTCTTGTCGCTCGATCGCCTGCCCGGCAACGAGCTGACCATGACCCAGGAACTGATCGCCAACATGCTCGGCGTACGCCGTGAAGGTGTGACCGACGCCGCCGGCAAGCTGCAGCGCCTGGGGGTCATCGAATATACTCGGGGCCACATCAAGGTCCTCGACAGGACTCGTCTGGAGGCGCTGAGTTGCGAATGCTACGCCGTGGTCAAAAAAGAAACCGAACGCTTGCTGCCCTACTTTCCCATGCGCCGCGACAATCGAATGGAGCGAAACCCGTGACGCACACCCCCAATCCCGGCAAATTGAAACTGCTGGCCGCCGGTGTTGCGATGCTCGCGGCAGGCCAGGCCATCGCGCAGGCTCCCCTCGAATCGATCGTCAGCGACGCGGTGCGCCCGGTCATGCAGGCGCAAGGCATCGCGGGCATGGCCGTGGCCGTCACCGTCCACGGCAAACCGCAGTACTTCAACTACGGCCTGGCCTCAAAAGAGACCGGCAGCCCGGTGACCCAGGACACCCTGTTCGAAATCGGCTCGGTCAGCAAAACCTACACCGCCACCCTCGCCGCCTACGCCCAGGCCACCGGTAAACTGGCCTTGACCGACAAGGCCAGCAAGGTGCTGCCGGCCCTGCGCGGCAGCGCGTTCGACCACATCAGCGTGCTGCAACTGGCCACCTACACAGCCGGCGGCCTGCCCCTGCAATTCCCGGCCGAAGCGGATTCGGCCGATAAAATGCTCGGCTACTACCAGCAGTGGACACCGCTCTACCCCGCGGGCAGCCACCGCCTGTATTCGAACCCCAGCATAGGCCTATCCGGCTACCTCGCCGCCCAGGCCATCGGCCAGCCCTTCGACGACGTGATGAAAAACACCCTGCTGCCCAAACTCGGCCTGCAGCACACCTTTCTCAAGGTGCCGCAGGAGCACATGGCGCTGTATGCCCAGGGCTACAACAAGGCCGACCAACCGGTACGGGTCGGGCCGGGGGCGCTGGATGCCGAAGCCTACGGCGTGAAAACCAGTGCGGCGGACTTGATTGCTTTTGTCCAGGCCAACCTGCAACCGGCCAACCTGGAAAAGCCCCTTCAACAGGCGATCGCCTTGACCCATACCGGTTACTACAGCGTCGGCAACATGACCCAGGGGCTTGGGTGGGAGATGTATCGTTATCCGGTCACTCTGGATCGTTTGCTGGCGGGAAACTCGACGGCGATGGCCATGCAGGCGCATCAGGTCCAGTGGCTTAACCCACTGCAACCAGAGGCTGGGAATGTGCTGCTCAACAAGACCGGTTCAACGGGTGGGTTTGGGGCTTATGTGGCGTACGTGCCAGCGAAGGATATGGGGGTTGTGATTCTGGCCAATAAAAACTATCCGATTGAAGAGCGGGTGAAGATTGCTCATCAGATACTGAGTGCAATGGCCCTGTAGGAGCCGGCTTGCTGCGGGCGGCGTTCAGACGATCGTGGACGTACAGTCGACACGGTTGTCGCCTGAGGAATCGCTATCGTCGGAACGCCGCCCGTAGCAAGCCCACGGGACCAGGAAGTAGCGCCTCCCATCCTGAATTAGAGCGGTATTTTTTCACCCTTGCCCAAAAATATCTGCCTCGGCAACTTGAAGCCGCGCAGCTTGAGCAACGCCATCGGCCCCGCCCCCAGTTCGGTGCGTAGGTACCAGGTCAGGCCGATGCCATCGG
>Ga0065714_10002980_pt1 | contig 14261 bp, 13 predicted proteins | sample MisRhiReplicate2_FD_59101 | JGI IMG/M metagenome (GOLD analysis project Ga0065714, IMG submission 59101) | Miscanthus rhizosphere microbial communities from Kellogg Biological Station, MSU, sample Rhizosphere Soil Replicate 2: eDNA_1 v2... | ecosystem: Host-associated > Plants > Roots >...
GTTCCAACAGCGTTATTAATTCCTGTTTCTGCTGATCAATGCTCAAGCCAGGTTTAGATGGCCAATCAATATTAGCAACAGTTGCAACCCATACTCCCCTAAACTCTCTTTTTGGAGCAATTTTTGAGGTAACCTGCGCAGTAAGGGAAATAGAGGTTATTAGTATTGATATTAGTGCATAGATTATTATTTTAAACATCTTTTGTAATTAGTGGTGATTAAAATTGGTTTCATTATGTTGTTTTCAGTGTCCAGTACCATAACTGAATCAAGCAATTAAACGATTTTTTTTTACGTCTCATATAAATTGAGTGTTTTTTTACCTAACTGTGCATTAAGCTATTTCTTTTTTAGTGTTTATTAGAACTGAAAAATGTCAAACCAAAACGAGATAGTCAACAAAGGCGACCGCAACAAAATATACTTTTTAATTGTGGTAATCGCGGCCTTGCTTGGCACCAATGCCTATTTATACATTAAAGACGAGAAACAAAATGAGCGTTATGTTTCTATCAGCACCGAGAAAGACAGGCTAAAACTGGAGGTAGAGAAAATTGAGGTAGAACTAGACAAGGCCAACAGTCTGAACTTAGTGTTGACCGGAAAACTTCAGGAAGAACAACAATCGGCAAGAGACAAAATTGCAGAACTAAAAGTAGCCTTGCAAAAAGGGACCTTAACCCAGGAAAACCTGGTTGCAGCCCAAAAGGAAGTTCGCCAACTACGCGAGTTTGTTAGCAGTTATAACGAACAGATCCTTCGCTTAAAGCAAGAAAACCTACAGCTTAAAACACAACGCGACAGCTTAAAACAGTTTGCTACTGCAGAAAGCATAAAGGCTGAGCAACTGGCAAAAAAGAATGCGGAACTTAACGTTAAAGTAAAAACAAGTGCTTCCCTGAAAGCGAATAACGTTGAAATTACTGCCTACAGAGTTAAAAGCAGCGGCAAAAACATAGAAGTAACACGTGCCAGCAGTGCTAAAAAACTAAGCGTTAAATTCAATATTGTACCCAACCAACTGGCAGAAAAAAACTATCACAAGATCTACTTGCGCATATTCGATCCGGCGGGCAACCTAATAGCGGACGAGAACAACATGTTTGAAGCCGATGGCCAGGAAATGCAATACACNTCCTCTACNTCTATATCCTACAACGACGACAACACCACCTATACCATGGATTGGGTTAATCCCAATAAATTTATAAAAGGTGACTATTCCATCATTCTGTATACTGATGGATTTACAATGGGCAAGGCTTCTATTACTTTAAGATAAGGGGAAGCTAAGGTAGAAGGTGGTTCCTCCATCTGGTATCGACTTGAAATCCACTGTTCCCCCGGCATTTTCTACAGCTTGCTTTACAAACGCCAGCCCCAGTCCGGTACCGGATGATTTAGTGGTAAAATTCGGCACGAATATCTTATCCTGAAGATAAGCATCAATCCCCTTCCCATTATCTTCAACTTCTATAAAAACGTGCAATCCCTTAACTACAATCCGGATCTTAATGATACACTTATCATTGTCATTAGCCGCCTCAATTCCATTTTTTAACAGGTTATTGAATGTACGCAATAACTGATCTTTATCACCAAGAACCATTATATCTCTATTGGTATGGTTAAAGATATAAATCTCTACGTCCCTGGTATTCGTAAACACGTTTCTTGCCTGTTCAATAATCGGTAGCAAGGCTAGTTTTTCCAGCTTCGTATCAGGCATTTTAGCAAAATTAGAGAACTCAGAGGCGATGGTCGACAAGCTATCTATTTGCTCTATAAATGATTTATTAAACCGCTCAAACTTCTTCTCAAAATTCGGATCTTTCTCTTTCCATGATTTCTCCAGCAATTGGACACCTAGCTTCAAAGGCGTTAATGGATTCTTAATTTCATGTGCCACCTGCTTTGCCATCTCTCTCCAGGCACTCTCCCTTTCAGAACGCGCAAGTTTCGCTGCACTTTCATCAAGCGCGGCGATCATTTTATTGTACTCTTTAATTAAAGAGCCGATCTCATCATGACGCGACCATACAATCGGTTGATTCTTCTGCCCTAGCTTAGTCTTTCTAATGCTATCCTGAATAAACGTGAGTGGACTCGTAATCTGATTAGCCAGAAAGACCGCCAAAATTCCAATCGCCACAAATACCAGGGCATAGATACTAATAAGGGTATTGATAAAGAGCCCGATTTTAGCTTGGTAGTCGGCCTCATTGCCATAATACGGCAAGCCAATATAAGCTATCGTTTTATTCTGGGCGTCCCTTATGGGTGCATAAGCCGCTACATATTTAAAATCCCCAATCTGCTCTGAAGGATTGATGTACTCGGATGCCTGCTGCAATTTAAGGTTGATATAGGCCATAGCCTCCATCTTTTTACCTATAATACCAGACTCGTATATTTTTGGCAATGAAGTAAAACGGACATTCCCTTCCGTATCAAAAAGGTTTAAATAAGCTCCATTAATATTAGCGAACTGATTAAAATCGGCATTAGTCTGGTCATTTTCTTCAGGGATAGTACCACTACTAAAAACCTGCTTCTCGTAAGACAACTGAACCTTTCTGATCTTCTCTTTTATAAAATTCTCCTGCTGCTTGCGGTATTCATCCCGGATATAAAAATAGGTTGTCCAGCCTACGATCAATAGCGTAGCCACCACCGAAAGGACAATAGAGAACTGAATTCTGGTTTTATAAAGAATTTTATTGGCATTGATCATCAGCGATCTGTTGATATTGAACCAGCCTCCCCAGCTTTGATCGATATTTTTAATCAACCAGATTAATGCATAGAGTGTAATCGAAAAAACTATAAATACCAGGAAGAAAAACGACAATGTGGCCAGCCATACGATAAAAGAAATCCGCTCCTTACTGATCACAATAATTTTTGAACTCGCAGGCATATATACCAGATGGGTGTATTTCAATGTATCAGTAACGAACTTACCTTTCCCTACTTCTCCATTAAAACCGGCGGCGGATAGCTTATAAGTGAATTTACCGGACTGATTAACCAATTTCCCTGAGTTGTAAAACGCAAAAGAATAATCGCTATAATCTTCTTCTCCTTTAATTTTACCGTCGACCAGGATTTCGGGCAGCTGGCTGTTGTAATTGTACTGAGGAGACTTAAGATCTATAACCAGGGTTCCCAATACACGGTTGTCAACAAAGATGGGGATGATACCAAAGTAATTCTGATAGCCGAAGGTATAATTCAACCGGTAAAAGAACTTTGACTCGGGCACTTTAACAGAGCCCGATTTCACTAAATTCTTATAATAGCTTAATGAAACCTTCCCATTGTTGGCTATTGCAGAATCCTGCCCGTTATATTCATATAGATTGTACTCATATTGCGTAAGGTAACCGTCGAACAGGATTTTATTTACATGCTTTTCCAGGTCAAAAGTACCCCCAAGCATAGGCCTCTTAAAATATTCTGCTATAAATGCATCACCGGAGACTGCTTTTTCGAGACCTTCAATAGCACTGATGATCTTTGGATCCTCAGTATACCCTAGTTTTTGAGCGATGGTATTACGTTTAGTCTCTTCTTTTGAATCTGTAAATTCTAAGTATTTAATAGCGGTGATAAATGCCAGACAAAAAAACAAGGAGGCAAAAACCCCAATAGAGAAGCTACTATTCTTCTTGTAAATATTCCAGCCCAGAATAAAAATGAACAGTCCATAGGCCATAAATACCAAACTAAGGCCAGCTTCTAACTGATATATCCCGTACACAAGGAAGGCTGCAAGGAATAGAATTAACCGTTCTTTATTGGTCACATTAAACTGCTGCGTAAACTGCATGAATATGTTTCCAATCAGATAAATATTAAACCAAACCAAACACAAAATGAAAATACATGTCCAGCTGATCCAACCGAGGTTAATAATATTGGTGATGTTGAAATTGATTTTCGAATTGATGATCAAACCAAAAAACACCTGATCAAACAAAAAAGCTAATGCCCCAAAGGCAACCAACAGGGCCAGATGAAAAATCAGCCCTACAATTTTACTTTTTGTCAGCCTATCGTGCACCAAATATTTATCCTTATAGGTGTAAACAAACAAAACAACCCAGGTTATGGCGATTACGTTGAGTAAAAAATCTCCTAATGAAGGCAGTAAGAAGCTCTCACCATATATGGTTGGGCTAAATATTTGCAGGTTGAACTGGTGATTAAACCAACCATATTCAAGATCGGTGACCCTTATTGCGACAAAGAACAGCATTAACAGCACTGTCCCTATGATAAGATGCCCCTTTCTGACCAGCCAGGCACAAAAGGAGTTAAAGAACAAACAAAAGCTGAATAAGCCCACTACCCAGAGCCAAACTTCCAGTGTTCCAAAAATGCTTTTAGTATACCCCTGCTTCAGTTTAACTTCAAATAACAGCTCTCCTTTACTGTTTTTGATCGGATAAACCTCAGGATCATTATAGTTGGCCAGCGACAGAGAGTTTGAAGGGGATAGGTACTTAGAAATGGTATTCTCGAGGAACTGATTCTGGATATCAAAGAGGCTCTTTACTTCAATTAAAAAAATCAGGGTGTATTCTCCCGAAGTTTTCTTGATCAGCTCGTAGAAGCCATTACGGAGTCCCATAAAAGAAGATCCTTCCTTTATTGATTCCGGATCAGGGGGAAACACATTAAATGAACTCCAAAACTTGAGCGCATTATGCTTATACACTAAAATATTAATGCCCTTATCGAGATAGGTTTTAATAAAGATTGAGCTATTTTTTTCNCTCTGATCGAACTTTTTAGCTTTTTCTATCTGCTTTNCGTCCGAAAGGAAATCGTAAATGGTCTGCTCTTTGGCAATAAGGTTTTCCTGAAGTTTNCGNGCGTCATAACGCAGCAATTCCTTTTTGGTAATGGAATGATGTAAGGATAAAGCAGTGATAATACAACAAGCGCCCAGTATTAATAAAAGAAATCTGATTTTACCTCTTATACTCACGCTTGTTGTATTTTTATGAATTTATAAATCAAACAGTAGTCGCAGAACTGGTTGGCATTGCTCTGTTTACCTTCTTAACCAGACCTTGTAACACATTTCCCGGGCCAACTTCAACAAATTCTGTCGCTCCGTCAGCAATCATGCGTTCAATTGTCTGTGTCCACTTCACTGCACCCGTTAATTGGGTAATCANGTTCGCTTTTATTTTTTGAGGATCAGTATTCGCTATCGGATCAACATTCTGATAAATAGGACACACTGGTGAAAGAACAGTTACCTTTTCTATCGCTTCCTGAAGCTCTAATCTTGCGGGTTCCATTAATGGCGAGTGGAATGCACCACCAACATTAAGTTTCAATGCGCGTTTTGCTCCTGCTTCAGTTAATTTCTGACAAGCAATATCAACTCCTTCGATACTTCCTGAAATAACAATTTGTCCCGGGCAGTTATAATTAGCTGCAACAACTACCTCAGGGATCTCTTTACATATGTTTTCAACGATTTCATCAGCCAAGCCTAGGATCGCAGCCATTGTTGAAGGCTGTAACTCACAAGCTTTCTGCATCGCATTTGCCCGCGTAATAACCAGTCTTAAACCGTCTTCAAATGACAATGCTGAAGCTGCAACAAGCGCCGAGAATTCACCTAACGAGTGACCCGCTACCATATCTGGCTTAAAAGTATCACCTAAAGTTTTTGCTAATATTACAGAGTGAAGAAATATAGCAGGTTGCGTAACCTTAGTTTGTTTCAATTCTTCATCGCTACCAGAAAACATGATATCGCTGATACGGAAACCAATGATTTCATTGGCTTGCTCAAACAACGATTTTGCCACCTCATTTTCGTAAAGTTCTTTACCCATGCCCGAAAATTGAGCGCCCTGTCCTGGAAATATATATGCTTTCATCTATTTATTTTTGGTTTTTCCGTAATTTCTATTGCTTTTTATTTGTCTTCAAGCTGCCTGCAGTTTCAATCGTCAGATGGAGCCTTTGATGTGCTTAATATTAATGTAGATTAGCAGTAATTAATCTTAAAAATTCTGCTCTGGTTTTATCCTTAGCAAATTCACCTGTAAAAGCAGAAGTAGTAGTAACAGAATTTTGCTTCTGTATACCTCTCATCGCCATACATAAGTGCTTGCACTCAATTACAACAGCAACACCGGCGGGCATTAATGTGTCCTGAATACAATCTCTGATCTCATTGGTTAAACGCTCCTGTACTTGTAACCTGCGGGCAAAAGCATCAACAATACGAGGGATTTTACTTAAACCAACAATGTGCCCATTTGGGATATAGGCAACATGTGCCTTACCAAAAAATGGAAGCATATGATGTTCACACATAGAGAAAACNTCTATATCCTTTACCACTACCATCTGGCTNTAATCTTCCTTAAACATCGCAGANCGTAAGATCTCTGCNGGGTTAAGGTCATACCCATGTGTAAGGTATTGTAACGCCTTAGCAACGCGCTCCGGAGTTTTCACCAAACCCTCGCGACTTGGGTCTTCACCAAGCTGACCCAGGATATCTTTATAATGATGTGCTACTGAAGCGATTTTACTCTCGTTATAACGGTCTATTTTAATGTACCCGTTATCCTCTTCCTCATCTAAATAATTGTCCATATATACTGTTATTGACCGAAATATTCAACAAAGTTGTTTTCAGTCTCGTAAATTTTTATGCTGTGTAATTGTGCGCCCGATTCTGCAATCAGATCAACCAATTGATCCCAGATGGCAATAGCAAGATTCTCCGTTGATGCGAGTTTATCTTTCATAAAATCAACATCAAGATTCAGGTTTTTATGATCAATTTTATCAACCACATGCGTATTGGTAATATCCTTAAGCCATTTCAGGTCGACCAGGAATCCAGTTTCAGGATTAATCTCTCCTTTTACTGTTACATATAAATGATAATTATGACCGTGCCAGTTTGGATTAGCACACTTACCATAAACTTCAGTATTTTTATCCTCCGACCAATCTGGTCTGGATAATTTATGCGCAGCATTAAATGATGCTTTTCTGGTTATATAAATCATTCTCTGTTATATTATCGACAAATATACGCAGAAAGCTTAAAGTAGAAAGGTTAAATATCTAACTTAGCTATCATGAAGATTCTTTTAGTCGCCGCAACAAGAGCAGAAATCGCTTTATTAATCACGCACTTCGATTTACCAGAACAGGATTTTGTTGAAGCGAAAGACTTTGATTTACTGATTACGGGAGTAGGCATGACTGCTACCGCTTTTGCGCTGGGAAAATATCTTCATAATACTTACAACCTGGTTTTAAACCTGGGTATTGCAGGCTCTTTTGACCATAACACCCCCCTGGGAACCCTGATCAATGTCACCACTGACGAATTTTCCGAGCTTGGTGCTGAAAATGGAGACCGCTTTTTAAGTATTGACGAACTGGGTTTTGGCAAAGCCAGATACACCGCGAAAAACAACTTGCTGAGTGATAAAGTAAAAAAACTGCAAACAGGTCACGGCATTACAGTAAACCGTGTACATGGCAATGAAAATAGCATCTCAAGAATCATTTCAAGGTTTAATCCTTCGGTGGAAAGTATGGAAGGCGCTGCCGTTCTCTACTGCTGTGACCAGGAATCAATACCTTGCCTGCAAATCCGGAGCATATCCAACTATGTCGAACCAAGAAACAAAGACAACTGGAAAATCGGTCTCGCCATAAAAAACCTGAACGACTGGGCGATTGGATTTTTGACAAATGGATAACCAACCATTTTTTCACAGTAGCTACCTTTACGCCTATGAAACTTAGTCTTGGCTTTTCTCCCTGCCCCAACGATACATTTATCTTTGACGCCCTTATCCATCATAAAATTGACACTGAAGGATTAGAATTTGAAGTCTTTTTTGACGATGTGGAGACATTGAACCAAAAAGCTTTTAAAGGAGAGTTAGACATTACAAAGCTCAGTTTTCACGCATTTGCTTACGTCCACGAGCAATATGCATTGCTGGATTCCGGGAGCGCTCTGGGTTTTGGAGTAGGTCCCCTGCTCATCTGTCATGATGAAACTTTTATTCATAAAAAGGACCAATTAAATGCTTCGCATAAAGTCGGCATCCCTGGACGTTATACCACTGCGAATTTTTTATTGGGCATTGCATTCCCCCATTTGACAGAAAAACAGGAAATGGTTTTCTCGGAAATAGAAAGTGCATTATTGGAAGACAGGATTGACCTTGGGTTAATTATCCATGAAAACAGATTTACCTATACCGAAAAAGGCTTGCACAAAATTATAGATTTAGGCAGCTATTGGGAAGAACAAACGGGCTGTGCTATCCCCCTAGGTGGAATTGTAATCAATAGAAATCTGGACCAGGAAACCAAAGAAAAAGTAAACCGGTTAATCAAAAAATCAGTAGAATTTGCCTTTGCGAATCCAAAGTCGGGCCTGGAGTTTATCAAACAGCACGCACAGGAAATGAGTGAAGAAGTGATGTACAAGCACATTGAGCTATATGTAAACAAATACAGCATCGAACTGGGAGAAGAAGGCAGAAAAGCCATTGACGTGATGTTTACAATGGCTCAGGACAAAGGTTTGATCGCTCCTATTAAGGAGAACATATACTTAATCCCTTAGTTACAAGGGCCGTCCGGTATCTCTTTTGTTATTTTAACCACCTTAGTTACAACCATAGTAGAATCAAAATCGGCAGACATGCTTAGGCTGTCGGATTTTATGGTATGGCATTCCACCTCAATATATACAGGCTCGTAAGGCTTCTCAAAGTTGAAATTGCTGTAAGCCAGTTCAAGTGTTTTGGCACTATCAGCAACCCAATACTCATTTCCCTCTTCACAGTCTGTAAATGATTTTAGTTCAGGACCAAAACTGTAAAGACCTTTCATTACGCGTGTAGACTTATCTTTCACCTCTTCAGGTCTTGAATTACATCCTACTATTGCAACAAAAATTACTATGATTAAAAATAATGGGTTTTTAAATATATTCATATTCTAGAGATCTTGATTTAAGTGATTTATCTTCTTCACGCTCANATTAGATGACAAAGCTGATGCCATAAAAGAAAAAACACTTACAGTTAAAAATACGAGTANAAAATCTTTCCATTTCAATGCNACAGGATAAGCACTGGTAATCACGAGGTTATCCTGAGACATTTTTACCAATCCAAATTTTTGCTGCAGCAAACAAAAAATCAATCCGATGACTAAACCGGATATACATCCTGCCATGGTAATCATCATTCCTTCAAAAAGAAAAATACGCTTAATTAGCTTCCTTCCGGCGCCTAGGCTACTTAGGATAGCAATATCCTTTAACTTATCAATAACCAACATCGTTAAAGAGCCTATGATGTTAAATATTGCAATAATCAATATAAAGGTCAGAATGATATAAACAGCCCATTTTTCGCTTCCTAAAATATTGTACAGCACTTTATTTTGCTGTATTCTGTCCTTTATTTCGAAGTCCTTTCCGATTTTGTCTTCAATTTCAGATTTAAACTTGTCGGCATCTACCCCATTTTGCAGGTTAATCTCGATTGAGGAGATTTTCACCGGCTCATCCAAAAGCTTTCTGGCAAATCTTAAAGGAACAATAGCAAGGTTATCAAAATCCTGCTGAACCTCAAAAACACCGGAAACAGGAATAGAAAGAATGGTAAAATCGTCGGCAGGATTAATTGATCCGCTATGGTTATTCTTCTTTTTAGGTGAAAAAACCTGCAATGGGTTAAATGGATCAGTTGTGTTGACCATTAAAAACGTCTGAATAGCGGAACCAATAACAGCATAATTCAAACTTTGATTCTCCAATTTAAACTCACCATCAATCGTAATACTATCCAGGCTCTTATTCTTTAAGTAATCCGTGCTCACACCTTTCACCAAACCTACCGACTGCTTTTCATTGTATCTTAAAAGTGCATTTTCGGACAGGACTTCAGTATAAGAATAAATTCCCTTTTCCTTTTTTAACTCATTAAAATAGGCCGTATTGGGGTCGAAAGTTTTTCCCTGAACCGGTGAAATTACAATTTGCGGGGTAATGGTATTGAACATTTTTAACACCACCTCCTCAAAACCATTAAATACCGAAAGTATAATGATTAAAGCTGCGCTACCAACAAAAACACCTACTACAGAAATCGTAGAGATGATGTTAATGGCATTGGTAGATTTTTTTGCAAAAAGGTACCTGCGTGCTATATAAAATGGAGTATTCAATACTTTGTCTTATAATACCTATTGTAAAAAAGGATTGTGTTGCTTTTCAAAACCTATTGTTGTAGATTGACCATGTCCGGGATGAACCCTGCAATCATCAGGCAATATAAACAAGTTATTTTTGATACTATTGATTAATTGCGAATGGTTTCCTCCGGGAAGATCTGTCCGCCCGATACTCGTGTAAAACAATACATCGCCGCCAATTAAGAAATTATCTGCAGCAGCATAAAAGCACAAGTGCGCAGGAGAATGTCCAGGAGCAAAAATAAGTTCCAGCTGACTGTTACCAAAGCTCACTTTACCTGATTCAGGCAAGAATACTTCCGGCTCCGGAGATAGCTCATAATGCAAGCCCATTTGCGGCACATATCCCGGAATTGCCTGCAAAACATACAATTCACCTTTATGGAACTGAGGTTTCAATCCCCATTGGTCATAAACAAATTTATTACCAAATACATGATCGTAATGACAATGCGTATTAAGTAAAAGCACAGGCTTCAACCCTTGCGCTTTGATAAAATTAACCACTTCATTCTGTTCTGCAGCATCGTACATTCCCGGGTCAATGATTGCGCATTCACCCGTTTCATCAAACAGAATATAAGTGTTTTCCCCTACAGGATTAAAAGTGAATTGTTTAATACTTATCATAAGATGTATTGATATTTAAAATTAGTTTTTCCATTTAAAAGTACTGATCATCCGGTCGAGGTCTTTTTTAATAAAGTTAACCACCGGCTGAATCGAATCATATTGAGGCCTTTCATTAAAATACAATGCCGCTCTAAAATAATGCTTTGTACTGTCTGTTAAAAAGAACTGAACAGAAGAAGCTGTATTTCCTTCAATCGCATAATAAATACCATAAACCTTCTTTTCTGGGTAATTGATTACTTTCTGATCAATTGCATTGGCCTTTACAGTATGTTTGAAGGCAAATGTCCTCGCATCCTCAACCAGATTTTCGTATTCTCCTTTTGAAGTAACATCATAATAGGTCAGGTGTAACCGCCCATTAAATTGAGGGAACGCCAGATTAAACCAACAAGGCTGAGTTCCGGCACTGCTATCAGCTACCAAATTCGCATACGTTGGATAATCAAATGAAAAAGAGCAGCCTTTATCAAAACTTTGGTAAGACTTAGCCGGGAAATCTATCTTAAAATAACCCCTTGGCTTTGGAGTATAATTATTGCTGTTACAGGCTGAAAATGCCAATATACACGCGCAGAAAAAAAGAAAGAAATATCTTTTCATTTTATGAATTCCAAATCTCCCAGGAACGGATGGCTTGCAAATGCAACATTTCAAGTCCGTTTTTTGTTTTTCCGCCCTTTTCCCTAACCGCTCTCAAAAATATGGTTTCTTCAGGGTTATAGACAAGATCGTAAGCAATATGCCGGTCTGTTAAACAAGTATAAGGTAGCTCCGGATAAGTATCTTGATTCGGCGACATGCCTAAAGGCGTCGTATTGATCAGCACAGTATATTCCTGAAGCAACTTTTCATCAACATCTTCGTACAGAATACTGCTTTCAGAAGGCTTTCTGGTTACGACAAGAAAAGCAATATTTAACTTGTTTAATACGTACTTTACAGCCTTAGCCGCACCACCATCACCAAAAACTAAAGCTTTATGATGATGCGGTTCCAACAAAGGCTTTAGCGATTCTTCGAAACCATAGGCATCCGTATTATAGCCCTTAAGCCACTGCCCGGTACCATTCCTTGTTACTGAAATACAATTGACTGCTCCAATAGCGGTGGATGCCTCGTCCATTTCATTTAAAAACGGCAAAACCTGCACCTTATAAGGAATAGTTACGTTTATACCGCAGAGTTCCTGATCTGTCAGCAGTTCAGGGAACGCTCCGATCTCAGGTATGGGATACAATTCGTATTCACAATTAGCAATCTGCTCATCTCGAAACTTTTCTGTAAAGAACTTCTTTGAAAAGGAATGTGATAAGGGGTAGCCAATTAAACCAAATTTTCTCATTTTTCTATGCGGGTGGATTTACGGGACTATATGTCCAGGTTTAAAAAATGATCAAAAGTATCACCTCTCAGCCCTAAACGAATGGTTTCCAATGGAATCACTTCTGCAGGAGCAATATTACCAATATTCACATTTGCACCAAGTAATTTGATAAACCAAACCTGCTGTTCTTTTTGTGGAGCTTCCCAGATAATTGTTTCTTCAGGGATTTGCGTTAAGATTTCATCAACCAAACCTTCTCTAACCTCACCTGACCCTCTGTAAATACCAACATTTCCACCTTCTCTGGCTTCAGCAATAACTTTCCACGATCCGGCTTCAATCTCCGCATTCATCAGCTTGATCCATTTATAAGGAGCAAATATTTTAGTTGCATCTTTCGAACCAACTTCAGAAATCACAGTAACCTGTTTAGACAATTTATGAATGAACTCGCATTTTAATTCATGTTCGATAGTAATAGAACCATCTGAAACTTCTGCGTATTCCATACCAAACTGATCCAGCACTCTGCAATAATCATCAAACTGATTGCGTATGATAAATGCCTCAAATAAAGTCCCGCCAAAGTAGGTTGGAATTCCGGCATCTCTATATAGTTTCAGTTTCTCTTTAAGATTTGGTGTCACGAAGGAGGTCGCCCAGCCCAGTTTCACGATATCAGTATGCATTCCGGCTACTTCTATAAAGTCTTCAGTCTGTCTTAAACTTAATCCTTTATCCATAACCATTGTAATTCCTTTATTACGTGGTTTTACTGGACGCTCCGGTATATTATTCAATGGGTAATTCATAGGCCACAAAGGTGAAAAAAAAATAGAGAGTTTTTATCAGTACTTTCTAATAAAAGGCACAATACTATTTAATATACCTATTGATAACCTCGATAATTGAACTGTTATCTTGCAATTGAGGTAAATACTCAAACAAAATATAATGTTTTTCAGGGTCAGTAACTAAGGCTGTCTCAAGATATAAAAGTGCCTCGTGACTCTTCCCGAGCGCAAACAGATAAGCTACCATACGATAGTACAGCTCTGCAGCATCCGGATTATTTTTAATAGCATCCGAAATGGTTTCAGCGGCTTCTTTCAATTTCCCCTGCTCATACAATACAGTAGAAAAATCGAGCCAGGCCTCCACATCCAACGGATTATACTCCAAAACTTTATCATAAGCCTGAACGGATTCCTCTATCTGGCCCAACTTATAATGAGCATCAGCCATGGCAAACCAGAAATCTGGATTCTCCCCGTCCAGCTCAAGGGCCTTTCTGTAAAAATGCAACGACTCGAAATAACGTTCCTCAAAGTTTAACGTTACACCAATCCCAAACCAGGCATCAGCCATGCCAGGGTCCATTTTTACAGATTTTTTATAATATGAACGCGCCTCGTCCATACTTTCGAGCTTTTCATAGCATTCCCCGATCGCACAGTAGGTATCAGCATTAGGTGGCTCGTACTCGAAAGTCTGTTTATAAACTTCAATAGCCTCCATGTAACGATCTAACTGTACAAGTGCATTCCCCTTATTGTAATAAGCAGAAGCAAAATTATCCTTAATGAGAATCGCGTAATCGTAAGCATCAATGGCTTTCTCAAACAAATCCAGTTTATGATAAGAATTAGCAAGATTGTACCATGCAGCATAAGAATATGGATCGTTATCAATATATTCCTGATAAAACTGGATACTTTCTTCCTGTTTATCTAAAATATCGTAACAAAAAGCCAGTTCATATAAACCGTCTTTATTTTCCATATTTTGTTCCAGACTTTGCTTAATGTAAACAATAGCGTTTTCATAATCCAGCATATTCTGGTACACATATGCGATTTGCAGTAAAATCTCATCCGTTGTTTCTGCAAACTCCAATGCCTTCTGAAAATTATCCAGCGCTTCTGAATACCTTTCAAGGCTATTATAAATATTTCCCCTTAAAACGTAAATCTCGGCCTCCGAAGCTTCCAGCATTTCTGCCTTTTGTAAGGATAAAAAT
>Ga0065714_10065000_pt1 | contig 14204 bp, 5 predicted proteins | sample MisRhiReplicate2_FD_59101 | JGI IMG/M metagenome (GOLD analysis project Ga0065714, IMG submission 59101) | Miscanthus rhizosphere microbial communities from Kellogg Biological Station, MSU, sample Rhizosphere Soil Replicate 2: eDNA_1 v2... | ecosystem: Host-associated > Plants > Roots >...
TTATTTGTGCCTTTACTTTAAGTTCTTTTGCAAAACCCACTCAGGATGATCCAACTTACGATTGGTTTAAAAAAACAGCAGAGGTAATTCAGTTCCAATTAAACAAAGCCGCCAAAACATACAAACCAGGGAAAAATCCGCGTTCTGTAAATCCTGATGGCACAGTACGCTTAGCTGGCTTAACAGACTGGACAACTGGTTTTTTTCCCGGAAGTCTTTGGTACGGATACGAACTTACAGGTGATAAAGCGCTGGCTGATGAAGCTAAAACGTTTACACTTGCATTGGATTCTATCCGAAATATAAAAAACACACATGATGTGGGTTTCATGTTGTATTGCTCTTATGGAAATGCCTACAGAATTACCGGAGATAAAATTTACCTTCCTGTATTGGCCGACGGCGCAGCAAATCTTTATGCTCGCTTTAGTCCAACCGTTGGCACAATCCGTTCCTGGGATTTTGCGTGGTTACATTATCCGGTAATCATTGATAATATGATGAATCTGGAATATTTATATTGGAGTGCTAGTCAGTTTAATAAACCTGAATATACCAATGCGGCCAGTACACATGCCCTGACCACCATGAAAAACCATTTTAGGAAAGATTACAGCTCTTATCATCTGGTTGATTATGATGCAAAAACCGGCAAAGTGATCCGTAAAGGGACACATCAGGGTGTTACGGATGATTCTGCCTGGGCACGCGGGCAAGCCTGGGGACTTTATGGCTATACCATGTGTTATGCCAATACCAAAAACCCAAAGTTTTTACAGCAGGCAGAGCATATCGCTTCTTTCATCATGAACCACCCTACAATGCCAAAAGACAAAGTACCTGTTTGGGATTTTGATGTACATAATGCGCTGGATACTGATGTATTGGCTCCGCGAGATGCTTCGGCTGCGGCAGTAATAGCTTCTGCCCTGTTGGATTTAAGTACACAGGTTCAGGACGGAAAAAAATATGAGGCTTATGCCGAAGAAATATTAAAATCATTGTCGTCAGATGCTTATTTGGCTAAGCCCGGAGAGAATAGTTATTTCTTATTAAAACATAGTGTGGGCGCTTTTTTATACAATTCTGAAATTGATACGCCGCTTGATTATGCTGATTATTATTATCTGGAGGCTTTAAAAAGATATGCCGAAATCAAAAAAATTAAACTTTAAAAAAATCGTAATCCATTAAATTAAAAATGAATATTAAAATGCATTTCTTCTAGAAAAATTACAGTTTTTTTGGCTGTAATATACAATCCTGTCAAAAAAAACTGACTTACTAACTCAACCAAAAACCAAAAATTATGAAAAAAAGTTTACTTACTTTGCTTTGTGTATTTGCTTTGTTACAAGCAAAAGCACAAGATTCCAGTTGGTTATATGACTTTGGCACTTCCCCCTCTGCGTCATACACATCCAACATTTATAGTACAACTTATTTGCCCGCACCTTCGATTGGCGGTGGTAATGCAGGTGTGAGGGCTTCGTCGGCCACCGAAGGTCCTGTTGAATTAACCTCTTCCAATTTTGCTGGCGGCACAGGAGCCGAACTTAAAATGACCAGTGGTACCACATTATCAGGTGCAAAATTTGGTCTGGCACCTTTTACAGCTACCAGCGTTGCTACTTTTCAATGCAAAGTCAATATCAGTTCAGGAATCAATGGTAGATTTTTATTATATTTTGGTAACGGCAGCAATTTTACCAGCGGCAGCGGATTAAGTTTGCCGCAAACATTTGCCGCCTTACGACTATCTCCTGCTGCTGCTACAGTTAGTCTCGACTGGCTTTCATCTGCCACAAGCCCCAACTATACAACAACCGGACTTTCGCAGACTACACTTAATAAAAATCAGGCTTACACACTAAAGTTTTTCATGAACAACAGTACCAGTACGGCATCTTATGTAACAGAAAACGGCACAACCGCAACAACACACAACCTTTTAGCAGGAACTTTTGATATCTGGATTAACAATGTAAAAGTGCTTACCAATGCTGATCCCGGAACAGGTTTACTGGCACAGGGGGCTACTATTAATGCAATGAATCTGCTGAATGTGGGACCAGGTTCATCAGCACCTGTAATTTATATTGATGATATTAGTTATTCTAATTTTCTAGTAGCTGCACCACCCCCACCTCCTGCAACTATTACCAATAACCTTGTTACGGTTGATTACGAAAGTGGTACAAAAAACTCTGGTGTTTCAAATTTAACTACCACACATGCCACCGCTCCTGATGCTGAATATGTAGTAAGTCCTGGTCGTACCGGCAACCATGCAATAGCACATCGGGTAACGATTGGAGACGCTGGTTATTTTTCTGACAACCATTGGCGTAGCGAAGCTGCTACTGATCAAATGTTTGACGCCGGAAAATATTATCCGGGAGATGAACGTCGTTTTGAAGTTAGTCTGCTATTGAAAGACTGGGAGCCGTATACCACAGGTATGGCCCAAAATGGCGATATTATTTTTCAGGGCAAACAAAGTGGTGGCGAAAACCCTGCGTGGTATCTGAGTGCCAAACGTAATGGTATTACTTTTCGCATACCCAATGATAATATTGAACCCTCAATTATAGACGATTTTCGCCCCTACATCAATCAGTGGATCGATTTCAGGATCGATGCCAAAATGACGACCGACAACACCGGGTATTACAAAGTTTATTACAGGTTACCAGGTCAGACTGAATACACCCTGGCCTGGCAAATAAATAATTTCAGAACTTTCAATCAGGATATTCCTGAGACTAATCCATCCGGATACCTGAAATGGGGATTGTACCGTCCGGGGCAGTCCATTACAACCGACCCACCCAATGTAGCAACACGTATTATTTATCATGATGATATACGGATTTTTGAACTTAATCATAACAGTGCACCCGTACAAATCTGGGGGAATACTTTCACTGGTAATACTGTTGATTTTAACTCACCTGTTATAATTGGAAATACAACAAATTCCAATATTCTCAACGATGGAAATACAACCCCCACCTTTTATTATGGTACCAATGGCGGTCTTAATACCGCAGGAATCATCAGCGGTCGGGTTTTACTAAATGGATGGACTAATAAAATAGCTGCCTCTGATCCTGCTACTTCTTTTAACCCTAATCAATATTTTGAGTTCAAGCTGCAGCCAGCCAATGGTTACAAAATAGATTTTTCGAACCTTAAATTTACAGCTAGAAAAGGAAATACCGCCGATCCGGGCACCTACGTTATGAGATCCAGTGTAGATGGTTTTACAAGTGATATCACAGCGCCTCAAACCTTTACCGGAACAGCAGCCACATTACTTACCTATGACCTGAGTTCTTTATCTAATATTAAGACCCCTGTCACATTTCGCTTATACTGGTACGGTTCTAACAGAATCTCCGGAATTCCTTTAGTCGGTATCGATGATTTTTCTTTCAACGGTCAGGTTAAGCCTGTGTTTTATATACCTGCAAAATCAAATATTATCAGAAATACTACTACAGGCTTAGCCACTTACACAGGTCAAGCCAATGAATTTGATGTAACCGCATTAAATAACTGCGGTATTATTACTTACAGCTATTCACTAACCGGAGCAACTACAGCCACAGGTAACGGCTCATTAGCAAATAGTGTTTTCAATAAAGGAATTACTACAGTTAGCTGGACTGCAACCGATGGATGTAATAGCGAAACCTCAACTTTTACAATTACGGTTAAAGACGAAGAAAAACCTGTTTTCACTACACCAAACAATATTACTGTAAACAACGATCCGGGTCAGTGCGGCGCTACCTTAACCCTAACAAATCCTATTGTATCTGATAACTGTGGTATTGCAAGTATAATAAGCGATGCACCGGCACTATTTCCATTAGGACCTACTATTGTGAACTGGAAGGCAGAAGATGTAAATGGAAACAGCAGCACCATTTGGCAAACCGTTACAGTGCTTGATGCCGAAGCTCCAAAAGTAAACGCAGCCTCAACTATCTCAATTTGTTACGAAACAAGTGGCAATTACAACATTCCTTCGGCTACAGCCACAGATAATTGCAGTATTAGTACAGTTACATATGACATTACAGGCGCAACGACAAGAAGCGGAAGCGGATTGGATGTAAGTGGAAATTTTAATATTGGAACCTCTGTAATAATTTGGACAGTGATTGACAACGCAGGAAATAGCAATACCGCTACAACTACAGTTAATATAAACAATATATTCTCTGCTCACATTGCTGACGTTTATGCTGTAAGTCCAGGTGGAAATGCAAATACCATTTATTTAGGTTATGGCCCTTCTTCATTAACATTAGCGGTTACAACTTCAAACGGAATGGCACCTTTTACTTATTTATGGAGTAACGGAGCCACAACAAATACTATTTCAGTAAATCCTTCAGCAGCAGGAATTCAAGATTACAACGTAGTTATTACTGATGCATTAGGCTGTTCAGCTTCAACTACAAAACAGATAAAAATTGTTGATGTTTCTTGTGCCGATCAAAAAGTAAAGATATGCCATATAAGTAATCCTAATCACGACAGGAGTCTTTGTATTTCTGCCACTGCCGTTTTAACACACCTGACTCACGGTTGTTATCTGGGTGAATGCGAAAATACCCTGGCAAGTAAAATGAATAGTACTTTAATTACATACAATGCCGATGTTTTTACAGTAATTGCCGCACCAAATCCAACTAAAACAGAATTCGAAATAACCATTTCAGGAGGAGACACCACGCAAAGTATTCTTATTAATGTGTTTGATATTTTAGGAAGAAAAATAGATACCGTGAAATCAGGTTACACCTCATCCATAACCTTAAAAAGTAATCTGAGCCCGGGAATATATATTGCCGAAATACATAATGGAACAAAAACAAAAACAATTAAGCTAGTAAAACAGTAATAGAATTTTACTGACTTAATAAACACATAAAGACTTTAGAAGCTATTTTTGATATCAGAAATAGCTTCTTGTTTATATAAAAAACAAATAATAGTATTTTTAATCAACATTTAATGATCAATCTAAAAACAACCTCAGTATTCCTTTTTATGCTAATGACGGTTTTGCTGACCAAGGCACAAGAAGTTAAAATAAAAAAAGAAAGTTTTGATGCTATCAATCTTAATTATCCCGGTTTACAAAAAGCAAATGAGCTTTTTAGCTCTGGCAATTATGATGCTGCTGCTAAAGAATTATTAAGTTATTATCGAAACAGGAAAACCATCAAAAATTCCGATTTTAATATTGGAGACGAATCCAAATTTAAAGGAAAGGATATTGGAAAAGCCAATCAGGAAAAGGCTGACAATTCCTTATTACATTTATTCAAACCACAAAAAGGATATGGATTTTTCGATTACGGAAAAGACATCAATTGGGATTACTGGCCCGTTAAGGATAATGAAGTGCGTTGGCAGTTACACCGTGTAACCTGGTGGCAACCCATGGGAATGGCATACAGAAGCAGCGGAGATGAAAAATACGCCAAAGAATGGATTTTTCAGTTTCGTGATTGGGAAAAGAAAAACTATTTAGGTCGTTCTCCTGAAAATGACGGAATAGCCTGGCGTCCCTTAGAAGTTTCTGAACGCATACAAAGCCTTCCGGGAACTTTCAATTTATTCATTGTTTCACCAAATTTTACGCCTGAATTTTTAATGGAGTTTTTAAACAGTTATAGCAAACAAACTGATTATATTCCAAAAAACTATAGTAAAGAAGGCAATCATTTATTGTTTGAAGCACAACGCGTTTTAGGAGCCGGTGCTTTTTTTCCTGAACTTAAACTTGCCGAAAGCTGGCGAAAAAGCGGTATTGACGTTTTAAATCGTGAAATAAAACTTCAGGTTCTGGAAGACGGAGTTCAATGGGAACTTTCTCCGATCTATCATGTGGCTTGTATTGAGATATTTATGAAGGCTTATAATTCGGCAAAAATGTCCGGTCTTGAAAAAGAATTTCCAAAATCATATATAGAAACAGTCGAAAAAATGATTGAGGTTACGGCCAATATGTCTTTCCCGGATTATAATAATCCTATGTTTGGTGATTCATGGCTTTCTGATAAAAGTGCCAGAATAAAAATGTTTGCTGGCTGGTCACAGCTATTTCCTGAAAATGGACTGATAAAATATTTTGGTACCGATGGTGCACAGGGAAAATTACCGGATTACTTATCTCATGGCTTTTCAAAAGGTGGTTTTTATACTTTTAGAAACGGGTGGAAAGAGAAATCAACTGTTATGATTGTAAAAGCTGGTCCGCCTGCCGAATTTCATGCACAGCCAGATAATGGAACTTTCGAACTTTGGATAAACGGACGCAATTTTACGCCAGATACAGGCTGCTATATTTACAGTGGTGATACGGAAGTCACTAAAATGAGAAATTGGTACCGCCAGACCAGAGTGCATTCTACTTTAACACTCGATAACCAAAATATGGTTATTACCAAAGCTCAGGAAAATAAGTGGGAAACCAGTAAAAATCTGGATCTGTTAACTTACAGCAATCCAAGTTATACCGATTTAAATCACCAGCGCAGTATTCTTTTTATTGATAAAAAGTACTTTTTGATTATTGACAAGGCAATTGGTAAAGCAACAGGAAATCTGGAAACGCATTTTCAATTAAAAGAAGACAGCAAACCTGTTTTCGATAAAGTCAATAACAGGGTATACACCACTTATGCTGATGGAAATAATCTTTTGATTCAATCTTTAAATTCAGATAAAATAGTACTCAACGAAGAAGAAGGAAAAGTATCCTATGTTTATGCAAAAGAAATAGCCCGACCTGCTTTTGCTTTCGAGAAACCTAAAAACGATGATAAAACACAAAATTTTGTAAACATATTGTTTCCTTACAATGGGAATAAAGTTCCGGAAATTAGCATTAAACCAAATGCTGATAATGATTTCGAAAAAGGAAATATTAGTTTAAATATTGTAATTGATGGTAAAAAAAGCGAACTAAAAGCAAACTTGAACTAAGAAATTTCAATTGCCGATTTAGAGTCTAAATAGGACATTTAAAATTATTTTTAGATGCCTTATTTAGACTTTTTTATTTTAGAATAATCCTGTTTTCTTTTCAAAAAGATAAAATTTGAATCAAAAAACGAAATCCTAATTTTTATCAATGCATTATTCCTCAGAGCATTCCGACAATTAACATTCCCCTAAATTTGATTTAACTTTGTCATATTAAATAATCATCAAAACTGATCGTTTTTTAAGCTCCTTTTTCAAAAACAAAACCTGAAAAAACGCTGTAAAGCTTGAATTTATTGAAAGAATACACAAAATCAAAAGTGATATTAATCAAAATCAATAGTATTTTGGACGTATTCAAAACTGCTGTGTATGGTCTATTTCTATATTTGTTTGTATAAAATCAAAAAAACATGACCAAACCAAAAAAAAAGAGCCACCCCAAAAAAAACCTGTTATTATTTGTCAAGAGAAAAATTCCCTTGCGAATTCCTGAAGTTAATTAATTGTTATAATTTTCGTCGCTAAAACGCTCAATCGATTTCGTGAAATCAGAATAAAAATACAGTCGGCGCAAACTAGTACAAAAAGTAATTCGGAATTTCGGTAACGCTCACTCAAAATCATATAGATTAAACTATCTTTTGATTTACAGAAAAAAGCCGCTAATTATTTAGCAACACCAGAAATCAACTTAAATAATATCAATAGGAATAAGGTTAAAACTTGTTCCGGTTTAAAACAAAATTATGAAAAGGACTATATTTTTATTTTTGTTGCTTACAACTTGTAAAGTTATGTATGGGCAAGATATAATTACCGTAAAAGGTGTTGTTACCGATGCGCAAAGTATGCCCATGCCCGGAGCAACAGTTTCTGAGAAAGGAACAAAAAATGCGACCATCACTTCTATGGATGGTGACTATCAAATTAAAGTAAAACCTAATGCTACATTAGTCTTTTCTTTTCTTGGATCTAAAGTCAAAGAAGAACAGGTAAAAAACAGAACACTTATAAACGCTAAATTACTTGACGACACCAATAATCTTGATGAGGTAGTTGTAGTAGGTTATGGTACCAAAACCAGAAAAAACTTAACAGGAGCGATCTCCTCTGTAAAAGGGGAAGAACTTGCAAAGATTCCGGTACAAAACGTCGCACAGGCTTTGCAGGGCCGTATTGCTGGTATGCAGGTTACGATGCCCGACGGAACGCCCGGAGCTCAGCCTTCGCTTAGAATACGAGGCGGAACTTCTATTACACAAAGCAATGAGCCTTTATACGTTGTTGACGGAGTAGCACAAACTGGCGGGTTAGCTTTTTTAGACACTATGGATATTGAAACTATGGATGTATTAAAAGATGCATCGTCTACTTCTATTTATGGTGCTCAGGGTGCCAACGGAGTTATTTTGGTAACTACCAAATCTGCAAAAGGAGGAAAACTTAAATTAAGCTATGATACCTATGGCGGAATAAAAATGATTGCCAAAGAGCTTCCGGTAATGAACCCGTATCAATATACGCAGTTAATGTATGAAGGGGTACTTGATGATGCTGCAAGGTTACAGAAATTTGAGAATAATTATGGAACATTTAGTGAATTGGAAGGGCTTTACAAAAACAGAGCAGGCGTAAATTGGCAGGATGAAGTTTTTGGAAATACCGTTGTAAATCAATATCATAAGTTGAGTATTAGTGGTGGTGAAAATGATACTAAATACAATGCCTTTTATTCTGTAAGTGATGACGAAGGAATTATGTTAGGAACCGGATCTGTAAAAAACATTGCAAAACTTGCTGTTACTAACAGTATTAGTAAAAAGTTTACCGTAAATGCGATTGTCAATTATTCTAATCAAAAAATAACGGGACTATCAACACAGGAAGGTGGAAATGCCAGATTAAATATGTTGCAAAATTTATTGCAATACCGTCCGACTATTGGAAAAAACGGCTCTGATGAAGATCTTAAATATTTAATTATTGATCCGTTAGACAATCAATCATCACCAACCTTTCAAAGCCCTCTTATTACTATCGAAAGTCAAAAGAGAGAAGCGGTAATGAGAGCTATTAATATGAGCTTACAGCTTCAATATAATATTACACCAAGTTTAGTATATCGCGGACTAGTTAGTTATACGGACAATAGTGAGAAAACAAAATACTTTAATGACTCAAATGGTATTCAGGCCATCAGAAGTGGTGGTGCCAATGGTGGAGTTACACACAATATTTCGACTCGTTTAAATTACAACAACGTATTAACATACAGCAACACTTTCAACACCAATCACAAATTGGATGTTACAGCTGGTCAGGAATATATTTATAATTATGCTGAAGGAGTTACAGCTACGGCTTCTGCTTTTCCGGGTGTTAATTTAGATTGGGATAAACTACAATTGGGAACTATTGCAGGTATTCCTACCACATTTGCCGAAGACGATAAATTGCTGTCCTTTTTTGCCAAAACAAATTATGCATTTAAAAATAAATACCTGTTCTCAGCAAGTATAAGAGCAGATGGTTCATCTAAATTCGGAACCGAAAATCAATGGGGATATTTCCCTTCTGCATCTGCAGCATGGCGTATTATCGAAGAAGGCTTTATGCAAAAACTACCTGTGTTTTCTGACTTGAAACTTCGCGTAAGTTATGGTGAAGCAGGAAACAACCGAATTGCAAATTACGCTGCTTTGGGTATTTTCAACTCTGGGTCTTATCCGTTAAACAATCAGGTAAATATTACGGCTTTTCAAAATAACCTGCCAAATCCATTCCTGAAATGGGAAGCTACAAAATCGACTAATTTAGGTCTGGATTTAGGATTCTTTAAACAAAGGATAGCATTGACAACCGAGTTATATGAAAATCGCTCTAAAGATTTACTATATAACACACGTATTCCGGCAAGTTCCGGCTTCAAAAAACAATTTCAGAATATTGGGGCAACTTCTAACAAGGGTATCGAATTTACTTTAAATACAGTCAATATAAAAAATGATAATTTCACCTGGAACACAACCTTAAATTTAGCTTTTAACAAAACAAAAGTTCTGGCTCTAAGTGAGGGTGAAACATCTTTAATAACCAATAGCTACACCGATAAAAACGACTATATTCTGCAAGTTGGAAAACCAGTTGGAGTTATGTATGGGTATGTTAGTGATGGTTTGTATCAGGTAAGTGATTTTGATTATAATCCGACGCTAAAAACTTATACTGTAAAACCAGGCGTAGTTACTGACAATGTTGTGGTGCAGCCGGGATTTATTAAATTTAAAGATATCAACGGACCAAACGGAACACCTGATGGAATAATCAATGACATGGACAGGACTGCAATTGGGGATGGAAATCCTAAATATACTGGTGGTTTCAATAATACTTTTAGTTACAAAGGACTAGATTTAAGTGTATTCCTTGATTTTACAGTGGGTAACGATATTTACAATGCAAACGTGCTTAATAACTCAAGACTTAATTTTGAAAATTTAAATTCCTTAGCAATATATGCTGACAGATGGACCACTATAAATGCAGCAGGACAACGTATTACTTCGCCTGAAGAACTTGCTGCGGCAAATGTTGGCAAAACAAATCCTGCTTATAACGGAAATGCTACCGGACGTTTGTACAGCGATATTATTGAAGACGGATCATTTTTAAGAATTAACAATGTAAGTCTGGGGTATACATTACCTAAAGAGTGGCTGAAAAAATCTAAAATTTCAAATTTAAGAATCTATTTTACAGCTTATAATTTATACGTATTTACAAAATATTCAGGTTACGATCCTGAAGTAAGTGTAATCAATAGTGCCATTACCAGAGGAGTTGATTTTAGTGCTTATCCAAGAAGCAAATCCTTTGTTACAGGTTTAAATATTTCACTATAATTAAAGTTTAAGAAAATGAAAAACAAAATATTTTTCCGCAGAGCGATTATTGTAGCAAGTTTTGCTTGTCTCTTATTGCCTCTAAATTCCTGTGATAATGAATTAGAAGTTACTCCTTACTCTTACTTCACAACCGCTAACTTTTTCTCTAATGTAGATGAAGCCAATATGGCGACACTGGGTGTTTATGAAGCAATGTCATCTCTTGATAGTTATGGCTGGAATATCAACTTAATTTTTGATGCAGATACCGATATTATGCAAATGAGCGGTACAGGTGCTGATGATTGGAGAACGATAGCGCATTATCAGGGAATCTCGCAAACAACTACATTTTACACAGCCTGGAGCAAATTGTATGAAGGAATTGACAGAGCCAATGTAGTGATCGAAAAAATTCCACAAATGACCCTTTTTACTGATGGAAGTCAAAATCAAAAAGATCAGCTGAATAGGTTTTTAGGAGAAGCCAAATTTTTACGTGGTTTCTATTATTCTGAACTAGTACGTTTGTGGGGCGATGTCCCTTTTAAAACAAAAAGTTCGCAATCAGGAGATGATTTAAAAGGAGGGTTAATTGACCGTCAGGAAATTTATACCCAAATTTTAAAGGATATGCAGGAAGCTTCTGTTTTGTTGCCAGATGCAATGCCAACAGATGAGCGTATCAATAAATGGGGAGCAAAATCAATGTTGGCCAGAGTAGCATTATTTGCAGGAGGATATTCTTTAGGAGAAGACGGAACTATGAAACGTCCTGCTAATTATAAAGAATATTACAAATTAGCCCAACAGCAAATTAATGATGTAATGGCTCAAAATCCGTATAAACTGAATCCATCTTACTCTAAAGTATTTAAAAACCAATGTCAGCACGTTTTAGAACCTACAGAGAACATCTTTCAGGTTGCCTTTTATAATCCGTCAGGAGCCTTAGGAAATGCCTCATGGGTTGGAAACTTTAATGGTCCTGCTACTGCACAGGGTTTTTATCCTTCAAACATCTCAAGATGTTTAGTGCCAAAACCATTTTATACTAGTTTTAATACAGCAGATCAAAGAAGAGATTTTTCTATTGCAACGTATTCAATAAATGCGCAGGGAAATAAAGTGCCGCTTGTAACTACCAATCAGGATGAAAGATGGACTGTTGCAAAATGGAGTCGTGAATATCAAACAAATGCAACTGCCGAAAGAGTTTATACTCATATCAATTGGGTAATAATGCGTTATTCTGATTTACTGCTAATGCGTGCCGAAGTCGAAAATGAACTAAACGAAGGACCAAATCCAATTGCATACGATGCAATTAATCAGGTTAGAAGAAGAGGATTTGGTGCCGATATTCAGGGCAGCCAGATTGCAATTGATTTAAAAACAAAAGGTACAGGATACACAAATGCTGCCAATGTTTTAATACAAATTACAGGCGGTGGCGGCAGTGATGCTTCAGCAGCGGTTGTTACTCTAACCAGCGGTACAATTGGTACAATTACAATGTTACGTTCCGGTGATGGTTATACCTCTGTTCCAACGGTAACCATTACCAGTACAGACGGAAAAGGTTCAGGAGCAACAGCAACCGCAAGACTGGTTCCAAAACCAGCAGCTTCAGAAATAAATCTACCAACCGGATTAAGCAAAGACAATTTCTTTAAGGCAATACAACAGGAAAGAGCCTGGGAACTTTCCGGCGAAGGAATGCGCAGAGCAGATTTAATAAGATGGGGAATTTTAGCAACAAAAATAACCGAAACAAATGCAGCGCTAAAAGCAATCCGATCCACTTATTTCTATCCTGCTATTACCAATTTTGTAACAGGTAAGCATGAATTGTATCCTTATCCACAAAATGAAACGGATGTGAATAAAAATATTACCCGTCAAAATCCAAAATATTAGACCGATAAAACAATTATTTTTTGATCTCACTTTTAGAAAACAATTGAAAATTTTCAACGAAAAATATATAATAAATTATGAAAAAGATAGTATTAATATTTAGTTTGATGTTAATGACTACGGCCATTTTTGCTCAGGAAAAGCCTAAAAACATGACCGTATTAAGAGATTCTATTTTTACAGTTATGAAGTTGAGCAAAGTCAACCGACAAAAAATGCACGATTTAATTGCAGAAAACGGAAAAGGCCAAAAAGCAATTAAAGAAGATCCTGCACTTTTTTACGATCAAAGACAAGAAAAACTGGAAGCCTGGAAAAAAGATATTACAACTAAAGAAAAAGCAATTTTAACGCCACAGCAATTTCAAGTTTGGAGAGATTTTGGAAAAGCCATGAGCAATAAATCAAAGTAGAAAGATTAGTTATTAAGAAATAAAATCATTTTTTTGGACATTAATGCAGAACTATGTTCTGCATTAATTGTTTCTAAGAGAAAAGAAAAATAATAAACTAAATTAGCATAAAATCACAATCAGAACACAAATGTCAAAATCATACGCAATCGGCATCGATATTGGTGGCACTTCACTTAAATGTGGGGTTGTTAATGAACTTGGAGATATTTTATTTTCCTTTTTAGTATCCCTGAAAGATGCCAAAACCGAAGCAGAAATTATAGACCTGATGGTCAATGCAATTAAGCAATGTACCGATCAGTTAAACGAACCTGTTGTGGGAATCGGAATCGGCTTTCCCGGTCTTATTGAAGATGATGTCATTATTGGCGGAGGAGTTAATTTACCCGGTTTTGAAAACTTGCCATTAGGAAAAATCTTGAAGGAGTTAACGGGCCACAATGTTGCAATTGACAATGATGCCAATTTAATGGGCCTTGCCGAACTAATGTACGGCGCTGCCAAAGACAGTACTGATGCTATTTTTCTAACGATTGGAACAGGAATTGGCGGTGCGGTCATGATCAACAAAGGACTTTATAGCGGTTACAAAAATCGAGGTGGTGAATTAGGACATACTGTAATTCAGCATAATGGCATAATTTGCGCCTGCGGCGGACGCGGTTGTTTAGAAACGTATGCCTCTGTTACTGCATTAATCAGGTTTTATCAAACACAAAATCCATCGGCCAACGAAAATATAGACGGTAAAACTATTGTCGAAAAATATCTTTCGGGAGAAAATCACGCTATAAAAACCATGCAGCATCATTTTGATTATCTGGCTTCCGGAATAGTCAATTTTGTAAACGTATTTAGCCCTCAAAAAGTAATTATTGGTGGTGGAATTAGTGAAGCCGGTCAATTTTATATTGATGAACTAACACAGAGAGTAAAAGTTTTTGCACTTCCTGTTGCTTTTAACCATACC
>Ga0065714_10003326_pt1 | contig 14195 bp, 15 predicted proteins | sample MisRhiReplicate2_FD_59101 | JGI IMG/M metagenome (GOLD analysis project Ga0065714, IMG submission 59101) | Miscanthus rhizosphere microbial communities from Kellogg Biological Station, MSU, sample Rhizosphere Soil Replicate 2: eDNA_1 v2... | ecosystem: Host-associated > Plants > Roots >...
CACCGCTTTCGCGAGCAAGCCCGCTCCCACAGTATTTTTGGGTGTAATCAGACGGCAGTTATCACGATTAATTTAACTTTACGTGAGGATTTGGCGATCTTGCGGCTCCCATAATCGGCTCCAACGAACATCAACCGGGAGCCGGACATGTCGCAGCCGACTGCTTCACCCAAGGCCAGCCATCCACGCTGGCTGCGGCTCACCCACTGGCTGAACGCCCTGGCGGTGCTGGTGATGGTCACCAGCGGCTGGCGCATCTACAACGCCTCGCCGCTCTACGAATTCAGCTTTCCCACGTCGATCACCCTCGGCGGCTGGCTCGGCGGCGCCCTGCAATGGCACTTCGCGGCGATGTGGTTCCTGGGCATCAACGGCCTCATTTATCTGGCCTGCAACCTGTTCAGCGGGCGCCTGAAACGACGCTTTTTTCCGGTCTCGCCCAAAGGCGTGCTGCATGACCTGTGGGCAGCGCTGCGCGGCAAGTTGGGGCATGCCGACCTCAGTCACTACAACCAGGTTCAGCGTGTGGCGTACCTGTTCGTGATGGTCGATATCACGCTGCTGGTGCTCTCCGGGCTGGTGTTGTGGAAGTCAGTGCAGTTCCCGCTGCTGCGTGAATTGCTGTGGGGCTACGAAGGTGCGCGGCGTGTGCATTTCTTCGCCATGGCGCTGTTGGTGGCCTTCGTCGCGGTGCACCTGCTGATGGTCGCGCTGGTGCCAAAAACACTGTTGGCCATGATCGTTGGTCGCAAGGAGCGGGTATGAAAAAGCGCATTCAAGGGGCCGGGCTGGACGAGTCGTCCATCCTCACTGACGCCCGGAAAATCCTCGCCCCGCAGATCGAGGACCGCTCGCGTCGCTCGTTCCTGCTGCGTGGCCTGACCCTCGGCGGCGTGGCCATGTTGTCCGGTTGCAACCTTACCGACAACGACAGCGTCGAGACCGCGTTGTCGTCCATGTCGCGTTTCAACGACCGGGTGCAAGGCTGGCTGTTCAATCCCAACGCCATGGCCCCGACCTACCCGGCGTCGATGATCACCCGGCCATTTCCCTTCAATGCCTTTTATGGCATCGACGAGGCGCCGGCGGTGGAGGAGGAGGGCTATCGGCTGGAAGTCACCGGCCTGGTCGCGGACAAGCGCAGCTGGCGACTCGAAGAGCTGCGCGCGATGGCGCAGACGGAGCAGATCACCCGGCATATCTGCGTTGAAGGCTGGAGCGCGATCGGCCGATGGGGTGGCGTGCGCTTCAGCGAATTCCTCAAACGGGTTGGCGCCGACACCGACGCCAAATATGTCGGCTTCAAATGCGCCGACGATTACTACACCAGCATCGACATGGCCACCGCACTGCATGCGCAAACCTTGTTGACCCTGACCTATGACGGCGCCGTGCTGCCTCGCGAATACGGCTTCCCGATGAAGCTGCGCATGCCCACCAAGCTCGGCTACAAGAACCCCAAACACATCCAGGCGATTTTCGTCAGCAACACCTACAGCGGCGGCTACTGGGAAGACCAGGGCTACAACTGGTTCGGCGGCAGCTGACGAGCATCCGGCAATCCCCCTCGTTCACACCCCATGCATCAAGGAGTTTCATCATGAAAAAGTTGACCACTGTCGTTCTGTCCATGTGCCTGGCCATCGGCGCTGCCAGTGTTTTTGCGGCTGACACCATGAGCAACGATTCGATGTCCAAGGACGCCATGTCGAAAGACGCCATGAAAAAAGACGCGATGTCCAAGGATGCCATGAGCAAGGACGGCATGAAAAAAGACGCGATGGCCAAGGATGCCATGAGCAAGGACGGCATGAAAAAAGATGCCATGTCCAAGGACGCGATGAAAAAAGACGCCATGTCCCAGTAACGCCAATGCTTTCCTTGGGGGGCGCTGGAGTCTTGCCCCCCAAGCACAAAGCCTCGCAAAGACCGATTTCGTCGACCGCCAGTATCAAAAATGAATTTCCGCCGATACCGTTGCTCATACCTGTAGGTAGCGGATTTAAAGCCCGCGTATTTATTTGGTGCGATCAGGGAGCGGCAAGGTCATGAGTCGAGTATCGACGGCGGGCGAACACCTTCCTGGCGGGTTGATTCTGGTGGTTGAAGACGACCCGCTGATCCTGGAATTTCTCTGTGAAATTCTTCAGGAGGAAGGTTATGTGGTGCAGGCGCAATCGAGTGCGGATGAGGCGTGGGTGTACCTGCAGGGGCACGCCCAGGAGGTCGCGTTGTTGCTGACTGACATCACCATGCCGGGCACTCTCAACGGTGCCGAACTGGCGAATCTGTTCGGTGATCGCTGGCCTGGCAAACCCCTCATGATCATGTCCGGTTATGAAACTCCGGAAAGCTCAGGGGTTCGGCATCAAGTGTCGTTCATCAAGAAACCCTGGGCGATTGGGAAATTGCTTGATTGTGTTGATGGCGCCCTGAAATCCCGCCGCACCATGTGATCGTGTACATTGCAGCAAATGCGCTAACCCTTGAGATAGGAAGGCCCCTTTGCCTGCTCCCGAATCCATTTTCAATGTCCCGTACCGTGCCTTTCTGTTCGACATGGATGGCACCATCCTCACCTCGATAGCCGCCGCCGAGCGAGTCTGGGCAGGGTGGGCCGTTCGCCATGGCGTCGATGTCGAGACCTTCCTGCCCACCATCCACGGCGCCCGCGCCATCGATACCATCAATCGCCTGGCCTTGCCCGGCGTCGATGCCGAGGCGCAAGCGGCGTGGATCACCCAAGCGGAAATCGAAGATGTCGACGGGGTTGAGGAGGTGGCTGGCGCGGCGGGATTTCTACGCTCTTTGCCGGCTCATCAATGGGCCATCGTCACCTCTGCACCCAGAGAGTTGGCGTTGCGGCGCATGGCCGCCGCGGGGATACCCGAGCCGGCTGTGATGGTCACGGCTGAAGATGTCAGTGCCGGCAAACCGGACCCTGCCGGTTATCGATTGGCCGCGCAACGGCTGGGTGTCGAGATCAGCCATTGCCTGGTTTTCGAGGATGCGACGGTAGGCATTCTCGCGGCCGAGGCGGCGGGGGCGGATTTGTTGATCGTCACGGCGGCGCATGAACAGCCGATAGTGACGGCGCATGCGACGTTGGGCAGTTATGACAGGGTTGTTGCCCGGTCGGATGTGGACAGTTTCATCCGGCTGCAGAAAATCTAAATGTGGGAGCGGGCTTGCTCGCGAAAGCGCTGTATCCGTCGACCATTTTGTTGTTTGACACACCGCCTTCGCGAGCAAGCCCGCTCCCACAGTGGATGTGTGTGTCTCAGTAAACTCTGGGGATCAACCGCCAGCTGCGGGCGCAATAAGCCTCATATTCACCACCGAATTGTGCCCGTAGCAGCGCCTCTTCCGAGTGGATCCGTGCAATCAACGGAATCACCGTCAACGCCGCCAGCAACAGCCCCACCCCCGAGCGAAAGGCCAGGGCCCAACCCACGGCAATCACCAACATCCCCAGGTAGCTGGGGTTACGCAGCTTGCGATAAATGCCGTCGGTCACCAGGCGGTGGCCCGGCTGGATCGCCACCAGCCCGCTGAAGCGTTTGCCGAGCACGAACACTGGCCAAAGCCGCAGGGCGCCGCCGATGATGAACAGCAGCGCGCCGAGCCAACGTACGCCTTCGCCACCAAAGGTCCAGAAGTCGATCCGGTCGGTGTAGGCCGGCAAGAACCCGCTCAACAATCCGATCACGCCGAAGGCCGGCAGCACCCAGCGATTGGCCCTGTCCTCGCGCTCGCCGGAACTCAAGTTGACCTCGGTAAACAGCGAAGCGAGGACCATGGCGAGGGTCGCCAGTACAACCACCACCAAGGCGGCATGGGAGAAAAACGCTGCAAAACCACCCAGTCCCCAAATCGCCAGCCAAAGATAGGCGAGGGTAGAAACGATGGCGAAAAATGCCAGTTTGGCCGAGATTTTCATGATGTCTCCACCACTCAGAGCACATCGTTCATTGTACCTCTGACCGCGCATTGCGTCTGATCACCTGCGGCGGCTGCCCGAACGCTCGAAGAAAGGCTTCACGCATGCGCCGGGGATCAAGGAAACCGGTTTCCAGGGCGATCTGCTCGAGCGTCAGGCGCCCACGTTCGAGCATCTGCCGTGCCGCTTCCAGGCGCAGGTTTTCGATGGCTTTGGCTGGCGACTGGCCGGTTTCGGCGCGGAATGCCCGGCTGAACTGGCGCGGGCTCAGGCGCGCCACTTGCGCCAGTTGTTCAACCGACAACGTTTGGGCGAGGTGTTCCCTGGCGTAGCCGAGGACGGTCTGGATGCGATCGGATTTCGGCGCCAGCTCCAGCAGCGCCGAGTGTTGTGACTGGCCGCCAGCGCGGCGGTGGTACATCACCAGTTTCTGCGCCACGGCGCGCGCGAGTTCGGCGCCGTGGTCCTTTTCCACCATGGCCAGTGCCAGGTCGATACCGGCGGTCATGCCGGCGGAGGTCCAGATCGAACCGTCGGTCACGTAGATCCGGTCCGCTTCCACCTTGATCGCTGGAAAGCGTTCCTGCAGTTGCCGCGCATAGGCCCAGTGCGTGGTCGCCCGGCGGCCCTCGAGCAGTCCGGCCTGGGCCATGACAAAGGCCCCGGAGCAAATCGAGGCGGTGCGGCGCGCAGTCCTGGCACTGGCCCGCACGTAGTCAAGCACGCCCTCGGGTGCCTGTTCGAGGATGGCGTCGCCGCCCACCACGATCACGGTGTCGAACACCCGCTCACCGAACGCTTCGGTGCCGACACTCAGGCCACCGGAAGCGCGCAAGGAGGACCCGTCTTCGGACAGTACCCGCACGTCATACAAGGCTTCGCCAGCGCTGAAGTTGGCGTATTCGAACACCGGCATGGCCGCCAGCGCCATGGACTGGAAACCCTCGAAAACCACAAACGCCACGCTGATCATCGCCTGGTCCTCAGAACACCATGTCCGAAAAACGTAGATTAAACGTCATTTGAGACTAGCACGAGTCAATTTATAACGGTTCCTACCTGGCGATTGTCTCGCCTCACTGTGAAGGAAACTGAACATGGCTCTCTCTCCCAAAGGCACTGCACTGATCACTGGCGCCTCTTCGGGTATCGGCGCGGTGTACGCCGATCGTCTCGCCCGGCAGGGTTATGACCTGATCCTGGTCGCTCGCAGCCAGGCAAAACTCGACACCTTGGCCAATCGCCTGAGCGACCAGACCGGCCGCGCTGTGGAGGTGGTCGCTGCGGATCTGAAAGACAAGGCTGGCTTGCGGCGGGTCGAACAGATCCTGCGCAGCGACGCGAGCATCACGTTATTGGTCAACAACGCCGGCGTCGGCGCGGTCATGCCGTTGCTCGGCAGCCCCGTGGATGACATGGAAGACATGATCACCCTTAATATCACCGCGCTGACACGCCTGGCCTATGCGGTGGCGCCTGGCTTCGTTGCACGGGGCGCCGGCACAGTGATCAACATTTCCTCGATCGTCGCCATCGCCCCGGAAATCCTCAACGGCGTATACGGTGGGACCAAGGCATTTGTCCTCGGCCTGAGCCAATCGATGCACCGCGAACTGGCCGACAAAGGCGTGCGCATTCAGGCCGTACTGCCGGGCGCGACCGCCACCGATTTCTGGAGCGAAGCCGGCAACCCGGTGGAGAACCTGCCGCAGGAGATCGTGATGTCCGCCGAAGACATGGTCGATGCGGCGCTGGTGGGGCTGGAGCAGGGGGAAGTGGTCACCCTTCCGGGCTTGCACGATGGTGAGCAGTGGGCTCGTTATGAAGCCCAGCGCCAGGTGTTGTCCGGGTTGTTTGGCAACTCGACGCCGGCTGCGCGTTATCGTTGATTAAAAGATCGCAGCCTCGCTTCCAGAGGCTGCGATCTTTTGATCTCGGTTATTGGCCTTCCTGGACAAGGATGGCGCGGGCCAGTTCTTCGTCGCTGGCGCTGCTGAGGTCGGGATGTTCCTGGCGAACCCGCTGCAGAACCTGCTCCAGGTAAACGCCGCGAATCGCGCCATCACTGGCCACGAAGCTGGAGGCGTCATCCCGCGCGGGAATCATCAGCTTGTCATCCTTGAACGTCGAATACAGCGAGGCGGAAACCCCGGCCGAGGTGGCGACATCTTTTGCGTCCACATCGGCCATCGCGGAGCCGAACGGTAAGCACAGTGCAAGGGAAGAAATGATAATCAGACGGCGCATGACGGTGTCCTCTGAAGGCGTGATGCAAAAAGGAAGTACCACACCTGTAGGATGCATGACTGTCGTCAGGAGTTCCCGAGTCGATGCCTTGAGCCGTTTTTTAGCGCTACCGCAGTTGCTCGGTTGTCCGCAATTGAGGTGTTCATGGCATGTGGCCGGACAGCCTGAAGTTCGCCCAGTCGTGAAAATCCGGAACAATTGAATTGTCAGTACCTGTCTGTTTCCGAACAAGAGGGCTGTGTACCCTGATGGTTCGCTAGCGAACCTTTTGCCCGCGTCGACGGCGCTCGGCGTGGGCCTTGATGGATCTGCACATTGAATCGAGCACACACAGACAGGGTTCCGTCCCTTGGCAGCATCGCTTCGCGGCTACGCCTCAAACAATTGCGGTTGTTGATCGCGCTGGATGACCGCGGCTCGCTGCACAAGGCCGCCGAGCAGATTTCGATTTCCCAGTCCGGCGCCACCAAGGCCTTGCAGGAGGTCGAGTCGCTGCTTGGCATGCCGTTATTCGATCGCCAGCCCAAAGGCCTGGTGGCCAATGAAATGGGACGTTGCATGATTCGTTATGCGCGGCTGATCTACAGCGATGTGGAGCATCTGCGCGAGGAAATGNTCAGCATCATGCGCGGCCAGGGCGGACGGCTGTCGGTTGGNGTGATCATGGGCGCGGTGCCGTTGCTGACCCGGGCACTGACCGAGTTGCGGCTCAAGCAACCGGAGCTGTCGGTGGAGCTGGTGGAAAACACCAGCGCCACTTTGCTCGGACTACTGGATCAGGGGCGACTGGACCTGGCCATCTGTCGAACCAGTGTCGGCCAGCGTTCGGATGCCTATGATTGTATCGAATTGAGCGAAGAACCCCTGGCCGTGGTCGCCAGCAAGGATCACCCGCTGGCCCGCGCCGAGTCGTTGCAGCTGGCGCAATTGAGCGATTACCGTTGGGTGGTCTACCCCAAGGACATGCCGATGCGCCAGGCCCTGGAGCGGGAGATGAACGAGGCAGGGCTGGAGATACCGCGTTATCCACTGGAAACCTCGTCGACCTTCGCCACCATTTTGCTGGTGCAACAGGACCCGACGTTGCTCGCGGTGATCCCGGTGGAGGTGGCCCGGTTCTGCGAACAGTTCGACCTGCTGGTCAAGCTGCCGGTGTCCTTGCGTGCGCTGATCGAGCCTTATGGCGTGATCAGTCGGGCCGGTGCCAATCTGTCCCCGGCGGCGACCCTGCTGATCAATGAGCTGCAGCGGGACCCATGTCCTGAACGGAACCTGTAGGAGCTGGCTTGCCAGCGAAAGCGGATTGTCAGCCAACACTAGTGTCGACTGGCACGCCCTCTTCGCTGGCAAGCCAGCTCCTACAGGTTTTCGTTTTGCCTGTCAGGTCGGGGCAGGGATTATTTGATGGGTGAAAACGCTGCCGGCATCAGCAGCTTCGATTCCATTTTTTCCAGCATGGGGAAGGCGATGGGCACGAAGCCTTCGAGCCAGTCCGGGTCCTGGTACAGCGCGGCGCGCTTGTTGATTCGCTCGTCCAGGCTCTCGTAGGCCCAGAGGTGGATCACCTGGTTCAGTTCGCCGAATTCGCTGTACCACCAGCCCACCAGCGTGGCGTAGCGGGAAATCACCGGCAGGCCGTTTTCCTCGAAGTGCTTGAGGTAGGTCTGCATCGTGCCGATCTTCAGGGTGTAGGTGCGCATCTCGTAGAACATGGGGTTTGTCTCTCAGGAATGAATGCCGTGGAAGGCGTTGCTGATGATTCGCTCGACATCGGCAGCGTTGGTCAGGCGCGGGTTGACCAGCACGTTGCCACTGCGCATCGAGTCGCTGACCATTTGCGGCATGTAGTCCAGGTCCACGCCCAGGTCCTTGATGTTGTCCGGGATGCCAATGGCCTCGTTCAGCGCCATCACGTGCTCCACCACCTTGTGCCCGGCGCGGGCAGGGCTCAGGCCATTGACGTCTTCGCCCATGGCGATGGCGATGTCGCGGAACAACTCCGGGCAGGCCGGCAGGTTGTATTCGATTACGTAAGGCAGCAGCGTGGCGTTGGCGATGCCGTGGGGGATGTTGAACACGCCGCCGAAGGTGTGGGAAATCGCATGGACGTTGCCCAGTTTCGATTGGGCGAACGCGACCCCGGCGAGGAACGAAGCGAGTAGCATCTGCTCCCGCGCGTGCAGGTCCGAGCCGCTGAAAAACGCCTTGGGCAGGTGCGTGCAAATCAACTTGATCGCATGCAGGGCCAAGGCCTGGCTGATCGGGTTGGCCTGCTTCGAAACGTAGGATTCGATGGCGTGAGTCAGGGCATCCATGCCGGTGGCGGCGGTGATCGACGGCGGCAGCTTGAGGGTCAGTTCGGCGTCGAGAATCGCCAGTTTGGGGAACAATGCCGGGCTGATGATCACCGTCTTGAACAGTGTCCTGGTGTTGGTGAACACCGTGGAAGCCGTGCACTCGCTACCGGTGCCCGAGGTGGTTGGAATGGCAAAGATCGGCAGCGGCGGGTGCAGTAGTTTGTCGTAGCCTTCGTAGTCGAGAATGTTGCCTGGGTTGGTGGCCATGGCCGCGACACCCTTGGCGGTGTCGATGCTGCTGCCGCCACCGACGCCGATCACCGAGTCGCAATCGTGGTTCTTCAGGAAGGCGACGGCACGTTCCAGCACATCCGTGGTGGGATTCGGTTCGACCCCGGCGAACACTTCGTAGCCAATGTCACTGTCGGCCAGCGAGGCGAAAAAACTTTCCATGACGCCCGATGCCATCAGGCCTTCGTCGGTGACCACCAGCAGTTTTTTTCGAACATGGGGCTTGAGCAATGCGCCGGCCTGACGCACCAGGCCGTTGCCGCTCTTCAAGGTCGTGGGGAAATAAAACTGGAACGGGTTCATGTGGGTCTCCGGTTTTCTTGTTGGTCCCGCAACAGTAATGAGCCCCGCTGGCTGTCGATAATGAAAAGGCCTGATACACCGATCACTCTTTGTCATCCCCCGAACGATGGGGGCTGGGTGGTAACGTGGGCGCTTTGAACCGTCAGGAGCATCGTCATGGATTTGGGTATTTCGGGGCGCTGGGCCATTGTTTGTGCCGCCAGCAAGGGTTTGGGCCTGGCCTGTGCGCGGGCCTTGGCGAAGGAGGGCGTCAACCTGGTGATCAACGCCCGGGGCAACGACACCTTGCAGGCCGCTGCCAATGAGTTGCGCGCCTTGGCGCCGAACATCGAAGTGCGCACCGTGGCCGGGGACATCAGTACACCTGCGGTGCGCGAACAGGTGCTGGCGGCGTGTCCGCAGGTGGACATCCTGGTCAATAACGCTGGTGGGCCGCCACCGGGAGATTTTCGCGACTGGCAACGCGAAGACTGGCTCAAGGCGCTGGATGCCAACATGCTCACGCCCATCGAGCTGATCAAGGCCTGTGTCGATGGCATGGCCGAGCGCGGTTTCGGGCGCATCGTCAACATCACTTCCGGCGCGGTGAAGGCGCCAATCGATGTTCTCGGTCTGTCCAATGGCGCCCGCAGTGGCCTGACCGGGTTCATCGCCGGGCTGGCCCGGCAGGCGCGACTGGCGGGCAACAACGTCACGGTCAACAACCTGTTGCCGGGGCCGTTCGAGACCGAACGCCTGCACAAGACCCTGAATGCCGCCGCCCAGGCCAACGGCACCAGCGTTGAAAGCATCGCCCAACAGCGGCGCAAGAACGTCCCGGCCCAGCGCTTCGGCCAGCCGGATGAATTCGGGGCTTATTGCGCCTTCATCTGCAGCGCCCAATCCGGTTTCCTCACCGGGCAAAACCTGTTGCTGGACGGCGGCAGTTACCCCGGTACGTTCTGATCGCAGGGGGATGACCGTTGGTGATCCCCCAATCAGATCCCATCATTATTCAGCACTCGGGGGCGTGATTAGAGTGGGGCCGCTTGCCTGATTCTGTCTGTCAAAACGCTGTACCTGTGGGAGCGGGCTTGCTCGCGAAGAGGGAGTGTCAGTCGAAGTTGATGTGTCTGACACACCGCATTCGCGAGCAAGCCCGCTCCCACAGGTTCCGCGTCCTGACTGACAGGCATTGGGCAGCTCGTCTCCACAACAATAAGAGCGCCCCACATGAACAATCCGAGTGCCGAAAGCCTGGCGTTGCCAGCCACGCCCGCAACCGAACGTGCCACCAACGTGCGTTGGCGGATATTCCTCATCATGCTGTTGCTGACCGCGATCAACTACATCGACCGCGCCTCGCTGTCGGTGGCGTTGCCGCTGATTTCCAGCGAGTTCCAGATCCCGCCAGCCCTCGAAGGCTTGATGCTCAGCGCGTTTTTCTGGTCTTACGCCTTGATGCAGATTCCTGGCGGCATGCTGCTGGACCGGTTCCACACCCGTCGCGTCATCGTCGTCGCAACCATCGCCTGGGGCGCGTTCCAGGCCTTGGCCGCCGGGGCGCACAACTGGGTCACCCTGTTGATCACGCGCATGGGCCTGGGCGTCGCCGAGTCGCCGATCATGCCCGCCGGCGCCAAGCTCAACGGCGCCTGGCTGACCCCCAACGAACGCGGCCGCGGTGCGGTGCTGGTCGATGGTGGTGCGCCCCTGGGCAGTGCCTTCGGTGCGATCATCATTGCCGGGCTGATTGGCTGGTTCGACTCCTGGCGCATCGCGTTCGTGATCGCCGGGGTCGGCACCATGCTCGCCGGCGTGCTGGCCTGGAAATACATTCGCAATCACCCCGGCGAACACCCCGGTGTCAATGCCGCTGAACTGGCGCACATCACCGCAGGCAACGCCACGGTCAGCCAGCCAGGTGCAGTCACCAGCATCCCGTTCAAGGAACTGCTCAAGGACCGTTCGGTGCTGGCGATGTTCGCCGGTTACTGCTGCATCCTCAGCGTGTTCTACGGCCTGTTGACCTGGATGCCGAGCTACCTGCACCAGACCCATGGCCTGGATATTTCCGGCATGGGCGGCGCGACCTTCCTGATTTTCATGTGTGGTTTCATCGGCGAACTGGTCGGCGGCTACCTGGGGGACAAATGGAAATCCAGCGGCGCCTCGCCCAACCTGGTGATGCGCAGCATGTTCAGCGGATCGGCGCTGGTCGCGGCACTGTGCATGCTGGCCACGGCCTACACCGCCCAGGCGAGCCAGGCGATCGGTCTACTTTGCCTGGCGATGTTTTTCATTCGCTGGTGCGGCATGTACTGGTGCATTCCGTCGATCCTCGGCGGCACCTCGAAAACCGGTGTGCTGGCCGGCACCATGAATTTTTGCGGCAACATGGCCGGGGTGATCGTACCGATCCTGATCGGCCTGATCGTGCAGTTCACCGGCTCGTATTTCCTGGTGCTGATCTTCTTCGTGGTCATGGCCATGCTGCTGGCGATATTCTCCAGCCTGATCGATTACCGGGAACGAGGGCTGGTTTGATGAGCGTTGATGTCGACTGCGTGGTGGTCGGGGCCGGGGTAGTGGGCCTGGCGGTGGCCAGGGCCCTGGCCATGAGCGGTCGCGAAGTGATCCTGGTCGAGGCCGGCGGAGGGATTGGCGAGGGCATCAGTTCGCGCAATTCCGAAGTGATCCACGCCGGTATCTATTACCCCGGCGGCAGCCTCAAGGCTCAGTTGTGCGTGGAGGGCAAGCAACGCCTCTACGCATTCTGCGACGAACGTGGCGTCAGCTATCAGCGCCTCGGCAAGCTGATCGTGGCCACCGACGATGTGCAGCGCGTGGCGCTGCAGGGTTTGCTGGAGCAAGGCCGGCGCAATGGCGTCGATGACCTGCAATGGCTGGATGCCTGCCAGGCGCATGAGCTGGAACCTGAGTTGGCTTGCGTGGCGGCGCTGTGGTCTCCGTCCACCGGCATCGTCGATTCCCATGGCCTGATGCTGGCGTTGCAGGCCGATGCGCAAGCCTGGGGCGCGTCCCTGGCCTTTCATACGCCGCTGTTGTCGGCCCGCTGCACCGAACCGGGTTTTACACTGCAGATGGGCGGCGCCGAGCCCATGACCCTGAGCTGCAGCGAGCTGGTCAACTGCGCGGGGTTGTCCGCGCCCGAAGTGGCGAGCCGCATCGTCGGCCTGCCAGCGCAATACGTGCCCGAGGCGCGGTTGTGCAAGGGCAGTTATTTCAGCCTCACCGGTCGCGCGCCGTTCCGGCACCTGGTGTACCCGGCGCCGGAAAGCGCCGGGCTGGGTGTGCACATGACCCTCGATCTTGGCGGCCAGGCGCGTTTCGGCCCGGATGTGGAATGGGTCGACAGGCTCGATTACCGCGTGGATCCAGCACGCGCCGACGGCTTTTATCAAGCGATTCGCCGCTACTGGCCAGGCTTGCCGGATGCCAGCCTGCAACCGGCCTACAGCGGTATTCGCCCGAAAATCACCGGCCCGACGGCGCCTGCCGCCGACTTCCGCATCAGCGGATTTACCGAACATGGAGTGCCGGGCCTGGTGAATCTGTTCGGCATCGAATCGCCGGGCCTGACCAGTTGCCTGGCGCTGGCCGAGCGGGTGGTGGCGCACTTGTAGACGCGAGCCTGCTCGCGATGAACCTGAGAGTGCTGCTGGGTGTCAGGCACCCCGCGTTATCGTTGACGACCATCGCGAGCAGGCTCGCTCCCACAGGGGGAGGACCGATGATCAGCGGCTGCGCCACAGCCCGCGGATAGCGCTATCCTTGGAAGATGTGCTCTTCGCCATCGGAGAAGTCTGATGATCAACGTACGCACTGCCTGCATGCTTGCCGATTACAAGCAATGGGCCAACCAGCGCCTGTTCGAGAACCTGGCGCAACTGCCGCCGGGGGAAGTCGAAAAAGAACGCGCCGGGGTCTTCAAGAACATCATCGGCACGCTCAATCATATCTATGTGGTGGACCGAATCTGGCAGGCTCACCTCGAAGGCCGAGGGCACGGCTTCAAGACCTCCCATGATCTGATACACCCTGAACTGGCGGTACTGCGCCTGGCGCAACAGGACGTGGATCGTTGGTACTGCAACTGGAGCGCGAAGCAGACCGATGCCTCGCTGGACAAACCCCTGAGGTTCACCTTCGTTTCCGGCGAAAGCGGCACCATGAGTGCCGGCGCGATGCTGATGCACGTGGTCAACCACGCAAGCTATCACCGGGGCTGGGTGATCCAGATGTATTTCGAAATCCCGGCGATGCCGCCGATGACGGACCTGCCGATCTACCTGCGCGAGACTGACCCGCACTTCAACCCGCTCAATGCCCCGGCAGTGGCGCCGACATGTGCTCCACTATTCGCGAGCGCAACCAACGTTCTGCCGGATCGTTATCGTTGACGCCGTTCCAGACCATGGACAGTTCGGACAGGTTGATATCGAACGGCGGGTCATCGGCACGCAGCTGGCTGCTGCCATCGATCAGCGCGCAGGCGGCGTAGTCGGGCACCGAGGCCAGCATGTCGGTGCCCGCCAGCAACGCCCGCAGGCCCGAGAACTGCGGCACCGCCAACACCACCCGGCGTGACCGGCCGATGCGCGCCAGGTCATTGTCGATGGCGCCGCTCAAATCGCCGGAAAACGACACCAGCGCATGGGGACGCTCGCAGAATTCATCCAGGGTCAGTGGCCCGGGCCGGTCATCGCCGCGCAGGACCTTGACGCTCAAATCCCGCAGTTTCTTGCGCTTGGCATTGGCCGGCAGTTCCGTTGTGTAGCTGATGCCGACGGAAATCTCACCACTGCCGAGCATCGACGACATCAACAGGTAATTGACCCGGCGCACCACCACCACGACGTTCTGCGCTTCCTCGCGAATCTGCTTGAGCAGCGGCGGAAACAGGCCGAACTCGGCATCGTCGGACAGGCCGATGCGAAACACATCGCGGCTGATCGACGGGTCGAAATCCTTGGCCCGGCTCACTGCCCCGGAAATGGTGTCCATCGCCGGCTGCAGCTCCTTGAGAATCACCAGGGCCCGCGGGGTTGGCTCCAGCACCCGCCCGTTGCGCACCAGCAGCGGATCGTCGAACAGATCGCGCAACCGCGCCAGCG
>Ga0065714_10000052_pt1 | contig 14180 bp, 9 predicted proteins | sample MisRhiReplicate2_FD_59101 | JGI IMG/M metagenome (GOLD analysis project Ga0065714, IMG submission 59101) | Miscanthus rhizosphere microbial communities from Kellogg Biological Station, MSU, sample Rhizosphere Soil Replicate 2: eDNA_1 v2... | ecosystem: Host-associated > Plants > Roots >...
TGGGAAAGCGCAGATCTGGATTTTTGTAAAGCTGGCTAGATATATTGCTATATGCTTTCGCCAACGTCTCATTTTTTACGTAACCGAAATCCCCATCCATAAAAGTACTTTCAATTGCCAACGCAGCTTTGCGCATACCCAATGCTGCCGCACGCTGATAATAGTGCATAGCAACAGGATAATTAGCGTCTATATTACTGTTATACGAAGCCAGCTTGTAAGTGGCATCTGAATAGCCCTGCTCATCTGCACACTTAAGGTATCTAAGCCCCAAAGAGTCTTTGTTTTTATCGTATATATAAATATACCCGATCTGTGTTTGTGCCTGTGGGTTTCCGAGATCTGCTGCCTTGATCAAAAAAAGCATAGCGTCTTTATCAGACTGCACAACCCCAACTCCCCGCTGAGTCACTACGCTCATATCGTAATAACCCAGCGGCACCTCCAACTTGATCATTTTCATGTAGAGGTCAATTGCCTTATTGGTATCTTTGCTCACTCCATCTCCACGCAAATATAACTCCGCGAGATTGTGCATCGCCTTCCAGTGGTTTTTTTCTATAGCCCGTTCATACAGTCGCGCTACTTGTGACCAATCAGGCAGACGCTCTTTACTAATAGAACGAGCGTCCTTAAACAGTTGATCCGCTTGCTGATCCAGAGGTGGAGCCGTGTTTAGCTCATGAGTACATTTAAAGTCGTCAGCCATGGCTACAGCTCCAGTTAGAGATAAAAACAAAGTGAATACTGAGTTAATCAACAGCTTTTGCATAAGGCGTCACCAAATCCCAAAACCTGACCAAATTACCAACCAGCGGTAACTGCTTCTTTTGTTTTTCCCAATTGTTCGTTACCACCCGATCCCAAGTTTCATAATCGACCGCAATATTTTCGACTAGCGTTCCTTTTTCCGTCTTAACCGCCTTCCCCGAATGCATCGCCCACAACCGCTCTCTCCAAGTCCGCGTCGTTTTCGGACTAGGCATGGCAATGTTCAATTCAGAGTCAGTCTGCAAGCTGCGTAAGTTGATATTGGCGGAGCCCAGAGTGAAAAACAGATCATCAACCAGCAGCAATTTACTGTGCACATAAATCGACTTGTACTGCGCCGTGCCCTGTTCAGGGCCAAGGTGNTCTTCGATGGCCTTATCCGTTTGCCGCTCTGTACTGGTTTTTGCGACCACCGGAGCGCCGCCGTCCTTGCAGCTGACCAGCGTGGCAACGATGATTTTGAGCCCCTTTGGCGGGATCAGTTCGGGTTCCAGTTCACGCGCCGCTGCCTGGTTGTAGTGCTTGTTGGGGTCCGTTTCGATCAGGTCGTCGGCGCGGCTGGAGTCGATGTTCTCCTTGGCCATCTGCGCTTTCACGTCTGCCAGGTCCCGATCGCGCTGAGGTGAGCTGGGGCGGGCCGTCAATTCACGTTCGCGGAGGGCGAGTTGGCGCTGGTCGTATTTGAGATCGCGGTGAGCCAAGGGCATCAGCTCTCCCTGCCCGAGGGTATCCAGCGTCTCGTGAGTGGTGCTTGAGAAGTGACCGCTTTCCGGGTTGTTGGTCACCACAAACAGGTACAGGTCTTGAAGCTTGCCCGCGGCGGTGTAGTCGGCCGCGGTCTTTTTCAGGCGTTCGGCCAAGGGTTTGTAGCGGAAATACTGGTTCTCGATGTAGGCGTACTGGTGCACGTTGCCCAGTGCCTTTTCATACACTTCGAGNATGGTGGTTTCCGGCCCTTCTTCTGGCTGGGTTCTGCAGATTTGCGCAGGTTCACCGCCATTGCAGATGAGGCTCAATGGCTTGATCACTTTTCGCTGGTCGATCAACGTGCCGGTGAAGGCACGTTTTATCCAGTTGGTGCCCTTGTCCCACGCATTGCAAAAGTTGTGGTTGAGGTCGAACAGCACCGGGCCACGCACATGCAGGGAGAGGTCCTGCCAGGGGCCGAAGCCTTGGTCGCGCTTGCCAGTCTGGTCGTCGAAGGCATGCTCGGTGGTGTCCCAGTAGTTGCGTTGCAGGTTGTGCCCCATGACGAAGCCTTCGGCCGTTTGCGGGTCCATGTAGTCGATCACCAGGGTTTTCTGGTGATGGCTGGGGAACAGGCCNAGTGCGAGCATCTGAATAAAAGGCACATCCGGGGACTCGNTTTTCATCAACCGCCACAGAATGGCAAGACGCCCGTAATGGACCCGCAAGCCGTTTTCGTCGTCGTAGGTCAGTTCGCCCGCCCAGTTGAAGTCGCGCGTGCGAAATTCGATGTTGCGTGCCTCACTGCTGTGNACCCAGCGGTGCCAGTCACGCGTCTTGATCTGNTCGTTCGGGTCTTGCACTGTTCCGCCCGAATCGCTGCCCTTGGTGTAGCCGCTGTCCAGCGCATCCAGGTCAATCTGGATCTTGATCAACTTGTCACGTGCGGCGCGTCTGCCACTCTCGTCGCTTGGCGAAAGCTTGGCCAGCTTTGTCTGCTCTTCCTGCTGCTTTTGCAGGAGCTTCTGGCGTTTGGCGTCTCGTCCGCTCGTGTCCGCAGGTTGGCCCTGGGTCATGCCCGAGCCCATCGACGTTCCGCCNGAACCATTCCAGCCTTCACCGATGACCGAGTTTTCCCCGAGCTGGGCCAGTCGGTTATTCCAGATCAGTACGCGGACTTCCACACCCTGATTAGCCTTTTTCTTGAGCAATTCGCCGAGACTAAGACTGTCAGCTGAGCCGCGATTGAGGCGTAAACCCGGGTCAAACCCCCAACTGATGAGGTCGATACTGCGCTTGGCCTTCTGTATGCATTCATACACTTTGCCGAACGCTTCCTCCCCACACACCAGCGGAGTGACAATGTTGCCCGCCGGGCGTGGAGGGCTCAGCGGATGATTTTTGTGCGCGAACCAGTCAGCACTCAGGGTCGCTGCGCTTTCTTCAACCGAAAGCGATAATTTCTGATCGAGGTAGGTCATTCAAGTAACTCCATTTACGCCTTCGGCTCACTTTGATCTGCCCACANTTGGCGGAATACATCGCCGATATTCGCGGCTTCCAATGACGCCGCTCCCTCAGGAAAATCACGGTAGCCTTCGCGTCCCAGCCGTTCAGTTCGGTGACGTGTCTGGTCGGTAGACTCTTCACTCATGTCCATGCTGAAACGATGGCCGTTGACGGTTTCCACCACATAGTTGCGGGTACCGGGAATGTGCTGAAACACCACGTTGCCCTGCTCATCACTGAAGCCTTTGCTGATCGGCGCGCCATCCGCATAAAGCTGATAGGGCTCATCGGCATAACCGGGCATGTTCGGCAAAGGCGCAATGCGCAGACGCAGCTGTCCGGGNGGCGCTTCCTTCACAGGATTGGCTAACGCCTGATCCATCAAACTCCCCGCCTTATCCTTATCCGCCGCCCCCGGCAGCACCGGCGGCTTAATCCCAATCCCTGTCCCACTCCCCGCCGAACCACCCGCATTGATCTTGATCACCGGCCCAACCACGGTAATCCCGCCGGCATCGAGTTTAATAAAGCTCCCACCCGCCTTCACGGTGAGCTCCATCCCAGCCTCAATAACAATCTTCGCCCCAGCCTTCAGATGAATCTCTTTCCCAACACTAGTCAGCTGCGCAGTCCCCAGCTTCACATGCTGGTTCTGCCCAATCGTCAGGTGATCATCCAGCCGCGTTTCAACCTTGCGATCAGCAATCGTGGTGCGATGTTCTTCAGCCTTCAGCTCGGTGTAGGTGTTCTTCTCCACCGTGTCATGCCGTTCATTCCCCACNCGAATCTTCTGATCATGCTCAACGTTTTCATCCCAATCCCGCTGGGCATGAATAAAGATCTGCTCNGCCCCTTTCTTGTCTTCAATCCGCAGTTCNTTGNACCCGCCGCCCCCCTGGTGAGCTGAGGGTTTTGAACACGGTGCGGGTTTTGTTCGCCGGCAGGTCGTAGGGAACCTGGTTTTCCTTGTGATACAGGCACCCAGTCACCAGCGGCTGATCGGGATCGCCTTCGAGGAAGGTCACCAGCACTTCCATGCCGATGCGCGGGATGGCGATGGCGCCGTAGCGATCGCCGGCCCAACTGGAGGAGACGCGCATCCAGCAGCTGGTTTTGTCGTCAGCCAGTCCTTCGCGGTCCCAGTGGAATTGCACTTTGATGCGGCCGTATTGGTCGCAGTGGATTTCTTCGCCTTTGGGGCCGGTGACCATGGCGGTCTGGCTGCCGAGGACGCGGGGTTTCGGGTGTTCCAGCGCCGGGCGGTAGAACACGTCCCACGGGGTGGCGAGGAAGCGGTTGCGGTAGCCCTGGTGGAAGTCGTCCTTTTTGTCGGTGGTGTCGCTGGTCACCGACTCTTCGAGGACTTGCGGTTGTTTGCCTTCGTGGAAGATTTCGGTGAGCAGCCAGAGGTCGTTCCACTCGGTGCGCGGGTGGTCGGACATTTCCAGGAAGTGGCCGCTGACCAGGGTGGTCTGATCGCTTTTGCCTTCGGCCTGGCGGTAGTCGGCGCGGTGGCGTTCGAGGGCGCGTTGGCTGAGGAATTTGCCGCGTGCACGGTCGATGAAGCGGCCGGGGTAGTCGTAGTCTTCGAGGTCCGGCGCGTCGCTTTGCGCCTCGGGTTTGTAGGCGGACTCGAGTTGCAGGCGTGGTTTTTCGAAGTCGTAGTCGCGGCGGGTGACGCGGCCGGTGCGGGTTTCCAGGCGCAGTTTGAAGCCTTTGATCACCGGTTCGTCGGCGACCATGCCGCTGCCTTGCACGTACGCGGTGGGCTGCCCGAGTTTGGGGAACACGGTCTGGTCGTCGCCGAATACCAACAGATGACCTTTGGAGCTGTGCTGGAAGTGGTAGTGAATGCCTTCTTCTTCGCACAGGCGTTGGACGAAGTGCAGGTCGGTTTCGTCGTACTGCACGCAGTAGTCGCGGTCCGGGCAGGGCTGGCTGAGCTGGAAGCGGTAGGCGTTGCCCTTGATGCCGTGCTCGTCGAGGATCAGCGCGATGATTTTCGGTGCGGACATCTGTTGGTAGATGCGCTGGTTGGTGCGGTGATGCAGGTATTGCAGGTGCGGCACCAGGGAGATTTTGTAGCGGGTCAGGCGTTTGCCGGCATCGCCTTGGGCGACGCGGTAGATCTGGCCGTGGATGCCGGAACCTTGTGGATCGAGCGCGAGNAATGCCTGTTTGTGCAGGAGCTTTTCCAGGTCCAGATCGGGGTTTTCGCTGACCAGTTCCAGGTCGAAGCGATACGGCTGGCTGATGCCTTCGGTGCCGGTGAACGACAGCACTTGCAGGTCGCCGACGTAGTCTTCAACGGTCAGGCTGAAGTGGGTTTCGTTAGCTGGGTTGAACATTGCTTGCTCCCTGTTCGGTAGTCATCCGTTACGCCCGCAGTCGCAGGCGTTGCAGCAAAGACGAAGTGGCGCCCATGGCGTCACGCAGTTGAGCGGCGGTGATGGTGCGCTTGGCCGCATCGAAAGCCAGCGCCGTTCGCAGGGCTGGCCAGCAGTGTTTCGGAAGATTCCTGGGGGCGTGCAGCTCGCGATCCAGTTGGCCGTCGCGGGCCTCGGTCGAGGGCAAGCGGCGGAACGGGTGTTTGCCGCCCGCCAATTCGTAGAGCACGCAGGCCACGCCATAAACATCCGCACTGGCCGACAGCGGCTGGCCTTCGAGCAGTTCGGGGGCGGCGTAGCCGGGGGTCCAGGCGTTGAAGCGGTTGCGGCTCAGGTGTGGCAGGCCGGGCAAGATGCCCTCCTCGGCCTGGCCCAGACCGAAGTCGAACAGGCGCACGCCTTCTTCGCTGAGCATGACGTTGCTCGGTTTCATGTCACCGTGCAGCACGCCGCGAGCNTGGGCGAAGGCCAGCGCGTCGAGCAGCGGCAGCGCGATGTCGCGCAGTTCTTTCCACGGCAGGCCCAGCGGCCGCTCGCAGAGTAATTTGTCCAGGGTCAGCCCACGCATGAGTTCCATGGTGATGAAGGCGCGCTGGCAATCGGTGTCCACTTCAAAGCTGTGCAAACGCAGCACGTTGTCGTGGCGCAGNCGTCGGGTCAGGGCGAACTCGCTGTAGAGCAAGGCACTGGCGTCCGGCGATTCGGCAAATTCTTCGCTGAGGATTTTCAGCGCGATGTAAGGGTCGGGGTCGCCGAACTGTTCGCTCAGCAAGTCCCGTGCGCGGTAAACCGCGCCCATGCCGCCAGCACCGAGCAGGCGCTCGATGCGGTAACGGCCTGCGAGCACGTCGGGCATTTCNCCGACGCTGGCCTTGGTTGGCGCCAGCGCGGGTTCAGCCTTATGCGGCTTTCCGTTTAGAGACGGGGCGAACGCAAAGTAAGTCAGGTTATTGGCTTCCTCGTCGGTCACCGGCAGGTCGTCGAGCGGCGGCATGAGTTGGGTCATTTTCGGATCACCACAGCGGTCAAGTTGTCCCGGGCCGAGCCACGCAGAGCGCCNTCGAACAGACGCTCCAGCGCAACGTGCGGCGCGGTCAGGCTCAGGGCGTTGCCCAAGGCATCGGTGCTCAGCCCTTGGTACAAGCCATCGCTGCACAACAGAAACGCATCGCCGGGGTAAACCTCGAGTTCNAGCACATCCAGCGTCAGCTGCTCGGCAGCCCCGACCGCGCGGGTCAAGGCATGAGCGGAAGGATGCGCACGGGCGTCTTCGACGCTCATGTTTTGCTCGTCGATGAGTTGCTGTTGCAGCGAATGGTCCTTGGACAGCTGATACAAACGCTGGCCACGCCACATATAGCAACGGCTGTCGCCGGCCCAGATGCAGGCCGCGCGATTACCTTCCACCAGCAGTGCCACTACGGTGCTGCCCATGATGCTGTCGTGNCGCCCGGCCGTGACGGTCAACTCCTGACCCAAGCGACGATTGAGCCAGTGCAGGCACTGGCGAATGCCTTTGAGTCGTTCGTCGAAGTCGTCCTGCACCGGCAATTCCGCCAGGCTGGCGACGATCAACTGGCTGGCGATGTCGCCACCCTGATGACCGCCCATGCCATCCGCGACCACCCACAGCCCCTGCTGTGGGGAGTCGAGGAAAGCATCTTCGTTGCGCGCCCGAACCTTGCCCGGATCGGTACGCGCAGCGCTGCGCCAGGGACTGGCAACCAGCATCAGAGCTGCACCGGCATACGGAAGGTNCGCAGCACGCCCATGTCGAACGGGTTCGGGGTGCGCTGGCTCGACAGCAAGTAGTTGGCGCGCAGGCCGCCTACGTCAGCTTTGAGCACCAGCACATCGCGACCGCTCAGGTACTCGGTCTGCATCAAGTCGAACAGACGGAACAGCGACCATGGGCCGGTGTTCTTTTCGATACCGATCGGGCGGCCAGCCATTTTGTCGAGGACCAGGCTGGTGCGACCGTCTTCAGCNTCGGTCGGCCATTTGAACGACACCGGCACGATCGGGCCGTGGCGGTATTCGATGGTCTTGTCGCCAAACTTGAACTCGGAACGGCTGACGGCCGGGTCGAGGGTGTACGGCTCCAGTTTGAATTGCACTTGCGGCTCGGCCGGGTTGATCGAGAAGAAGCTCTGGCGAATCACTTGTGCCGCGGCCATCTGGTCGAGGTAGACCTTGGAGATCGGCATGCTGTGACCGTCGATGTTGCGCAGACGGTAGTTGCCTGGATCGCCACTCACGAACGGACGCATGTAGGTCTCGAAGAAGCGATCGTTGATGCCCTGCGCCTTGAAGAACTCGCGGAAGTCGCTGATCGCAACGTCGCTGGTGCTGTGGGCGCTGAACGGGTAACGCTTGTTGATCGCCTTGCCGTAGAAGCTGTACAGCTCGCTCTGATAACGCTGGTTCAGGTACTGGTAGGAATCGTTCAGCACCAGACGCCAGGTGTCTTCAGCCAGGACGTTGAACCACACGCTGACCGGACGCGGCAGACGGTTGGAGGCATTGCGCAAGTTGCTCAGCGCATCACGCTGGCCGCTCATGCGGGTCTTGGCCATTTCGAACGCGGCCTGTTCCGGCGCACTGGCACGCGCCAGGCTCGCCAGTTGCAGTTGCAGGTCGTTGAGCGCCGTCAGGGCCGGGGTCAAATCAGCGGCCGGGCCGTTGTTGTCGTCCAGCAAACGGTGCAGCGGTTCGAAGCGGCGTTGCAGGGATTTCTTCGCGGTGTCCGGTAGGTTCTTGGTCATGTCTGCGGCTTTGTCAGCCGCGGCCGCCGCGAGTTTGCCGAGCTTGCCGCCCTTCTCGCCCAGTTTCTCAGCCGCTTCGGCCGCTTGATCAGCATTGTCGGCGATCACCGAGAAACGGGTGTTCTCGCGCACTTCCACCAGCAGTTGCAGCACGGGCGAGTTGGCGGACGTCAGGCCCGCCAGTTGCTCGGCGCCCTCACTGAAGTCGCTGATTGGAGGCAGTGCAACCTGGCCAACCGCTTCGCTCCAGAAGTTGGCGTAGTCGCGGAAGTACAGTTGCTCCAGTTCGACCATCAGGCGACGCAAGTCCATGCCGCTGATGCCCGAGCCTTCGCCCAGCACCCAGTTGTCACGCAGGATATCGGTGACCAGCGCANNGCCCTGAACCGAGAAGTACTGCTGATAACCCTGTTGGGTGTAGAAACCCGGGATCACGTATTCGGTGCCGACAAACAGCGCACCTTGTGGGCCCAAGTGTTGGCTGAGGCGATATTCCGGCAGGTTGCGGGCCTGCTCGCGCAGCATCCGGTAAACCACGTTGGCCAGCGATTCGCTGCGCAGTACCTGACGCGCTTGNGCNACCAGTTGATCGTTCAGCGGGTAGATAAACGGCTGCTTGAGCAANCGCTCGAAGTGGGTGTTCAAACCGTTCTGCACGGCGGTGTTGCCGGCGTAACGCTGGGACCATTCGGTGGCCACCCAATCCTTGAGCCACGGGCCGTCGCGACGGTCTTTCATGTTCANCATCAGGTACGCACGCAGGCTGTTGAGCAGGCGTTCGCGGTCCTTCATGTTGGCGCGGATCTGCCCTTCCAGCAGGGTCGCAACCTTCGGCAGCAGTTGCGCTTCAAGCTCACGCTCGTAGGCCTCCTTGACCACCGGATTGACCTCTTCGCCTTGGTACAGGCCACCCCGTTCGTGGTACGACACGTCACCTTTTTTCGGGAAGACCTGAGTCGCCGCGTAGCTGGTGTCGAGAGGCTTGAGTACCGCCATGGAATCATCACGCGCGGTCAATGCCGAGCGCTGTTGTGTCCAGTTGGTCGCCAGATTGCGCAGGTTTTCCAGGCGCTCGTAGTTGGCCGAGAATCCGCCCGCCCACAGCATGCCGAACAGCGCCAGTGCCGCCAATGCGCCCACGTACAGGGCACGCTGGCCCCAATGGATNCGACTGCGTTCGCGTTTGTCCAGACCGGCCAGGTCGGCCTCGGGGAAAATCACCCGGCTGAGCAAGTGGTGAATGAAGCGCGAACGGCCGCTGCGCAAGGTCGGCAGCACACCAGCGTTCATCCCCAGATTGGCGCCGATGCCGGCGGTGGTCTGGTCCATTTCTTGAGTCAGGTGCGGTGCGCTGGTCAGGTAGAAACCGCGCAACTGGCTGACACGCTGATAACGGTTGCCGGTGAACGCCATGTCGACGAACAGGCACAGACGCTCGCCGATCTGCCCCAGTTGATGCGGGAAGTCGAGGATGCGACCACGGCGCTGGGTGTCGCGCTCCTGGTGCATGCGCATGATCACCTGGCTGTTGAGGCGACGCAGCAGCTCTTCGAACTCGGCGCGCAGGACGGCGACGTCGGTGCCGCTCTGCTCCTTGCGGAAGCTGGTGCCGAGCACCTGATCGCTTTCTTCGCGGGTCAGTTGATCGAAGAACTCGTCGAAACCGAGCAGCTTGTCNGCCTTGCTCAGCACCAGATAAACCGGCACATCGACGTGCAGTTTCTGATGCACGTCTTGCAGACGCGCACGCACCTGCCGAGCCAGGGTGTCGAGGTCTTTCTCGTCGGGGCACAGCAGGGTTTCCACCGGAATGGTCACCAGCACGCCGTTCAACGGACGGTTGCGGCGACGCTTGCGCAGCAGGTCGAGCAAGGTGCTCCAGGCGCTGCCATCGACTTCGGCATCCGGCTGGGTCAGGTAACGCCCGGCGGTGTCGATCAGCACACCGTGGTCGGCGAAATACCAGTCGCAATGACGGGTGCCGAGGGTGTCGCGGGTCAGCTTGCGGTCGATCTTGTTGATCGGAAACTCAAGGCCCGAGAAGTCCAGCAGGCTGGTCTTGCCGCTGCCCTGCGGGCCGATCAGCAAGTACCAAGGCAAATCGCTGCGCCAGCGTTCGCTGCGACCGCGATAGAGGCTCGAGGTCTTCAGGGTTTTCAACGCATCCTTGAAGCGTACGCGAAGCTCTTTCTGCTCTTCGTCGATCAGCTCTTCACGGCGGATACGATCCTGGCCGTCTTCGGTGTCTTCGATGGCTTTCTTGCGTACGCCAGCGCGCCAGCTGACGAAGACCATGGTCAGGCCCCAGATCAGGAACAGCACACTGATGGTCAGCAGGCGGGAGGTCGAACCTTCCCAGAACTTGTAGTCATTGACCGCCAGCAGCGGCCCGACGAACCACACCAGCAGCGCGACAAACAGCACCAGCAGCAAGGTCCAGACCCAGGTCTGACGCAAGAATGCGCCGACTTTCTTGAAAAACTTTTTCATCACACGTCCCTGTTTACGGCTGCGACTGCGGCTGGACCGCGGCCGGATCTAGCTGCTGATAAGGTTGCAGAACGGTTTCGCGTTGCTCGCCCAATACCCAGGCGAAGCCCGAATACATCACCACCAGGCAAACCACGGTGAACAGCACCACCATCCACGCCGGCACGATGCGCACCAGGCTGCGGCGCTGATCGTTCAAGCCTTCCCAATGGGGCGACAGTTCGCGAGGCACGTCACCGCGCAACTGACGAATCTGACGATACAAGGCGTCGCGGATGCCTTCGAGCTCGAGCATGCCGCGGGCTTGCACCCGGTACTTGCCTTCGAAGCCCAGCGACAGGCACAGGTACATCAGCTCCAGCATCGGCAGGTGCTTGACCGGGTTTTTCGACAGGCGATCCAGCAGCTGGAAAAACTTCTCGCCGCCGAAGGTTTCGTTGTGGAAGCTGCTGAGCAGGCTCATCTGCGACCACTCGCTTTCGTTGCCCCACGGCGTGGTCACGACGGCTTCGTCGACCACGGTGCACAGCACGTAACGCGCGGCCATCACCTGGCTGCTTTCGGCGCCGTTGTGCAGCGCCCGCACTTCAAACAGCTTCAGCCCGGCGGTCAGTCGCTCGTTGAGCGCGTACATGTCTTCGCGGGTGTCGCTGTGCTTGAGCCGCACCACTTCCGACAACAAGTCGGAGGCGGCNGCGACCAGCGAATTGAGGCTGATGTTGAAGGCTTCGGCCGGGCGCAGGCGCGCGGCATAAATCATCCGTTCTTCGAGCTGTTCAAAACGCGGCGGTGCAGCGAAATCTGTCAGCGGACTCGAAGCAGGGCCGTGGCCCTGGCGGTCGAGCAGGACGGTTTTGTCGTCCTGGGTATGTTCCATGTCCTTGATCATGTCGGTCAGTTCCTGATGGCCCAGAATTTCAGTTCAAGCTCGGCAAATTCGCCGGACACGTGGAACGCGAAGCCGCCGGAGCGCTCGAGTTGTGCCAGGTCTTCGGAACTGAGTTCGAGGATGAAATAGGTTTTGTTGGAGTGGAACGCGATCTGCCGCGGGGCCACCGGCAACGGTTTGACCTTGATGCCCGGCAGATGCAGGTTGACCAGTTGGCGGATGCGCTCCACCGGGCCGACCTTGAGGTGCGCCGGCAAGCGATGGCGCAGTTCTTCGGAGTCGCAGTTGGCACTGGCGGCGAGCACGAACGAGGCCGAGCCCAGCAGTTTGTGGTCGTGCAACGGCGAGACGATGATCCCGTACTGACGCGCTTGCAGGACCAGTTCGATGGCGTGCTGTTCGAGCACCATCGACAGCACCTGACGAATCGCTTCCATCAGCTTGCGGAAGCTCGCGCCCTGGTCGCTGTGCTGGTAACGGCTGTCCAGGCGCGGGCGTTTGCTGTCACTGGAAAACGTCGCCAGATCGCCGAGCATGGTCAGCAGCGTGCGGTACAACTCTTCCGGGTGAACCTGTTCCAGGCCGAGGTAGTGGCGCAGCAGCAGTTCGGTGCGGTTGATCAGTTGCAGCATCATGAAGTCGCCGACTTCCGCGCCACCGACCTTGCCGTTGGAACGGATCCGCTCGGCGATGGTGTCGCCACGGTGGCCGAGCATGCTGATCACTTCTTTCAGGCACGACAGCAGGTAGCTGGACGAATGCGCCTGAATGTAGGTCGGCACGAANTCCGGGTCGAGGCTGATCACGCCGTCGGGCGTGGTGTCGAGCACTTCGCAGATCTTCAGTTTCACGTAGGCCTGGTCGCTCTGCTGCTCGCCGAGCAACAGTTTGAAGTCCGGGCGGCCGCAGCTGACCTGGCTGGCGGAATCGTCGCCGGCGTTGGAGTCGGCGACTTCCGCTTCGTACGCGGTGTAGCGCGCCAGCACGTCGGATTGCTCCGGACGGCGCGACTCGATGTGGTTACCGGTGACCAGCGGCAGCGCCAGGTAGATCGGCGTGTTGCCGGTGTTCGGCGGCACGTCGAGGGCCAACGGTTCGGTGTTGCCGCCGAGTTCGAACAGGCTGCCGTCCGGCAGAATCCCCGAGGCCTGGCTGATCACCAGTTTGCCCATGTTGAGGAACTGCAAGTCGATGTCCAGGTTCAGGAAGCCCCAGGTGTAGCTGCCCAGCAACTGCGTGCGGGTCTTCATCTGGTGGTCGTAGTAGCGATCGTTGTGCTGGAAGTGCTGCGGACGCAGCAGCATGCCTTCCTGCCAAATCACTTTATGGGAATTCATGATCAGTCATCCGCCTTGGCGAGCGTTTCGTTGCTATTGCGAATACCGGCCTGGTCGAGGGTCAGATCAGCGTTGGTGACTTCCACCGGGGTGACTTGCACCGTGTAGCGCCATTTGGTTTCCGGCAGATCGCGGTAGGCGGCGAGGATGCCGACGTAGCGACTGCCCTCCTCCACGCTGAGTTTCATCTCCACGGTTTCACCTGGACGCAGTTCGATTTCTTCGCTGGCCACCAGGTCCGGGGCCAGGGATTCCTTGGCGCGCTCGTACAGGCTGAAGAAGTCAGCGTTCTCGAACGTCACCGGATGCTTGAGCTCGAACAGACGCACAACGATCGGCGATGGACGCCCGTTGAGGTCCGGGTTCAGCTGATCGCTGGCGGTCAGCTTCAGGTTGAGCTTGGTGACGTGGGAATACGGCGACAGTGACGAGCANCCNGCCAGCAGCACCAGGGCCGCGANCGCCGTCAGCGTCTTGAAAAAAGCGGTCGAGCAGCGAGACATGCGCATCATCCTTGGTGGTCGGTGTGAAGGGTGGAAATCAGGCGGATCTGTTCTTCGTAGGCCTGAGCGAAGTCGCGGGCCAGCAGGCGCTCGCTCCAGTCATCGTCCTGACGCAGGGCCTGGTGATAACGACCGTAAGCTCTCCAGCGACTGCCGGACGTGGCGAGCAACGGCTTGTTGTCGCGCTCGAAACGCAGGGTCAATTGCTGTGGCGAGAAGTGCTCCAGCGTGCCGCGAACGGCAGCGCGGCTGGCGGTCAGCAAGGCCACCTGATGCGCCTGCAAATCGCGGAACGCACGGGAGATCGCCTGCTCGGCCGGCAACTGGCCCGGCTTGTTCGGCTGCAACAAAATGCCCAGCGCTTCGCCGGCATCGACGGCAAATTTCAGCGGGTTCTTTTGGGTGCCTTGCACGGTGGTCTGGGCCAGACGCAGTTCATTTTTCAGTTCGCTGCGGGTACGCAGGCTCTGCTGCAAACCGCCGACGCTCTGCTTGAGCAGACGTGCAGCGTTCAGCGCCAGGGCTTCGCGGGCGTCGTGGTCGAGGCCTTTGAGGTCCACGCCCAACGCGGCGCCGAAGTGCTCCCAGAAACCTTCACTCTGACGCTCGACCACTTTCGGCGGCGGAGCTGGCGCAGGTTCTGCCGGGGCGTCGATCAGCTCCGGCACCATCAGGCTTTCCATGTCGATGCGCGCATAGTCGGCGCGCTGACGGGTGTCTGAGAGGGTGGTGCTCGGGGAGATCAGTTCGTCGATTTCCGAATACACGCGCTCTTGCTGATCGAGGGCATTGAGCGGGTCGAGATCGAGAAACGCATCGTCCGGAATGATGCTGCCCGCTGC
>Ga0065714_10002575_pt1 | contig 14178 bp, 19 predicted proteins | sample MisRhiReplicate2_FD_59101 | JGI IMG/M metagenome (GOLD analysis project Ga0065714, IMG submission 59101) | Miscanthus rhizosphere microbial communities from Kellogg Biological Station, MSU, sample Rhizosphere Soil Replicate 2: eDNA_1 v2... | ecosystem: Host-associated > Plants > Roots >...
GTTATCCGCTGCTCCGCGCAAGCCGTGCGCAGAAGCGCGATGATTGCCTGTTGGTAGACCTGCTCTTTAGCCCGTTCACGAGTTGGCCAGGCGGCCAATATCGTACTTGCTCAGGTACTGGTCTTCGCCGAGTTAGCGCACATAGCGGAACTGTCCCGAGTCATGCCCGACCTGAGCGCGGCCATGCGCAGACGCTAGTTGATCTGGTTCCGACGGCCCGTCATCAGTAGGTGTGTTTCAACCCCACCGCATTCCTGACCTATTTAGCGGGCCAATTCCAGGCGTCGATGTGGCAGGCCTTTTAGATAACATTTCTTGATATCGCAGCTCGAATGAAAATCAATACATCCCGCGTTGAACTGTAAGTAGCCAACCGCATCAAATCAGGACAGGCAGCCGGGCGTTTCAAGTGCATTGCGGCAGGAGTGAATTGATGAGGAGGCGGACAATGATCAAGTTCTTTGCGGCTTACCTGTCCATTTGCCTTTTGCTTCAATGGACGGTGGTCGAGGCGTCTCCCTGGATTGCCAGTCATGTGCTGCTGCGCTGGATCCTGTAACGCTACGGGCCCGACAGGGGCCTCAGGCGTAAGATAAGCAGTGTTACCTCATCTGAAGGAGTCCTTTTATGACCTCCGATCAAGTGAACCGGCAGGCATCCGAGCACAAGGCTGTGTGGGATCAATATTTTTGCGCCGCGTTGATTGCCGAAAGCAATCTGACGGCCCCCGTCGTCGGCGGGGCCACCCATGAAGACCGGCAGAACCTGTTGATCGAACGGGCCAAGGCGCTCGCGGACAAGATGATGGACAGCCGGAAATAACCAGAGCCCAGCCTTCGCGCTGGGCTCTTCACATCGGCGACTCAGGCAACCAGCTCAACCTTGCCGGTAGCCAGGCGATAAATGCCACCCACTATTTTCAACTGACCCTTGTCGAGCGCGTCAGTCAACAAGGGCGTGGCTTGCTTGAGGCGCTCGATCGAGTTCTTGATGTTTTGCACGGTCGCGTTTTCGACCAGGTCGCCCGGCTGACTGCTGACCTGCTCGACAGTGGATTTGAGGGCATCGGTCAGTTTAGGGATCTTCCCGGGGAATACCCTGTGATCCTTGACGGCTTTCACGCCGGCCTCGATGGCGCCACAGCGCTCATGGCCCAATACCAGGATGAGCGGGGCGCCGAGCACGGCAACGCCGTATTCAAGGCTTGCCAGGCCTTCGTCCGTGACGAAGTTGCCGGCCAGGCGTACGGCGAAAAGGTCGCCGCGGGCGGTATCGAACGCGTATTCCGGGGCGATGCGCGAGTCAGAGCAGCTCAGCACTGCCACAAACGGGTTCTGGCCGGAAACCAGCGCCTCTCGTTCATCCTTGAAGTCGTGGGTTTGCGAATTGCCGCTGACATAACGTTGGTTACCCTCCATCAGTCGTTTCAGTGCCTCATCCGGGCTGATGACGTTTTTCGGTTTTGGCGGCGCGGCGGTTTTCTCGGCTGCCTCGATGATTCGGCTCGGCAGGGTGCTGCCCAATAGCAGGGCACCTGCGCCTAGACCGGCCAGGCGCAGAAAACGACGCCGCTCATTGATTGTTGGGGCGGAGGTTGAATCACAAGATTCACACATGATGTTGTGTACTCAGGTCAAATCGGTGGGAATGACTGCTATCGGGATAGTGCCACGAGGGGCCTCGGCACTGGGGGGTTGGAGTCTAGTGGGTCTGTCACATTATATTTTACGCGGCCTCCAGAGCTGGGCAGCCGAGCGTGCCGCGGGGAGAAACCGATCGCCTGGCAGGTGCAAACCCTGGGTTCATGGGCTACTACTGACAGGCTGATTTGACTTCGTCCCTACAGGAGTTTCCCGATGCTGACTCACTGGTTGCTTGCAGCGGTTCATCTTTTGGCGTTTGCCCTTGGATTCTGGGCTGTCCTGACGCGTGGCACGGCCTTTCGGCGCCTGGCGATCGGCACGGGAGAGGCTCGCAGTGTATTGGTGGCAGACAACATATGGGGGATTTCAGCCGTTGTCCTGCTGGTTACCGGCAGCATGCGGGCCTTTGGCGGTTTTGAAAAAGGCACGGATTACTACCTGCACCAGCCATTGTTCCATCTGAAGATGACGTTGTTCGTGCTCATCCTGCTACTGGAAATTGCGCCGATGGTGACGTTGATAAAATGGCGGGTTGCACGGTCGCGTGGGGCGGCTATCGATACCTGGCGTGCCACGCTGTTTGCGCGAATCAGTCATATCGAGGCATTGCTGGTGTTGTTGATGATGGTGGCGGCCACTGGCATGGCGCGCGGTATCGTATTCGGCTGATCGAAGGGGGGGCGGGGAAAGCGCAGGCGATGTTGCCCTTGAATCTTTAGCCAGCCGTCGTTGCGGGGCGAACGGGCTGGCTACTGACTACGGCAGGATTCAGGTCTGTGGCTTTTCCGGGGCGGTCAGGCCGGCCTGAATGCGCTGGTAAATCTCTTCGCGATGCACTGCGACGTCTTTGGGGGCGTTGATGCCAATCCGGACTTGCTGGCCGCTTACGCCCAGAATGGTGATCGTAATGTCATCACCAATGTTTATGCTTTCACCGACTTTGCGGGTGAGTATCAGCATGGTCTTCTCCTTGATTGCTTTGTGGGGCACCTGATTCGGACAGTGCAGAGGTCGGTGTTATGTATAGATTAGTGCGAAGTCTCACGGTTTGGGTGCCTCTTTCTGACGCGCAGATGCAGCATTAATTCCCAAGGCGTAACTATACAGAGGCCGCCAGCATGATTCTCGTTGTTTTGAGCCCATTTTGCGGCACTCGCGAAGTATTCATGAATGCTAAGATCCCCCGCTTTAAGCATTCAGAGGGAAACGCTGTGCGCAAAATGGTCTTGGTTATCGCGGTATTGGCGCTGGCGGGATGCGGTGAGGGCAAGCGCGAGGAAACGCAAAAGCCGCAGCCTGCAGCGGCGGCAACGTCGGCACAGGTATCGGGCCCACAGTGGGATCTCGAAGTGCGGGGTGAAACACCCCAGGCCGTCAGCGATCTGAGCGGCTGGCTGATCGAGCACAGCTTCATGTCCAATGTGATCAGGGAAAATGGCAAGACCCGGATCCTCATGGGGCCTTACAGCACCAAGGAAGAAGCCGAGGCCAAGCAGGCGCAGGTAAACGCCGCGCTGATCAAGGCCAAGAAGCAGAACATTGAAGTACTGGTGCTGGAGCGCCCGTTGGCGCAGTAAAGACTCAAGCGGGTGGCTGCAAATCAAAGGCCCGGGGTGTTCAGCCCCGGGCCTTTGTTTGTTCAGTTGGCGTTTAACCGCAAGCTTTCATGTCGACCGGGCCGACAAACTCGTTGCCGCGCCCCATGACGCACGCCACGCTCTGGTTGCGTTGGCGCTCCCAGGCTTGTACCGGGTAGGTCTTGTCCCAGGCCTGGTACAGCTGCTGGTCTTGTTTCGACAGACGCAAGCCATATTGCTTGCTCATGTAGAAGTAGGTTCGGGCGATCATGCCGCGGATGGAAGGGCGGGGCATGACTTTTTTCGCCTTGAAGTCGACCTGGGTCAGGCACGAGCCGTATTGACCCGATTGCTCCGGCAGCCAGCCGAAGCTGAAATTGCTGCGGTCCCCATTGACCTCTCCGATGCTGGGCACCAGGTTGTGCAAGTCGGCCTCGGCCTTCTGGTAGGTCGGGTCGTATCGCGTACAGTTTTTTCGCCCACCCTCCTGCCAGCACTGACGCTGATGGCCGATCTGCCACGCCGGGACAATGTGCTCCCACTCGATGCGCGCGGCGCGCTTGGCGTTTTTGCGCGGCACATACCCGCACGCGGCGAGGTTCACCTTGTTACCGGTGTATTTGCAACCGCAATAAAACTCGGTGGATTGCGGCGCGTACAGCTTCCAGGCGACTTTCTTGGCTTCGCTGAAAGTGCGTGGCGCATCAGCCTGGGCAGCGGTGGCGAATAACAGGAACAGCAAAGCAAAACAACGGGCACTCATTGACTCAATCTTCCTTCGGCACTACCCAGAAAATCTGCACACCACCGTCGTCGCGATAGGCGAGGGTGACGTTGTCGTTCTCGTCNATTTCTTCGAGCAGGCGTTCCCATTCGTCCACGGGNTCGTCTGGAAGGCGGAAGATCAAAGCGGCCCTGGCTTTTTGAGCGGTAGGNCCGTTGATGATTTTCTGAACGCGCAGGCCCATGCGTACATAGGTGTCTGGTGAGGAAGAGGTNGTGTCCACAGGATTATCCTTATTAAGCTGTACGTGCATACAGTATTTAACTGTAGGCATTTTCGCAACTGCTTAAAATTCAAGAGAATCCTCTGACAGTGGTTTTTACCGATTGGTGTAGGGGGGCGAGAGTATTTTTGTCAGGCAAGTGCGGCGAGCCAGTCACCGGATGGCGAGTGGCCCGTGCGGTGCCCGACCGGAGTCGGTCGGGCGAGGGGCGAATCAATATTCCCAGAACATCCGTTGCAGCTCTTTGCTGTCATTGGTCTTGGTCAGCGCGACCATCGCCAGGATGCGGGCTTTCTGCGGGTTCAGGTCATGCGCCACCACCCAATCGTATTTGTCGTCAGGCTGTTCGGCGTTACGCAGGACAAAACCACCGGCATTGACGTGGGAAGAGCGGATGATCTGCACCCCGTCCTTGCGCAGGGCCTGCAACGAAGGAACGACCCGGGAAGAGACCGAGCCATTGCCGGTACCGGCATGGATGATGGCTTTGGCACCCGACTGCGCCAGTGCCTTGTAGGCGGTGTCGCTAACGTTACCGTAGGAGTAGGCGATTTCGACGTCAGGCAGGCTCTGGATGGTCTTGATGTCGAATTCCGAGTCCATGGTGTGGCGCTTGGCCGGCAGGCGGAACCAGTAGGATTTTCCTTCGACCACCATCCCGAGCGGGCCCCAGGCGCTTTTGAACGCCTCGGTCTTGATGTTGATCATCTTGCTGACATCGCGACCCGACTGGATTTCATCGTTCATGGTCACCAGCACGCCTTTGCCGCGCGCATCCTTGCTGCTGGCCACGGCGACGGCGTTGTACAGGTTCAACATGCCGTCGGCGGACATTGCGGTGCCCGGGCGCATGGAGCCCACGACAATGATCGGCTTGTCGGTTTTCTCCACCAGATTGAGGAAATAAGCGGTTTCTTCCAAAGTGTCAGTGCCGTGGGTGATCACGATGCCATCAACGTCCTTGCTGTCCGCCAGTTCGGCGACGCGACGGCCCAGTTGCAGCAGGTTGTCGTTGGTGATGCTTTCGGAGGCGATCTGCATGACTTGTTCGCCGCGAACATTGGCCAGCTCGCTGAGCTGCGGAACCGCAGCGATCAATTGTTCAATGCCGACTTTCGCCGCCTGATAGGTGGCGCTGTTGGCGGCGCTGGCGCCAGCACCGGCGATGGTGCCGCCGGTGGCCAGGACCACGACGTTCGCCAGCTTCTGTTGGGTTTCGGCTTCTTTTGCCTGGAGGGCGGCAGGCAGGAGCAGCAGGAGGGCCAAGGTGCCCGGAAGAAGGTTTTTCAAAGCAGATGTCATTATTTTTCTCTCTAGGGGTGACGGTGCCGATGCAGGTTCATCTAGATGCGCCCCAAACGGATCTGAACCGTTGGGGTGCTGGAGAAAAGCACGACGCGTACCAGTTACAACTGGAATCATAAAAAATCGTTTAACACCCTGATTTGTTTAGCTATTTAAACGACAGGTTGAATGGTTCCCCGGCTTTTTTGTCCGGCTTTCCGACTATTCAGTCATTGTTCATTCGGCTTTCCGAAAGTATTACGAGCGCAAGTTAAACATCGGCGTTAAAGAAAGCGGGTGGCAGGTCGATGTCTCGAGGTACTACGGTCGTTGACAAATTCGGGCTGTATTCGCATAGTCCAGATTCGCAAACGTTTGCGACACCTCTAGATGCCGCCTCGACGTTGCTCACAATAATCATAAGATCGGAGTGAATTCATGAAGCTGCCATTCGCTGGACGTCTTCTTGCTGTCGCACTACTGGCTGGCGCAACCGCCGCGCTGCCTGTTTCTTCGGCGTTCGCCCAGACGCCCGAAAAACCTAAAGTCGCGCTGGTAATGAAGTCCCTGGCCAACGAATTCTTCCTGACCATGGAAGACGGTGCCAAGGCCTACCAGAAAGAACACTCTGCCGAGTTCGAGCTCATCTCCAACGGCATCAAGGACGAAACGGACACTGCCAACCAGATCCGCATCGTCGAGCAGATGATCGTTTCCAAAGTCGATGCGCTGGTGATTGCGCCGGCTGATTCCAAGGCCATGGTGCCGGTGATCAAGAAAGCCGTCGACGCCGGCATCACCGTGATCAACATCGACAATCAGCTGGACCCGGCCGTGGTCAAGAGCAAGAACATCAGCGTGCCGTTCGTGGGGCCCGACAACCGCAAGGGCGCGCGGCTGGTGGGTGAATATCTGGCCAAGAAACTCAAGGCCGGAGATGAGGTCGGCATCATCGAAGGGGTGTCCACCACCACCAATGCCCAGGCCCGCACCGCAGGTTTCAAGGATGCGATGGAGGCGGCGCAGATCAAGGTCGTGTCCGTGCAATCGGGCGACTGGGAAATCAACAAGGGCAACCAGGTTGCCTCCTCGATGCTCAGCGAGTACCCGAACATCAAGGCCTTGCTGGCCGGCAACGACAGCATGGCCGTAGGCGTGGTGTCGGCCGTGCGTGCCGCGGGCAAGGCCGGCCAGGTCCAGGTGGTCGGTTACGACAACATCAATGCCATCAAGCCGATGCTCAAGGATGGCCGTGTCCTGGCCACCGCCGATCAGTTTGCCGCCAAGCAGGCGGTATTCGGCATCGAGACCGCGTTGAAGATCATCAAGGGCGAGACAGTCGACAGCGGCACCAACGGCGTGATCGAAACTCCGGTAGAGCTGGTTACACAGTAATTTTGCGGCGACACAATGACGCTCGCCCTTCCCGGCGAGCGCATGGAGAGTTTTATGTCTGTTAGCGCGACGCACGCTGTCCTGTCGGTCAGCGGCATTGGCAAGACTTACGCCCAGCCGGTCCTGGCCGGCATCGACCTCACGCTCATGCGCGGCGAGGTGCTGGCACTGACCGGCGAGAACGGCGCGGGCAAAAGCACCCTGTCGAAGATCATCGGCGGACTGGTCACGCCGACCACCGGGCAGATGCAGTTTCAGGGGCAGGATTACCGACCGGGAAGCCGCACCCAGGCCGAAGACCTGGGCATCCGCATGGTCATGCAGGAGCTCAACCTGTTGCCGACCCTGTCGGTGGCGGAAAACCTGTTCCTGCACAAGCTGCCCAGCACCGCTGGCTGGATCAACCGCAAACAACTGCGCCGGGCTGCGATCGAGGCCATGGCTCAGGTCGGGCTCGACGCGATCGACCCGGACATGCTGGTGGGCGAACTGGGCATCGGTCATCAGCAGATGGTCGAGATCGCACGCAACCTCATCGGTGATTGCCATGTGCTGATCCTCGATGAGCCGACCGCAATGCTGACCAACCGTGAAGTCGAAATGCTGTTCGAGCAGATCACGCGGCTGCAGGCCCGTGGCGTGTCGATCATCTACATCTCCCACCGCCTCGAAGAACTGGCTCGGGTGGCCCAGCGCATTGCGGTCCTGCGTGACGGCAATCTGGTGTGCGTCGAGCCGATGGCCAACTACAACAGTGAGCAACTGGTCACGCTGATGGTCGGGCGCGAGCTGGGCGAGCACCTCGACATGGGGCCGCGCGACATTGGCGCTGCGGCATTGACGGTCAAGGGGCTGACCCGCGCCGACAAGGTGCGGGATGTGTCCTTCGAAGTGCGGGCCGGGGAGATCTTCGGCATTTCTGGATTGATCGGGGCAGGGCGCACCGAGTTGCTGCGGTTGATCTACGGCGCGGACACCGCGGACAGCGGCACGGTGGCCCTGGGTTCACCGGCGCAGGTGGTGAATATCCGCTCTCCGGTGGACGCAGTCGGGTATGGCATCGCCCTGATCACCGAGGACCGCAAGGGCGAGGGCCTGCTGCTCACGCAATCGATCAGCGCGAACATTGCGCTGGGCAACATGCCCGGTATTTCCAGCGGCGGCCTGGTCAACCCAGGCGATGAGGCGGCGCTGGCCCAGCGTCAGATCGACGCCATGCGCATCCGCAGTTCCGGGCCGGCGCAGTTGGTGTCCGAGCTGTCCGGTGGCAACCAGCAGAAAGTGGTGATCGGTCGCTGGCTGGAGCGTGATTGCTCGGTGCTGCTGTTCGACGAGCCGACCCGGGGCATCGATGTCGGCGCCAAGTTCGACATCTACGCGCTGCTCGGCGAACTGACGCGCCAGGGCAAGGCGTTGGTGGTGGTGTCCAGCGACCTGCGCGAATTGATGTTGATCTGCGACCGCATCGGCGTGCTCTCGGCGGGGCGTCTGATCGACACCTTCGAGCGCGACAGCTGGACCCAGGATGATTTGCTTGCCGCCGCGTTCGCCGGCTACCAGAAACGTGATGCGCTGCTTAACGAAGCGGCGCCTAGGGATCTTCAATGAAAACCGCAACTTCGGCCGGCCAACGCAGCGGCAATTTCTACGGGCTGGGCACTTACCTGGGGCTGGCCGGTGCCTTGCTGGCCATGATCGTGCTGTTCTCGACCCTGAGCAGCCATTTCCTTTCCTATAACACCTTCAGCACCTTGGCCAACCAGATTCCGGACTTGATGGTCCTGGCGGTCGGCATGACCTTCGTGCTGATCATCGGCGGCATCGATCTGTCGGTGGGTTCGGTGCTGGCGCTCGCCGCGTCGACGGTCAGCGTGGCGATTCTCGGCTGGGGCTGGAGCGTACTGCCCGCGGCATTGCTCGGCATGGCGGCTGCCGCGCTGGCGGGGACCGTCACCGGTTCGATCACCGTGGCCTGGCGGATTCCGTCGTTCATCGTGTCCCTGGGGGTGCTGGAAATGGCTCGTGGCCTGGCCTACCAGATGACCGGCTCGCGCACGGCCTACATCGGTGATGCCTTTGCCTGGCTGTCCAACCCGATCGCCTTCGGCATTTCGCCGTCGTTCATCATTGCCTTGCTGATCATTTTCATCGCCCAGGCCGTGTTGACCCGTACCGTGTTCGGCCGTTACCTGATCGGCATCGGCACCAACGAGGAAGCGGTGCGCCTGGCGGGGATCAATCCGAAACCCTACAAGATCCTGGTGTTCAGCCTGATGGGGCTGCTGGCCGGTATCGCCGCGTTGTTCCAGATTTCGCGCCTGGAAGCGGCGGACCCCAATGCCGGCTCCGGACTGGAGCTGCAAGTGATCGCTGCCGTGGTGATCGGCGGCACCAGTCTGATGGGGGGGCGCGGTTCGGTCATCAGCACCTTCTTCGGCGTCCTGATCATTTCCGTATTGGCGGCCGGTCTGGCGCAGATCGGCGCCACCGAGCCGACCAAGCGCATCATCACTGGCGCTGTGATCGTGGTGGCGGTGGTGCTGGATACTTATCGCAGTCAGCGCGCAAGCCGGCGGACCTGAGTCATGGCAACGATCAAGGATGTAGCAGCACTGGCGGGTATTTCCTACACCACGGTTTCCCACGTGGTGAACAAGACCCGTCCGGTCAGTGAAGAAGTACGGGTCAAGGTCGAGGCGGCGATCAAGACCCTCGACTACGTGCCGAGTGCCGTGGCCCGGTCTCTCAAGGCCAAGACCACGGCAACCATCGGCCTGCTGGTGCCCAACAGCCTCAACCCGTACTTCGCCGAGTTGGCGCGGGGTATCGAGGATTACTGTGAGCGCAATGGTTACTGCGTGATCCTGTGCAATTCGGATGACAACCCGGACAAGCAGCGCAGCTACCTGCGGGTATTGCTGGAGAAACGCATCGACGGGCTGATCGTCGCCTCGGCCGGTGGCGATATCGGGCTGGCCCAAGGCCTGGCGAACGTGCGCACGCCGATGGTGATCGTCGACCGCGGGCTTGACGGCGTCGATGCGGACCTGGTGCGCATCGACCACGAGTACGGCGCCTACCTGGCGACAAGGCATTTGCTGGAGTTGGGCCATCGGGATATCGCCACCATCAGCGGCCCGGCCATCACCAGCGTGGCGCAGATGCGCCTGGCCGGGTTTTGCCGGGCCCTTGCAGAGGCCGGCATCAGTGTTGCACCCGAGCGCATGCTCGAAAGCGATTTCACCAGCACCGGCGGTTACAGCGCCGCCGCGACGCTGCTGGAGCAGAATCCGCCCAGCGCGATTTTCGCCGCCAACGACATGATCGGCATCGGCGTACTGCGTGCCGCCGCCGAACGCAATATCCGCGTGCCCACGGACCTTTCGGTGATCGGCTTCGACGACATCCAGATCAGTCGTTATGTCTATCCGGCATTGACCACCGTGGGGCAATCGATCCTGCAGTTGGGCGAAATGGCGGCCGGGGTGTTGCTGCGCCGGATCGCCACGCCCTCACTGGCGACCGAACAACGGATCGTCACCCCCAGCATCGTCATGCGCGAATCGACCGCGCCATTGGCCGGGGTGTTTGCCCAATTCCGCTAAACCAAAAGCACCGTTAAACCAAAGGCACCGCTGAATCCAAAGCAGCGCTGAAACCGTCTTGATGAGTAGCAACGCAATGTCAGCAAAAGTAGTGGTAGTCGGCAGCTTGAACATGGACCTGGTGACCCGGGCGCCACGCTTGCCCCGTGGTGGAGAAACACTGATCGGCCAGTCGTTTTCGACGGTGTGTGGTGGCAAGGGGGCGAACCAGGCGGTGGCGGCTGCGCGCCTCGGTGCTCAGGTGTCGATGGTCGGCTGCGTGGGCAGCGATGCCTATGGCCAGGTGTTGCGCCAGGCGTTGCTGGACGAGGGCATCGATTGCCGGGCTGTCAGTGTCGTGGACGGTACCAGTGGCGTGGCGTTGATCGTGGTCGACGACAACAGCCAGAACGCCATCGTGATTGTCGCCGGGGCCAACGGCGCACTGACGCCAGCGGTGCTCGGCTGTTTTGACGCGGTGCTGCAGGAGGCGGACGTGATCATCTGTCAGCTGGAAATGCCCGATGCCACGGTCGGCCATGCGCTCAAGCGTGCCCGTGAGCTGGGCAAGATCGTGATCCTCAACCCTGCGCCGGCCAGTCAACCGTTGCCGGCGGATTGGTATGCGTCCATCGACTACCTGATCCCCAACGAAAGCGAAGCGGCGGCGCTCAGCGGTTTACCAGTGGACTCTTTGCCATCGGCGCAGATCGCGGCCACTCGCCTGATCGAGATGGGCGCCGGCAAGGTCATCATCACCCTTGGCGCCCAGGGCTCGTTGTTTGCCGATGGCAAAGGTTTCGAACATTTTCCGGCGCCGAGCGTGAAGGCGCTCGACACCACAGCGGCGGGCGATACCTTTGTTGGCGGCTTCGCCGCAGCGCTTGTAGCCGGCCAGAGCGAAGCCCAGGCGATCCGTTTCGGGCAGCTCGCCGCCGCGTTGTCGGTCACCCGGGCTGGCGCGCAACCCTCGATTCCCACCTTGGCTGATGTGCAGGCGTTTAAAGCACCATGAAAAAGACCCCTTTGCTCAATGTCGCGCTGTCGCGGCTGATTGCCTCCCTGGGGCATGGCGACACGGTGGTGATCGGCGATGCGGGACTGCCGGTGCCGCCCGGTGTCGAGCTGATCGACCTGGCCCTGACCCAGGGCATACCGGATTTCGTCAGCACCTTGAACGTCGTGCTCAGCGAGATGCAGGTCGAAAGCCATGTGCTGGCACAGGAGATCCTCGTCAGGCAACCACCGGCACTGGCGGCCCTGAACGCGCTGGATGCCGAAGGTGCGCTGGGGCGGCGCGAACTGCTCAGTCATGAGCAGTTCAAGGTCCTCAGTCGACAGGCGCGGGCGATCGTGCGCACCGGCGAGTGCCAGCCTTACTGCAATATCATTCTGGTTGCCGGAGTGACGTTTTGATCAACACCGCCGGCGCCCAGTCGCCACAACCGATCGACCTGATCATCGACACCGATCCCGGTGCCGACGACGTGATTGCCTTGCTGTTTGCCCTGGCATCGCCGCAAGAATTGAGCGTCCGTGCATTGACCACCGTCGCCGGCAACGTGCGCCTGGACAAAACCTCGCGCAATGCACGGCTTGCCCTTGAGTGGGCCGGGTGCGAAGAGGTGCCGGTGTACGCCGGAGCGCCGAAGCCGCTGATGCGCACGCCGATCTATGCCGAGCACGTCCATGGCGAGGAAGGTTTGCCGGGCGTCGCGGTGTATGAGCCCAAGCAAGGCCTGGCCGAGGGCAGTGCCATCGATTTCCTGATCGACACCTTGTTGGCCGCGAGGCCCCACAGCATGACCATCGCCATGCTGGGCCCGCAGACCAACCTGGCCCTGGCGCTGATGCGCGAGCCGGCCATCGTTCGGGGTATCAAGGAAGTGGTGATCATGGGCGGTGCGCACTTCAACGGCGGCAACATTACGCCGGTGGCGGAATTCAACCTGTTCGCCGATCCGCACGCTGCCGAGGTGGTGCTCAAGAGTGGCGTGAAGCTGGTCTACCTGCCGCTGGACGTGACCCACAAGATCCTCACCAGTGATGCGCGCCTGGAGCGCATTGCGGCGTTGAACAACAAGGCCGGCAAGCTGGTGGGCGATATCCTGAAGGAGTGCATCGGCGGCGATATGGCGCGGTATGGCATCCCTGGTGGCCCGGTGCATGACGCCACGGTCATCGCCTATTTGCTCAAGCCGGATTTGTTCAGTGGCCGCTCGGTCAACCTGGTGGTCGACAGCCGCGAAGGCCCAACGTTCGGCCAGACCATCGTCGACTGGTATGACAGCCTCCAGGCGCCGAAAAACGCTTTCTGGGTGGAAAGCGCAGACGCCCAGGGCTTCTTCGATCTATTGACCGAGCGCCTGGCGCGTCTGAAATAAGTCTCGAGCCTTGGGGGTTACTCGCGCTGCGAATGCCCGGTGCCGTGGTTGTTCGAGTGTTTTTCGAAGATCTGGTCGATGAAGGACCGTGCTGCTTCGGTGCCCAAGTCCTTGACCAACAGGTCTATGCCGATGATGGCCAGCTCTTCCGGGCTGCCAGGGCTGTAAGAGATGTGGCCCTCTGGCCACTTGATCCTGATGTCGGCTTCGATACTGACGGTGTGCATGGTTGGGCTCGGGAGTCAGGGTAGTTGTGAGTGTCGAGTTAATCATTTTATGGCGCTTTTGGCACTGCGACTTAGGCATGGGCGCAGGGCTATGCGACACTTGGTCTTAAACGGCATTACAAGGACTGCGCTGTGCAGATCGATTTGAACACGCCTGACGGCTTGACCCTTGAAGCGGTACGGCAAATGTTGGCAGCCGCCAGCGACGATGAACACACCCAACTGCGGGTGACCAAGGGCGGTATCGCCTATATTTCATCGGGGGTCGTGGGTGGCAGCGATATCGACGGCCTGCTGTTTCGCCTGGAAACCTGGGCCAAAGGCTCCGGTTATGTCGGGCGGGTGGCGGCCAGTGACGAAGTCTGGGTCATGCAGATCTACAACGCGTTGAAGCAGAACTGGCCAAAACCGGCGTTTGACTACATCGACGTGTACTGAAGGCTGTTCATATCCAGTCACGATTGAAAGATGAAGGGCAGGGCGCAGCTCAGGCAAACTTGCCGTTTGTCCGTTGTGAAGGGCAGGGTGCCTGGGCTCCCCTTGAAACCAAACTCCAGATTGGCGGTCGCAAGAATTCAGCTAAATCATCGAAATAAATAAGGAGGCGTCATGCCTTGGAAGCTCGCGTCATTGGGTACTGTGCTGGCTGCTGCCATGCTGGCTGGTTGCAGCACGGCCACCACCGAGCCGACTGACCCAGCCACTACCACGGAGTCAGGTCATAGTCGTTGCGAGGCCAAAGCGGCCGAATTCGCCATCGGCAAACAGGCATCGCCGCAACTGCTGGAGCAGGCGCGCACCCGAGCAGGCGCACAGAACGCACGGTTCCTGCAGCCTAACGACATGGTCACGCTGGAGTACCGCTCCGATCGCCTGAACCTCAACACCGATGCCAATCGGGTGGTCACCCGCGTCAACTGCGGCTGATCGTCAGGCTTTTGAATCGCCCATAAAAAACCCCGTCACATGGACGGGGTTTTTTTAGTGCGCCTGGAAATTACTCTGGGCGAACTTGAGCAGCTTGCATACCCTTTTGGCCTTTCTCAGCCACGAAGGAAACAGTCTGGCCTTCTTTCA
>Ga0065714_10065001_pt1 | contig 14174 bp, 12 predicted proteins | sample MisRhiReplicate2_FD_59101 | JGI IMG/M metagenome (GOLD analysis project Ga0065714, IMG submission 59101) | Miscanthus rhizosphere microbial communities from Kellogg Biological Station, MSU, sample Rhizosphere Soil Replicate 2: eDNA_1 v2... | ecosystem: Host-associated > Plants > Roots >...
GCAGTGGGTGATGTTGGCGCCGACGGTCCCGCCGCCTGCGCCAGAACCAGCACCCATGCCAGTGGCCGAGCCTGTGGTCGCGGCTGCAGCAGCCGTGACACCGAGTGTTCCGGTCGAGCCGACCAAACCGCTGATCGACCCGCAGATTCAGGCACGCAAGATCGAACAGGCTGCCCTGGCGCGTAAACGGGTCGAAGAACGCCAGCGCGAACAACAGGCCGAACAGCAACGCCAGCAACAGGCCTCTCGAGCGCGCGAGCAAGCCGCAGAACGACAGCGCCAGGCGCAACAACAAGCGCAACAGGCAGAGCAGTCCCGACTGAGCACCGAGCGCGCCCGCCAACAAGCCGCAGCGGACAGCCGTCAGTACCTGCCACTGAGCAAGGAAGCGCCAGAGTATCCGGCACGGGCTCTGGATAAAAATATCGAGGGCGACTGTTCCGTCGAATACACCGTCAACACGAAGGGCCAGATCGAAAACCCTAAAGTGCTGGACGGGTGTCACCCCTTGTTCATTCGTCCGTCGCTGGCGGCCGCGCAAACCTTCCGATACCAGCCGCGCATCGTCGATGGTGTGGCCGTCGCAGTGCCGTCGGTGCGCAACACCTTTCACTTCAGAATCAAGTGAGACCTGTCGGGCGCGGTGGGGAAGGGGGGAGATAGACGGGATCATCAGGACTGGGCGGTTTCCGCCCATCACGTAGGGGCCGGCGTATTGGCTATTGCAGGCATGCGCCCTGCGGTACTAGCGATGGTTGTGATAGCGTTCGGTCAAGGATTGCACGAGGGTGACGTAGGATTGCGTCTCGGCGTAGGGCGGCACCCCGTTGTACTCGTCCACGGACGCTTCGCCGGCGTTGTAACCTGCCAGCGCCAGCATCTGGTTGCCGTTGAAGCGCTTGAGCAGCCAGGCCAGGTAACGCACGCCGCCACGAATGTTCTGTCGTGCGTCGAACGGGTCGTCCACGGCGAAGCGCTCGGCGGTGGCGGGCATCAACTGCATCAGTCCCTGGGCGCCGGCTTCGGAAATGGCGTTGGGGTGAAACGCCGATTCGGCATGGATCACCGCGCGCACCAGCGCCCTGTCGACACCATACTGACCCGAAGCGGCTTCGATCTCGCGCTGATAGGAGCGGGTGTCCAGGCGCAGCGAGGCGACCTTGAAATCCTTCGGCGCCGTGCACAGGTAGCAGCCCTTGATGTAATACACCTCAAGCACATCGACCCGTGCGGAGATCCCGACGGGGCGCCGGCTCACGTATTGACGAACACCCTTGTGCATGAAGGTGAAGACCCGAATCCGCATCGCGCCCGAGTCGTCGCGCTGCACAAGCCGTGGCAGGGTCGTAACCTTGGCACCGGCACCGGTGCTCGCCATGCCATTCACGCGAGCGCAGCGGGCACTGGCGATGGCCTGGCTGTGGTAGCTGATGGCGCCGTCCCTGTCCTGGCATCTGAACAGGGCGCTGGCGCACAGTGGCGCGACCAGCAAGGTCAACCCGATGCCGCCATGAAGGCTCTTGCGAGCCCATCGCCATGCTCTGCAACTCATCACATCGCTCCGCGTCGAGGGCGCCTGGCCCGGGCGCTGTCTCTGGAGGGCCTGTCCTGTGTGACCAGGCTGTTGTACTGACAGTTATACCCCTTGTAGCCAGCCTTGGAACTTGCGTTGACGTACGGGCTGCCGGCGTTCCCGCAGCGAACTCAATGTTGTGATTCAACCGCTCGTAAATAGTCAATTTGCGTCTGTAACGCTTGCGGGTTTCTATCCGCAGCCTGGATAACCAGCCAGGAAATTTATCTATAGAGTGGTTTCGCTGTCCTCATTGCGGTCAGCCATGCGTCGTCTAAATAGGGAGACTCCAATGACCACTGCACATGTTTTCATCGCCACCAGTCTGGATGGCTTCATTGCCCGGTCCGATGGTGACATCGACTGGCTATTGCAGCGCGATGATCAGAGCGAGGATCACGGCTACCAGGCCTTCATCGCCGACAAGGATGCGATCGTGATGGGGCGGGGGAGCTATGAGAAAGTGCAGACCTTCGACACCTGGTTCTACGACCGGCCAGTAGTGGTGTTGTCTCAACAGTTGGCCGATTCGCAGGTGCCTGAGGCGCTGGAGGGCAAGGTGCGTTTTTCCAGCCTCACGCCATCAGACCTGTTGGCGGAACTGGCGAGGCAAGGCGTGCGTCGAGTCTATGTCGATGGCGGGCAGTTGGTGCAATCATTCCTGCGTGAAGGGTTAGTCGCCGATATGGTGATCACCACTGTTCCCGTGCTGATCGGGTCGGGCAGACCATTGTTCGGGGCCCTTGCGCAGGACATTGAATTGAGGCTGGTAACCAGCCGGAGCTTTCCTTCGGGTCTGGTGCAGTCTACCTATCAGTTGACTCCTTGACCTTGCGGAGGGGAGGCCCGATCCAGGGCGAGGGTGAAAGGGCATTTCGTCCACGGTGCTGTCGTGTGACCGTTTCTGGCCGATTACTGTCTGTCACGATGGGCAGAAATCGACCCATAGCTGACGGTGACGAAAGGCAGATATTGGCTGAGTGGTCAGTCAGATGTGTTTTCGAAATCAGGGTCGACTCACACCAGCGCAGTCAGCTATGAAGACAGTTATGGTTTTACTGCGTGATCATCGTCAAGGTGGGGAGCGTCCGCTGGTTTCTTCTACGGAACCATAAAACTCACTGTCGTACTGGTGAGGATTTTGTGGGTCGGGTCGGCCACTTCAAGAAGAATCTTGTGAGTTCCAGGCGCTAATCCAACCAGGATAATGGGGTCTTCGCTGGTGTGCGCCCATGTTCCTTTCCAGTCGTCGACGGTCACGTGGAGGTGACCGAGACGTGGTGATACATCAGCAGCCGCTTTGCCAAATACTGGCATGATCCTGGCGTGTTCCATTCGATACTGGATAATGACAACACCGCGGGCAAGCGGCTCGGCAAGCGGCGGATATGCAATGAGTTTTGGCGCAGTCTCAGATTCCAGTGGAAGTATTGCCGCTGGGGTATCGGTGTCTGCTACCGCTAGTCCACACACGGCTGTGCAAAAAAAGACACCTAAAGAGATAACCAATAGATTTCTGGGAGCCAGGGACATGGTGTTTCTTCTCTCGCGTGACTTCATTCAAGCCTAGACGAAACCGAGTGTTTCCCAGTGTTTATTTAGAATCGGAATCACCCACGTATTTCATTGATACCGACTGACAGCGCCTGGCCGATTGTTGCCCATCCCAAAGGGCGACAATCGACTCAAAGCAGTCATTTGTTTGCGGGATATGAAGCTAGAAATTTTCGTCATGTAGAAAAAACGAGGCCGCAATCGCGGCCTTGTTCTTTTCAGGGGGTTACTCGTGCGAATGGCCGTGATCGGCGCTCTCGGAAGTTGCGCCTTTTTCGCCACCGCCGCAGGCCGTCATCAAGCCTGGGAAGCAGATCAGCAACATCGAACGAAGCAGAGTGATTGGGGATTTCATGGGAAAACTCTTCAAAAATGGATTAAATAAATGGTCTGAGGTGCGGATGATTCTCACGTTTTGGTAGTGAGGGCAGCGGTCGCGTATTTGAATTACTGTTTAACGCTCAGGTAGTCACCGCTAGTTTGCAATGAAATGGTCACCACGTTGTTGCTGCGATTGCGCCAGAACCAGCCGTGGGTGCCGTCAAAAATGGCGGTGAATTCACCCTTATCACTTTTGACCTGTTTGCCCTTGTTGTAGCTGTGGAAGTAACCCTTTTCACCGTTGTAGGGCTCGCCATGAGTGTCGTAGTTCACAAGCCCACCAGCGGCTGTCCATTGATAGCTGACCGTCTTGTTTTTCAGCACTTCCAGCTTGATCTCTGTCCCTTCACCCGGTTTGAGCGTGACGGTCATTTGATTCGTCTTTTTAGCTGGGGTAGGAACCGACGCTGATTGGGCTACAGGTATCGCAGCATGTTGGATTTGCGCAACCTGCGGAGCTGGAGCTGGAGCTGGAGCTGGAGCTGGAGCTGGAGCTGGAGTTACTGCTTGCGGCGGCGCCGCATCCGCCAATGCTTCCTGGGCAAGGATGATTTTCAATTCGCCCATTTGGGTCAGGCCCAGTACGCGGCCTACACCCGTAGGGTCAATGGCATATTCCGAAGGCATGACCACTGTCACCAGCAGGCCGACCGCAGTCAGCAGGGCAATGACAGTGGAGCGCACCAGTTTGCGAGTGCTGGGCAATTCATTAACAGTGGGAAGCGGAGTATTGAACATGATCAGAATTCCTTACACGGAGACAAACAGGCCGGTGATCTGGTAACCCATCAGGAGGAAACCGGCACTCATCATGGCGACGTTGGTGGTATAGGCGTGGCGCCAGAAACTGCCAGTGCGCCGCCAGTACCCCATCAGAATGAGAATCGCGCTGAGGGCCAGTAATTGGCCGATCTCGACACCAACGTTGAAGGCGATCAGGTTCGGAATCAGGCCATCAGGCGAGATCTCGTACTCCTGGATCTTCGTCGCCAGACCAAAACCGTGGAGCAAGCCGAAGATCAGCGTGGCCACTTTGGTGTTGGGCTGGAAACCAAACCAGCGCTGGAACGCGCCCAGGTTATCGAGCGCCTTGTACACCACCGAGAAACCGATGATGGCGTCAATGATGTAAGAGCTGATGCTGATCTCAGTCAGCACACCCAGCAGCAGCGTGACCGAGTGGCCTACGGCGAATAGCGTGACGTAAAGCCCCACATCTTTCAGGCGGTAGAGGAAGAAGATCACCCCGAACAGAAACAGCAGGTGGTCATAGCCCGTCATCATGTGTTTGGCGCCCATGTAGATGAAGGGCAGCAACATGACGCCGGAGCTTTCCTGGATGAAGCCCTTATCGCCTTCCGCAACAGCGTGAGCCATCGCCTCGGGCATTCCGAGGAAAAGTGCAGCGGCAATGAATAACAACAGCAGTAGTGGGCGGTGCGAAGGCGCAGTAAATGCGCCAACGCCGCTCATCGAGTACGAATGCATAGATTAATCCTACGTTGCAGAGATCGAAGGCCGCTGTGCGGCCAAGGTCAAGATGCGAACGAAGGACGGGGTGGACGCTCGATCAAGAATATCGGCGGCAGGGGAACGAAATGTCGAAGCGAATCGACCCGGATGGGTAGCATTGGGGATGTTGCCAGCATCAACGCGGCGGTGAGTTGCGGCGTTTCATGCTGATGATCTGGTGTCAATGGCGAATGGTAGTGATCTGAAAGACTTGAATAGCTGGATGAAGCCTCTTCGCCGTGGGAGTGATGGGCGTCTTGCGCGATCTCCCAGGCTGGCTGTTTCGACGTCACTGATAACGAATAGGTATGCCCGGCCCAAGCCACCAACATGGCGAGAGCAAGCGCGATTACCACCGTCATTGTCAGTGTTTTGCTGAACATGGCGTTAAGGTTTCAACTCGGGTTATGGGGCTTTTACGCGTTTGACCACATCCCCCTAGGGGGGATAGGATGCCAGCGTAATTCATTGAGGCATGAGGCTCAAGTCATGAGTGAGCACGAACACGAACACAGCCATCCCCACACCCACCAAAGTCACGAGGCGATCATCAAACGTCTCAAACGGGCGGACGGGCATTTACGCGGCATCATCACCATGATCGAAGAGGGTCGTGAGTGCGTGGACATCGCCCAGCAGCTGCATGCTGTTGAGAAAGCGATTTGCCAAGCCAAGCGCACGCTCATCCAGGATCACATCGATCACTGCCTGGAGGACACCGTCTCGGCGTTGAACAATGGCGAGCTCGCACCACTGGAAGCCTTCAAGCAAATCACCAGGTACCTCTAGGCCAGTCATGCCCAATTTCACTGAACTGCTGCAAGTTATACGTTTGGTTTGAATGCCGGTCATCAGGCTTGGAAAGTCTTGAGGCTTCACAATCTTTTATTGGGCCACCGGCGATGCTGATCATCGATCACGTATGGATGTTCGTGATCCGCTCCTTTCTGGTTGCCGATGTGCGTGTGATCTTCCGGCAGGTTCTCATGGGTGTGCTTGATCGACTCTTGGTCATGGGCTGGACGCCAAATCACGATACTGACCACCAGTGCACCACCTGCCACCACAGCCAACCCAACAAACGACGCCGTGAGGCTGATGTTCGCTCCCAGCCATCCCGCCAACGGGTAGGTAATCAGCCAGCAAGCATGAGATAAAGCAAATTGGGCGGCAAACAAAGCCGGTCGATCTTCGGCATGTGCCGAGCGACGCAACAGTCGACCGCTCGGAGTCTGTGCCAGGGAGTAGCCCACCCCGAGCACTACCCATAACGGCAGCAAGAAGTTATAGGTGGTCATGTTAATGCCGATCAATAAACCTGCGACCAATATTGCGCCGCCAAACAGCATGGCCGTTCGGTCTTTGATGTTTTTCAACAACCGAGGCAAGACGAGTGCCGCGACCATGGAGCCACCCCCAAACGCAGCCAGCGCCAATGCAGTAGAACTTTGAGGCAGAGCGAAGCGCGACTGCACCAGCACCACCGTATTGACTATGACCATTGCACTGGCGGCAGCCACTGTCAGATTGAGAGCCAGCAGCCCCTGCAAGCGGGGCGTGGCCAGGAATATGCGCATGCCACGGGTGATTCGTTCGTAAATGCTGCGTCGTGGTACCTGCTTCGCCTTGGGCAGCGGCACAGTGGCGACCAGGGCGGCGGAGGCAAGAAAGCCGATGACCGTACCAGCGAACAGGTTATGGAAGCTGATCACGGTCAGCAGTGCGGCGGCGAGCATCGGGCTGGCGACACTTTCGAGATCGTAGGCCAGACGCGAAAGCGACAAGGCGCGGGTGTAGTCGTCTTCATCCGGAAGAATGTCAGGGATGGTCGCTTGGAACGTCGGGGTGAACGCCGCCGAGGCCGACTGAAGAACGAAAATCAGCACATAGATTTGCCAGACTTCCGTCACGAACGGCAGAGCCAACGCGATGAAGGCTCGCACCAGATCCAGCGACACCAACATTGCACGACGGGGAAGGCGCTCTGCAAAAGCCGCTGCAATCGGCGCAACGCCAATGTAGGCCGTCATTTTGATCGCCAACGCCGTACCGAGTACGGCTCCCGCTTGGGCACCCGCAAGGTCGAACGCCAGTAGACCTAGTGCGACTGTGGCAAGGCCAGTCCCCACGAGCGCAATCACTTGTGCTAGGAAGAGGTGACGGTAGGTTCGGTTGGCGAGGATTTTCAGCATGAGAAGTCTCACATGAAGAAGCGGATGCCCATCTGGTTGTCGAGCTTTACTCGAAAATGAGAGCGACGAATTTCTCGTTTGCGGGGGATCTTGCATCCCCCCTGGGGGGATATTGAATCATCCTAAGCTAGAGCCAGTGGGAGCTCAAGAAATAGGCGCTCAGCCGTTCATCTAATGCCGGGGAAGCAGTCAGGAAGATACTTGCCGGTGAAGGCAATCAGCCATACTCTGCGGGGTGTGAGATGTCTCACGGATGTAAAAACGAAAGCATGGAGCAGGTACTGATGAAACTGTCCGCCATTTTGATCGCCGCTTTACTTGCGATTACGTCCGTTGCTGCCTTCGCACACAGCGGCGGCACTGATGCAAAAGGTTGTCATCGCAACCATAAAACAAACGACTACCACTGCCACTAAACGACATGTCGAACAGACCCAAGCCGCTAGATCTGATCTGATATTTCGAATATCTGCCGTAAATTTTTTACGCTTTCTTTACGACTGCTGTTTCCGCCCTCAAAGATACTGGCCGCGACTTTCTAGAACGTCCATGCGCCTTGAGGCCTCAGTGGCCTGGGCATATCGTTTTGCCCAAGGATGGCATGCACTTCCTCCCCGTAATTCGAGAGAAGCGACCCTTGAGTGAAACAGCAGTCGGAGTACATGAAATCCCGCAATCCAAAACGTCAGGACTGGGCTTGCTCGTCGCTGCTGTCGGGGTGGTTTACGGCGACATTGGCACCAGCCCCCTCTACACGCTGAAAGAAGTATTTTCTGGCCACTACGGTGTTCAGGCCAACCACGACGGCGTGCTGGGTATTCTGTCGTTGGTCTTCTGGTCACTGATTTGGGTCGTTTCGATCAAATATGTACTGTTCATCCTGCGTGCCAACAACCAGGGTGAAGGCGGCATCATGGCGTTGACGGCTTTAGCCCGCCGCGCGGCCGCACCTTACCCGCACATGAGCAAGGTACTGGTACTGCTCGGCCTGTTTGGTGCGGCACTTTTTTACGGGGACAGCATGATCACCCCGGCTATTTCGGTGCTCTCTGCGGTTGAAGGGCTACAGTTGGCGTTTGACGGAATCGAGCACTGGGTTGTGCCCTTGTCAGTGATCGTGCTGGTGGCGCTGTTCCTGATACAGAAGCACGGTACGGCTCGCATCGGCATCCTGTTTGGTCCGGTCATGGTGTTGTGGTTTGTCGTTTTGGGCGCGCTAGGGATCTACGGAATTTTGCAGCGCCCGGAAGTACTGCAAGCGCTCAATCCATACTGGGGGGCGCATTTTTTTATCGCTCATCCGGGAATCGGTGTGGCCATCCTTGGTGCAGTGGTACTCGCGCTGACGGGCGCCGAAGCACTGTATGCAGACATGGGTCACTTCGGTCGCAAACCCATTGCCCGCGCTTGGTTCATTTTGGTATTACCAGGACTTGTACTCAATTATTTTGGCCAAGGTGCCTTGATCCTGGAAAACCCTGAGGCGGTGCGCAATCCATTTTATTTGCTCGCGCCGGGCTGGGCACTGCTGCCGATGGTCGCGCTCTCCACACTGGCGACCATCATCGCTTCTCAAGCCGTGATCTCCGGCGCATTTTCCCTGACACACCAAGCCATCCAGCTTGGGTATGTCCCTCGCATGTTTATCCAGCATACCTCCAGCCAGGAGCAGGGACAGATTTACATCGGTACTGTTAACTGGGCGCTGATGGTCGGTGTTGTGCTGCTGGTACTTGGTTTCGAGTCTTCCAGTGCTTTGGCCGCTGCTTATGGGGTTGCTGTAACGGGCACGATGCTGATCACCACCATCCTGTCCTCGGCCGTCGTCCTGCTGCTATGGAAAACCCCGCGCTGGTTGGCCGTTCCGATGCTGCTTGGTTTTCTGCTGGTAGACAGCCTGTACTTCGCGGCCAATGCTCCGAAGATCTTCCAGGGCGGTGCGTTCCCGGTGGTTGCTGGTATTGGCCTGTTCATTTTGATGACCACCTGGAAACGGGGCCGCAAGATCATTGTTGAACGGCTGGACGAAACCGCGCTGCCTCTACCACTGTTCATCGGTAGCATCCGCATGCAGCCTCCTCATCGGGTACAAGGTACAGCGGTATTTCTGACAGCCAGGTCCGATGCCGTTCCGCATGCGCTGCTGCACAACCTGCTGCATAATCAGGTTTTGCATGAGCAAGTGGTATTGCTCACTGTGGTGTCTGAAGATAGCCCTCGTGTGAGTGCTGATCGACGGTTTGAGGTTGAAGCGTACGGCGAAGGGTTCTTCCGGGTCAGTCTGCACTTTGGCTTTATCGAGGAGCCCGATGTCCCCTTGGCGTTGAGTCTCTGTCACTTGGCCGAACTGGACTTCAGCCCGATGCGTACCACCTATTTCCTGAGCCGGGAAACGGTGATTCCGACCAAGCGCATCGGTATGGCCCGTTGGCGAGAAAGCCTTTTCGCCTTTTTGCTCAAGAACGCCAACAGCAACCTTAAGTACTTCAAGTTGCCGTTGAATCGAGTGATAGAACTGGGCACACAGGTTGAGATGTAAGGAGTAAGCAAGGTCGCACTGGCGGTCTTGTTTGTTCCCAGATCAAGCGGTGTGAAGACCACCTTGATCAGCGTCTGATTCAGCAGTTGATCCCGGCCACCATGAATGTCTGCTCCTGGCCGATTGTTGCCCATCCCAAAGGGCGACAATCGACCCGGAGCGGCCGCTCATGAAACAAGGTTTGCCCCGCGCACACGTGTAAGGACGATGACTTTTCCTGACTCGTCATTTCACTCAGTAATTATGAGGGAGGTGCCATTTGCAAAAGCTGATGCTGTCCAATGTTCGCTGTTTGCTGCGTCAAAGAGGCAGTGGAGCCTGCCTCTATGTGGCCGTCAGTTTTTGAGCGGGATGTACATTTCGGTCACGCTGTCCGGGTGCATGGGGCCTAGGAAACGCTCACCGCTGTATTCGAACTCCACCCCTTCGTCTGGCTCCATGCCGGCAGCAGGCAGCCATTCACTGTAAGCGGCGCGGAAGGTTTCCGGCAACGTAGTGACTGTGCCGTGATGCTCTACCTTTGCGTAATAGCGAGCGGGTATCTGCAATTCCACCATGCCTGGCACCAGTGGTGCATCGGCATTCACCGGCAAACCTGCGACATAACGCCATTGGCCGTCATCCAATGGCTGGCAGACACCGAAGGTTCCGACTGGATCCTGCAAACGATCGATTTCCTTCTCCCGTGGAAAGAAGCGTTCCCACATCTGGCCAATAGTGCCTTCGTCCTGTTGTTGCCAGCTCATCCCCATGATTCGCAGCGATGGATAATAGATTCGCTCAGGTGTTTGCATCGCCGGCATGGAACGTTCTGGCTGAGCCAGGTAGCGAGTGAGTTGGTCGAGCACCTGCTGGTCGCGGGCGATGGCACCTTTGAGCTTGCGGGCATGCGCTTCCAGGGACTCACGGTGGCTTACGACACTGTCCAGCCCGCCACTGTTCGCCAGTATGCGGATATCCTCCAGTGGCATACCGAGTTGCTTTAGCCAGACAATTCGGCCCAGGGTAATGATCTGTTCGGGCTGGTAATAACGATAGCCGTTGTCGCGCCCGGTCAGGGCCGGGGTGAACAAGCCAATGCTGTCATAGTGGCGAAGCGTCTTGGTAGTAAGCCCGTGACAACGTGCCATTTGTCCGATGGTAAGCATGGAAACTCCTGTTTCTACTGGTGAAAACGTAGCTTATTCCTTGCCCTAGGGGAAAGCTCAAGCCCCCCAATTCTGCCGGTCGTCACTACGGCGTGTCTGGTCAAGGTATGCATCAGGGCGTCACGCCTTGCGTGATTAAACCGGTTGCCACCTATGCGGCAGCAACTGCTCAATTTCACTCGCCCGCTGCGTCGGCAGGTGCGTGAGGACACCCTTTGTTATGTGCATATCGAACAAATCATCTATGCGCATTTTACTTACACCGCTTTATAAGAGCAGCCGACATTACGCTCACCAGCGGATCACGATCATCCGCCCAATTCCCCCCTTTCGAGGAAATTCAAAAGAAACGTGCGCATCAGAACAGCCTTGAACCCCTACCGCACAGGGTTGCGAGCATTTGAGCATTAAGTAAATACCAACAATGTCTGTTTGACATTAGTGCCCTTTGTAACGGCGATGAAAAAAATAGCCCCCGTTTGAAAATGTTTTCGAGCATTCGCGGTCATAAATGGGCAACCTGCCAGTATCCGGCCGAGCTTTCACCAAGTGTGGCAGCCCCGCCTCCTCTCAAGGACTTCACGAGTAAATGGATCTTTTAACCAACCTGCCCAGCTGGGACGACATCGAACGAAATTTCGACCAGAAATTCAATGCGTTGAATGAGGGCATTGATGACGGCTTCCAAAGCGCCCACGACGGCTGGAACGGCTTTACCCGCCGCGTCAGCAACGGCGCCACTCAAGCCTACGGGTACGTGGGCGGGCATCGGATCGATAACGTCCGCCACGCGATGGCCCTATCTGTCCCCATCATGCAGATGAACATCAGCCGCAAATGGGCGTCGATCAATATCAACGAAATTCTGCCGGTGTTGCTCAAACTGTTGCAGGAAGTTGTGATGATCGTGGGCGGTAGCGTGACGATCGGCGCCGCTCTGGGTGGAGCGGTCGGCTCCCTTGGCTTTGGTGCTGGCGCCGTGCCTGGCGCAGCAATCGGCGCCGGTGTCGGATTGCAGGTCGGTAACTTGATCATGGCAGCGCTGGGGTTGTACGCCATCACCGGTTATTTCTCGGCGGGAATAGGGCCCTGCCTATCAACGATATTTGAAGGTCTTTGTACCGCGTGGCAAGCGGAAGACGGCTTGAAAAATCCAGGCCTCGACCCGGCTGGCGGTTCAGCGGCGATGATCCAGGAACGCAAAGAACGCGCAGCCAGACAGTTGGCCCAAGGGCAAGAGCAATTGGTGTTGCTGCTACTGACGGCAATTGTCACCTATCTCACCCGAGGGCAGATGAAAGCGGGTGTGGTCAACAGCGTGGAAAGTATTGCGACGAGAAGTGCCAAGCTTCGATCAGAGATATCCAATAAGCCGTTCGCTGTATGGCTCACGAAAAACGAAAAACTACTTTTGGAGCATCCGGAGCTACAGATTAGGGGGGTCACTTCAGTTGAGAAGCTGGCGCGGGAAAATCAGATGCGCGAGTTTTACGCGAAGCAAGATACTGAATTCGTTTCAGCCGAAAACAAACGAAAGTCGGTAAAGACATTTGAGCCAAGGGGCTTAAGTAACCAGGAAATCCATAATTATCTCCAGAGTGCGGACGGGCAAAAATACATCGCTAAACTCGCATTGGCAGACCCTAAGGCATCATCTGCAAGTCTCTTAGAGAGAGCTTTTGGCCAAGTGGCATCAGGAAGTACTGTACCCGTTACCACTAGCATAAGAACGCCGCTTGTGAAGATCGTACCTGTGGGTGAAAAAGGCATTTCCGACTACTCACCATTTTTCACTACAATGGAAGAATTGCAGGCGGCAGCTAAGTCCGATAAAACTCTAGCGGATTCACTCGGTTTGCCGGTCATCAGTGAAAATGCCAGATATTCTATTTTTGAAATTAAGCCACTTGAGCCTACTGAAGTTTTCGTTAGCAAGGTCGCGCCAACGGTAGAATTTGGGGGTAGAATCACGAGAACGGGAGAGGCGGCACAATATCTGGTGCCTAATCGGCAAGAGTGGTCTGCAGCAAAACTCATTGGTGAAATTGACAATTAGGAATTAGCATGGACATTCTAGCGTTAAAACAGACCGCAATCGAATTGCGAAAACAACTCGAATTGTATAAAGAAAAAGAACCGGCAGCACTGGCTTTATACGGGCAAATGGAGCATTTGATATCCGCAGCTGAGCGTGGTGAGATCAATACCCAAGTTGAAGCAAGGGATATACCAGGCCATCGCATCATGGATGAATCAAACCTTCGGAAATATCGGGAGCTTTCGGATGCTTACAGCAATTTTTATGTTGAGCTTATCGAGGGGCGTGGCTCGGACACGCTTAAAATGATAGAAGAAATCATGAAAAAAGTCAGGCCGTAAAATAGCTATCTCTGGGTTAAACTTGCACTGATATTCACCAAAAAACCAGAATTAATCGGCGATATGACAACTGCTCTTACTGTTGAGTGGTCAGCGGTAAAGCTAATGGGTAACCTTCCGGGCACCCGTAAGCGGCTGGCGAACCCACCTCGCCTGATTACGCTGGTTGCCACTTAAGCGGCAGCAACTCGTCAATCTGACTCATCTTCTGCGTCGGCAGCCGCGCCAGTACGAGCCACAGCCGACGTTCTCACGCTGCGGCTGCACGCCATTTGTGCGGCCATTGAAGAGGTGACTAAGTGGCTCTCTGAGAATGGAGTGGGGAGTACCGCCGCTAACGCAATTGCGGCCATGGAAACACTGGACACGAATGCTCAAGGCATCACGGACGCCATCATGCGACTAGCGGCATCAATCAATCGGTCGCACCAACCAAGGCATCGGGGCGTATTGCGCAGATCGGCTTTTTGACAGGGCAAACCGTTGAACTCAATCTGATACCACTCATTTTCCGCCAGACGACCATTCGCGGTATCGCCGTGGCGCCGCGCTCATCATTTGATCGGATGAACGCGTTCCTCAACGAACACAAGATCCGTCCCGTTATTGATCAGGTATATCCGTTCGAGAAAGCACGAGAAGCTTACGAGCATCTCGCGAGGGGAGCATTTGGAAAGGTTGTGATCAAAATCGCCTAATAACGTTAAGGCGCCATTTGGCGCCTTTTTCGCTTAGCGCAGCAGGTTCAACTCCGGAGTCTGAGCCAATCGAGACTCAGACTCAAACGTCCGCTTCTGGCCGATTGCCGCCTGTTACGATGGACAGCAACCGACACAAAGCTGACGGTTACGAAAGCCAGAAATCGACCCAGGCTGTGTGAAAACGTCCTAAATACT
>Ga0065714_10065002_pt1 | contig 14174 bp, 19 predicted proteins | sample MisRhiReplicate2_FD_59101 | JGI IMG/M metagenome (GOLD analysis project Ga0065714, IMG submission 59101) | Miscanthus rhizosphere microbial communities from Kellogg Biological Station, MSU, sample Rhizosphere Soil Replicate 2: eDNA_1 v2... | ecosystem: Host-associated > Plants > Roots >...
ATTGGCTGCGGCTTTGATCTTGATATGCCGCACGATCGGCGTATCCGATTCTTTCAGTAAGATGTATTCCCTTGGCGATCCTGACGTTAAGGGTAATTGCGTCCGCTTAAAATACGCGGACACAATCGCCCTTATCGGCCTGGCTCGGAAGGTGTGTTCGCCGGCCCCTTACGTCCACTTAAATTTAAGTGCACACCATGTCTTGGCTTCGCCGAGCGGGCTAGTTGACTTTGCCGGACGGATACGGATCAGCTGCACCTTTACTGCTAAGTCCTAAAAGGACTCAGCCGAAACACGAATTCCATTACGGTGCTCGTGCGTTGACACTTCTAGACATCACGCAGGCCTAAGCCTACGGAAGGTATTTTTTTTGGGCCATTTGGCCATCTGGATTGTTGTCAGTTGTGCATCGAGAAGGCGACCATTGTGTTCGAGCCAGTTACGAATTGCTTCGCACTGGTCGGGATCGAAGCCAGAGTTTTCCCCCAGGCGACCAAGGTTATGAATGATTTCAGAGGTGTAGTTCTCCTCAACAAGTCCGGCGAACACGAACCTTGCTTTGGGGATGAACTCAGGTGCCTTGCCGGAAAGCGATTCAAGCTCATCACTGTGACTGGTATACAAGTCTTCGAGCATCGCAACCCTACCGTGTAGGACAGAACAATTCCGTGAGAACCCAGGTTCAAATTTGGTGTAGTAGTGTCGCACCAGACCATCGATCAACTCGACGATGTCGGGCAACCCAGCCTAACAGTCCCGGACAAAGACACGGGCCTCTACAAAAGCTCCGTACCCGCAGCGGCTAACGACCACCCTCTCACCGACTTCGATGTTGTTGTCACTCCCCTCTGCATACATTGTTTGCGCAGCTTTGGCGAAAGGGTTTGTGATTGATTCAACACCAAAGTGGTTTTGGCAATCAGCGAACGTCAAGCCCGCCTCAACAGCACCTTGAGCAGGTCCAACGGGGATGTCGCCTCCGACTTTAGAACGTCAGATCGCTCGTATCCGGCCAGGCCGATTTGATTTTTCATGTCATGCTCCAGATTAGAGCCAGGCATGTCCCCAACGCGGGGTCATGTACCCGGCGGGGTTTGAGTGTGAAATTGATCGCCTGAAGGCCGAAGCCATTCAACGCAAGCATGGAATCAACCACCTAGGGCTAAGCCCCGGGTGGTGGTTTGGCCCTCACCGCAAAGTGAGGGGCCGCGACCACCAACTGATGCTGGATGGTCGCGACATGGAACAGGAACCAAATGGCGCTGAGGAATTGTCCTGAGCTTGTTGGCATAGTTCACAGGGTCAAGCGACCCATTCAAGGGTGTCAGACCCTGCAGCTGCGCCCAGGCCGTAACGGCTATATTGCCGGCGTGCGTTTGCACGGAAACTACATCATCCCTTTGACCCGCCAAGAGCAAGGCCACTGCCCCGCCACCTGAACACCGCTCCCCCAGGATCGTTTGCGGCAAGATTTGCTACAAGGTTTTCATGGGGCGTTGGATCGGTGCTGGGTTGTCTTGCCGTCGCCCAGGCGTGGCCATCGCCTTCGATGTACACCCGCAACACCTCGCTTTTAACCGTCTTGGGCAGCACCGCCTGAACTGGGTAGACCCCTCCGGTATAGAGCTCGGTCACTCGGCCCGCAGCATGGGCATCGCCTTCAAGGCGAGCGGTGTAGTTAACACACCCGGCGCTCAGGGCCGCTCCAACCATTACCAGGCTGATCTGTGCATACAGTCGGAGTTCAGTGAAGGGCATCGAAACTTCTCAATTTCCAGTGACCGGAGCTTCATGGTAACTGAAGCTCATGGTATGCAAGAGTACTGGGCGCCAAGGCTGAAAGTTACCCCTTAGTCAGGTACGCATTCCCACGTTGGGAATGGAGAAACCCCTACAATTCAATGAGTTGGTAATTCTCTACAGCCAGCGACCCGCACCTTCTGAGCGTTGCTTGAATCGCCTCATCGCTCGGCTTTCTCATCCAAAATGTCGCGGCTTCGGCTCCGCCGAACTTTAAAAGAATGACAGCCTCAACTCGATGGGTCATTCCGGCGCTCTTGTAGATGCGGTCAAATCGTTTCACCCGTGACGTTGTCGAGCTCAAAACCGCGCGCGGATTGCATTCACCGTGCGGCACCATGTTGGGAGCTTCATGCAACGGCTTGCTTCGAAACTCATCAGAAGAGTCTTCTGAGCAAAGGCAATTACGGAGGGTATGCCAGGTCCAACGTTGCGCCCGATCGAACACAGCCCTTATAGGATGAACTGCCAAACCTATCTCGAGAATTGAAGCCCCGGATGTCTTTCCGGAGCCTGTATTCGTTTGAACTGAGCTGAAATTAATGAGGTTTGGCATGGCAGCATCCTGTTTGGCGATATGTTCCATTCTGATGACCCATGATGGGCATTAATCCGTAAATTTGTCCCAAGACCCGGGGCATTCATGAACACCATGAACCCCTGAAGTGAGCCGGCCCGTCCACGGCCAGCGTTGCTACTCGATCCGTGCTGGTGCATTTTCCTTGGCCAGTAGTGCCGCTACGACTATCAGGTAAATTCCGGTACCCAAAAGCACAACTATGGCCGAGGTAATTGCCAGAATGTGCAGGCTGACTAGAGCGTCCAAATGGCCGGCCATCGCATACGCACCAAGGAAAATCGCGTAGGCCAGAACCACCATTAACAGCAGTTTTAGGACGGTCAGGATTTTCGTTCCGGCAAGATTGTGTGCCAAGTATAAGCCGGACATAATTACCAGGGCGGCAACCAAGTACTCAAGAAAACCTGCTGACATATACGTCACGCCATCCAGGCCAGACCTGAAAGCAAACAGCTGAATCAGGATGTAGAACGCGGAGCAGCAGATGATCGGCTTGATGTACTTCATGGAACGGACCCTCGACTCGTCTTTGACAGGTGAAAGGGTCGCGCATGTGATCGGTTAAAAGGCGTCTATTCGCCCCGAAGCGAGGGTGCTAATGCCAGGGCCAACCGCTCAGAGCAAACGAGCCCCTGAAGTATCAATCCAGAAAAAGCCTGCGACCAGACGCAGGGGTCGAATCTGGTGGCGGCAGGGTCGATGAGGGCGTCACCGTAGCGGAGGGCATAGGCTGTGCCGTTGGCTCAAAAACCAGTGGCAGGGGCATAAGAACCCGAGTTGTAGGTCGCTGGGATGCCTGCTCATCCCTCGCCTTGGCAAAGGTGTCACTACTTTCAGACACGGTCCGGGACCTGCGTTTGTCTGGGTCGAGCACCACCATTGTGAAGATGAACAGAAATACAATCCCAATCCCAACCCCAAAAGCCAACCAAGGGTTGATTTGGCGTGCTCGTCCTCCTCAGTAGGATTACGGGTGGCAACCGTCAGCAAAGCAACCGCAATCCGCACGAAACGATCAGTTAACACTTCTCATCACTCCCACCAAACTGCACAGGGGTAGCGTATCTCGGCCGGCGATAACATAAGTCACCCCCAACTCCTCGATTGTAGTTAATGACGCTTTCAGACTCGGCAGGTTTTCAGGGTTGGATTTACAGCGGTCAAAAAAGTACTGGTCAAAAATCACCAAACCTCGTCCGCCTTTTTCAGCCTTGCCGGCCAGATTTCTAACGTAATCGGGTGAAGGCACCTGCTTGAAAGGCATGGTTTCAAACGCCTTTTTTCGCTCCTTAGCTGCCGCCACGACGACTTGAATAGCCCGGCTCATCTCAAACGTGTTGATGGCCACCACGGGGAATGCCAGCATTAGCGGGATACTGATGCGATCGTTGTTGGTGTCAGGTACAGACATCAATCTCATCTCCTGATGAAAAATCTATGGGTTCAGTGTTTCACGAGGCCATAGCCAACCGGGGCTTCATCTGAGCCGGAAACTGGGGCAAACCACGCTTGCACTGGGTGGGCTCGCTCCTGCCAAGAGATGAGCCCGGGAAGGCAGTGCGAGCATGCCACCCATCACAGAAATGCAAGCTTGTGCAGGAGGGTGCCCATGACTGGAGGGGCATCAGGAGAAGAGGTGTTGCTGCAGGAGGGAGTCGGCCACTAAGACGAACGGGAGTTTGCTTAAGCTAGGCCAAACGCACATCTCCTGACCAGAATCGCCGGGAGGGTTTATCTATCAACTCGCTGTGTGATCCATCGAACCTCGACTTTTTTACCCCATAGTTAGGTAGGACCCACCTGGCGGACGTCCATGACGAGCCTTTCGGTAGTAACGAGCACAAAACCTGTTTTTTGCCCTATAGAACTGACTTAGGGGTAAAACTCGATCGGGCGACTGAAATCAATCCAAATGCAGCTTCCGCCCCACTCTCCCTGGTTGGTCCGGTTGAGTCGGCAGCAAGGGTTCAGTCTTGGTTATCGCAACCTGGTCGCCACCCGCTGCGGTCTGCTGAAGGCCCTCCACGGAGGACGGTACGGTTTACGGCCACCACCAGCCTTCGGGTAATACGGATCGATCAACCCCAACAAACCACTCCAGGGCACCACCTGATCCATTTCGTCAAGGAAGCGTTCACGGCGGGTTTGCTTGCGCTTGCCGGCATATGCAAAGTCGGAAAAACTCAGCTGGCTCATGCGTAGCTCGGGTCAGGTGATGAAGGTGTATTTCAGCACATCTGAAGACTTGTTCGGAGTTTCCCTAGCGGCCCCCGCTGACTAGGAATGCGTTCATTACCAAATCAGGATCGCCGCGGAGCAGTCATTGAGCGCTTTGCCAATATGTATGTGGCGAGCAGAGTTGAAACTACTTCTTGAGTGGCTTGCGCCGTGGCTTCTTGAATCTGTCCAGGGTGGCGACTTCGGGCGCATGGACGCGCCCAACGCGCGGCGATACCGGCGGGGACTTGCGCCCCATTTCGAGCTCGCTGAACTCGTGAGTTCCTGTCTTCAAATTTTCGAATCGGCTGTACTTACCTACGAAGGCAAGCCTGCAGAACCCTGTGGCGCCCTCTCGCTGCTTGCCAATGATGATCTCGGCAGTGCCCTTGTACTTCGAGTCGGGGTAGTACACCTCATCGCGGTATACGAACATGATCACATCCGCGTCCTGTTCGATGGCACCCGACTCACGTAGGTCTGAATTGAGGGGGCGCTTGTCCGGCCGGGACTCGAGGCTGCGGTTTAGTTGTGACAGTGCAACCACCGGGCAGCCGAACTCTTTGGCGAGTGCCTTCAGGGATCGTGAGATCTCGGAGATTTCGTTGGTCCGGTTTTTTCCACTTGAACCAGGAATCCTCATCAGCTGCAGGTAGTCCACCATGATCAGGCCGATCTCACCATGAGCTCTGAAAATTCGCCGTGTCTCGGCCCGCATCACCGCTGGGCTCATCCCCGCGGAGTCATCGATGAAGAAGCGGTTCGGCAGGTTGAGCAGGTCGGCTGCCTTAACCAGCTTCGGCCAATCCGTATCCAGCAGCTGACCGTTGTTAACCCTGGTCAAATCTATACCGCCAACGGAGGCAATCATCCGATTGAGCAAGGAGATACCGGGCATTTCAAGGGAGTAGACAATCACTACCTTGTCGGTCTTAAGCACTGCATTCTCAACGATGTTCATCGCGAAGGTGGTTTTGCCCATCGAGGGGCGACCCGCGACAATGACCAGGTCAGCGGGTTGCAGAGAATCGACAACTTTGTCCAGGTCATCAAAACCCGTGCGCAGCCCAGCTACCTGTCCTTTTGAACGCGCTTCAATCTTTTCCCGGCTCTTGACCAGAAGTTCGTTGAGCCCAACGGGGCCGCCCTCTTTGGGTTGCTTTCCTGCGACCAGAAGAATCTTCCGCTCAGCCTCTTCAACGAGGTCTGACGCTGACCTACCCTCCGGATGCAGAGCGTGAGCTTGGATGTCCTCGCACGTGGCGATGATTTCCCGCAGCTTTGCTCGCTCCCTGATGATGCTCGCATAGGATTTTGCATTCGCGTCGGACCTGGTGCTCTTGGCCAACTCGGTGATGTAATTGAGGTCAGGTGAGCTTCCATCAAGGCCTTCTAGGGCCAACCGGTCTCGCACCGTAACCACGTCGAACGGATGACCACGTTCGGCCAGGAGACTAATGACTCGAAAAATATGGCGGTGATCGCTGAAATAGAAATCACCCTCTGACACCACGTCCGAAAGCTGTTCCCACCCCAAGTTCTCACGCAGCAATCCGCCCAGAACGGCCTGTTCCGCTTCCAGTGAATATGGGGCCTGCCGCAGCGCTTCGCTCAGCGAGTCATCCGGCAATGTGGTGGGAGGATTGTTCAAGGGCACCTGCTGGGGGCTGGAGGCTGGGTACCCGGCCTCTGTTCTCAACTTCCGATTACCACCGAAAGCCGCTCGCGATTTTGCCACAGTTGGCGCGTTACGCGTGCCTGCGACGATGGTGCACCGACAACTCGAGAACGACTATTCCTGATGGCACGATGTGACGGCCATCCAATTGTGTGGCCGGAGGCGACCCACGCGGCCGAGCCGAAAAAGGGCCAACAGCCTTACCGCACCGCCGCGGAGTGTATCGACTGGAGCGATCTTGGCCCGAGCATCTGGGCACGAACCCGGCCGCTGGTTAAAACCACGAATGTGCGGATCGCCACCGGCATCGAAAAGTTTGTCCTAAACGGACGACCTTTCATTGTCCCGGTCACTCACCAGGGTGCCGTCCGCCTTCACAGCATTGACGAACCAATGCGGACAGTTACCGGCGCCAACCGTGGTGAACTGATGCTTGGCTCGCCGTTGCTGACGCCCTTCATCTCCGAGCACGCCAATGCCACTGGTGTATTCCCCGCTGAGCTTGCAGCACTCGTCGGGAGCGTCCGTAAAGTAGGCAATAGCGGTTCGCTCGCCCACCGCGGTTTGAAACGACTTCTTCGCCACTGCAGAGGTGTGATTCATGCTGATCTAATCCACGGCCATCCAGCCGGAATGCACCAGGCCCTGCAGGATTGCCTGTTTCATCTCGTGGTAGTTCATATTGGAATTTGACATCTCGAAGCTCCATTTGGACGGAGCTTGCCCCGGCAGGGACATAGCCCCGCGAGGGTTGATGTGCGCAGAGTTGCGCGTTGAGTGCTGGTGACCAGCTGACTACATACCCAGACATTTAGGTACGTGAGAGGCTCAAATGTTGCCTTAATCATCTAACTGCGGCAAGAGACTCTATCGGGTGCGACTACCAGACGATGGGGGGGTAGCCGCCGGCGACACCTATGACCGCTGGCGGCAAATATCCGATCAATTGCTATCCGTGCCGAGTTGAGGGTCAACTTCAACGTAATTCCGACGCAAGTAACTTTCCATGGCGATGTCCTCAATCGCCCACTCACCATGCCCAAGGTTCCCAACCAGGTCGCGGCGTTGCAGGCGCTTCAACGCAGTCTGAACAGTCGCGGCGCTGGGTACGTTACCACCGGACATCTCGCTGCCAATCCACTCACGGCCCTCGGCGGAGAAAACCGAGATGCCCCTAACAAGTCCGACAAGTACAGTGAAATCCAGAGGAGCCATCTCCAGGATCAGGTTCTCGAAGTTGCCTTCGTCCGTCATGGTGCCCCAGGCTCGGTGGTCTGCATCTCGCACGCTGAGTCCCTCTGTAAGGCACAGCAGGAACACGTCGCGAATGTACTTTGGCATTTGTCCCCGGGCAACGAAACGCTCGAAAGCCGCATTTACGTCCCACTCCCTTCCAGTGATCTCCTCAAATCGCCGGCCCAGATGCTGCACGAACTCCAAGCCAAGATTAGGAAATTGGATCTCGTGGTTGAACTGATAAAAGGGGGCTTTGGTACGACGAAACATTCGATGTAGACCGTCCTGAGAGGACCCGGTGAACACTGAAAAAACCTCACCGTGCGCCTGCTGCAGTAACGAGCGGAGCGTTGCGGTCAGATCCTCGAAATCCTTCTTGCTCGCCAGGTGCTGCACCTCGTCGATGATCAGAAGCGCCTTGCCGTTACCGAGTATCCGGAAGCGCTCGAAGAGCTCGATCAAGTTCAGGCTTCCCTCCTTCGCCAGCTCAGCCTTCACCGTCACGCCGTCGGTACCGGCACCCGCCTCCACCGACTGGACGAGAGAGCCCGGTCGCATAAGCTTCAGCCAGTTACGGCGCAAGAACCCAGCACCGTGGATGGCCTCATACAACGCGCCAGCAATCACCCGCTCAGGGTGCGCCTTGTCAAACCACAGGTCTGCCGTGGCAACGATAAAACCGTGCGCCTTGGCAATCGGTATCAGGTCGTTGATGAGGAAGGTCGTTTTGCCCTTACGCCGAGGTGCGAAGATGGTCGCGGCATTCTGCAGACGCGACTCGAATGTGGCCAATATTCCTTCAGCCAGGTGGGTGCGAGGGAAGAGAAGCGAGTCCTTGGTTTCTGGGGTCATTATGGACCTTTATGCCGAAATTCATAAATTAGGAATTTCCACATAATCATGCATAATCTCCCAAATGGGAAGAGGTACAGCGTTCCGAAAGTGATCGCGAAAAGGCGCTGACCTTGGCCGAAACGACTGCGCGGAGCCGGTCAAACGATGCTGTGCGCGAGGGTGTTGCAGTTTTGCGACCTCATCATAACCTCATTTCACTGACTTAATGAGGTACTGACCAATGGCCACTCAAACTCCGACCGCCAAAGCTAGGATCCGTTGCCACTCTCGCGATGACCACCAATGCCCATGGAGGGGACAGAGTCCGACCAGAACAGCACCCATCGGCCGTTCGGCGAGCATGAATGGGGACCAACGTAATCGCCCAACCGAAAGAAGTGTTTGTCGAGAATTGCAGATTCAGATTCGGCGGCCCTGCGCTTGGGCGCAGCGGTTGTGCCTATTGGCGAGGCAGGAGCGAATGTGGCATCAGTTGTCCTGATCGGCAAACCCGGGCGTACCTCAACCGCCCCCCTTCCAGGCAGCAAGTTCCTCAACGTATCAAACCATCCCATGCCGTTCTCCTTGGGCTGTTAGAGCTGCCTAGCTCAGGTGGTGTCCGAATCTTCAATCAATCGGTGCTGGCCTAGCTGAGGTATTCTGCTAAGCGCAGTATTGTTTAGCGATTTTTTCTACCTAGATTTAATGTCCAGAAGCTGTGTTTTCGTAATCCCAGAGATCATTTCTTCGCGCACCCCAGCCTCTGCGGCGTATTCTGGCCACAGCTTCATCGCCTCACTGACTTGTTCGATTACTGGCTCAGGGTTGAATCGTCCGATCTGCTTAGCGACGTTGCGCAAATCCTCAAGGGTGAAACCTTCACGCTTGCCATTGACGCTCATCTGATGACTCGATACCCAGTACGAGTCGGCTCGGTAAGACCAGGCCAAATCGTAGGCCGGTGAGAGTACCCATTCGCCGGTCTGGTCCATCGACGCCGAAAAGTTCTTCGTGTGATCGTCATTGTTGCAACCCAAGATGTTAAAAACCATCCGACGGTATAACTCAACCGCATCATCACGGGAAAGCTTCATACGGCGTAGCACCTGGAATGCCTCCTCATAACTGAACGCTCCCGGCTTGGTGAAATCAGCATGTGCCAACGCGCATAGGGTTTGGACATGGAATTTCTCGCCATCATCGGTTCTGTCGAATCGGCGCGTACAGAAGTGACCCCGGCCATTTTCCTCAATCAAACGGCATTCGGTCATGTCGATGCCGGCCGCTTTCGCCAGCCGAGAATAGGCATATTCGATCCGACCGAAGCCAAGAGGATCCCCCAGGCTGCTAGCGCCTTTCTCCACATCGAATTTCAACAGCCAGTGTGTGAAGCCCTTGGGTGCTGGGACCTGACCAGATCGGATCTCACCCTGCTCATTCATAGCAATGACTGCTTTTGGCCTGGCACCGCCTGCACTCGTACCAATCTGAAACAATCGAGTCATAGCGTCGTCTTCCGCCGTTGTCGTCTCGTGGTTGGCGAACTTCGCAGTGAAGCTCTCACGATCGGATAGAACGTCACCGGCGAGCGCCACCAGGGACTCAAGCTCAACTGGGACGCTGGCTCCCAAACCACCGTTGATTACCGGATCATACTCAAGTGCGCCCATCGCTCGATGGCCGGTGTAGAGTAGGCGCTCGACTGGGCTGAACGAGGCTTTGTCCCGCCCCTCACGCGCCAGCCATGCGTCGATCAAGGCATTACCGAAGTCATCTGGCAAGGAGTCAGATAAGCACGCTGGAAGCCCTTTGTAGACCTCAGGGTTGAGGCCGGGAAATGAGTAGATGGTGCCAGCGCTCAATGGCATCGTCAGCGGTGCGATTTCCAACCCTGTGCTGATAAATTCCGGGAAGTATTCAAAGCTGCCAAGCCGCTTATCTTCATCCCAAACCAATGCCCCAACTGGCTGTCCCCAAAGGCTAACTCGTGCTGTGCTGGCTACCATTCGCTACTGTCCTTACTAACTCGCTTGCTGTGAGTGACCGGAGGATTGCTTGTGCCCTCCCTTGCCGTGAGCTTCCCAGTTGACTGCCGTCCCGAACTACCTGTAGCGCGAACGCGCACAGCGCCTTTCATTTTGAGGACTTGGATGGGAGAAGCTGGGACCTCGGGAACGATCTGATTCACCTGATCAAGCATTCCTAGCGCCCTCATTACCGCGATGAGCGTCGTTAACTTAGCTTGACCACGCTCCAGCTGGACGATGGTTGGCTTGCTCACACCTACCGCCTCTGCAAGCTGGTCCTGCGTCTTGTTTCTGTTTAAGCGTTGGCGCTGGATTCGGGCCCCTAGCTGAGCGGCAATCGCGTCATCAGTCATGCCATGAACGTTCATAAACGAAACCTTTTTTTACGCAATACAGAAAATTTGATATCAAGGAAAAGAAAACCTCACCTTGTGCCGAATTAGTTTACCTCTCATCAACTGAGCCATCAAGGTAAAAAACTATTTACCTTATCTAGATAATTAAGCCATTAGATAAAGATAATTTTCCTTTAAGGATTAGAACACAAAACGAGCGCTCAACATTGAAAAATCGTCGCGCACCTGAACTGAGCGCTCTTTGATTGGCCGAGCTACAACCAGCCATCTAGCTCCAGCGTCGACGGAGTTCATCACCACCTCAGAAACTGCTTTTGTCGGCGAGCCCGCCTGTTCATGAATGAATGTCTTGATGATAGAGGGATGAACCGAAAAGCTGCGGTGCTCAGCCTGCTCAACAGAGGTTTGTGACATAGGAAATTCCAGCGGTATGGGGACGGAAGCGCGATGCGTCATTACTCATGGCGCTTACTATCCGCGACTTTGCGGGTGGTGGATTCTCAATCCGCCCCAGGAAATGCGCCTGAAATCGCTTGTATTGCCACCCATGACCCGTTTGTGACGGCTGCCGCCAACGCTCCCCGCGAGCCTATTCCAGTTCGCTGACGACCTGACGCTCGACGGTCACAGCCGGCAAAGTCAGCGATGGCAACAGATCCATCACCTTGCAGAAGATCGGCCGCCTATGGGGTGGCCACTCAACGACTGGAGAACAGAAAGAAAAAAGCGAGCAAGGACGGCAGCAGCCTTGCCCATTTTCGCTGGGACAAGCGTGGCCTCGTTGAAGGCGTCACTTACTGGAAAGAGCAACTGCAGCTGACCCTCGGACTGGAGGGCGCCACCAATGACAGCCACCAATAAAAAACGCGGGGTAGCGGTTCATCACCGCGCCCGCGTTACTGGCTCGCCCCTGAGAGGGAGAGGGGTCTCCAGTTCCTATGGACGATCAAGCGGTTTTGGAGGCAGGCCTGTGCGCGCCTTTCGCGGCATGGCGTTGAGCAGCTTGAGGGCATCCTCTGGCCCGAATGGCTCGGGATCTATCTCGGCATTTTTGGCCGATGACACCAACCTCAATGCGACCTTCGATGCTTTTCTTGTTCCGCGTGGTTTCAGCGTTTGTATGGCCACAGCATTAACCCTCACTGGCTTGACTGCACCTGGCACAAATACAGGCCGCGCCCCCTGTTGCGATCTGGTTCCGCACCCATCAAGTCACAGCTTAGCTGCAACACGCACTAACAGCCGCCATGGGGCGCAAATTGAATACACCTTACTGAAGGAGGATCAAGCCTACCTGCCGCCGCTTCTGGAGGAAGCGAGGTTCACCATTGGTCAAACCTTCACCTCTTTGGGTGTATGCGTCTTGAGCCATTCGGCCAATACTGCATTCATGCGTGTTTGCCAGCCAGGCCCCGAGGCCCTGAATTGCTCCAGCACCTCTGGATCAAAACGCACGTTGACGTGTTCCTTGGTGGTGTCGGACTTTGGACGCCCACGCTTTGGCTGGAGCATCTCCTTTGCCTGGGCCTTGCCGAACAACCCCGGCAGCACATCGCGGGCTGGCTTGGCCTTGGCGAAATCCTTGGCCGACCATTCAGGGTTGGTCGTGTCGACCTTCTCAGGATTGAGTTTCTTGGTCATAGCTTTTGACCTCCCGTTTGTTGGCTTTACGAAAACTGATGACGTGAACCGCGTCACCCCGAGGGGTGAACACCACGACATGCAGCCGATCACCTATGAAACCCATCGCCTGATACCGGCTTTCTCCGTAGTCGAATCGGTCGTCCTCAACGATCAAAGCCGAGGACCAATCGAAGTCGCGCACCAAGGCGAATGGGAGTCCACGTTCTTCAACGTTGCGTGCGTCTTTGGCTGGGTCGTAGGTAATCTGCATGTATTTATTGTACCCACAATAAATGCTCTAGACAATTCTCAAGCGTTCCCAAGCCTTGTCATGCCTTCTCACTCCCGGTATGGTTTGCATGTCGCTGCAAATTCAGCGACCGGGCCTGATAACCCGACTACACAAAGGCCGCATCTGCGCCCTATTTCGATTGGTGGCGCTTTTTTTACGCCCGCAAAGTCGTTTTATGGTGGCTGTGCGTGGGAGACCTTCGGGTCTGCCGGGGGCCTTTGTGCCCGGTTTATCAGCCCGCGTACAGCTGCCACCCATTCGCCTGATAACGAACGTGGCAGCTCCCCACACAAAGGAGCTGTGCCCCTGCCTACCCTCAATCCGTCCGCACTTCGCGCCCTTGCTCACCGCCGCATGAGCCTTGAGCGCCCTCCGCGCCGATTCATCCCTCTCAGTTCGCCTCAAACGCTACAACGCCCACATGATGGCCATCGTCCGCACTCTGGAATGTTCGGGGGTGACCCGTGGATAACGCCACCAACACTGCCCTGCAAGTCGCCGACGACGCCCTAGAGTTTTTGCAGTACGGACACGACCACCTCAAGTGGCTTACAGCGCCGATGAAAGCCATTCAACTGGACGCTAAACACAATCAGGGCAAAGGCTCGAACGATCTGGCCAGCATCGGGCATTACCTGAACAGCGATTGCGCCAACTACCTGGACTGCCAGACCAAGGAGCTGCAAAGCCAGCTCGACACTGTTGGGGGGTGGCCGATGAGACCTGTCGGATGGTTCAACCTGCTGCCTGATCTGACCACCCTCCCATCGCAGTTCGATCCAAGTGCCACGCTGTCGAGCGATCAGGCCGAAGTGCTCAATGCCATCACCCACACTGCTGAGGGCTACGGCCAATTGGTTTGTTTTGGCATGGCGAGCATCGGTGAATTGCTGGCACGCACTGCCGAAAGTGGCGAACTGAGCACAAAGGCTGGGCCACGGGCGCCACCTTGATCGAGCAATACCGGGGCGTGTTTGGGGTGGCCTGCGCGATGAATGCCGGGAACCTGAAACCGGTAACGCTGGCCCTGCGCGCGAAGCTGGGCGACGAACAGGAACTGTTAATCGTCCGGTGACGACGACCGCCAGACCGAGGGAAACCCCGGATTCAAGGCCGCCAATGATGCCGCCATCGCCGCGAATTGTTTCGCGACCTTTCCCGAATGGCCAGCCGGTGCCCCGGACCACCTGACCGACTTCAACGACTTGCAATGCTGGCTCGCGAGCCGGGAGAACACCCATGACTGATCACCGCATAGCCCCACCCGACCGTGCCGAACAGCCGCCCTGCTGGGCCAACTGTTCGGCATTGCCCGCAACCGGATCCCTACCGCCTTCGTTGACCTGATGGTGGACATTGAAGACGCGCTGCTGGCGCTGGACGTGGCCACCGACAAAGAAACTGCCCGCCACGACCTGAAACAAGCGCTCGGGCCGCTGGTGGCGATCATGTCCGCCGCTGGTCAGGCGCCAGCACAAGGGGGCCGTCATCACTGATCTGACCCAACCGCCCGAGCCGAGCGGCGCCGTTG
>Ga0065714_10000049_pt1 | contig 14170 bp, 19 predicted proteins | sample MisRhiReplicate2_FD_59101 | JGI IMG/M metagenome (GOLD analysis project Ga0065714, IMG submission 59101) | Miscanthus rhizosphere microbial communities from Kellogg Biological Station, MSU, sample Rhizosphere Soil Replicate 2: eDNA_1 v2... | ecosystem: Host-associated > Plants > Roots >...
CGCCAACGCAGCTGGCGCCATTTCGATTCGATAGAACCCTAGTCGAGAAATCTGCTTGCCGCCAAGCTGCTTCGATTTCATCCCTNATTTTNCCAGGTGCCCGTAGCAGCCGTGCGCCGAACACAGTCGGAAAAGTCCCGCGCCGGCCGACCTGGTCCGGGATGCAGGCGGACAAACAGCTCATGGCGTTGGAACTGCAGGAGAGTCGTATTGCGGGCGGGTTGTTGGCCGACGCGATGCTGCGGGTATTCCCCGACAGCGATGCGTTGCGGGTCGAGGCCTTCAAACGCATGTCGTTGCTGGAAATCATGGCGCCAGCGGCCGGATCGAGTGAACTCGATTCCGCCGCCGATGCTGTCAGCTAAACGAAAGGCTGGCCGGTGAAACCACGAGGCAATCGTTGCCGTCCTTCCATGGCGGTGAGCCGTTCGACCCAGGCCGCGCGCCAGTCTTTGGCGGTATGCATAACTTTGGCTTTGCGTGCGGCGCGGCGTGCAGCGTTGCGCTGTTCTTTGCGCGCATCCTTGAACGCGTCGGTGTTGCGACAGCTTCTGCATTTCACCCGGGTCAGTTCGCTGGTTGAAACGAGTTTGCTGCCTTTGTGACCGCAGGCCAGATGCCCGCCGACTTTGAAGTGAGTAACCATCAGACGCCTCCTTCGTGACGTGTGATTGTTTGACCTCCAGCGTGCGGTGAACGTTCGTTGTCTGTGCAATGCGGACAAAAAAAAGGCCCGCATGCGGGCGGGCCAGGGGGATTCTTCAAAGGAGTCCGGTCACTGTAGGGCGTGAGTTGTGAACACAGCGTGAAACAGGCTGCGCAGACATAAAAAAGCCCAGCGTCAGGCTGGGTTGGGGATGCCGCAGAAAGCGTTCACGCAAGGACGCACCCGGTGACGATAAGGTCGCCGTTCATGCGTCCTGAATCAGGCCGTGTCCTTGAGGATGTCCAGATCGAATCATCTGAACCGCGGCAGGGGCGGGTCGACAGGTTTGAGCGACGACAGCGTATTGCGAATCAGTGGCGTGTCCTTCTCGATGTCGTTCAGACGATCACGGATTCTGAGGGCCGTCGGGTGCCCGCCTTGATGATCGACCCAGTCGGCAATTTCCTTGCATGCCGCTGCCAGGCGAGCCTGACGGGAGTCGAGCAGGGTGAGCAACGTGGTGATGGACTCTTTTTCGGACATGGCAAACACCTCCGTTCAAGAAACCTTTAACTGGCAGCAAAAAGCCCGCGGGGAGCGAGCTGTCTGCCGATGGGGTCGCTAATCCTTCAGCCGTTCTTCAGTATAGACCCGTGAAAGGCAGGTAGCATCAGCCTTGTCGGGCCGTCACTTGCGACCTGGCATTCAGCTGCCGGCATTCACGCCGGGCGTCTTCTTCACGATCGAAACCGTCCCCGATGAAGCCGCGGGTTCGAGTATCGGCGATGCGATACCAGACAGCGGCGTCAGGTGGTGGATGATCGGTTTCTCCGGCTCGGCGACCATGGATAATGATCTTGTTGCATCGCTTCACAACGAAAATGTCTTCCATGGCGTCACCGCAGCTAATTCAGGTTCACAACAACTATAGAAGCCATTTGCGATCGTGCAAAAAATAGACAGGTCAGTTCGTCGCTTCAACGGTGGCGATCATCTTCTCCAAAAACACCGCCAGCCCGACTTCCTCCGCCCTGAGCCCTTTGCGTGCTCGAGGNTTGGGCAGCTCAGCCAACGTACCCAAAAGAAAACCATCGAGCACCGCCGGGTGGATGTAGCACTTGCGGCAGACGGCCGGGGTGTTGCCCAGTTGTTTGGCGACGTTCTTGACCATCTCCACCACATGCCGCTTGGCATCCGACTCGGGCTCCCATTGCAGTTCCCGTAACACCGCCAACGCCAACGCGCTGCCGGCCCAGGTTCGGTAGTCCTTGGCGGTGAAGTCGGCACCGGTGAGNGTTTGCAGGTAGGCGTTGACGTCGGAGGAGCTGACGGTGTGTCGCTCACCGTTTTCATCCAGGTACTGAAACAGGTTTTGCCCGGGAATTTCCAGGCAACGTTTGATGATCCGCGCCAGGCGTCGGTCTTTCACGGTGATCTGGTGCTCGACGCCGCTTTTGCCACGGAACTGGAACTGGATCGCGGTGCCGTTGACCTCGACGTGACGGTTGCGCAGGGTGGTCAGGCCGTAGGAGCGGTTGTCCCGAGCGTACTGGGAGTTGCCGACCCGGATCAGCGTCGCATCAAGCAAGGTGATGACCGTGGCCATGACCTTGTCGCGACTGAAACCGGGAGCCGCCAACAGCGTTTCAAGCTGTTGGCGCAGTTTCGGCANGGCCAGGCCGAAGTCCCGCAAACGTGAGTACTTATCGGCATCACGCACCTCTCGCCAGCGCGGGTGATAACGGTATTGCTTTCGACCTCTGGCATCACGACCGGTGGCTTGCAGATGGCCGCACGGGTCGGCGCAGATCCACACATCGGTGTAGGCCGGCGGTACGGCCAGGGCATTGATGCGTTTGATCTCGTCTTGATCGGTGATGCGCTGACCCGCAGGGTCGTAGTAGCAGAACTTGCCGCGCAGTTTCTTGCGGGTGATGCCGGGCTGGGTGTCATCGACGTAATGCAGGTCGGATGGCAGCACATCGGGCAGCGCGGTATCGGGCATGGCAGTAGTCCTTGGCGGTGGATCAGGGGCCGTTACAGCCATTGACCGCACGCTGTTGCAGTGGTGCCAGCGGATTTACGCCAGCACCGCCACCGCCTTGATCTGNGCCCAGAGTTGCTGGCCGGGGTGCACGCCCAATTGGTCCCGGGAGTAGCGGGTGATCCGCGCCAGCAGCGGCGTGCCGCCAGCGTCCAGACGGATCAGCACGTGGGCGGCGTTGTCGGCGCCCAACTCACTGATCACGGTGACCGGCAGGCGATTGAGGATGCTGCTTTGCTCGACGCTTTGCAGGCTCAGGCTGACATCCCGCGCCTGAACCTTGCAGCGCAGCGCCTGACCCGGGGTCATCGGTGAGTGAGCCACGCGAATGTTCAGGGTCGTGTTCGGCAGTTGCAGGGTCAGCAACTGATAGTCGGGGTCATAGGCACTGACATGCCCCTCGATCACCACGCCGGCGTCGTCGCCCAGCGCCAGGGGCAGGTCGAGACGGGCCAGCGTTTCGCCAATAGCGCCGCTGGCCAGCGCCTTGCCATTGCTGAGCAGAACGAGGTGATCNGCCAACCGCGCAACTTCATCCTGTGAATGGCTGACGTACAGCACCGGGATGTCCAGCTCATCATGCAGTCGTTGCAGGTAAGGCAGGATTTCGTTTTTGCGCTGACTATCCAATGCCGCCAGCGGCTCGTCCATCAGCAACAGTTTCGGGCTGGTGAGCAAGGCGCGGGCGATGCCGACTCGCTGCCGTTCNCCGCCGGAAAGGTGCTGCGGATGGCGATCCAGCAAATGGCCGATCCCGAGCAGTTCGGTCGCNTGAGCCATGTCGACCCGTCGCTGTGGGCGAGGAATGCGCTTGAGGCCGAACTCCAGATTGGCCAGCACCGACAGATGGGGAAACAGNCTGGCTTCCTGGAAGACGTAACCCAGCGCACGTNTGTGTGGCGGCACGAAAATCTTCTTGTCGCTGTCCTGCCAGATTTCATCGTTGACTTGAATGAAACCCTGCTCGGCCTTCTCCAGGCCAGCAATGCAGCGCAGGCAGGTGGTCTTGCCCGAACCGGAATGGCCGTAAAGTGCAGTGACGCCGCGGCCGGGCAATTGCAGATCCACCTCCAGGGCGAACCCTGAATACTTCAGTTTCAGACGCGTATGAATCATCGATCAGCTCCAGCCCGCTTTGGTTTTACGGCTGGAGTAAAGCGCCAGCAACACCATAAAGGAGAACACCAGCATCGCCCCGGCCAGCCAATGGGCTTGGGCGTATTCCATGGCTTCGACGTGATCGTAGATCTGCACCGAGACCACGCGGGTTTTATCGGGAATGTTGCCGCCGATCATCAGCACCACGCCGAATTCACCCACGGTGTGGGCGAAACCGAGAATAGCCGCAGTGATGAACCCGGGGCGGGCCAGCGGCAGGATCACGCTGAAAAACGTGTCCCAGGGATTGGCGCGCAAGGTCGCGGCCACCTCCAATGGGCGAGTGCCGATGGCGGAAAAAGCATTTTGCAGTGGCTGGACCACGAACGGCATCGAGTAGAGCACCGAGCCGATCACCAGCCCTGCAAAACTGAACGTGAGGGTGCCGAGCCCCAGGGATTGGGTGAAGTGGCCGACAAACCCGTTAGGGCCAAGCGCCAGCAACAGATAAAAGCCAATCACCGTTGGCGGCAGTACCAGGGGCAGGGCGACGATCGCCCCGACCGGGCCGCGCAACCATGAGCGGGTGCGCGACAGCCATAACGCAATCGGAGTGCCGATGACCAGCAGGATGACTGTCGTCAGCGACGCCAGTTTCAGGGTCAGCCAGATGGCGGAAAAGTCAGCACTCGATAGCGTCATTTAGAGTTGGTAACCGTAGGATTTGATGACAGCGGCGGCTTTCGGACCTTTGAGGTAGTCAACCAGCGCCTTGGCAGCCGGGTTGTCCTTGCCCTTGTTGAGGATCACCGCGTCTTGTTTGATCGGGTCGTGCATGTCGGCCGGAACGATCCAGGCCGAGCCGCCGGTGACTTTGCCGTCTTTGTAGATCTGCGACAAGGCCACAAAACCAAGTTCGGCGTTGCCGGTGGAGACGAACTGGTAGGCCTGGGTGATGTTCTGGCCTTCAACGATCTTGGTTTTGACCTTGTCGGTCAGGCCCAGCCTGGCCAGCACCTGAGTGGCGGCCAGACCATAAGGCGCGGCTTTCGGGTTGGCGATGGACAGGTGCTGATACTGGTTGTCGCTCAACACTTTGCCCTTGGCATCGACGTAACCTTCCTTGGCCGACCACAGCGCCAGGGTGCCGATGGCGTAGGTGAAACGCGAGCCTTTGACGGTGTCGCCTTCGGTTTCGAGTTTTTGCGGGGTGGTGTCATCCGCCGAGAGGAGCACTTCGAACGGTGCGCCGTTCTTGATCTGGGTGTAGAACTGGCCGGTTGCCCCATAAGCTGCGACCAGTTTATGCCCGGTGTCTTTTTCGAAATCGGCGGCGATCGCTTGAATCGGCGCAGTGAAGTTGGCGGCGACGGCAACCTGGACTTCATCCGCCTGGGCGGACCCGAAAGCGAACACTGCGATCAGGGTTGCCAGGCAGGTGGGGGCAAAACATGAGGCACGAATGGTCATGAAACGGCTCCGTTGTAGGCAAGTGCAGCGAGAGGGGGTAAACGCTATATAGCGGAATATATAGCGAAATGCCTGCAAACGGAACTTTGTAAGAGCGAGAGACGTTCAGTTGTGACGAGGGGCTTACTTGTGGCGAGGGGGCTTGTCGGAACGCCGCATCGCCCCGTTGGGTCGCGCAGCGGCCCCAAAAGCTTTGCGACTGCTTCGCAGCCGAACGGGGCGATGCGGCTTTCCGACAAGCCCCCTCGCCACAGTTTTTGCGCCTAGCGTCGAGTCAATTTAGCCAATCCTTCCTCAGCCAGGCGCCGGGTCAGTTCAGCCGTGGTCATTTCAACGCCCAGGGTGAATGCCTGACCTGCCCAGAGATTGCTGAAGTCCGCTTCTCCCTTGGCCCGCAACGGCATCAGCGCACCACCCGCCAGCGGGAAGGCCGGTGCTTTGGCGCTCATCGGTCCGAGTTCGCGCATTACCCGATTGAGAATGCCGCGCGCCGGGCGTCCGGTGAAAATGTTAGTGACGGCGGTTTCACTTTCCTTGGCCGTGCGCAACGCCTTGTGATGAGACGCACTGACCTTGGCCTCTGGCGTGAACAAGTACGCCGTGCCCACTTGCACCGCCGAAGCCCCCAACAGGAAAGCCGCTGCGACGCCTCGTGCATCGGCAATCCCGCCGGCAGCAATCACCGGCACTTTCACCGCATCGACGATCTGCGGCACCAGCGCAAAGATCCCCACTTGGCTGCTCAGATCATCACTGAGAAACATGCCCCGATGGCCACCGGCNTCATACCCCATGGCAATGATTGCGTCACAACCGTGCTGCTCGAGCCAAATGGCCTCTTCGACCGTGGTGGCCGAGGAGAGCACTTTCGCCCCAGTGGCTTTCACGCGATCCAGCAGGGACTTTTCCGGCAGGCCGAAGTGGAAACTCACGACTTCGGGGCGAAACTCTTCGATCACTTCGCAGGCCGCGTTATCGAACGGTGCTCGATTGGACACCGGCGTCGGCGCGTCGAAGTCCACGCCAAGTTCCCGGTAGTAGGGCTCCAGCAGATTCTTCCAGTCTCGAGCGCGNTGCTCATCGGCGGCGGGCGGCTGATGGCAGAAGTAGTTGACGTTGATCGGGCGCTGAGTGTGTTGACGAATCGTTTTCAGCTCCTCGCGTAACTGATCGATGCTCAACATGGCGGCGGGCATCGAGCCCAGGCCGCCGGCATTGCAGGCTGCGATAACCATGGCCGAAGTGGTCGCGCCGGCCATGGGGGCCTGGATGATCGGCAGCTCAATGCCGAGCAGGTCAAGAATGCGGGTATCTGGCCATTTGCTCATTTGAAGGGTTCTCCGACGTCATAACAGGGCAGGGACGGTAGGACCGATTTTGTAACAGCTATGCCTGACATAAGGCCAGTCGAGTTTTTGTTCCGTGTGTCACTCTTGGCTTAAAGTCGAGTACGGTGAAATGTTGCTATATGTTATTTCAACGGCACGACAACTGAGTGATTCCATCTGGAGGCAGCAATGTTCCAAGGCATTTTGATCGACAAAGACGACAGCGGTTACCGGGCCACACTGCAAGAGATCAATGACGATCAACTGCCCGAGGGCGATGTGACTGTGCGTGTGGCGTACAGCACGCTGAACTTCAAGGATGGCCTGGCGATCACCGGCAGCAGCCCGGTGGTGCGAAAATTCCCGATGGTGCCGGGGATCGATCTGGCAGGCACTGTCGAATCCAGTGAGCATCCAGACTACAAGGTCGGTGATCAGGTCGTACTCAATGGCTGGGGTGTTGGTGAAGGACATTGGGGCGGACTGGCGCAGAAGGCTCGCTTGAATGGCGACTGGTTGATTCCGCTACCCAAAGAGTTCACTGCGGCGCAAGCGATGGCCATCGGCACGGCGGGTTACACGGCGATGCTGAGCATCCTGGCGCTGGAACATAATGGCGTGACGCCGGAGCAAGGCGAAGTGTTGGTCACCGGCGCCAATGGCGGTGTAGGCAGTTTCGCCATCGCACTGCTGAGCAAGCTCGGCTATCGGGTGGTCGCATCCACCGGCCGAACCTCCGAGCACGATTACCTCAAGCAACTGGGCGCCAGCGAAATCATCGACCGCGCCACGCTGTCCGAACCGGGCAAGCCCTTGGCCAAGGAGCGTTGGGCGGCGGTCATCGACTCGGTCGGCAGTCACACCCTGGCCAACGCCTGTGCCAGCACCAAGGCCAACGGCACTGTCGCCGCGTGTGGCCTGGCGCAAGGCATGGACTTCCCGGCTTCAGTCGCACCGTTCATTTTGCGNGGCGTGACCCTGGCCGGGATCAACAGCGTGACTCAGCCCAAAGCCAAGCGGATACTGGCCTGGAATCGTCTGGCCAAGGATCTCGACTTCGCCTTGCTGCCGTTGATCAGTCACGAAATCGGTTTGAGTGAAACGATCGAGGCCGCACCGCGTTTGCTCGCTGGTCAGTTGCGTGGTCGGGTGGTGGTCGACGTCAATCGTTGACTGTTGCACCATAATTCAAACAGACAAATGACAGAGACAAGGACTATTGACCATGGATGTAAAGCAGCGTGAAGTACGGCCCTTTAGCGTCTCGGGCCTGCAAGTGCGCACTTGCAATGCCGCAGAGCAGCAACCAGGCACTGCGCGCATCGGTCCGATGTGGGAACAATTCTTCGTTGAGGGGATTTTCGACAAGATCCCCCACAAACAGCCGGATTCCTTCATGTACGGCGTCTACTCCAACTACGAGTCCGACGCTTCGGGCTGCTTCGATGTGACGGCGGGTGTGGCGGTCACTGCGCCCTCGGAGGGCTTTGCGCAGATTCAGGTGGAAGGAGGCGATTACCTGGTGTTCAGCGCCAAAGGAGCGATGCCGGACTGCGTCATTCAGGCGTGGGGCCTGATCTGGGCTTACTTTAAGGACAACCCGCAGGTTTGCCGCTCGTTCGCAACGGACTTCGAGGTCTATACCAGCGCGGATTCAGTGTCGGTCTATATCGGCATTCAGGACTCAGACGGGTTTTCGCGCTCAAGCAACTGACGCTTGCGCTCCACACCCCAGCGATAGCCCGACAGGTTGCCGTCGCTGCGCACCACGCGGTGGCACGGAATCGCCACCGCCAGGTTGTTCGCGCCGCAGGCTTGAGCCACGGCGCGCATCGCTTTTGGCGCGCCGATTCGCTGAGCGATATCGGCGTAGCTGGCGGTGCAGCCGACGGGAATCTCCCGCAGGGCTTGCCAGACCCGTTCCTGAAAAGCGGTGCCGCGAACGTCCAGCGGCAAGTCCAGGCCAAGGGCCGGCGCTTCGATAAAACCAACCACCTTGGCGATCAGTTGCTCGAACGCTTGGTCGGCGCCAATCAGATTGGCNCGCCGAAACTTGTCCTGCAGATCGCAGACCAGTTGGTGCGGGTCATCGCCCAGCAGGATCGCACAAACACCACGCTCACTCTGCGCCACCAGAATCGCGCCCAGGGAACACTGGCCGACGGCAAAACGAATGTCGTTGTTCTGACCGGCCGCACGGTAATCACCGGGTTTCATGCCCAATAGCTGATCGGCGGATTCATAGAAACGGCTGTTGGAGTTGAAGCCGGCGTCATACAGCGCGTCGGTCACCGAGTCTCCGTCCGCGAGGCGCTCACGGACCCNGCGTGAACGGTGGGCCGCAGCGTAACCCTTGGGCGTCAGACCGGTNACCGCTTTGAACACCCGATGGAAGTGAAANCTGCTGAGGCCCGCNGCAACAGCCAGTTCGCTCAGGACAGGCGGATTCTCCGCGGTTTCGATCTGGCGGCANGCGGCCGCCACGGTCGCAGCATGTTGCGCGGCGATGTCGCTTTGATCCTTCGCGGCNCGTTTGCTGGGGCGATAACCCGCCGCCTGGGCCTGCTCGGCCGTGTCGAAGAACTCGACGTTCTGCGGTTTCGGCAAACGCGCCAGGCTGCTGGGGCGGCAGTAAATGCCGGTGGTTTTCACCGCGTATACAAACTGTCCGTCTGCCCGGGGATCACGCGCGACAACGGCGGCCCAGCGAGGATCGTTCTCGGTGGCAATCTTTGTCGAATGGCTTGTCATGGCTTCATGTCCGTTGATCCGTTTCATGCAGATTAACCAGCCGACGGGGTCGCTGCACCCCGGGTCTTGCGGTCGAATTCGAAGGCTTTATCCGGCGGTACGAAAGGTGAAGTTGATCCGTTGTTCGCCCAGTCGCGGGTGTTGGCCGTCCTTGATCGGCAAGACCCCGTGATAACGCAAACGATCCACGCCACCCCAGACCACGATGTCGCCATGGAGCAGCGGTACTCGTTGGCTTTTATCGCTGCGTTCGAAGCCGCCGAACAGGAACATCGCCGGCAATCCCAGAGACACTGAAACAATGGGCGCTGCGTAGGAAACTTCGTCTTTGTCCTGGTGCAACGACATCTTGGCCCCGGGAACATAGCGGTTGATCAGGCAGGAATCAGGCGTGAAATCCGCAAACCCCGCTTCCCGGGCNGCCGCTTGTGCCAGNTCGAGAAACACCTCGGGCATTTTCGGCCAGGGTTTTCCGGTCAGTGGATCATCGCGGGTATAGCGATAACCGCTGCGGTCGGTGGTCCAGCCCAGCACGCCGCAACTGCTCAAGGCGACCGACATGGTAAAACCTCCGGGCGTGATCATCTGCCGAAACGGTGCCGCCGCCAGAACCGTGTCCAGTGCGGGCAGCAACTGATCCAGCCAGGGCAGGGCAAAGCCTCTGAGGACGCAGGATTGTTCGCCGATATGATCGAGCCTGGGTTGCTGCTCGGGTTCCGCGTCGGCAAACAAGTCGAAGGTGAGCGGGTTCATGGGGTCATAGCGCGTCGTGAAAGATGATTCCAAGGGTATGCCGTTTTCCACTGTGCAGGCGACTCACGCCGTGGCGCAGGGTGACTCGGTAATAGCCACGAACGCCTTTGACCGGTCGTTGGTTGACGGCAAAGATCAGCCCGTCGCCTTTCTTCAGGCCAATGACCTGAGGGCGCGACTGCATCCGCGGGCGCTGTTCCGTCAGCACGAACTCGCCNCCGGTGAAGTCGTCGTCCGGCTCTGACAGCAGAATCGCCACTTGCAGCGGGAAGACGTGTTCGCCGTACAGGTCCTGATGCAAGCAGTTGTAGTCCTGCGGTCCATATTGCAGCAACAACGGCGTCGGGCGTTCCTGACCGGCGGCATGACAGCGGTCGAGAAATTCCTCATGNGTTTNNGGGAAACGGGTCGGCAGGTTCATGTGCTCGTACCAGCGATTGGCAATGGGCACCAATCGAGGATAGAGCGCACTGCGCAAACGGGCGACGATATCCGGCAACGGGTATTTGAAGTATTTGTACTCGCCACGGCCAAAGCCGTGACGAGCCATGATCACTTGCGAGCGAAACGGCTCGGGACTGGCGTACAGAGCGCTGATTTCATCGCATGTCTCGTGGCTTAAAAGCGACCGGATGATCGCGCAGCCATCCTGATCGAGTTGCTGTGCCAGCGCTTCCCAGTCCAGTTCATCGAGAGAACGCTCGCTCATCGCTGCGCCTCACGATCCAGCAGTTGCCGTTTGCGCTCCAGCCCCCAACGGTAGCCGCCAAGGCTGCCATCCTGACGCAGNACTCGATGGCACGGCACGATCACCGCCAGCGGGTTGGCTCCGCAGGCATTGGCCACCGCCCGAAAAGCCGTGGGTTGACCCAGTTGTCGCGCGATATCCAGATAGCTGGCGGTTTCACCCACGGGTATTTGCCGCAGGGCATCCCAGACTCGCCGTTGAAACACGCTGCCTGTCAGATCCAGCGGCAAATCCAGAGTGGTGCGCGGGTCTTCGAGGTGGCGCAGGGTTTGCTCCAGCGCAGGCATCAAGCCTTTCATCGCGCTGCGGTGCTTGTTGGCCGGGGAAGCGTTGCGAAAGATCGCGTTCCAGCATTGCCAGATCATCACCGATCAGCAGTGCACACAANCCCTCGGCGCTGAACGCCAGCAGCAAGACGCCAAGGCTGGAAGTGCCGCTGATGAAGCGAATCGAGGAAGTAGACATGTTCTGACTCCTTAACCAAAGGTTGAGGTAGCCAGTCTAGGGAGCGGGGACTTCGTTAACACTCCGGCGCTTGCGGTTGAATTCCAGAGACAGGAGCAGACGTCCATGTTGTCGCTCCGGATCCCGTTACAGCGCTTTGCTGACGNTGATGTCGCTGATGACGTCTTCGCTCGAACCGTGAAGAGCATCCAATGCGGCCTTGGCTTCTTCTTCGGTGCCTTTTTCAAGCTGGGCAAATTCGAAGCGACGCTCACCATTGAGTTTGTACTTGATGACGTACTTGGTCGTTTGAGCCACGGTCATACCTGCTTGTCTTGGTGTTTGGGTGTCACTCAGCTCAGTTTCGTGCTGGAGCGGCGGATGATCTTGATGGTGTGAGTCAGGGTCGGTTTGCGAGTCACGCTGATCGGCCGGCGGTTGACCGTGTCGATGGTGATGTTCCAGAAACCGGTGCTCGGTGCAGTAATCCGGGCTGGGAAGGTGTCGAATGCACCACCGTGATAAGTATGGCGGCCGCCATTTTTGAAACTGCGGAAATTGGCGTCGTTCATCAAGCGGATATTGCATGTTTGGGAGCATTGAATGACGACGATGTCGTCTTCGTTGAGGTGCTCGCGCTGGTGGATAAATTTCATGAGGCGCCTCCAGAAGGGCTTTTTCTACAAAATCAAAACGATAGCATGTGCGATTGGCGCAGTTTATCAGCCCGAACGGGTTATTATCCGGTCGTCGAGGTCTGCTTTGACAATTAAAAACAGTTATTCGGAATTCTATGAGCGATAAATGCAGCATGCCTCGGAGAAAAACAGCATTTGTACTGTCGGAGTGTCTTTATCGGAGGTGTTGTATGAAGTGGGGTGTGCTGTTCCTGCCTATGGCAATAGCGATGAGTGGTTGTGCGAGTGTCTCGGAGATCAATGAGTCGCTACCGACCATGAACGTNATTTCAGGCAAGAAGCCTCATGAGTACGCGCAATGCCTGACCGAAAAACTGGCCGGNAGCCGGGGAGCCCTGCAAGTCGAGCCGCACAAGGATGGTATGCGAGTCATCGTGCCGCAGAAGTTCTCGTCGGGGCCGGCCGCGGTATTTGATATCGAAGACCGCTCCACTGGCAGCAGCATCAAATTGCATGAGCGTATNTCNAATGTNCCNTTGCGCCCCATGGATGTACGCAATGCCGCTACGGCGTGCATTTCCGGCTGATAGACTGTCGCCCGTCAGCACGATGCCGCCAAAGCAGCGCTTTGGCGGCATTGTCATTTCTGGAGTCGAGCATGAAGCGAGAGCAGGTACAGCAGCGCCATGCAGAGGGTCACATCTCTGCCACCCACGTGATTCAGAATCCGGCGAATCCGGGCGAATGGATCGTGTTTTTCAAGAAAAGCGCCGGGCGCAGTTATTTTCTGGTGGATGAAAACGATGAAGTCGAATCCTTCAGTAGCCTCGATGAATTGATCGAGACGGTGCGCGGTCTCGGGATCAAGTTCGCCGAAATTCACATGTAGGGCAGGGCGCCTTACTTGCAGACCACCACGACGCTGCGGTTCTTGTAGTTGCCGACGTCGACGCCCAGCGTCTTGTCGCTTTCCTTGGTCGANGGTGTTCCGTCGGTACCGACGATCCGATAGCCGGTGCCGGCGCAAGAGGCATCGGCTTTTTCGTAGCAGGTCGCCCAGGAATTGGCTTCCCCGGAGCAGTCGATGGCCAGGCCTTGCTCGCCGTTGTTCAGGTAGGTCGTTTCGGAAGTGGCGCAGCCGCTCAGGGCCAGTGCCGCAATCAGTGGCAAGAATTTANTCATGTCGTTGTCGTCGTCAGGATGAAGGGGCTGAGCCTGTGACAGCGCTGGCATCAAAAGGTTATAGCGAATGGCCACTTAGTTNCAGGCAATCNCAAAAAAGCCCCGCGNAAGGCAGGGCTTGGGCCGAGTNCGGTACTTCTCAGGACTTGTCCTTGCCGCGACGCTTCGGGGCTGGGTGTTCGAGCTCCAGAACGGATGCCACTTCAATCGCCAACGCTTCGGTAGGGAAAGGCCCGGCGATATTTTCGCCGCCTGCACTGTCTACCCACCACTGGCCGTCTTTCGCCTGATTGATCAGGAACCCGTTGACACTTTTTGCTTCCGACATCTATCTGCCTCGTTGGCTGGTTCAATCGCGCAATGATAGCGCCAAATGCACTCAACGGGTGCTGAAGGTGTAGGATTGGCGGCCGTGCAGATCTGATGGTCTGTGCTATCTATAAAGGCTGCGGAGTTATCTCGGGAACTATCCGCGAGAATATTTCTCTATGATGGCATCGGTTAGCCAGCGCGGGGGCATTGTAAGGTGCACGCCGCCTGATTAGACTGCGCCGAAACTCGTACACACAGCCCTATCAAGGACTTATATGATCAAGAAATGCTTGTTCCCAGCAGCCGGTTACGGTACTCGCTTCCTGCCAGCGACTAAAGCCATGCCCAAAGAAATGCTGCCGGTGGTAAACAAGCCACTGATCCAGTACGGCGTCGAAGAAGCACTGGACGCTGGGTTGACCGAAATCTCCATCGTCACCGGTCGCGGTAAACGCGCTCTGGAAGACCACTTCGACATCAGCTACGAGCTGGAAAACCAGATCAAAGGCACCGACAAGGAAAAATACCTGGTCGGCATCCGCAAACTGTTGGACGAGTGCTCGTTCTCCTACACCCGTCAGACCGAAATGAAAGGCCTGGGCCACGCGATCCTGACTGGTCGCCCGCTGATCGGTGACGAACCGTTCGCGGTAGTGCTGGCGGACGACTTGTGCGTCAACCTCGAAGGCGACGGCGTCCTGACCCAGATGGTCAAGCTGTACGAGCAGTATCGCTGCACCATCGTTGCGATCCAGG
>Ga0065714_10002894_pt1 | contig 14170 bp, 17 predicted proteins | sample MisRhiReplicate2_FD_59101 | JGI IMG/M metagenome (GOLD analysis project Ga0065714, IMG submission 59101) | Miscanthus rhizosphere microbial communities from Kellogg Biological Station, MSU, sample Rhizosphere Soil Replicate 2: eDNA_1 v2... | ecosystem: Host-associated > Plants > Roots >...
CTACATCCCGTTGGGAGTCTTCATCACCGCCTACGCACGAGACGTAACCATACGGGCAGCGCAGCAACACTATGACTCCTTTGCCTACGCTGACACGGACTCATTGCACCTGTTGATTGATGAAGACCCTGACACGTTGGACGTTGACCCGAAAAAGCTTGGCGCATGGAAACGGGAATACTGCTTCGATGCCGCACTGTTTATCCGTGCGAAAACGTACACGGAACTGGTCTCCCCTGGCCACTGCCACAATGAAGATGATGACCATGAACACCAGCCGCACGGATGCCATGTAACCCACATTGCCGGTCTCCCCGTTTCCGTGGCAAAGCAACTGACTTTTGATGACTTTGTTGGTGGGCGTAAGTTTTCGGGGAAGCTCAATCCGAAGACCGTTCCCGGTGGCGTAGTTTTGGATGACGTTGGTTTTACAATGCCGGTTTTCTAGGTTAGGATTTATCCAGTTGAAGAAACAGGTTCTTCACACAGAAAAGAAAGGTAGCGCCACAATGGCTACTCCCGAAAAGACCACCACTCCCGCTGAAGCTCCGAAGACCGAAACCCCCGCCGCTGCCCCGGCATCGGACGCCAAGCCGGGGAAGGGCACGAAGCAGGTTTCGGCCACCATCGACCAGGCTCTCTACGCCGAACTCACGGAAATCCGGTGGGCTGTCAAGGCTGACAAGTTCTCCGATCTCGTGGCACAGGCCCTGGCCGAATTCGCCGTGAAGCACGCGGTTTCCAAGGCGTGATCTGAAGACTCGTGACAGTTTGTCCAATGTGGGAGTGCTGCCATTGAATTGGTCCCACATGGGGTGGCCCGTAGCAGGGTACAACCTTTCACGCTTTAGGTCCGAAATAAAGTAACACCAGGAAAGCCCCCGCCCATCAAGGTTGGGGGCTTTCCGCTTCACATTTTAGGGGAGACTAATGGGAGCATTTGAAGATTACATAGCTTCGTTGAAAGCCAATGGCGATAATACGGAAGCGCATGATACGCTTTACACGGAATTGACGAATGCACATACAAGTGATTTGTCCGTAAGGGAAGCGGCAATTGCGGAGCGTGAAGCCCGAATTGCTGAGATTGAAAAAGCACGAGACGCGAAAGACGCGGAATTGACGGCACAGAAAGCCCGTAATTGGGACTTGATACGCCAGTCGCCAGCGTCAAGCGAAACCACCCACCTATCCACCGATGCAGCGGACAAACCGATTGACATTGATGACCTTTTTGAAAGGCGATAAACCAAAATGGTACTAGCTGTACAGCGTCTAAAGGACACCCCGAATGACATTCTGATGGATGCCATTCGTAACCGTGGCTCCAACGATTACCAGGCACGAATTCCGGAAGCTACCAAAGCCGGAATTCAGACCACCATGAACGAACTGTTGAACCACCGCACGCTGTACAACGAATTCGTTGACGCGCTGGTCAACCGAATCGGCCTGGTGAAGTTCAAGGAATTCTCGTGGACAAACCCACTCTCCGAATTCAAGCAGGGCATGCTTCAGTACGGTGACACCATTGAGGAAGTCGCCGTTGGCCTTATCAAGGCCAAAACGTATGACCCCAACAGGGAAGCCCTTGAACGGGAAATCTTCGGCACCCACCGGCCCGAAGTTCAGGCCAACTTCCACAAGGTCAACCGTCAGGACTACTACCCGGTGACCGTGAACGAATCCCTGCTTCAGCGGGCATTCCTTCAGGACGGCGGCCTTGTCGGTTTCATTTCCCAACTGATGGGTGCCCCGGCAACGTCTGACCAGTGGGACGAATTCCTGGCTACCTGCCAGCTTTTCGCGGAGTACGAAGCCAAGGGTGGATTCTTCAAGATCAAGGTTCCGGACGTTTCGGACCTGAATTCTTCCGAAGCCGATGCAAAGTTCGCGCTCCGTATGCTCCGTGCAACGGCTGACACCATTGTCTTCCCTTCCCGGAAGTACAACGCTGCCGGTCTCCCGATGGCCGCAAGGCGGGATGAACTGGTGATCTTCACCACTCCCGATTTCAAGGCGGCAATGGACGTGGAAGCCCTGGCCGGTGCCTTCAACATGGACTCCGCCACGGCTCATGGCCGTATCATCACCATTCCCGAAGAACGCTTCGGGATTGATGGTGCACAGGCCATCATGACAACGAAGGATTTCTTCGTTATCGCTGACCAGAAATTCGAGACGGCCAGCCAGTACAACCCGGTGGCGCTTCAGAACAACTACTTCCTTCACCACTGGCAGGTCATTTCGGCTTCCCGCTTCGTGCCCGCCGTCCTGTTCACCACCAAGGGTGGAACGGAGTTCATCGAAATTTCCACCCCGGTTACTTCGGTCTCCGAAATCACCATTCTTGACAGGGAGGGTCTCGTGCCTGACTCCGTGGTCCGTGGCGAACTGTACGCACTGGACGCCGAAGCGGTCACCACACCGGCTGATGGTGTCAACGATGGCGTGCGCTGGTCCGTTACCGGCAACACGTCCACACGCACCTACATCAGCCAGACAGGCGTACTCCATGTGGGTGGGGATGAAGGCGCAACTTCCCTGGTTGTCACGGCAACGTCCACCTGGCTTGACCCCGATGGTCTCATGCGGGATGGTGAGCAGGATTCCATCACGCTCACGGTCTCCGGTACAGCCGTACCTACGTGGCCTGAAACCGCCGCTGTCAGTGGCATCACCATTGCCGGTGGCACCCTGGTTCCGCCGTTCGCCGTGGGAACGTACACCTACACGGTGGAGATTGAAGGCGGCGTAGTCACCGCCGATGACGTGACCGTCACCGGACCTGACTCCGATAACGTCGAAATCACCGTGAGTGAAGACGGCGACACTGTCACCATCGAATCCGCTTCGTCCACTGGTGATCCGGTGTACACTGTGAACGTGGTAGAGCCTACGCCGTAGTTTCTACCCGGAGTGTGTGGCGCTCCAAACGGGAAGACCCCCGGCTAAGGGAACTAGCCAGGGGTCTTCCTTATTGTCCGGAGAAAAGCACTCCGTTTTTCTTGACTTCAGTTTTCAATGAGCGTATTCTATTTATAGAAGTTAGGTTGATTCAAAGAAAAGGAAGTCATCATGTTCCAGGTTTTCAACACCCGCACAAATGAAGTCAAGTCCACCACCACTGATATGGTTGCCGCTGATGTTATGGTGTGGAAAGAAAATGAAGCCGAAATCGGCGTAGGTTATGAACCGTGCTGGGAAATCCGTTACATCAACCCCGCTGGCCGCACTTTCCGTATTACAGTGGAAGAACTGTAATGCGTAACCACCCCGAATCCTACGTTCACACGGACCCCACCCCCACACCGCCCAACGGTTTCAGTCTAATTGCCTTACAGCTAGGTTGCCTGAAGGATTGTGTTTGCCACGGCATCGGGATTTACGCGCAAATCCGGTGCACCGAATGTAGCCACTGAACAAAGCGGAGACCCCCACTTTATGGTGGGGGTCTTTTGTGCGTGTAGACTGTTGTTCTAAAGGCTGGGGAGGTCTCATGAAATCTTACATGTACCCGTTTACGCGGGATATTCAAAAGGGTCAAGCCTACGGGGATAACCCCAATAACGGCATCAATCCGCGAAAAGGGCACACCGGGGATGACTGGCGTACACCTGTGGGCACACCCATTCACGCGGCGGGGGATGGCGTCATTGAATTATCTGGCTGGCCATCTGCCAATTATCTGGATTCCGTGTACTGGCTCACGAGTGCTGCCGGTGATGCCCTGGTGCTGAATTGTGGAGACGATGAACCGACATTCATTTACGGTCACAATTCGGATACGTCAGCGGAGCCGGGAACGTGGGTAAAAAAGGGTGACGTTATCGGTTATACAGGAAACACCGGCCTTTCCACCGGCCCACATTGCCACGTTGAAGTTATGCCACCCGGTTTCGATTTGAATGATGGGGCTTACGGTAGAGTAAATCCTGAACTCTATTTCAGTGAACACATCGAAGATTACACAGCCCCGGTTGCCGTAGTTGTTCCAGAACCTCAGAAAGTAGACAAAATGCTTTTCATTGCAACAGACCCCAATGACGGTACCGGCATGGTGTGGATCGGTGACGGAATTACCCGCCGCCACATTCCGGACCCCGCCGTTTTGCAGCATTACCGGAATGTTTCATCTGTCATGCCGATCTTCAAGAATGGTGAAATTCAGGAATGGCCACCATCGGTGTTGGGTGTTGACATTCAAAACACCATCGTCCAGAACCGCACATCAATCGCGCTTTCCAGTGGTGACATTACGGCACTGGCAAAAACCCTGAAAGACACCCTGGCTCCGGACGTGGCCACGGAACTGGCCCGCCGCCTTACCAACTAAGGATCACGCCACACATGACAACACAAANGCATGACCTGCCGGGGGATAAAAACTTCGGTTATGAATTCAATTACGCCACCTGGACAGCGGGCACGTCCGTAACACTCCACAATGTTCCGTGGAATTCGGATTACCGTGACATTGTCCGGTTTGATGACCAGGAAGCACTGGACACCTATCTGTTGGAACAGTCCGGGCCACAGGTCAACATTGAAGGCATGACACATGCCCGCGTTGGATACCCTGTCCGCATTCCGATTTCCTTCAACCGGGCATTCAAATACAACTATCTCCGTGTCACGAATCCGGCACAGCCGGTCATGAATGGTGATGACCCCCGCACGTTCTACTACTTCATCAACGGCGTTACGATGGTGGCACCCAACACCACTGAACTCATTCTTCAACTGGATTTGTGGCAGACATTCGGCTACGGAATTTCCTTCGGCAATTGCTACATCGAACGCGGGCACATCGGAATTGCCAACGAAGCCGCCTTCACCAACTGGGGCAGGGATTACCTGACCACCCCTGAAGGTCTGGATATCGGCAACGAATACGAAATCTACCAACAGTACGCCCATTCCATTGCTTCAGCACGAGACGGCGAACCGGACTTTGAAGTCCTGGTTGTTTCCGCCACGGCATTGGATGAAGACCCCGGCACCGTTGAAGCTCCGAAACTTCAGAGTGCCAAAGGCTCCATGATGGAGAATCTTCCGAATGGGGCTGAGATTTACCTTTTCAATTCGGCGGAGCATTTCAAAGAATTCATGAATGCCATGAATGATAAGCCGTGGGTTACCCAGGGCATTATGAGTGTTCAGGCCGTTCCCCCGATGGGCCGTTACGGAATTTCGACTACGGGTAAAGCAATTGCCGGTGTCTCCGTGAATGAAGTAAACGGTGGCTCACTTATCCGGCCTTACGTGAATCTCAAATCGGGGTGGCGTAATTCATTGAATTTGGGAAGGTACTGGCGGCTCTCCAAATTCGTCACCTTCCCTTATACGGTACTGGAAATGACTTCCTACACCGGAACCCCACTTATCCTGAAGCCGGAATGCATGCAAAGCCATGACATTGGCGTGGTGGAAGTTCCCCACATTGCCCCGCCGAATGCCCGCGTTGCTTTCTACCCGTACCGGTATAACGCCACCAATGATTCCCCCGGCTTTTCTGATGATAAAGGCGTGGTGAATGATGGCGGGGAATTCCTGGACATGATCACCGGCATTATGAACATGCCAACCTTTTCCGTGGTCAATAACGGGTACATGCAATTCATGGCATCCAACGCCAATGGTATTGCCTATCAGCACACGTCCGCTGACTGGTCACAGAACCGGGCACTTGCCGGTAACCAGACTTCCTATGACCAGGCTTCAGCCGGAATCGGCCTGTCAAAGGATCTGAACAACCAGGGTGTTGGGGCATCCAACGCACAAGCCAAGCTCTCAATGGACACCCAACGGTCACAGGGTCTCCAAGCTGCCGGTAACGCCACAGTCAACGGTTTCCGTTCCCTTGACCCCATCGGCATGGCACAGGGTGTGGCTAACGCAGCCGTCACCTACGCCATTGGCACCAACCAGACCAACCAGGCCAACGCCATTGCCACCGGCCTGTCATCCGGTCAGAACCGCTCCACCACCGAAAACATGGGGTACCTTCGGGACACCAATAAAACGCTGGCTGACTGGTCAGCGAACGGTGACTACCAGAACCAAATTGCCGGTATCAACGCACGAGTGCAAGACGCCAAGCTGACACAGCCCACCACGGCCGGTCAGGTAGGTGGGGATGCGTTCAACCTGGCCGTGTACCGGTGGGGAGTTGATATCAAGGTGAAGCGGTTGACCCCTGCTTACATGAATGCCATTGGTGAATACTGGCTTCGGTACGGTTACGCGATAAACCGTTTTGGTCAGATGCCAGCCAGCTTCATGGTTATGGAGAAATTCACTTATTGGAAGCTGAAGGAAACCTACATCACCGCTTCCAATTGTCCTGAAGTTTTCAAACAGGCCATTAGGGGAATCTTTGAAAAGGGTGTTACTGTTTGGGCTAACCCATCAGAAATCGGGACAATTGATATAGCGGACAATGAGCCGCTGGCGGGAGTGGTCTTGTGAGCAGGAAAAAGGGTGGTGACCTGGTTTACAGCGGCATCTACTCCAATCACCTGAACGGTGGTGGCAGCGGGGGAAGCTTTCAGGGAAACACGGTAATCCAGACACAGGCACTCACGGAAAACATGTATATCCGTGTCCTGACTGAACTGTGTTGCAACAGGTTTGAATGGAAGGGTCTCCCCGATTCCATAGACGTTCGGACAATGGAGCTTACATTGTTTTGGCGGGCACTCTCCGTTTTCTACTTTGACAATGACGTGGATAAGTATTTGGCGCTCCGTGCTTCAGGTGCCGGTGCCATTGACATGTATGACACCCCGCTTTCCTACCAGGTGACGGCACCGGGCATCAATAAGCATTTGAAGCAGGATGATTGTGTGGCCATTTGGGCCAACTATCTCCGCATTCCTGACTTGGATATTGTGCGGCTTTACGCGTCGAAACTGGCGAAAGTGGATCGGACCATTGACCAGTGCATTGAGAATCTTCGTTACACGAAGGTCATTACGGCACCGGAAAATGAGCGCCATTCGTGGACACAGGTTCTCCGTCAGCATTACGAAGGCCAGCCGGTGATCTTTGGTTCACAGGCTTTGGACATGTCAAATGTTCAGGCTTTCGACGTTGGGGCACACCACGAGACATTGCCGAAACTGTTGCTTGGAAAATCCAAGCTGTGGAATGAGTGCATGACTCTGTTGGGCATCAACAATGCAAACCAGGATAAGGCCGAAAGGCTGATTGCTGATGAAGTGTCAGCCAACGATGAACAGATTCACGCCACCAGGGCAATTGCCTTGAATGCCCGTCAACAGGCTTGTGATGAAATGAAGATCAAATTCGGGCTTGACGTTTCCGTGGATTTCAGTGTTAGTGAAAAGTCAACGGAAATCGGTGGCAATATAGAAATCGGAAACGGGGAAGAATAATGCCCACCTTTACACTCACCCTGAAGCGGGCCATTGAAATCCAGAAAGGTGATATCGGTCTGAATGATTATCTGATTTTTGACGAATCCTACCGGGCAACGTTGAACCAGAAAATCATTGACCACTACTTCAACCAGGAAATTGGTATGGAGACCATCGAACTTTTCCGGCTGGCGTTGCGACGGAAAATGAATGAAATCATGCCGCTCTATAATCAGCACTACATGATTTCCGCCATTGAATTTGATCCGCTGAAAACGGTGGACATGTCCACGCTGAACAATGTGACGGCCAGCGGGGAATCCGAAAGCACTTCCGGTTCTGATGCAAAGTCGCGTGCCGTGGCACAGGAAATGCCGCAAACACTGCTTTCCGGTGAAGGCGACTACGCCACGAATGCACAGGACACGGTTTCCAACACTGCCGCTACCGGCTCCGCCACGGAATCCAACACCACCGCCACGGATGGCAGCGTTAGCGGTTTCCAGGGAAACGCCGCCATGATGCTTTACCAGTACCGTCAATCACTCGTGAACATTGATCTCATGATTATCAACGAACTTCAAAATTTGTTCATGCTGGTATGGTCAAATGGAGACGAATTCTCAGAAAGGAACAACTACGGCTATGACTATCTCACCGGTTACACCACTTGGTAATTTCCCGTATGCAATGACTCCGCTTAGCAATGTGAGCGCATTCAGTTACCGGGATGGGCGGACATTCCTTGAAGTTCTTTATGACCTTCGGGACCACATCAACGATGTTATGGTGCCCAACACCAACATCAACTTTGATTTGCTGTGGAATGATTTTCAGGCTGGCATTGCCAACTCTGAAGCTTCCATTACCAACTTCACCACGGAAATCAACGCCGCCTTTGACGAATTCAAAACGGGCACCGATGCGGACGTTTCCGCCGCCGTAGCCGGATGGCAAGCATCATTCAACACCTTCACCACGTCACTCAATGCGGATTTCAACACATTCAAAACCGACACCACCGCTGACGTTGACACCGCCGTAGCCGATATTGCCGCAACTAAAGCAGACTGGATTTCTCAGTTTGACACGTTCATTGCTGACATTACGGCACAGCTTGGCACGCTGAATGACGCTGGCATGGCCACGAACATTGCATCTTCCACCACCGCCACGTATTCGGCGCTCCGGGCCTTTGTGAAGCGGCCACCGGCTTACATCGGTTCCGGTGCCCGCACGAAGTCATGGGACTTGTCACGGCACCTGTACAACGGGGAATCCGCCACCATGCGGACCATCCGTGATGTGATCCGCCGTGGCCTGGCCGGTGAGCGTAAACGCATTGTTGCCGCTGGCGACTCCAAAACCTTTGGCAACGGCTCCACACAGCCACAGGTTTCCACCAACTCATACCCGGCACAGCTTCAGGAATTGCTTGGCGCTAACCCTGGTCTGATTTACGGGAACCTTGGCGATTTGCGGTGGAGTGCTGCCAGCAACATTGTTTCAGCAACCGGCACCAATCAGAATTTCCTTCAGTCTCCCGGTGGGGCATGGTCTGCCACATTCACGTCAATTGCCAAGTTCACCGGCTTCAAGGTCTTTGCCTACATTTCCGCTGGTGGCACTGTTGATGTGACCGTTGATGGTGTGGCGCAAACACCGTTCACGGTTACGGCTGGTTCCACCTGGAAGGTTGCCACGTACTCCGGTCTCAGTGACGCCGTACACACCATTGTCTTTTCCGGTACGGGAATTACTTTCCTGCTTGGTTTGGAGCCAACCTATGCAACCGGTCTGACCATCAGCAACGCGGGCCGTCCTTCATCCAGCGCAGCGGAATGGCTTTCCCCAACTGACTGGTCACGGCTTTACAGTGCAGCGTTTTCGGTGAACAACACCACCCTGACACCACTGAAACCCGATGCCGCGTTTATCAACATTGGCACCAATACCAACAGTTCAACGCTGGATGACATTACGTCGTTCATTACGAATGTGAATGGTCTGGCCATTCCTGTCCTGTTGATCGTTTTCGGTGGTGTCGGTTCTGCCGGGAACTATGACAACAAAAGGGTCCGTTTGTACGATATTGCGGATTCCCTGGATTTGCCGTTGATTGACTTCACGTCACTCATTGGTGACCAGCCAGCGGCAACCGCCGCCGGTTTGCTTCAGGACACGGTTCACGAAAATTCACGCGGCTACGCACTCGAAGCCGACGCACTGGCACGAGTCATCCGGTACTAGTGCTTGCAGCACACACCATTAGCACGACTCAAATAATGAAAACAGCCAATCCCCCGCACATAACTTGTGTGGGGGATTGGCTGTTATGCTTGGTGGCATGGCATATGATGATAACGCTAAAAAGTTGGCTGTGAAGGTTATTGGCACGGTTGAATCGAACCTGAATTATGGTGCCGTGAACTTCAATGACCCCATTACCGTTGGCATTGCACAATGGTATGGCACACGCGCTGCCAATGTCCTGGTGCGTATGTACAACGAAAACACTTCGTCATGGTATGGCGTGGAGCCATCCATTTTCAATCAGCTTGCCACGATTGATTCAAACGATTCCTTTTGGAATTCCCGCTATCTGACACAGGCCGAAGGTAACTCCCTGGTGGGGGTGATGACCCGTAACCAGGCCATACAGAATGCACAGCTTATTGATGACATGGAAGTCTATAAGGCTGTAGCCATTTCTTATGGCTTCAATCCGGACACCAACACAGGTGTTGTCATCTACTTTTTCAGCATGCACCACCAGTCACCGGCTTCAGCGCTGGAAGTGGTTTCAACGCTGGACACGGAATGCACGTTGGAACAAATGCACGCCGCCTGTCTGGCCCACCCCGTTCTAGTCCAGTATGGTGCCCGGTACCAGGTCACCTATGATCTTATTCACGAAGCGGACGTTTCAGGTGTTGACCCTGTTCCACCGGCTGAACCGGAGCCGGTACAGCCCAACTCCAATGCCCGTTTCATCCGGACAATGGGTGATTCCCTGGTGGTTCACTTCGTCGATGGGGAGGATATTACCTACTATCCGAACGGACCAGGTTATTGGCTGTCTCGTGAAGCGAAAGTAGCACCTGTCCCACCACCCCCGGTACAGCCTGAACCGCCTAGCGGTGCCTGGTACCACCCTTTGCCCGGTGGCACCATTACAAGTCCTTACGGGCCGCGTGAGCTTGGCGGATTCCATTGGGGCTGTGACTTTTCCACCGGGGGTGGTGGGAACGTCACCGCCGTCACTGACCTTGTGATTACGGTTGCCGTGGACGCGTATGAAGGCGGGAACTCCACAGCCGGAACCTACGTCAAAGGCCACACCACGGACGGAGCCTACACCTTCACTTACGCACACGGCGTTGATGAATCGTTGGCTGTGGCGGCGGGCACCACCGTACCGGCTGGAACGGTGTTGTTCATTGAAGGTGACACCGGCTACACATTCGGCCCGCATTTGCACTTTGAATGCTATGAAGGCATCCAGTTTGATCCGTGGGCACCGCCTTATGGAAACCCAATTGATCCGTTGCCAGTGCTACGCGCACACAATGTTGGAGTATAATTACCACCATGACCGCCACAATGGAGAAAACGCAACTGGACTATTACAGTTTTGACAAAGTGCTTAGCTACAATGCCATGTTCAATTTTGTCATTGGTGCGCGTGGTCTTGGAAAAACGTATGGTGCAAAAGACCTCACCATTGGTAAGGCGATCCGGACGCACGGTGAAGAACAGTTCATCCTGGTCCGTCGATACAAAGATGAATTACGCATGTCTCGTGATACGTTCTTTGCGGACATTGGTCAAGAGTTCCCTGAATACCATTTCCGGCATCTTGGCATGGAAGCCCAAATGTCACATGTAAACAAGGCTAAGGACAAAAACCGCGCCTGGATAACCATCGGTTATTTTATCCCTTTGTCCATTGCACAGTCAGTCAAGGGTGCGTCTTTCCCTAAAGTCAAATGGATTATTTTCGATGAATTCATCATTGAAAAAGGAAAAACTCAGTACCTTCCGGACGAAGCCAAAGCATTCCAGAACTTCTATTCCACCGTTGACCGTTGGAAGGATAAGACCAGAGTTCTATTCCTGGCTAACTCCGTTTCCATCATGAACCCCTACTTCATTGCCTATGACATAAAGCCGGAACTAGGCAAAATCAAGCGCTATAAAATTGACCCTGAAACGGGTATAGCCTTCATGGTGGTGCATTTCGCTGACAGCGCAGACTTCACAGGGGGAGTGCTGAAAACAAAATTTGGACGCTTCATTGAAGGCACCGATTATGCAGATTACGCCGTGGGAAATGAGTTCAAAGATAACGGTGACAACCTTATCAAGGAAAAAACCCCGCAAGCCCGCTATCGGTACACACTGGAAACCGCACGCGGAATTTTCAGCGTATGGTATGACTCCGGAGAGCAGGAATACTATGTTCAGGAAAAACGGCCTGGACAGGAAATTTTGATGACTATGGTTCACGAGACTATGGACGAAAATAAGAGCCTGCTTGCATATTCTGACAAGTTGGTGCAATACTTGCGAACGTCATACAAGCAGGGCAAGCTGTATTGCGATACACCGAAATCAAGAAACGCATTCACGGAAATATTCAAACGCTAAACACTGGGGGATACAGTGTCCGGAAGACATGAACCAATAGCACAAAAAGGCTCCATAATACCTTCAGCCAAAGTCAGGGGATATCTTTACGCTCTCATGGTGGCAGCGTCACCCATCGTAGTTTTCTACGGTCTCATGACACTTGCTGAAGTAGGCTTGTGGATTGTTTTCGGCGGTGTCGCGCTGGGGGTCTCCAACGCCGTGGCCGTTGCCAACCTTCCCAAAGCACCGGAGAACAAACCATGAGCCGGTTGTCACGGTATTTCCATGAGCCGTGGTTTATCAACATGCTCCACATCGTTGGCTACACACTTGCCGTTGGCTGTGGTCTCTTGGCAGCAATGGGCGGAATCCCTAACATCATCACCGGGCAAATCGGGCCGGTGCTGTCAGTGGTGGTGGGTGTCCTGTTGGTGTGGGGTGGTCTCACCGGGGCATGGTCCGTGTGGCGTGGGCTATGGGGTCTGGAACAAATAGCCATCTGGATCATTGGCATAGGCTACGTCGCCTTACTCGTGCCAACACTGGCTTTCGCTGTCCTTCCCGGCAAATCCGTTACTTCCACCATTTGGCTCATTGTCGCCTTGGAAGTACAGGCCATTCTTGCCAGCGCCATACGCTACCGCCGCATTGATTGGGCCTACCTGGACCCCGCAAAATGACGGTAGAACAGTTGACCGCGCTGGTCATAGCGGTTGGAAGTGCCCCGGTTGTAATCAAAATTATTGACTGGATCAAAGCCACACGAAGTGGCAGGGCACAGGCCGAAAAACGCTCCAACCGGATGGCCTTGAACCAGCTAGAAGAAGAAATGAGCTACCGGCGCATCATGCAGGAATACGCCAGCCAGCTTCGGCGGTTGCTCATTGACATGGGATTTCCTGAAGACAAGCTACCCGAATGGCCCACACGAAAGGTGCGGTCATGACCATCACAGCCGTAGTCGAAATGCATCAGTGTTCGGAGTGTGGCACCTGTACCAGTGAGCCACCCAACGGCTATGGGAACTACTATTGCGAAAAGCATAAATAAAAGAAACGGACTCCATTCCAAATGGAGTCCGTTTCTGGTAGAGTTGACTTATTAGGTCAACTACTCACCGAATGGACGTGCCACACATGTTCGCCATCATCCTTTTCTCAGCCATACTCTCCCCCATCGTCACCAGCGGACTCTACGTATTCTTCAGCGGACCCGTACCCCAACCCAAACACCGGGGCGGATACCACGCATGAACGCAAGCCAAACCTGCCCCACCTGCCACCAACCGCTATACTGGCTAGTGGACAGCCACACCTGGCACCACTACGCAACACGAAACACCGCATGCCACACACCACCAAAGGACAGCCATGAAAATTGACCTTCCCAAAAACTCCATCACCCTGGACCCCGACACCATACTACTCACCCCAGACAACCGCTCATTCCTGGAAATCCACACCCCCACCAACCACCTACTATCCATCAACCAACCAGGCCCACTACTCACCGGACTACTCCGCTCCGTCGCCACCTTCACGGTTACCATTCCGAAAGGTGTCCACCCCTTTACACCGGACAGTAACGGAGCGTGCACCGGCTGTACTGAAAATGCGGAACCGGTGGAAACGCCGTCAGTACGCATGGTGCTGGATGGAGAAATTGAAGACTGATGATAACAAACCGTCAACTCATTGAAGCTCTAAAACAACTTCCGCTTGACGCAGAAATTGAACTAGACGTTTCAGGTTATGACGCCGATGGGGTATCATTATCCGTTGGTGATACAACCGTGCTGAACCACGAGTTCGGACTAAATGACCTACACTTTGTACCACCGGCAGCTATAAAAGGTGAGGTTGAAGGCTAATGGATAAGGTAATAAGCAGGCCAGAATTTCTAAAGCCTGGTGACACCATAGAAGTTGGCTATAGCGGACCGATGGAAATAGAAGAAATTAGAATCCTTCCTACTGGCGACTATAGACTACTGTGTTACCGTCTTCATGGCCACGCGGTATTCTATACGCTCGCTACTACAGCGGCCATCACACTACACCGCTAATACGCCCACAAGCTGAATGCACTCCATACCGTCGGATGGTATGGAGTGCATTCTTTTGTTACCACATTTCCCTTGACAGAAAGGACTCCCTA
>Ga0065714_10065005_pt1 | contig 14139 bp, 10 predicted proteins | sample MisRhiReplicate2_FD_59101 | JGI IMG/M metagenome (GOLD analysis project Ga0065714, IMG submission 59101) | Miscanthus rhizosphere microbial communities from Kellogg Biological Station, MSU, sample Rhizosphere Soil Replicate 2: eDNA_1 v2... | ecosystem: Host-associated > Plants > Roots >...
CATGATATTTAACCTCAATGCATTACCCGGTACCTATGGTGATTGCCTATGGATAGAGTATGGCATCAGCTCCAAACTGAACAGGATTCTGATTGACGGTGGAACCGGAAGCACAAAGACGGAGATCCTGAAAATGATTTCCGCATTACCAGAATCAGAACGAGAATTTGAATTGCTGGTAGTCACACACCTGGATAAAGATCATATCCAGGGAATTCTCAGCCTGCTTTCCGATACAACACTTGGCTTTAAAGTAAAACAGATCTGGTTTAATGCCTGGCAACATCTGCCGGAAGGGCAAGGTGCTCTACCTTTCAGTGCCAAGCAGGCTGAGGAGCTCTCAGCCTGTATAGTCAGACATGGGATACCATGGAATAGCTCTTTTGAAGGTAAAGCGGTAATGCTTGGCGATGATGAGCTACCGGTCATCAATCTGGATGGTGGAATGAAATTCACGCTGCTTTCTCCCTCGAAGGAACAGCTTGCGGCACTAAAGCCAGTATGGGTGAGTGAGCTCCTAAAGCTAAAACTTCCCCCTGGATATGGTGTTGCTACACCAGATGATCAGATCGAGAGGCTTAGCCCAAATGAGCCTAATGTGGAAGCGCTTAATCAGCTTCCCTTTACAGAAGATAAATCGGAAGCTAATGCCAGCAGTATTGCTTTTCTTGCGGAATACGCAGGAAAAACCGTGCTTTTTACCGGCGACGCTTTACCGGCTACCGTGCTGGACGGGCTCAATAGGTTAGCTCCGAGTACAAAACTGAAGGTGGACCTTTATAAACTTAGTCACCATGCAAGTGCAGGTAATACCAGTCCTGATCTGATTAAAAAGCTCCACTGTTCCAAATTTCTGATTTCCACAAATGGGTCCATTTACCATCATCCTGCACCAGTCACGATTGCACGTCTGATCAAGCTTTCGGCGCCAAACCCTGAACTGATCTTTAACTATCGGAGCAAGTACAATGAGATCTGGGACAGTGATGGACTCCGATTAATCCATAAGTATCGAACTTCTTACCCAAAAGCCGAGGGTATTTCCATTAATCTCTAATCGCCTTTTGCCGAGGAATCAGCGTTTTAAAATTATACAAACTGACCATACATAAGTATTAAACAGCAGGACATGATTGACAATATTGTACTCGATGTAGCCATAGGGCTGATATTTATATTCACCATTTACAGTTTGCTGGCAACAATCATCAGCGAAATGGTAGCGCATGTTTTCGCCTATCGGGGAAGGATGCTCGAAAGAGGATTGGAACAAATGCTCGATGGAGAAAACCACAGCTTTTACTGGTGGCAAAAAATCGGCAACTATTTACTTGCATTTTGGGGAGAGGGGAAGCTCACAAAGTCGAATAAACCGCTCTCTGATCGGGCAGTAACTTACAGCAGAGAGGGAAAGGCATTTATGAAGAATACGGTTCTGTATAAAAAGACCAGATTATTTGCGGCCCAGGTTACCTCACATGCATTCTATACGAGGTCCACGGAAAAGTCAGTATTCTCCAAAAAGCCAGCTTATCTTTCCTCAGCAACTTTTTCCAATATTTTAATTGATCTACTTTGTCCCTCTGCAAGCACACAGCCGACGGGGCTCCATGAAATAAATCACGCCATTGACAAACATAGAGTAGCCGGCCGGCCAATACCCAGCGATACCGAAAAAATTCTCCGGATCTTTATCAGACAGGCCAATGGTGATATGCAAGCTTTCAGGTCGCTGATTGAGAACTGGTATTCAGATACCATGGGAAGGGTATCAGGATGGTATAAAAGGCAGACCTTTTGGATTCTTCTAATAATTGGGCTGATATTAGCGATCGGCTTTAATGTAAGTACGATTGGCATTGTGCGAAAGCTATCGAATGATAAGGATTTGAGAGAAGCCATGATTAAAAGTGCTACTGACTATGTAAAGGCGAATCAGGCGAATCTTGGAGCCCTGCCCAAAGATCCAAATCCCGCAGTTGACGAAAAGACCAACGAAAAACAGGACATCAATAAGGGCATTGAGCAGATTAAAAAGATCTATAGCGAAAATATCGAAGCCCAAAACACCAGCCTTGGATTAGGCTGGGGCGATTTTGGCTATCGAACTGATTCTTTAGCATGGCTGAAAAAACGTAATTCATTGTCCAAAAGGGTTCAGAAACTGGAAATGCAGAATAACACAAATCCTGCTTACCAAGCACAGCTGATCGCAGCAAAACACCATTTAGAAATTTTTGATTGCAACCCAATTCAACCCAGAGGTTTTGGAAGAGCATTTTGCACGATCGTCAGTTTTGAGAACATCTTCGGGTTTATCATCACCGCGCTTGCTATATCTCTGGGCGCGCCATTCTGGTTTGACCTCTTGAATAAGTTTATCAATCTAAGGTCTGCAGGAAAGAAACCAGAAGAAACCGCGCAGCTGAACAATAAAAACGGTCAGAATTTACCAAGGTCTAATTCATTCGGATGATATGAAAGAATATGTCGTAATAAAGGAGATTCTAAATAAACGGACATCGGCGACTGATATCGATGTAAGCAATTATATCGGATCGTTAAACAAAGGAAATCTGCTATTCCTTGACGATGAAGATATTACTGGTAAAATACCCGTTGGGGGAACTTCAGAGATTTGGAAAAAAGACGTCAATGGACATGTAGTGGCCCGAGACGGGGTGAGATTAGCACATCTAAGTGACAACCCGGCTCAGTATAAGAAACTGAAGTCTAACTATAATGAACTGGTAAATATACCTGATAGCATAAAAATGATGAAAGGTTATGGTGTAAAGGTGGCAGTTGTTGACTCAGGATGTTTTGTTAAGCATCGTTCACTAAATCCATCGATTCTTAGTTGCCACAATGCGATGACCGGTACAGCTGATTGCACAGATAACACACTTGAAAGTCATGGAACTGCTGTTTCGGGAATAATTGCAGGGGGACAGTCCCTTGACAGCGAAATTATAGGGATTGCACCGATGGCAGAACTGATGATCGTTAAAACCTCAGATGTTGAGGATAATGTTCAATTAAGTGATGCGAAAGCCGCGCTTGAATGGCTATCAAATCTGAAAGACGCCTGGTTGCCCGACATCGTTAACATGAGCTTTTCTCTCGCCCCTGGTACTGTAAAAGAAAATACGGCACTGGAGTTGGTCCTGGAAAAACTTACCAAAAGGGGAGTGGTATTGATCGCTGCAGGAGAAAGCCAGGATGGAATCTATAGCTCTAAAATTTTCTATCCTGCAAATACTGTTTGGGTCAGCTCGGTAGGGGCTGTGGATATCCCCGCCGATGTTACCAAAACCCTTTCTCCTCAACTGGATTACCTCCTTGCGAATATTGATTATACCTCCACGTGCGAGAACCAAATATATCGGCACGATTTAAAAGGAGTCAGTTTTGGGACCGCTGTTATTACCGGGATATATGCCCTGTTTATTTCCTATCGAAAGAAATTCAATATCAAAACTGACCTCATGGAAATGGTGAATACAGCGCTTCCGGAATTTAATCCATTCGAAATATCAAACAACCTAAAAATATATAAGCGATGAAAAGATTTCTATTAGTATTATTACTGCTATCGACTGGCATATTTGGTGCCCATGCTAACTCTATTTACGAGGATGCGCTTGTACTGAAGAGGTATATCGTGCACAACAAAATTAGTCTCAGTTTCAAAACCGAAGAAGAAAAGAATATCGATAAAATGCTTCTGGAAATTGGAAATCCAGGTGACGATACGCAAAAAGCAAATACAATTTTATCTTATAAAGTCAGGCTGGCTGAGATAAAGAAGCTTAAGGGTGACTCGGTTTTTTCTATTCTTGTCAAGTATGATATCGTCAGTGAAAAAAGCATTGGCAAAGTAGAAGAATTGAATGCCCAGATCCACAATAATCCCTTTCTGAAAACGCTTAGTATTGAAGGATCTTTACAAAGTCAAACATCTTTTAATTTCATAGGCATCGGATCACTCCTTTCAAAAGCTGGAGCGACAAATATGACTTCATTTGCTGATGGGCTATCCAAATTCCTGATCAAAAGGGGAAAAGAAGAACTCTTAATATCGGTCATTGAAAAATTAAAAGATACCACTCGGTTCCCGGAAATCCCTGTGCTGTTTCCAAAGACAAAAATCATTTTCGATAACTTCGAGTCTTCGGAATATCATAACTTGATTACCACAATAAGGGAAGCATTTAATAAAGACATGCAAAATATGCTGACGAATATACAGCAGCTTAAAGACCTCAAATCTAATTCCGATATGAAGGATAAAGCCAAACTAAGAGTGCAGGCTCTTGAAACTTTCTTCAAAGATCAGAGAAGTGTTTATTTCCTGGCTGCCATAGAAATTGCCAATGGATTTACCAAGGGCGAGAAGGTTTCCGATATTATCCACGCTGTTACAGGAACAACATATCTTGGTGGGTCTGGAATGCATCCTGAAATTGTAAATGCGATGAAACTCATTGATATACTGAGTAGCAGTATCAAAAGCAAAGATGAAAAAAAAGATTACATCAGTAGCGCGGAGCTTTCCGCACTGCTAAGCGACCCAACCGGTAGAAATGTATTCTTTGCACTGCTTTACCAAAAATTAAAAATCGAGGACATACAGTTAAATGGTGTTAAACTAGCAGATGACTTCCTGCTGAAATATCAGGATTACGCCAATTATCTGATGGGCCTTACAGATAAAGGTACCGAGGTATGGGATGCTGTTAAACAGCTTAGGGATGCCGGCAAAAAAGGAGAAAAAGACCTGACAGGTTATTATGCGTCCGTTTTTGAAGCTGCCGACAATTTCCTTGAATACGGCGCAAAATTAACGACAATCAATCCAAAATTGAGCATTCCGAAAGATCTTTCGCTGGTATTTAATTACAGCAGTATCTGTTTTGAAATTGCTCATGACGTTTCAATAAAGAATTACAATGCAGCAATAGTCAGTACAATAGATTTGATGTCCAGGTTTAAGATAAATGGATTTGAAAAATTCACAGAGTTCTACCTGAGATACGGTTCCTTTGCGGCAAATATCGTATTGGCCAAGGATGGCGACGAAGCTGAACAAGCAATAGAAGCCATTGCACTCCCTGCAGGTAGTTATTCGATCAAGCAGAAATCCCGATATAATATCTCGCTGAACGGATATATAGGTTATGGGTACGATGTTAACCATGGGAACGGAGTGTATGCCCCGCTAGGATTCTCGTTTAGCGCCGGAGGTAAAAAGAGCGGGGCAATTACGATATTCGCCTCGATGATTGATGTAGGGAGCGTTGTTTCCTACCGGTTGACCAATGGGAATTCCGCAGAGCTTAAACAAGAAGTTAGATTGGAAAGCATCATTTCGCCATCGCTGCAGGTCTTTTATTCCATCCCCTCACTGCCAGTTGCAATTGGAGCAGGATGGAAGAGAACACCAAAACTTTTCTACTCAAAAAATGGCTTTGAGTTTCCAGAGGCATCAAAAAATGTAGTAAATATTGCACTGCTCATCGACATTCCAATTATTACACTGTTGAACAGGACACGTAAATAAGAGATGTTAATTGTTACCCAGCAGCACAAATAGGTAAGGAAATCGTTAAATCTCCTTACCTACAATCTCTAAAGAGAAGATGGCTATTTTGGCAAACAGAAGCGGGGATTGAATATCACACTCTTAAATGGTGTTACACAACCAAGACCTTTAATCCAAAAAAGATTTACCAAATCACCCTTTTATGATCACTACTGCATGTTTCGGCGATAATGGCCACGCTTTCCGCATGTAAACTGACAATTGCTTTCGCTCGAACTTGATCACCATCTTTCGGGATAAAATGGCCGTTTCGGCGTCGTTAGGCAGATGTTTCCCTATCTTCTCGTTCGTGAGGTTTGATCGCGACCACCAAATTGCGGCCTCAGGAGGCTTATCTGTTCGGTTGATTAGGGAGAACCCCATTCAATTCTTTTGGTGGCTGAAAGTAGCTTATATAAAGCCGGATGAAAATGTCGAGTCGATACAGTATTGCGTATAGAAAAAGTTGATGGGTTATATTTGACTTTCAGTCGAGATAATTTTTTACCAAGGTCCGGCAATCGTTCATCTGGCCATTTTGACCCGAAATGAATGGGCCACTTTAAGGGTTCTTCGTCACTTTTGGTGAATTATGCTGATTTTGCGAGCACCATTTTCTTCGTCAAAATAAACAATCATATCAAAATTATCAGATAATGATAATTTTTTATTTACTGGAAAACTTAAGCCACCTATCATTCTCATTTCTTTTTGTTGAGTTAAAAAGGAACTTAATTGATTGTCAGTAATAGCCTCTTGAACATCTAAAATAAAGTTTTTGTACTTGCATTGTTTAAAATAGTACTCGTAACCTTTTCTAGAATTTACTTCGGGGTAGTATAAAGATTGCCAATAGCTAAATATAACAATCTAATACTTACTTGCTTTTACTTTAACAGTCTTTAACACGATCTCTACTTTAGGGTCTGTTTTGGGTATACGCAACATGGTGTTTCATAACATTAGTTCATTAGATCTGCATTAGCGACATAATTGCGTCTTTGCCTATTGCGCTACTTCTCCATCTCAGTATTTTGCCAACCGCACTTAACAGCCGGAATGCGGTAAGTTTATTGCGATATCCAATATATTTAGGGATATTAGAATTTTCTATCCTAACAATCGATATATGCAGGAATCCATCCTTCCCAAATTAGAAGCATCAAGAAAAGAACTGCTGGATCTGGGCATGCGCAATACCCTAATCAATTACAAGATACCAAAGGCAAGAGGTATTCATGTCGTGCAGGAAAAATCAGCGTCTATTTTTGAGATTATGGTCAGGCAGAATAAAGCCATGACCTTTCTAAGCATACCCGGAAAAGAGGAATCCGAAAACGATGATGCAGTCGAAATGCCCCAGCTTAGCGAAGAACAACTGGAAGACGCCTACAATGATACCAGACTGCAAACCAGCGAAACCGAGCAGAAACTTCAAACCAAAATTCTCAACACCTACTACTTTGCCCGTACCAGTATAGAGGAGCAGGGGGTAAATATTTTATACCTATCCTTAGGTATGCTGAACTGGTATGAGCAGGGCAATACAACCGAGCCACGTCGTGCGCCACTGGTATTACTCCCGGTGACTCTGGAAAGATCAAGTGCAAGCGAACGTTTCAGGTTGAGGTACACCGCCGGAGACATTGGGGCTAACCTTTCTTTACAGGCCAAAATGATGGCAGATTTCAACATCACCATTCCGGAATTAGGGGATATGGAAGATTTTGACATTCAGGCTTACATGGAGGACATTCAGGCAAGAATAAAACACCATACGCTGTGGAACATCGACCAGGATGCAATTGAACTTGGTTTCTTTTCATTTGGTAAATTTATGATCTATCATGATCTGGATAGCAATAAATGGCCCCAGGACCGCAAGCCCAATGACCATTCGATTCTAAGTTCCTTATTTGGCGCAGGATTTACGGATCTTCAGCCAACTGCCAATGCGGAACACAATCTGGACAAAGAAACAAAGGCCCATGAGCTGTTTCATGTGGTTGATGCAGACAGTTCCCAGGTATTAGCCATGCTGGCGGTTCACGAAGGAAGAAACCTGGTCATTCAGGGACCTCCCGGAACAGGAAAATCCCAAACCATTACCAACCTGATAGCCAACGCAGTTGGCCATGGTAAAAAAGTGCTGTTTGTAGCCGAAAAGATGGCGGCACTGGAGGTGGTGAAACGCAGGCTGGATTCCATTAATCTGGGAGAAGCTTGTTTGGAACTACACAGTCATAAAGCCAATAAAAGAGAGCTGCATGCGGAACTAAAACGTATTCTGGAATTGGGAAAACCGACTTTGACGCACCTGGAAAATGAGCTGGTCGAATTGGATGCTTACCGCGGTAAGTTAAATGGTTATTGTAATTCGATCAATAAAGAGATTGGTAAGAGTGGATTGTCAGGACAAAAAGTGATTGGCTATCTGCAGCAAATAGCAACTCAATATCAACATATCAAATTGGCTAATGTACCGATTACCGATATAGAGAACTGGGATATGCTCCGCAGGAGCAGAGCAGAGAAAAAGGCGGAAGAGATCCAGGCCCGTTTAAAAGAAATCGGAGTCCCCAATAACTTATTATTTTATGGGGTAAGACTTAAGCTCTTACTCACACATGAGGAGGAAACTTACCAGACCTTGATCAGCGCTGCGCTGAAAGCGACAAAAGACCTGGAAAATACGGCAAAAGAGGTTGCGGCCTGGTTGCTGATGCCCGAGCCTGTGAATGCTAAGGAAATTGAAGGATTGATCGCAATGGTAAAAGTTGTCGCCCAAAGTCCAGATTTAAGGGAAATCGCTGTAAAAGATGATGCCTGGACTGCAAATTATGAAGATTTGCGTGAGCTGCTGGAGACGGGAGATCGTTTTGCTGGATTGAAACATTCTTATGAAAACATTCTATTGCCGGAAGCCTGGAGTCAAAATATGTTACAGATTCGGCAAAACCTACTGACTCATGGACATAAATGGTATAAGTTCCTGATTGGCGATTACAAAAGAAGTGTAAAAGAACTGGCTTCCTTTGCACAAGTGCCATTACCAGATGAGCTGTCGGGTAAGATCAAAATTACAGACGATATTCTGGAAGCAGGTAGACTAAGTACCACTTTAGCTGAACATGAGTCCCTTGCACTCAAAGTGTTCGCAGGTCGCTGGCAGAAGCATAAAACCCGCTGGCAAGAATTACAGCAAATACTTCAGTTTGTTTCTAAAATACACCGGGACATTGCTGGTAGGGTGTATCCAGCTACTTTGTTGGAGGTACTTGGCAGAAATGAAAATCCAGTGCATGCCGCTGACCTGTTAGCTAAACTCAGTCAAACCTCGGCTAAACAAAAAGAAAGTCTTGATGCTTTACTGGGGAAACTGAGTTTTGATCCTAATTTGGTTACTGAAGATAAACGATTGCCGGAACTGAATTTTAAAGCTCAACTAGATTTGCTGCAAAGCTGGTCTGATCGCTTTGTAGAAATCCATCAGGCGGTGCAGTGGAATAACCTGGTAGAGACAACCCAGCAGGAAGGCTTTGCTTACCTGACTACACTTGCTGCCCAATGGGAGGATGCTGCCTCATATTTAAAAGTTTCCTTACAAAAAACATGGTATGAACATTTAATTACCCAGGTCATGACCGAGCGGCCACCCTTACGTGGGTTTGAGCGTACCAGTCATGAAGAAATCATAGAACAATTTAAAAAACTTGACGTATTGAATTTGGCTTACAACAGAGCACGGGTAGCATTGAAGCATTATGAATCATTACCCAAACAGGAGGGAGGTGGTCAAATGAGTGTATTGCGTACTGAATTTAACCGTAAGGCAAGACATATGCCGATCCGTAAGCTGATGCAGGAAGCGGGGGCCGCAATCCAGACCATTAAACCAGTTTTTATGATGAGTCCAATGTCAATTGCGAGCTTTCTGCCACCAGGCGACATCGACTTTGATCTGGTGATTTTTGATGAGGCCAGTCAGGTCCGCCCGGTTGAGGCTTTGGGAGCGGTGCTGCGTGGAAAACAGTTGGTGGTAGTCGGGGATAGTAAACAATTGCCGCCCACCAGTTTCTTTGATAAGCTCAATACAGATACCGAAGATGAGGACAATGTAACCGCTGATATGCAAAGTATTCTTGGCATGGCTGACAGTCAGGGGGCACCCCAACGCATGTTGCGCTGGCACTACAGAAGCCGTCATGAATCATTAATCAGTCTGTCCAATCAGGAATTTTACGAAAACAAACTGGTCATTTTCCCTAGTCCTGGCTCAAAACAACAGATGGGCTTGGCCTTTCATCATCTCCCGGATGCTGTGTATGACAGGGGCAAAACCAGAACCAATCCAAAAGAGGCAGAAACCGTTGCCCAGGCAGTTATCCAGCATGCCTTACGCAACCCAAAGCAAAGTCTAGGCGTAGTGGCTTTCAGTACTTCACAAATGCAGGCCATACAAAATATACTGGAGATTAAACGTAGAAAGAATCCTGAAGTGGAGCCTTTTTTCAGAAGTCATGCTGATGAACCCTTCTTTGTAAAGAACCTTGAGAACGTACAAGGCGATGAACGGGATGTAATCTTCATTAGCATTGGTTATGGTAGAATTGAGGATGGAAAGATACCAATGAGTTTTGGTCCACTGAATAATGAGGGTGGCGAGAGACGATTGAATGTACTGATCACCAGAGCAAAATACCGCTGTGAGGTTTTCGCTAACATTACTTCGGATGATATCAGTACCACAGCAACAACCAAATTTGGCATCAGGGCGTTGAAAAGCTTCCTGTATTTTGCTCAATACGGTAGGTTCTCTGCAGATCAAGATGTTCCACTGCTTACCGAACGCCCGTTTGAACAGATGGTAGCCGATCGCCTAACCACTACCGGATATACCGTTAGGAATAAGATTGGATCTGAAGGTTTCTATATTGACCTGGCTGTAGTTGACCCTGAACATCCGGGAAGGTATTTGCTGGGCATTGACTGTGATGGAGAATCCTATAGCCAATCTAAGTCCGCCCGTGACCGGGACAGGTTACGTAAACAGGTGCTACAGGGGATCGGCTGGAAGATGTACCACATTTGGAGTACAGAATGGTATCGCAATCCTGAACGTGAGTTTCAACGCCTGTTGGACTTTTTGGAGAAAATAAAAGCACAGACATCGCTGGATGATCAGGTAGAAGAAGAGATTCGTTTGGAACTGAGTACCTTGGTGAGGGAGCAGCCGGAGGAAGTTGATCTCAGTATTCCCCTCTATGAACAGGCCAGGATTTCTCTTGGTCAGCATACAGATGAGTTGCATCTTTTGCCTTTTGGTAAACTCGGCAATTGGATTGCAGAGGTTGTAGCGAAAGAAAGTCCGGTACATTTTGATGAAATGGCCAGAAGAATTGTTGAGGCGGCCGGTATTTCGAAGATCGGCTCCAGAATTCGCTATACCTTGGAAGCTGCAGCTAACTATGCCGTAAGTTCCGGATTAATCACCAGAAAGGATGATTTTCTTTGGCATCCGGCTATGGAAACAGCTGTCGTTCGAAGCAGGGCAAACCTAACTGCGACTTCCAGAAAGCTGGTTTACATTTCCCCCGAAGAAATGAGCCATGCGATTGTTAAAGTGGTACGCGAATCAATTGCCATTCAAGCCGAAGTAGCAGTCCCGTTGATTGCCAGATTATTCGGTTTTAATCGGGTTACCGAAGAAATGAAGAAGGAATTACTGACGATCCTGGAGGATAATGTGAATGCAGGAAAGATAAAGAAAGAAGGGGAGCTGCTTAAGGAAAGTTAAAACAAAAAATCTCACAGATAGCTCTTCAGTTAACTTCTTTGGATGATAGCGTTTACTTTTTAATAATGATTAATCTAAAGCTAAAGAAGAAAGACCGAGCATCTAGAATGATAAATGTAGATTTGCAGCTTTATTTTGTGATGTCGATATTATGAACAACTTAGAAAGTTTGCATGGTTAAGCGCCTTAAAAAAATCAAATCCATTTTTGCCTTTTTATTTTTCATTTGTTGTTTCTATATCCTTTTAAAAGAATGTAATCGACGCGATTCACTAGGTAATGGCAAAACAAAAACAGTAAAAGCTATTGTAACTACTGAAGAGCACATCTTACCGAATAGCAAAGTGAGCTTTCCCTTTACTTATGGTTATGAGTTCTATATCGATGGAAAGAAATATGAAGGGAATACTCATGACCAGAAGTATCTTCCAGGAATGTATATCATCATTGAATATGTAGATGGCAAACCCGAATACAATTCACCTCGGGGCTATTATAAATAGTTGTGTAACCTTTTTTGATTATTGAATCGCAATGGTGACAAATGGTGTGTAGAATGTTGGGTTTTGAACCTAGTTCATATATGATTTTCGATTTCGACTCGCTTAATTGCTCCGTATTTTTTGAATACATTTTAGCTGCAATTGCTGTATTTAAGTAAATAGAACTTTAATCACTGTCCAAAAAATCATTAAAATATACTTTATAAAACAAAATCTTCCTCAACCTCCATAATCCGTTTCAATTCTGAGCCATCTAAATTACATGTGTATATGTACCTTTTTCTGTCACCATCTTGTCTGGTCTCAGCGCCGAAAATAATCTTGTTTGTGGTACGCTTAAATCCTATTGAAAAAGGCTCTATTACCAGGTTCGCCGGCAGGGCTATCGGGATAGGTAGATTTACTACTCCAGTCATATCCACTCTCCAAAACTCAGGGTCGCCATTGGCACCCTCTTCCTTGCAATAAACAATATCACTGTATTCAATTATTGCTGCTACGGCGGTAATTTTACCCTCTTTATCAATGATTACGCTTGTGCCATCAACCATTACTCCACCTAACTTGGTTGTTGAGGCAATTGGCAGTATGTAAGATGCCATCTGTGCTACCGCATCTTTTCCACAACTTAACTGAACCAGTATCAATGATAGTCCAAATGCCGTTAGTACTATAGTAAGTACTCAAGAATATTCTTTTCATAATGTTAGTTATTATTGGTTTATATTTTAAAATGTGATGTAAAATTTCAGAGGTGTTGAAATCCCTAAAGCGCAAAAACTTAATAGCCCGTTCCGGCACCATACTTATTGTCAAATACATTTTCTTTGGCGGCTAGATTACTGTCTAGTTCATCGCCAAGATTGTTGATTCCTAATCTTACATAACCCGAACGAAATGCCGGACGCGCCTGAGCCTGTACATTCAAACTAACGCATACTGCAATTGCGGAAATCAAAAATTTAAATTTCATTTCTTTTAGTTTTATGTTTAACAAACATAGCCACAGTATAAAATCCTTGCAATAACCATAATTGGCCATTTTTATACTGACTTTTGGTTTTTTTGAAGTATTTTTAGTTAACTTGGTTATTAATGAAATTGTAATAAGGTTGCTTTAAGTCCCTAAAGTTAGATCATGAAAACAAACCTTCTAAAATATGGGAATTATAAACACTGCTGAGGCAAAAGATGTATGGAAAGAAATAGCTAAGCATACAACAGCCAACGATTTTTCGTTTGAACTGGAAATTCACAAGAAGCTTCTAAACATTTTTCATATCGGCAATTTCTACTACTATATTTTTAACTGCGCAATAGCCCAGGTAGAGTACGTTAGCGAATCCATGTGTCAAATCCTGGGGTATGACGCTGAGGAATTTAACGTGGATAATTTAATTAGTTTGATACACCCGGAAGACATTTCTTATTTCTTAGAGTTTGAGCATAAGGTAACCGCTTTTTTTACGAATTTACCCCCGGAAAAAGTAATGAAGTATAAAGTAAGCTATGATTATCGGATGAAGAGAAACGACGGACAATACGTTCGCTTGTTACACCAGGCTTCAACCATTCAAAGCGATGAAAATGGTGCAGTGATCAGAGTTTTAGGTGTACACACAGACATTACCAAATTGAAGAAGGAGAATGGCTCTACACTATCATTCATAGGATTAGAGGGCGAGCCAAATTATGCAGATGTCAGCATCGGCATTGCCCAAAATCATATTAAAAACGTCTCCTTATCCAAAAGAGAAAAGCAAGTATTAATCTATCTGGCAGAGGGGAAAACCAGTAAGGAAATAGGAGATATACTTTTTATAAGCAAATTTACAGTAGATCGGCATCGAAAAAATATGCTAAAAAAAACCAATACAATTTCTACGGTTGACTTGGCAGTCAGGTCAATTCAGGAAAACTGGGCTTAGGTATTTCTCTTCCCCTTAGCACTATACCCTAATATTTTTAAAACACTTAATGCATAATTCAGGAAGTTAAAATCTTTTCTGAACCTGAGAAAGAAGATTGGTCCTGGATGTCGGATGGATTAATGGGCAAAATCATTGCTTAAAAATCTTTGTTAGTTTTACCCAGACCGATTCATTTGATTAAAACTGGTTAAAATAGTTCAAGTATTGGCTAATCCAATTGTAGTTATTTCTTATTTACTTCAATAAATTGCCGCCACAGATATAAACCGAAAACTCAAATGAGCTGAATGAGGTAACCCTGCAGCCTGCAGTTTAAATTAAAAA
>Ga0065714_10000051_pt1 | contig 14134 bp, 12 predicted proteins | sample MisRhiReplicate2_FD_59101 | JGI IMG/M metagenome (GOLD analysis project Ga0065714, IMG submission 59101) | Miscanthus rhizosphere microbial communities from Kellogg Biological Station, MSU, sample Rhizosphere Soil Replicate 2: eDNA_1 v2... | ecosystem: Host-associated > Plants > Roots >...
TTCACCCAGCACGGTTTTCCACTTATTGGCGCCGTCGTAGTTGCAGGTAATGGTGCCCGCGCCGATGTTGGTGCGCGCGCCGATTTCGGCATCGCCCAGATANGTCAGATGACCGGCCTTGGCGCCTTCGCCCAGGTGAGCGTTTTTCAACTCAACGAAGTTACCCACATGGGCGCGTGCTTCCAGCACAGTACCTGGACGCAAACGAGCGAACGGGCCGGCATCGCTGCCTTCGCCGAGAACCGCGCCTTCGATGTGGCTGTTAGCCTTGATCACCACACCTTTGCGCAGGGTGCTGTCCTTGATCACGCAGTTCGGGCCGATCACCACGTCATCCTCGATAACGACCTTGCCTTCGAGGATCACGTTGATGTCGATCAGCACGTCGCGGCCGACGGTGATTTCACCGCGTACATCGAAACGAGCCGGGTCACGCAGGGTCACGCCTTGAGCCATCAAACGACGACCGGCGCGCAGCTGATAGTGACGCTCAAGCTCGGAAAGCTGCTTGCGGTCGTTNGCGCCCTGCACTTCCATGGCGTCATGCGGTTGCTCGGTNGCCACCACCAGACCGTCGCTGACCGCCATGGCGATTACGTCGGTCAAGTAGTACTCGCCCTGGGCGTTGTTGTTCGAAAGACGGCTCATCCAGCCAGCCAATTGCGCGAACGGCAGCGCCAGAATGCCGGTGTTGCCTTCAGTGATCGCTCGTTCGGCTTCATTGGCGTCTTTTTGCTCGACGATGGCTGTCACCTTGCCGTCGGCGTTGCGGACGATGCGGCCATAGCCGGTCGGGTCGTCCAGTTCGACTGTCAACAAACCCAGTTGCTGCGGCGCTACTTGCTTGAGCAGACGCTGCAGGGTCTCGACTTCGATCAATGGCACGTCACCATAAAGAATCAGGACGGTATCGGACTCAATGAAAGGCACCGCTTGAGCAACGGCGTGGCCAGTCCCAAGCTGTTTGTCCTGCAGGACGAAATTCAGATCATCAGCCGCCAGACGCTCGCGCACTGCATCGGCGCCATGGCCGATCACGACGTGGATGCGCTGTGGATCAAGTTGCCGGGCGCTGTGGATAACATGGCCGAGCATCGAGTTGCCGGCAATCGGATGCAGAACTTTCGGCAGTGCCGAACGCATGCGAGTGCCTTGACCAGCAGCGAGGATAACGATTTCTAAAGACATGACTGGCTACCAATCCTGGGTGGTCAGCGNCTGCGACCAGGTTATGAATATCTAAAAAGAAAAAAGGGTAGCCGAGGCTACCCTTTTTAATCAATCGCACAACAAGCAGTGGCCTATTAGTGGCCGAACTTCTTGCGGATCTGCTGGACGGTGCGCAGCTGAGCTGCAGCCTCGGCCAGACGTGCGGCAGCAGAACCGTAATCGAATTCTGCACCACGGTCATGCAAGGCCTTCTCGGCAGCCTTAACGGCTTCCTGAGCGGAGGCTTCGTCCAGGTCGGCAGCACGTTGCACAGTGTCGGCAAGTACCTTGACCATGTTCGGCTGAACCTCGAGGAAACCGCCGGAGATGTAATACACCTCCTCTTCCCCGCCCTGCTTGATCAGGCGGATCGGNCCCGGCTTGAGATTAGTGATCAGCGGCGCGTGACCCAGGGCGATACCAAGATCACCCAGTGCACCGTGCGCAACCACCATCTCGACCAGGCCGGAAAAGATTTCCCCTTCCGCGCTGACGATATCGCAATGGACTGTCATAGCCATCTGATTGCCTCAACCTAAATTAGCGCCCGTTGCCGGGCGCCGGGATTACAGTTTCTTGGCTTTCTCGATCGCTTCTTCGATGCCGCCGACCATGTAGAACGCTTGTTCTGGCAGGTGGTCGTAGTCACCGTTGAGGATGCCTTTGAAGCCAGCAATGGTGTCTTTCAGGGAAACGTATTTACCCGAAGCACCGGTGAAGACTTCAGCCACGAAGAACGGCTGCGACAAGAAACGCTGGATCTTACGAGCACGGTTTACCAACTGCTTGTCGGCTTCCGACAGCTCGTCCATACCCAGGATCGCAATGATGTCCTTCAGTTCNTTGTAACGNTGCAGAACATACTGTACGCCGCGAGCGGTGTCGTAGTGGTCCTGGCCGATTACGTTCGGGTCCAGCTGGCGCGAAGTCGAGTCGAGTGGATCGACCGCTGGGTAGATACCCAGGGAAGCGATGTCACGGGACAGAACGACGGTGGCGTCCAAGTGGGCGAAAGTGGTCGCTGGCGACGGGTCAGTCAAGTCATCCGCCGGTACGTATACCGCCTGGATCGAGGTGATCGAACCGTTTTTGGTCGAAGTGATACGCTCTTGCAGAGTACCCATCTCTTCGGCCAGGGTCGGCTGGTAACCTACTGCGGAAGGCATACGGCCCAGCAGTGCGGATACTTCAGTACCGGCCAGGGTGTAACGATAGATGTTGTCGACGAACAGCAGAACGTCGTTACCTTCGTCACGGAACTTCTCGGCCATGGTCAGGCCGGTCAGTGCTACGCGCAGACGGTTACCCGGCGGCTCGTTCATCTGACCGTAAACCAGTGCCACTTTGTCCAGAACGTTGGAATCCTTCATCTCGTGGTAGAAGTCGTTACCCTCACGAGTACGCTCACCCACACCGGCGAACACGGAATAACCGCTGTGCTCGATGGCGATGTTACGGATCAGTTCCATCATGTTTACGGTTTTGCCTACACCGGCACCACCGAACAGACCGACTTTACCACCCTTGGCGAACGGGCAAACCAGGTCGATAACCTTGATGCCGGTTTCCAGCAGGTCGTTGCCGCCCGCTTGTTCAGCGAAGGTTGGCGCAGGACGGTGAATGCCCCAGCGCTCTTCGGTGTCGATCGGGCCAGCTTCGTCGATCGGGTTGCCCAGTACGTCCATGATCCGGCCCAGGGTCGCTTTACCGACCGGTACGGAGATGGCTGCGCCAGAATCCTTGACTTCCAGACCGCGCTTCAAGCCTTCGGTGGAACCCATCGCAATGGTACGAACCACGCCGTCGCCCAGCTGTTGCTGAACTTCGAGAGTAGTCCCGGCCGCGCTTTGTACCAACAGCGCGTTGTAGATGCTCGGTACGCTGTCGCGTGGAAATTCCACGTCGATAACGGCGCCGATGATTTGAACGATACGTCCGCTACTCATAGCTGGATCCTCTGAATATTTGAACCGTTAAACCGCGGCAGCGCCGCCGACGATTTCCGAGATCTCTTGGGTGATCGCAGCCTGACGCGCCTTGTTGTAGACCAGCTGCAAATCGCTGATCAAATCACCGGCGTTGTCGGTAGCGTTCTTCATCGCGATCATCCGCGCAGCTTGTTCAGCCGCGTTGTTCTCGACCACCGCCTGGTAGACCTGCGACTCGACGTAACGGACCATCAAGCCGTCAAGCAGCTCTTTGGCATCCGGTTCGTAGAGATAGTCCCAGTGGTGCTTGAGCGATTGATCCGGGGTTGCCTCCAGTGGAATCAACTGCTCCACAGTAGGCGTTTGCGTCATGGTGTTGATGAACTTGTTGGACACCACGGACAGGCGATCAATACGGCCGTCCAGGTAGGCATCCAGCATCACCTTGACGCTGCCAATCAGATCATTGATCGACGGCTCTTCACCCAGGTGGCTGATAGCTGCAACGACGTTACCGCCGAAGTTGCGGAAGAAAGCCGCACCCTTGCTACCAACAACACACAGATCGATCTCGACGCCGTTTTCGCGGTTTACCGCCATGTCCTTGACCAGGGCCTTGAACAGGTTGGTGTTCAAGCCACCACACAGACCACGGTCACTGCTCACCACGACATAACCGACGCGCTTTACTTCNCGCTCGATCATGAAGGGGTGGCGATATTCCGGGTTGGCGTTGGCCAAATGACCAATAACCTGGCGGATGCGCTCCGCGTAAGGACGGCTAGCAGCCATGCGCATTTGTGCCTTGCGCATTTTACTGACCGCCACTTTTTCCATGGCGCTGGTAATCTTTTGCGTGCTTTTGATGCTCGCAATCTTACTGCGAATCTCTTTTGCGCCTGCCATGTAACACCTATCAGGTTAGCAAGCGGGAGCCTTGCGGCTCCCGCTGCGGCTTACCAGGTTTGGGTGGCCTTGAACTTCTCGATACCGGCTTTCATGCCAGCGTCGATTTCGTCATTGAAGTCACCNTTCACGTTGATCTTCGCCATCAAATCGGCGTGATCGCGGTTGAAGAAAGCAATCAGCGCTTGTTCGAAGCTGCCGATCTTGGCGATTTCAACGTCAGTCAGGAACCCACGCTCAGCGGCATACAGCGACAGCGCCATGTCAGCGATCGACATTGGTGCGTATTGCTTCTGCTTCATCAGCTCGGTAACGCGCTGACCATGCTCAAGTTGCTTACGGGTCGCTTCGTCCAGGTCAGAAGCGAACTGGGCGAATGCCGCCAGTTCACGGTACTGAGCCAGAGCGGTACGGATACCACCGGACAGCTTCTTGATGATCTTGGTCTGAGCGGCACCACCCACACGGGATACCGAAACACCGGCGTTCACNGCAGGACGGATCCCGGAGTTGAACATGGCCGATTCCAGGAAGATCTGACCGTCGGTGATGGAAATCACGTTGGTCGGAACGAACGCGGAAACGTCGCCAGCCTGGGTTTCGATGATCGGCAGTGCGGTCAGGGAACCGGTTTTGCCGGTCACTGCGCCGTTGGTGAACTTCTCTACGTACTCTTCCGAAACGCGGGATGCGCGCTCCAGCAGACGGGAGTGGAGATAGAACACGTCGCCTGGGTAAGCTTCACGGCCTGGTGGACGGCGCAGCAGCAGGGAAATCTGGCGGTAAGCCACTGCTTGCTTGGACAGATCGTCATAAACGATCAGCGCGTCTTCACCGCGGTCGCGGAAGAATTCACCCATGGTGCAACCGGAGTACGGTGCCAGGAACTGCAGTGCTGCAGATTCCGAAGCGCTCGCAGCCACGACGATGGTGTTAGCCAGTGCGCCGTTTTCTTCCAGTTTGCGAACCACGTTAGCGATGGTCGATTGTTTCTGACCGATCGCTACGTAGACGCAGAAAATGCCGCTGTTTTTCTGGTTGATGATCGCGTCGATCGCCAGAGCGGTTTTACCGATCTGACGGTCACCGATGATCAGCTCACGCTGGCCACGGCCGACAGGGATCATGGCATCGACAGCCTTGTAGCCAGTCTGTACAGGCTGGTCTACCGACTTACGCCAGATCACGCCTGGAGCAACTTTCTCGACCGCATCGGTCTCGGTGTTGTTCAGCGGACCTTTGCCGTCAACTGGGTTACCCAGTGCGTCGACTACGCGACCCAGCAGTTCCTTACCAACCGGAACTTCGAGGATGCGGCCAGTGCACTTGGCGCTCATGCCTTCAGCCAGAGACTGGTAGGAGCCCAATACAACGGCACCTACGGAGTCTTGCTCCAGGTTGAGAGCCATACCGAAGACGCCGCCCGGAAACTCGATCATCTCGCCGTACATTACGTCGGCCAGACCGTGAATCCGCACGATACCGTCAGATACGCTGACGACAGTGCCTTCGTTACGGGCTTGGGAGGTCACATCGAGCTTGTCGATGCGGCCCTTGATAATTTCACTTATTTCGGAAGGATTGAGTTGCTGCATTGCTCTGCTGCCCCTTCAAACTCAAGATTTCAATGCTTCGGCAAGGTTCGCGAGTTTGCCGCGAACCGAGCCATCGATTACCAGGTCGCCGGCGCGGATGACAATGCCCCCAATAAGGGATTTGTCTTCCTCGACTTGCAGGCGCACTTCCCGGTTGAGTCGTGCACTGAGAACCTTGGCGAGTTTGTCTTGCTGTTCTTGGTTCAATGCAAAAGCACTGGTGACTTCAACGTCTACCGATTTCTCTTGTTCGGCCTTGTACAGGTCAAACAGAGCGGCGATCTCCGGCAACAGCGGGAGACGGTCGTTTTCGGCAACGACGTTAATGAAGTTCTGTGCCTTCACATCAAACTTGTCGCCGCACACGTCAATAAACGTGGCGGCCTTGTCTGCGCTCGTCAGTCGCGGGGCCTTGAGCACGCGCTGCATGGTGTCGTCTTGCGACACTGCTGCAGCCAGGCCGAGCATGGCTGACCAAGAGGCCAGTTGCTGGTGGGCCTGGGCGTGCTCGAAGGCTGCCTTAGCGTAAGGTCGGGCCAACGTGGTCAATTCTGCCATGATCGCCCTCGCTTAAATTTCAGCAGCCAGTTTGTTTACCAGCTCCGCGTGCGCGTTTTGATCGATTGTGGCACCCAGGATCTTCTCGGCGCCGCCAACGGCCAGAGCACCCAATTGGGCACGCAGCGCGTCTTTGACACTGTTCAGTTCCTGCTCGATCTCGGCCTGAGCCTGAACCTTCACACGGTCAGCGTCGATACGGGCTTTTTCAACAGCCTCTTCGACGATCTGGTTACCGCGTTTCTTGGCTTGCTCAATGATTTCAGCTGCCTGAGCTTTTGCTTCGCGCAGTTGATGACCCGCTTTCTCTTGGGCCAACTCCAGGTCGCGAGCTGCTCGGCTGGCAGCATCCAGTCCATCCGCGATCTTCTTCTGACGTTCGTGCAAAGCCGCGATGACCGGAGGCCACACGAACTTCATGCAAAACAGTACAAAAATGAAGAACGCAACGGACTGGCCAATCAGGGTTGCATTAATGTTCACGCCAACACCTCGCTCGTTCGTTGCACATCACACCAATTACTCGAAGGTTCGAGTAATTAGCCAGCGAGTTGACCAACGAATGGGTTCGCGAAGGTGAAGAACAGAGCGATACCAACACCGATCATGGTTACGGCGTCGAGCAGACCGGCAACGATGAACATTTTGACTTGCAGCATTGGAACCATTTCTGGCTGACGCGCTGCGCCTTCCAGGAACTTGCCGCCCAACAGGCCGAAACCAATTGCGGTACCCAGTGCGCCCAGGCCGATCAACAGTGCAACAGCGATAGCGGTTAGACCAACTACAGTTTCCATCTTTCCTCCCGACTTTTACGTCGTATGGTTTAGGTTTTTTAGATTTTAAAGCGGTAAAACAAATCGTTTCATAGCCCTGTTCGGGCACCCACTCGTTTGACCGAGTGGGACATCAGACTAGTCGAGACTGGTCTTAATGGTTCTCTTCGTGCGCCATCGACAAGTAAACGATGGTCAGCATCATGAAGATAAACGCCTGCAGGGTGATGATCAGGATGTGGAACACAGCCCACGCCCACTGCAGAACTATGCCCAGGCCGCTAAGCCAGAGCAGACCACTGCCGAACATCACAGCAATCAGAATGAAGACCAGTTCGCCGGCGTACATGTTGCCGAACAGACGCAGTGCCAGGGAGATTGGCTTGGCCACCAGCGTCACGAACTCCAGCAGGAAGTTCACCGGGATCAGCAGGGCTTGAACGAAGATGTTCTTGCTGCCGAAAGGGTGCAGGGTCAGTTCGCCGATGAAGCCGCCGATGCCCTTGACCTTGATGCTGTAGAAAATGATCAACGCGAATACCGACAGGGCCATGCCCAGGGTCGCGTTCGGGTCAGTGGTCGACACCGCACGGAACGGAATGTGATGGTCGCCAGTGATCAGGATGGCCAGCTGAGGAATCCAGTCGACCGGGATCAGGTCGACGGCGTTCATCAGGAAGACCCAGACGAAGATGGTCAGTGCCAACGGTGCAATCACCGGGCTACGGCCATGGAAGCTGTCTTTCACGCTGCCATCGACGAATTCGACCAATACTTCAACGAAGTTCTGCAAAGCACCAGGCTGACCGGAAGTCGCCTTCTTTGCCGCCATGCGGAAAAGAAGAACGAAGATCAGACCCAACGCGACCGACCAGCCGAGAGTATCGACGTGGAAAGCCCAGAAGCCCATTTCCTTGGCTTCTGCTGCGGTGTGGGCAAAACCCCACCCGCCAGTTGGGTGCTGACCGAAGGTCAGGTTCTGCAAGTGGTGCTGGATATAGCCCGAAGCGGTTGTCTCTGCCATGGTTGCCTCAAACGCCCTAAGGTCTCGAAAGTCTTGTTCTCATCAGCAGGGGCGCGAACCAGCTGACCAGTTGGGTCAACACGAAGACGCCGAATACAGCTAGCGGCGCCAATGGCTTCACACCTGCAAACGTCAATGCAAAGAGCACTGCCGTCAAAATCAGTTTGCCCGCCTCGCCGGCATAAAAAGACCGGACGATGGCTTGAGCTGCTCGGGCGCCGGAAAACCGAAATGCCCTGTGAGCGAAATAAACATTGGGTAGCAAGGCTATCAGGCCTCCGCAGAGTCCNGAGTACCCGGCTACGACTCCATGCCAGTACCAAAGCGCCAAAGCGGCCAGTACCAAAACGACAAATTGAGCCAGTAGGACCGGAAAAACTGCCAGGCGATGGAACGGCAAGCGGTTTGGCGTGCGGCTCTCCATCGTTTTTGCTCCCCAATGATCGGCTGCCAGAATTCAATAACTTGGCATAATTTGTGCCGACAAAATGCGCGCAGAGTATAGGGGCGGTTCTGCCCCTATTCAACTGTCAGGTAGTGATTTCCGACTGCACGCTACATGAGGAAATGTTTCAGCGAATGTGCGCAAGTACACCTTGAAGCTCATCGAGGGAGTTGTAACCGATCACCAACTGCCCCTTCCCCTTTTTCCCGTGGCGAATCTGCACCGCAGAGCCTAGGCGCTCAGCCAGACGCTGTTCGAGTCGAGCGATATCCGGGTCCGGCTTTACCGGTTCAGCAGGTTCCTGTTTACCACTCAACCACTGGCGAACCAGTGCTTCAGTCTGGCGTACAGTCAGCCCCCGTGCGACAACNTGTCGCGCCCCTTCAACCTGTTGATTTTCCGGTAAACCGAGCAAAGCACGGGCATGACCCATTTCCAGGTCGCCGTGGGACAGCATGGTTTTGATGACTTCCGGCAACGCGATCAAGCGTAGCAGGTTGGCCACGGTCACGCGGGATTTGCCCACGGCTTCGGCCACTTGTTGCTGCGTCAGCTGGAATTCCTGCTGCAAACGCTGCAACGCAACCGCTTCTTCGATCGGGTTGAGGTCTTCGCGCTGGATGTTCTCGATCAGCGCCATGGCGATCGCGGTTTCATCCGGCACATCGCGAACCATTGCCGGGATGGTTTCCTGGCCCGCTTGCTGGCTGGCGCGCCAGCGGCGTTCACCGGCGATGATTTCGAAGCGACCGCTGCCAATCGGACGAACCACGATCGGCTGCATCACNCCCTGAGCCTTGATCGACTGCGCCAGCTCTTCCAGCGCCTGGGGATCCATATCCCGGCGCGGCTGGTACTTGCCGCGCTGGATCAGGTCCAGAGGCAGGTGCTGCAGCTCACGCTGATCAGCCTGCACCGCTTGTTCTTCCAGCGAGCTGACAGTCGGACCACTCAGCAGTGCATCCAGTCCACGTCCGAGACCTCGTTTCTTGACGGCCATGGGGATTCCTTAAGTTGCCTGAGCAGCGGCAGTGCGTGAGTTTTTGCGTTGACGACGAACCATCTCGCCCGCCAATGCCAGATAGGCAATGGCGCCCCGCGATGATTTGTCGTACGCCAGCGCCGGCATGCCATAGCTTGGTGCTTCAGCCAGGCGGATGTTGCGCGGAATCACCGTGTCGTAGAGCTGCTCGCCGAAGTGTTCCTTGAGCTGCGCCGAAACATCGTTCATCAGGCTCAGGCGCGGGTCATACATGGTCCGCAACAGGCCTTCGACTTTCAGGTTCGGGTTCAGCAACTCAGCGATGCGCTTGATGTTATCCACAAGGTCGCTCAAACCTTCGAGCGCGAAGTACTCGCACTGCATGGGGATAATCACCCCGTCAGCAGCGACCAAAGCGTTCAGCGTGAGCATCGACAACGACGGCGGACAGTCGATCAAAATGTAATCGTAGTTTTCACGGATCGGCGCCAGCGCGCTGCGCAGGCGGCTTTCCTTCATCTGCATTTCCAGCAGAACCACTTCGGCCGCGGTCAGGTCGCGGTTGGCCGGCAGCAGTTGGTAACCACCGTGCTCGGAGTAGTGCATGGCCTGGGCCAGATCGCATTCGCCGATCAGCAGGTCGTAGACCGAGTTCTCCAGGCCGTGTTTATCCACACCGCTACCCATGGTGGCGTTGCCCTGTGGATCGAGATCGATCAACAGCACCCGACGCTTGGTAGCGACCAGGGAAGCTGCGAGGTTGATACAGGTGGTGGTCTTGCCCACACCACCCTTTTGGTTCGCTATCGCGAATACCTTAGCCATTCTTGCTTGTGTTCCCAATCATGCCGTGCGGCGCAGTATCAGCAGATGGCGTTGGCCTTGGCAACCGGGTACGGCCAGGGCGTGTTCGCTATCGAGGTGGAAGTCTGCCGGCAATGCTACCAGCTCATCGGCGGGATGAACGCCCTTCATTGCCAGCCANCGTGTTTCGGTGTCGCCGAGGTGGCGAGTCCAGTTGCTGAAGTTCTCCATGCTGCTGAACGCCCGGGAAATGATCCCGTTGAATGGCTGAGCAGGTTGAAAAGCTTCGACGCGACTGTGGATAACTTGCAGGTTATCCAGTTTGAGTTCGAGTTTGACCTGAGTCAGGAAGCGGGTTTTCTTGCCGTTGCTGTCCAGGCAAGTCACTTGGGACTCCGGAAACAGGATGGCCAGCGGAATACCCGGCATGCCACCACCGCTGCCAACGTCCAGCCAGCGGCCGTTTTCGACGAACGACATCACGCTCAAACTATCGAGCAAGTGACGGGAAACCATTTCATCCGGATCGCGTACGGCGGTCAGGTTGTAAGCCTTGTTCCATTTGATCAACAGGGCCAGATAACCCAGCAGCTGAGCATGCTGGGTTTCTGTCAGCGTGACACCGAGCTGGCGAGCACCTGTGGATAACTCTTCTGCGTGTTGCGAGGTGACCAACGAACTCAAGCGCTTTGCTCCAACTGACGGCCCGCGCCGCGTTTTTTCAAATGAATCATCAACAGCGAAATCGCTGCCGGCGTCACACCCGGGATACGCGACGCCTGGCCCAAAGTCTCTGGACGGGTCGCACCGAGCTTGCTCTGGATCTCTTTGGAGAGACCGGAAATATTCGTGTAATCGATATCCACAGGCAGTTTTGTGTCTTCGCTGGCCCGCAGCCGTGCGATTTCATCCTGCTGGCGATCGATGTAACCGGCGTATTTGGTCTTGATTTCGACCTGCTCGGCGACTTGTGGATCTTCTGCGCCGCCACCGGTCACGGCGATCAGACCAGCGTAGTCGATTTCCGGACGGCTCAGCAGGTTGAGCAAGTTGTATTCGTGGGTCAGCGGCGTGCCGAATTTCTCGGAAATCGCATCGCCTTGCTCGGTGCCCGGGCGAACCCAGGTACTTTTCAGGCGTTGCTCTTCCAGCGTGATGCTTTCGCGTTTGGTGCAGAACGCAGCCCAACGCGCGTCATCCACCAGACCCAGTTCGCGACCTTTTTCGGTCAAGCGCAGGTCGGCGTTGTCTTCACGCAAGATCAGGCGGTATTCGGCGCGGGAGGTGAACATCCGATACGGTTCCTGGGTACCCAGGGTAATCAGGTCGTCGACCAACACGCCGATGTACGCCTCGTCGCGACGCGGGCACCAGGCATCTTTGCCCTGAGCACGCAGTGCGGCGTTGGCCCCGGCCAGCAAACCCTGGGCGCCGGCTTCTTCGTAACCGGTGGTGCCGTTGATTTGCCCGGCGAAGAACAGACCGCCGATGACTTTGGTTTCCAGGTTGTACTTCAGGTCACGCGGGTCGAAGTAGTCGTANTCGATGGCNTAACCCGGACGAACGATGTGCGCGTTTTCCATGCCGCGGATCGATTGCACGATCTGCAGTTGCACGTCGAACGGCAAGGATGTGGATATCCCGTTCGGGTACAGCTCGTTGGTCGTCAGGCCTTCCGGTTCGATAAAGACCTGATGGCTGTCCTTGTCGGCAAAGCGATGGATCTTGTCTTCGATCGACGGGCAGTACCGCGGACCGATGCCTTCGATCAACCCGGCATCGGAATACATCGGCGACCGATCCAGGTTGGCNGCAATGATTTCGTGGGTGCGGGCGTTGGTGTGGGTAATCCAGCAGCTGACCTGTTTCGGATGCTGCTCTTTGGAACCCATGAACGACATCACCGGGATCGGTGTATCGCCGGCTTGCTCGGTCATCACCGAGAAATCCACAGAACGACCGTCGATACGCGGCGGTGTACCGGTTTTCAGGCGACCGACGCGCAATGGCAATTCACGCAAACGGTGAGCCAGGGCGATCGACGGTGGATCACCGGCGCGGCCACCGGAAAAATTCTGCATTCCGATGTGGATAAGTCCACCGAGGAAGGTGCCAGTGGTCAACACCACGGAGTCCGCGAAGAAACGCAGGCCCATTTGGGTGACAACACCGCGCACTTGTTCCTGCTCGACGATCAGGTCGTCNGCAGCCTGTTGAAATATCCACAGGTTCGGCTGGTTTTCGAGGATTTCGCGGACAGCGGCCTTGTACAGAACCCGATCAGCCTGAGCGCGGGTTGCCCGCACGGCCGGGCCTTTGCGGCTGTTCAATACGCGAAATTGAATACCACCTTTATCGGTNGCCATGGCCATCGCGCCGCCGAGGGCATCGATTTCCTTGACCAGATGGCTTTTGCCGATCCCACCGATAGCGGGGTTGCAACTCATGGCACCGAGGGTTTCCACGTTATGCGTCAGCAACAGGGTTTTTGCACCCATGCGTGCTGAGGCCAGTGCTGCCTCGGTACCGGCATGACCGCCGCCGATGACGATCACTTCAAAACGGGAAGGGAAATCCACCACGCACCTCGTGCCTGCTTCAGTTAGGTAATCAGGAATAGTTTGAGCTCAGGTTTTTGGACCTGGTCGGCAAGTATAGGGACTTCGCCCTTCCTAAAGAACCCTTTGCACAAAATTTAACCAGCTGTGGAGAAGTCGCGGTTATAGAAATTAAAAAGAGAGAAATTTATTAAATCTTTGTTTTTATGTTTATTTCTACTGAGCCACCTTTCTGTGGATAGAACTCTACAAGCCTTTATATTCAATGTGTACAGAGATTCAAAACCCTGTGGTCATGTGCCAAGGAGGCCCTTGGATAACCGGTTTAAGCCTGTGGATGAAAGGGGTGCTTATCCACAGGGGCGGTTATCTTCAGTTTTGAGGCCCTGTTATCAACTGCCCTTAGTGGCAGTTATTCACAGGGCTTAATCCACAGAAAACGGCTGAATAAGCAAATCCCGGACACGGAAAATCCGCTCAAGCAGAAAGAATCGGCTCAGCACTGGAAGAGAATTGAAGAAAAGGAGGGAACAGACAGGCACGAATGGCCTGTCTGTGGACAACGGGGAGGATTATTTACCGATACAGAAGCTGGAAAAGATCCGTCCCAGCAGGTCATCGGAGCTGAATGCACCGGTGATTTCACCCAAAGCGTGCTGAGCCTGGCGCAAATCCTCGGCCAACAGTTCACCGGCACCCGCCAGGGTCAGCTGCTCACGGCCGTGCTCAAGGGAAGCACTGGCGTGACGCAACGCTTCAAGGTGACGCCTGCGAGCACTGAAGCTGCTTTCCGAGGTCTGTTCGTAGCCCATGCAGGCCTTGAGGTGATCGCGCAGCAATTCCAGCCCTTCACCTGCAGACTTGGCGCTCAGGCTGATGGTGACGTGGCCATCCTCGCTGATTTCCAGGGCAATGGCTTCGCCCGTGAGGTCTGCCTTGTTACGGATTAGCGTGACTTTCGCCGGATCAGGGCGGATTTCCAGNAATTCAGGCCATAACGCGAACGGATCAAGTGCCTCAGGAGCCGTAGCATCGACTACCAACAACACACGATCAGCCTCGCCAATTGCTTTCAATGCNCGTTCGACACCGATTTTTTCCACCTGGTCGTCGGTATCTCGCAGACCTGCGGTATCGACCACGTGCAGCGGCATGCCATCGATGTGGATATGTTCACGAAGAATGTCCCGGGTAGTGCCGGCAATCTCGGTGACGATAGCGGCTTCACGACCGGCCANTGCATTCAACAGGCTGGATTTACCGGCATTCGGCCGGCCGGCGATCACCACGGTCATCCCGTCACGCAGCAAGGCACCCTGCCCGGCTTCTCGGAGTACGGTGGATAACTC
>Ga0065714_10000050_pt1 | contig 14126 bp, 8 predicted proteins | sample MisRhiReplicate2_FD_59101 | JGI IMG/M metagenome (GOLD analysis project Ga0065714, IMG submission 59101) | Miscanthus rhizosphere microbial communities from Kellogg Biological Station, MSU, sample Rhizosphere Soil Replicate 2: eDNA_1 v2... | ecosystem: Host-associated > Plants > Roots >...
CATGGCCGCTTTACTGCAGCGGGGTGAGAGCAGTCTGGACCCGGAAGGGCTCGCACTGGCCCTGCAGGCGGCAGGGCTGCCGTCGGATCAGGCATGGGCAACGCTCACATTCGAACAATTACAGGCACCCACCAGCGTGCCCGCGATGCTCGCTACGGGACGCTTGAAGCTTTATCGCTACACCTCGAAAGACATCTGGGGCTTGCGTGAACCTGGCGGCAGGATTGTGTTGTACATCCCCGGCAACTCGTCGCCCCTGCATGCGTTTGAGGATTCCGGGCAATTGCACCAGTGGGTTGTAGAGCAGGGCAGGCGTGACGATACGAAACAGGCCTTGGCCGCTCACTTCGCCGAGGATGATCGCAAGGACGGCACTTTCCATGCCGGTGTGTTGACGGCGCTGGACGGCATGGCGGTCTACCCGAGGGAACACCGGCTGACCAAAGAGGCGGGCTTCTTCAACGATGACGGTTTTTGGGAGCCTGCCCGATACATCGGCTTCGATGACTCGCCATCAGGCACCGATCCGTTTGCCCAGTTGGTCCTGACCATGAAGGAGGCCTCCCTGGCCGGGGTCAACACCATTCGTGACGATGCGCAGGTCAACCGGGATAACTTGAGTGCCTTCGTCGAACCGGTTGTGGAGTGGATCAACCGTTTCGGTCCTTTGGCGTTGTTCGTGCCCGGTGGTGAAGGGTTGCTGGTGCTGGCCGGTATCATCGATGCCGGGTATGGCCTTGATCAGGTTGTCAACGGTGCGACATCGAGCGATCGAGCAGCGGGTGTGACACGCACGGTGTTTGGCTTGCTTAATGCGCTGCCGCTGGCAGGCGCAGGCGCGGCACTCAAGGGTGAAGCTGCCGAGGCCGAGGCCGGTGCCCTTGCCGAGAGTGCGCGCGAACCTGGTGCAGCACCGAAGGACGAGTCTGCCAGGCCGACGCCGGATCAGGCCGTTGCCCCGATTCCCGGANCACCAAACCTGGCGCCGCCGACCCGCGTGGAACTTCTGCGCGGAATTGGCCCGTCGGTGGCGTCTTTCAGCGATGAAATGCTGGCGCAGATCGCCAAGGTCAGTACAGTCGATGACGACATGCTGCGGTTGATGCAGGCCGGGCGCCCGCCGACGCCTTTGCTGGCCGATACCATCAGCCGTTTCAGGATCGATCAGGAACTCGAGCAAGCCGCTGTGGCACAGGGCGAGCGAGTCGAACTGTTCAACAGCCGTTACGAAGCGCTTCAACACTCGGAACATGCAGGGGTCCGATTGTTTCAACGCCAATACCCCGACCTGCCCAAAAGCGCCATTGAGCAAATGCTCGACCGTTATGGCGTGGATATCCAGAGCCCTTCNGACGCGGTCCAGCTCCGGCAGATGTTCAATCGTCTCGACAGCAAGGCCCGGCAATACCAACAGCATGTACGGCTTAATCGTGCGTATGAGGGGGTGTACCTTCCTTCGGTGGTCAACCCGGAGTCCGACACGCTGGCCCTGCATTCCCTCAAAAATCTGCCCGGATGGCCAAAGAACCTTCGAATCGAAGTCCAGGACGGTTCCCTCGCAAGCCGCGTTCTGGACCGTAGCGGTGCGTTTGACGCCACCCATGTTCGACGGTTGATCAAGGTGGGGAGTCGTTACCTGAGTCGCGATGTGCAAACGGACTTTTATGAGGCTGTGCTTGAAGTGTTGACCGAAGACGAGCGCTCGGCCCTGCAACTTTTATCGCTCGATCCGGCCCGCGAGTTGCGGCTGAAAGTCGGCGAGCGGGCAATGCCCCGATCCGAGTTAGTGCTTGGTTTGGGCAGGATGGATTCCGGCCTGCCCTTCGAGGCGCAAGGGCTGCGTGGCGGCGGCTTCCCCGGTACGCCTCAGGCCGAAGAGCTGACGCACGAGATGATGAGGTTGCAGCTCAAGGAGCTTTATCCGGANTTCTCGGATGCCGAGGCCGATGAAGTCCTACAGCGTACCGGTGGCAGGGCCCAGGCTCATATCGACGCGCTGAAGCAGGCGTTTCAACAATTGCACATCGACCTGAGCGGCTGGATCGATCAGGTAGCGCAAGACATTGTGGAAATGGACGTTCCTTTCCTGAATGAAGCTGACAACGAGGCACAGGGGCTGACTGAAGAGCAGATTGAAGTGCATAACGAGAACCTGGTTCAGAGCGCCATGTACTACGAGCGTGAATCCAGGATCGAGCTGGCTGACGAGCTGATCACCCTCTGGCGAAAGCGGGCATCGCAAGATCAGCGCGTCTATTCAGGCGAACAGCTTGTGGGGTTCAAGCTCGACATGGCGGGCGAGGACTATCATCGATTGCCGATCATGAACGTCAGGTTCCACGACGTCGTCGAGTTGTCGATGCCGCACTTCCATGTGACCGAGCGTGAAACCTTGAATGGGTTCCTCGAGTGTTTTCCGAATCTGCAGACCTTGAATCTTGAGGGTGTCGAGTTGACCCAATTCGACCTCGAGGGTGAGGCGCAGTCTGTTCTGCCGACGGCCATGTTCAGCCTGACTCATCTCACGTCGCTGAATCTCAAGGCTACCGGCCTGGTCTTCACCGAAGAGACGGCGTCACAGCTGAGCGGGNTGGCCAGGCTTCAANCGCTGGACCTGAGTGAAAACCCCTTGGGCGTGCCCCCCATGTTGCTCGGGATGAATGACTTGCGTCGGCTGAACCTCTGCGACACCCAGATTACCCGGTGCCCGATCGGCATCAGGGATGAGCCCTATATGACCTCTTTGGACTTGAGTCATAACCGGATCACCCGGGTTCCGCCCGCAGTGATAAATCAGGCCGTCTCGGTGGATCGTNTGCTGCTTTGGAGCAATCCACTGACAGACGAGGACACGCTCCGCCGACTGATCAGTCATCGTGAGCAAACCGGAATCAATTTATGGCTGAGCGCACCAGGTGCTGACTATGGACAGCCGATTGTGTGGCTTCGGGACTGCGATGAACCGCTGCAACAGTCCCGACAAGCCCTTTGGCAGAGGCTGGCGGGCAAACCCTCCGGTACGCGGTTTTTAAGCGCAATCGACAGGCTGAGCCTGACCGCCGACTTTCAGGTCAGTTATCAGTCGCTTCAGGCGCGAGTCTGGCGGCTTTTGGAGGCGGCAGATGCTTCAGACGAAGTATTGAGTCGATTGAGCGCAGTGCTTGGCCGGCTTGAAAACCCATGGGTGGCGTTCAGGGCATTGGAACAGCGCGCAGGTTTTTGAACGGATTTGTTCGTGTCGTGACTGACAAGGAGGGAGGCCTTGAACCCCTGCCAAGGGGTTCAAGGTTTAACGATCAGCGGCGACGGAACAGCGGCAGCGGTTCGTCGGTAGCCGCCTGATAGGTCACCGAGAAGTCCTTGAGACCTTCCAAGGCTTCGTACGGGTCTTTATCGGCGCGGATCGCAAAGGCGTCGAAACCGCAGCGGTGCAGGTAGAACAGCTGGTCGCGCAGCACATCGCCAATTGCCCGCAGTTCGCCTTTGAAACCATAACGGTCACGCAGCAAACGCGCGTTGGAGTAGTTGCGACCGTCGGTGAAGGCCGGGAAGTTCAGGGCGATGACCTGGAAATTTTCCACGTCGTCCCCGATTTCTTCNGCTTCTTCATCGGCATCCAGCCACACGCCCAGGCCGCCATCGCGGGCCTTGAGCATACGGCTGTGTTCGCGCCACAGCTGCAACGGGACGATGTAGTCGTCGCAGTTGCTGATCTCGTCGATGTTGAAGTCCTTGGGCAGCAAGTGCCAGGTTTCGTCGACGACTTCGTTGTTCTTAATTATTCGCTGCATAGACGCGCTCCTTGAAGAGGTCGATGCCAATACGCTGATAGGTGTCAATGAAACGCTCGTCTTCGGTACGTTGTTCGATGTACACGTCGATCAGCTTTTCAATCACGTCAGGCATGGCTTCCTGGGCGAAAGACGGGCCGAGGATCTTGCCCAGGCTCGCATCGCGNCTGGCGCTGCCACCCAGGGACACCTGGTAGAACTCTTCGCCTTTCTTGTCCACCCCGAGGATGCCGATGTGGCCGACGTGGTGGTGACCACAGGCGTTCATGCAGCCGGAGATGTTCAGGTCCAGTTCGCCGATATCGAACAGGTAATCCAGGTCTTCGAAGCGACGCTGGATCGATTCGGCGATCGGGATCGACTTGGCGTTGGCCAGGGAGCAGAAGTCGCCGCCCGGGCAGCAGATGATGTCGGTGAGCAAGCCGATGTTCGGCGTGGCGAAGCCCTGCTCACGCAACTCGCCCCACATCGCGAACAACTGACTTTGTTCAACGTCGGCCAGAATGATGTTCTGCTCGTGGGACGTGCGCAGNTGACCGAAGCTGTAACGATCGGCCAGGTCGGCAACGGCATCGAGCTGCTTGTCGGTGATGTCGCCCGGTGCAACACCGGTCGGCTTCAGGGACAGGGTCACGGCGACATAACCCGGCTTTTTGTGGGCCAGGGTATTGCGGGTGCGCCAGCGCGCGAAGCCCGGGTGTTCTTTGTCGAGTTCGGCCAACGCCTGGGCCTGGTTGTCCAGAACCTTGTACTCGGGGTCGACGAAGTGTTTGGCCACACGATGCACTTCGGCGTCGGTCAACGTGGTCTGGCCACCGCGAAGGTGCTCCATCTCTGCGTCGACTTTTTGTGCGAAGACTTCNGGGGTCAAGGCCTTGACCAGAATCTTGATCCGCGCCTTGTACTTGTTGTCACGACGGCCGTAGCGGTTGTAGACCCGCAGGATGGCGTCGAGGTAGCTCAACAGGTCTTGCCACGGCAGGAATTCATTGATGAACGCGCCCACCACCGGGGTACGGCCCAGACCACCACCCACCAGCACACGGAAGCCCAGCTCGCCAGCGGCGTTGTGCACCGGCTCAAGGCCGATGTCATGGACTTCGATGGCCGCACGGTCGGAAGTCGAACCGTTGATGGCGATCTTGAACTTGCGCGGCAAGTAAGCGAATTCAGGGTGGAACGTGGTCCATTGGCGGACGATCTCGCACCACGGGCGCGGATCGATCAGCTCGTCGGCAGCGACACCGGCGAACTGGTCGGTGGTGACGTTGCGCAAGCAGTTGCCGCTGGTCTGGATCGCGTGCATNTGCACGGTCGCCAGTTCGGCAAGGATGTCCGGGATGTCTTCCAGCGCCGGCCAGTTGAACTGTACGTTCTGCCGGGTGCTGATGTGGGCNTAGCCCTTGTCGTAGTCACGGGCAATNTTGGCCATCATTCGCGTCTGGCGCGAAGTCAGTTGGCCGTAAGGCACCGCCACCCGCAACATCGGCGCGAAGCGCTGAATGTAAAGGCCATTTTGCAGGCGCAGAGGGCGGAATTCTTCTTCGCTCAGCTCGCCTGCCAGATAGCGTCGGGTCTGATCACGGAACTGCTTGACGCGGTCCTCGATGATCCGCTGATCGTACTCGTCATATACGTACATATAAGTCCTGTTCTCAGGCTTGGGCCGGTCGGATCCAGTTGCGTTTTTCGCTTGGAAGTCTCCGATACTGCCTCGGCAATTCTGCGCGCACGGCCGCGCACTCCCAACGGAGCCGGGGCAAGATACCAGTTTGCAGTTATGCGCAAAAGTGATGTTTGAGTATATGTAAAGAACCAAAACGACTAATGAGATCCAATGACGTAAAACCCACATTTGTGGTGCGGGCAATCATCGTCTTAACTGTGCTCGAGTCTTTATGCAATCACCGATAAAACCGACAAGAGGCGATGCAATGAGCAACCCTACCAAAACGTCAAAACCCGATAGCACGGTCGATGCTTGGGCCATTCTGTTCCTGATCATCCTGGTCGTGGGCACCGCGGTATTTTGGGTCAGCCATCAATAACCGACCCCGTCCGGGCCTCATTCCGACGATTGTCGGACAATAACCGGAATAAGCGCCGTTTTCCGGGACTTCGCTGGCTATAATGCGCGGCGAATTGCCGGGGGGCTCGGACGATCAATGTTGAAGTTTTTCTACTCATTCCTGCTGATGCTTGGCGCGGTTTACGGCCCTGTTGCGCGCGCGGAATCGGTATTGTTCCTNAGCCCTGGAAAGACTGACGAAGCCTTCTGGGTCAGCTATTCGCAATTCATGCAGGCGGCAGCCACGGATCTGGGCATTGATCTGCGAATTCTCTATTCCCGGCGCATGCCGGAGCTCACGCTGGCGCAGGCCCGTCAGGCGCTGCAAGGCCCTGATCGTCCGGACTATCTGATGTTCGCCAACGAACAGTACGTCGCTCCGCAGATCATTCGCCTGGCCGAAGGCAGCGGGGTGAAGCTGTTTATGGTCAACGCTTCGCTGACGGCCAATCAGCAGAGTCTGCTGGGGGATCGCTCTGATCGATTGGGCAGCCTGGTGCCCAACGACGAGGAGGGTGGCTACCTGATGCTCAAGGAACTGATTCGCCAACATCCGCCCGTGGCGCCCGGTCAGGTCATCGAGTTGCTGGCGTTTTCCGGCCTGAAGATCACCCCTTCGGCGCAACTGCGCGAGCAAGGCATGATGCGGGCCTTGGCCGAGCACCCTGAAGTGCGCTTGCGCCAACTGGTTTACAGCGGCTGGACCCGGGAACGGGCCTATGAACAAGCCAAACTGTTGTTCCGGCGTTACCCGAAGGTCTCGCTGGTGTGGTCAGCCAATGACGAAATGGCGTTTGGCGCCATGCAGGCGTATTCGGAGGCGGGCGGGATACCCGGCAAGGATGCGTTGTTCAGTGCGGTCAATACCTCGCCGGCGGCGTTACAGGCGACAGTTGACGGACGCATCAGCGTGCTGTTGGGCGGGCACTTCACGTTGGGCGGCTGGGCACTGGTGGCGTTGCATGATCTTGATCAGGGCGTGGATCTCAGCCATTACGGCGGCCGAGACCGGCAAATCCCGTTGTTGCAACTGATCGACAAGGCACAGGCCAGGCGTTTGCTGGCCATGGGTGAATCACCGGATTACGGTGTGAACTTCCGCCGTCTTTCAGCCAAGGGCCGGTCGACGTCGTATCGCTATCCGTTCAGTCTGCAAACCTTGATGCGCTAAACCCCGGCCAGATGCACCACCAGTTGCACGATGCCATACAGCGTCAACGCAAACACCGCGGTGAACAAAATCCCCAGAATCACGAAATGACTGGGCTTGCCGTGAGTGAAGTCCCGGGCCCGGTTCTTCCCGCTCTGCACCCCGAACGCCGCCGCCAGGACGCTGTGCAGCATCTGCCAGAAAGTGGGCGGCTTGTTGTCGGCTGGATCGTCCATAAACCCCTCGTCACCAATGTGTGAGAGCTAAGCATAGACAATCCCCCAAAACCTGTGGGAGCGTGGCTTGCCCGCGATGGAAGCGCCGCGGTCTCACAGGGAAACCGCGTCATCGTTCATCGCGGGCAAGCCACGCTCCCACAGTGGGGGGCNAGTTGTCGTAACCCAGNTTCGGCGCCAGCCAGCGCTCGGTCACGCTCAANTCCTGGCCNTTGCGCGACGTGTAGCTCTGCACCTGATCCTTGTCGATCTTGCCCACGGCAAAATACTGCGCCTGCGGGTGAGCGAAGTACCAACCGCTGACCGCCGCCGCCGGGAACATCGCGTAGTGCTCGGTGAGGAACACGCCGCTGCGGCCGGCCTTCAGCTCTTCCGAGCTTCAGGGTCCAGCAACTTGAACAGCGTGGATTTCTCGGTGTGATCCGGGCAGGCCGGGTAGCCCGGGGCAGGGCGGATACCGGTGTATTGCTCTTTGATCAGCGCCTCGTTGTCGAGCGTCTCGTCCTTGGCGTAACCCCAGTAGTCTTTACGGACCTGCTGGTGCAGCCACTCGGCGCACGCCTCGGCCAGGCGGTCGGCCAGTGCCTTGACCATGATCGAGTTGTAGTCGTCGCCGGCATCCTGATAGGCCTTGGCCACTTCTTCGGCACCGATACCNGCCGTGGTGATGAAACCACCCACGTAGTCGGTTACCTCGCTGTCCTTCGGTGCAACGAAGTCAGCCAGGGAGAAGTTCGGTTTGCCGTCGGTCTTGATGATCTGCTGACGCAAGTGATGCAGCTTGGCAATCGGCTTGCCGTCATCGCCGTAGACTTCAATGTCATCCTCACGCACCTGGTTGGCCGGCCAGAAGCCGAACACCGCACGGGCGCTGATGAGTTTCTCGTCGATCAGTTTGGCAAGCATTTCCCGGGCGTCGGCGTACAACGCCGTGGCGGCTTCACCGACCACTTCATCCGTGAGGATGCGCGGGAATTTGCCGGCCAGGTCCCAGGAGATAAAGAACGGCGTCCAGTCGATGTATTCGGCCAGGACTTTCAGGTCGATGTTGTCCAGCACCTTGGCGCCGGTAAACGTCGGTTTGACCGGCTCGTAAGTGCTCCAGTCGAACTGCGGCTTCTTGGCGATGGCCGCCGGGTAGCTCAGGCGCTCGGTGCGGGCGCTGCGGTTGGCGGTACGCTCGCGGACTTCGATGTATTCCAGGCGAGTCTTCTCGATGAACGCCGGCTTCAATTCCTTGGACAGCAATTGCGTCGCCACGCCCACGGCGCGGGAAGCGTCGGTGACGTAGATCACTGCATCGTTGCTGTATTTCGGCTCGATCTTCACCGCCGTGTGCGCTTTCGAGGTGGTCGCGCCACCGATCATCAGCGGCAGATGGAAGTCCTGGCGCTGCATCTCGCGGGCCACNTGGACCATTTCATCCAGCGAAGGGGTGATCAGGCCGGACAGGCCGATGATGTCGCACTTCTGCTCCTTGGCCACTTGCAGGATTTTCTCCGCCGGGACCATCACGCCGAGGTCGACGATGTCGTAGCCGTTACAACCCAGCACAACGCCAACGATGTTCTTGCCGATGTCGTGCACGTCGCCTTTTACCGTGGCCATCAGGATTTTGCCCTTGGCTTCCGGTTTGTCGCCTTTTTCCAGTTCGATGAACGGGATCAAGTGGGCCACGGCCTGCTTCATCACGCGGGCGGATTTCACCACCTGCGGCAGGAACATTTTGCCGGCGCCGAACAGGTCGCCGACGATGTTCATGCCGGACATCAGCGGGCCTTCGATCACTTCAATCGGGCGGGCGAACGACTGACGGGATTCTTCGGTGTCTTCAACAATGTGCGTGGTGATGCCCTTGACCAGCGCATGCTCCAGACGCTTGTTGACGGGCCAGCCGCGCCATTCTTCGGTCTCGGCTTCCTTGACGCTGCCGTCGCCCTTGTACTTGTCGGCAATGGCGAGCAGGGCGTCAGTGCCTTCCGGGGTGCGGTTGAGCACTACGTCTTCAACGGCGTCACGCAGTTCGGCCGGGATCTGGTCGTAGATCTCCAGCTGGCCGGCGTTGACGATACCCATGGTCAGGCCGTTGCGGATTGCATACAGCAGGAACACCGAGTGAATCGCCTCGCGCACCGGGTTGTTGCCACGGAACGAGAACGACACGTTGGACACGCCACCNGAGGTCAGCGCGTAGGGCAGTTCGTCACGGATGTAGGCACAGGCGTTGATGAAGTCCACAGCGTAGTTGTTGTGTTCTTCGATGCCGGTGGCGATGGCGAAGATGTTCGGGTCGAAGATGATGTCTTCCGGCGGGAAGCCGACTTCGTTGACCAGAATGTCGTAGGAGCGTTTGCAGATTTCTTTCTTGCGCGCTTCGGTGTCGGCCTGGCCGGCTTCGTCGAAGGCCATCACCACGACTGCGGCGCCGTAGCGTTTGCACAGTTTGGCGTGATGAATGAACTGCTCGACGCCTTCCTTCATGCTGATGGAGTTGACGATGCCCTTGCCCTGGATGCACTTGAGGCCGGCTTCGATCACTTCCCACTTGGAGGAGTCGATCATGATCGGTACGCGGGAGATGTCCGGTTCACCGGCAATCAGGTTGAGGAAGGTCACCATGGCCTTCTTCGAATCGAGCATCCCTTCGTCCATGTTGATGTCGATCACCTGGGCGCCGGCTTCGACCTGTTGCAGGGCGACTTCCAGGGCTTCGGTGTAGTTATCTTCACGGATCAGNCGGGCGAACTTGGCTGAACCGGTGATGTTGGTCCGCTCGCCGACGTTGATGAACAACGAGTTGCGATCGATGGTGAACGGTTCCAGGCCCGACAGGCGGCAGGCCTTTGGGATGTCCGGAATTTCACGCGGCGCATAACCGGCCACGGCCTTGGCGATGGCTTCGATGTGGCCCGGCGTGGTGCCGCAGCAACCGCCGACGATGTTGAGGAAGCCGCTTTGGGCGAATTCTTCGATGACTTTTGCGGTTTGCGCCGGCAGTTCGTCGTACTCGCCGAATTCATTCGGCAGGCCGGCGTTCGGGTGCGCGGAAACGTGGGTGCTGGCCTTGTTCGACAGCTCTTCCAGGTACGGGCGCAATTCGCTGGCGCCGAGGGCGCAGTTCAGGCCGACCGAGATCGGCTTGGCGTGGGCCACGGAGTTCCAGAACGCTTCGGTAGTCTGGCCGGAGAGCGTACGGCCGGAGGCGTCGGTGATGGTGCCGGAGATCATGATCGGCAACTCGACGCCGAGTTCTTCGTACACGCCTTGCACCGCGAAGATCGCCGCTTTGGCGTTCAGGGTGTCGAAAATGGTCTCGATCAGAATCAGGTCGGCGCCGCCTTCGATCAGGCCTTTGGTGGCCTCGGTGTAGTTTTCCACCAGTTCATCGAAGGTCACGTTGCGATAGCCGGGGTTGTTCACGTCAGGCGACAGCGAGCAGGTGCGGCTGGTCGGGCCGAGCACGCCAGCGACGAAACGCGGCTTGTCCGGGGTTTCCAGGGTTTTGGCGTCTGCGACCTTGCGCGCCAGACGCGCGCCTTCTACGTTTAGCTCGTACGCCAGGCCTTGCATGCCGTAGTCGGCCTGGGACACCTGGGTGGCGTTGAAGGTGTTGGTTTCCAGAATGTCGGCGCCAGCATCCAGGTAGGCTTTCTCGATGGCGCCAATCACGTCCGGACGCGTCAGGATCAACAGGTCGTTGTTGCCCTTGACGTCACTTGGCCAGTCGGCGAAGCGTTTGCCGCGGTAATCCTGCTCTTCGAGCTTGTAGCTCTGGATCATCGTGCCCATGCCGCCATCGAGAATCAGGATGCGCTCTTTGAGGGCGTGCTTGAGAGCTTGAAGGCGAACGCTGCGATCGGACATTTGGACTACTCGGTAAGGCCATGACGAAGGGGCGGAATAATAGCAAACCTGTGCGGTTTTAGAGCATGTCCCGGTTTTGCATGAATATCGCTCATGTTGGAGTGGGGTGCGGACCGGTAGAATCGCGGCGTTTTTTCATGATCGGGACCAGGGATATGTCTTATCGCGTCATCAGCATGGTTTTGCTGTTTTTAAGCTGGAGCGCTGCCGCGCAGGATCCGGCCATTTCNNCTGCCATTTCCTACAGCCGCGACATACAACCGATCTTCACCGAAAAGTGTGTGGCCTGCCATGCCTGCTATGACGCCGCCTGTCAGCTCAATCTGGGCAGTGGGGAAGGGGCGGGCCGCGGTGCGACCAAGACCCTGGTCTACGACGGCGAACGCCGCCAGGCCGCAGCGCCGACCCGGCTGTTTTATGACGCTTTTGGCAAACGCGCCTGGCAGCAAAAAGGCTTTTATTCGGTGCTCGACGCCCAAGGCAACCAGGCGGCGCTGATGGCGCGCATGCTCGAGCTGGGCCACCAAACGCCGTTGCAACCCAATGCCAAACTACCGGAAGAGATCGTTCTGGGACTGAATCGGGAAACCCAGTGCGCAATGCCTGCGGAGTTCGACGGCTATGCCCGTTCTCACCCCAAAGAAGGCATGCCGCTGGCGGTTACCGGCCTGACCGATCAGCAATACCAGACGCTGCAACGCTGGCTGGCGTCCGGCGCGCCGATTGACGAGCAAGGCCTTGTGCCGAGCGCCAAGGAGGCGTTGCAGGTGGTTCTGTGGGAAAACCTGCTCAACGCCCCGGGCGCACGGCAAAGCCTGGTGGGGCGCTGGTTGTTCGAGCATTGGTTTCTCGCTCACCTCTATTTCAAGGACGGCGAGCCAGGGCATTTCTTTCANTGGGTACGTTCGCGCACNCCGACCGGCCAGCCGATCGACCTGATCAACACCCGCCGCCCGAATGACGATCCAGGCACTCAGGTGTATTACCGCCTGTGGCCGGTGCAAGGTGTGATCGTGCAGAAGACCCACATCACTTACCCGCTGAGTCCGGCGAAGATGGCCCGGATCAAAAGCCTTTTCTATAACGGCAACTGGCAAGTCGACGCCTTNCCGGGNTACGGGCCGGAGCGTCGGGCCAATCCGTTCACCACGTTCGAGGCGATCCCGGCCCAGGCGCGTTATCAATTCATGCTCGATAACGCCGAATACTTCGTCCGTACGTTTATTCGCGGCCCGGTCTGCCGCGGCCAGATCGCCACTGACGTGATTCGCGATAACTTCTGGGCACTGTTCCAGGCGCCTGAGCACGACCTCTATATCATTGATCCGAACTACCGCGGCCAGGCCACGCCGTTGTTGGCGATGCCGGGGCAGAACGACGATGTCGGCAGCATCCTGAGCCTGTGGCGTGACTACCGCGACAAGCGTAACGAGTACGAGGCGCTGCGCCGTGACAGTTACGCCGATGTGCCGGCGCCAAGTTGGTCGACCTTATGGGCGGGCAACGATAACGCCTTGCTGACGATCTTCCGGCATTTTGACAGTGCCTCGGTGAACAAAGGCCTGATCGGTGACGTGCCGCAAACCATGTGGCTGTTTGACTTCCCGCTGCTGGAGCGCACGTATTATCAATTGGCAGTTAACTTCGACGTGTTCGGCAACGTCTCCCATCAAGCCCAGACCCGCCTGTATTTCGACCTGATCCGCAACGGTGCNGAGCAGAACTTTCTGCGCCTGATGCCTGCCGATTCGCGTGACGACTACCTCGACGACTGGTACCAGAGCGGCGGCAAATTCAAGATGTGGCTGAATTACGAGGCCATCGATAACGATAAAGAGACGGCGCTGGTGCTGGACAAAAAGGACCCGAAACGCGATTTCGCCCAGCAATTGCTGGTCCGTTACGGCGACCTCAACGCCAAGCCGGATCCGATCAATCGTTGTGACGGCGCTTATTGCTCGCGGCCGAACATCGACCTGGCCTTGCAGAGCGCCGAACAGGCGTTGAGTCGCCTGACTTCGCGTCCGGCGGCCGGGCTGAAGGTTATCGATCAGTTGCCGGAAGCGACCCTGTTGCGCATCGAAACCCAAAGCGGCAAGCGCGAGGTCTACAGCCTGCTGCGCAACCGGGCACACAGTAACGTTGCATTCCTGCTCGGTGAATCCCTGCGGTATCAGCCGGGGCTCGACACATTGACCATTTATCCGGGCGTGCTCAGCAGCTATCCGAACTTCATGTTCAACATTCCGGCCGGGCAAGTGCCTGAGTTCGTGGACGAGATGGAAAACGCCAAGGACGCCAATCGATTCGAGAAAATCGTCGAGCGCTGGGGGATTCGCCGCAGCCATCCGCAGTTCTGGTTCTACTTTCATGACTTGAACCGGTATGTCCACGAGACCGACCCGGTGGAAGAGGGCGTGCTGGACATGAACCGGTATCAGAACCTCTGAGGTGCCTGTGATTCAGTGTGCTTTCCCGACAAAAATACTAGGACTTTGTACGGCGCGATGATTGGCGTAAACTGCGCCCAAGCCTGCGAGGAGTTTCCATGACCGCTATTACCATTACCGACGCCGCCCACGATTATCTGGCTGATCTGCTCTCCAAGCAGAACACCCCAGGCATCGGCATCCGCGTCTTTATCACCCAGCCTGGCACCCAGTACGCCGAAACCTGCATTGCTTATTGCAAGCCGGGCGAAGAAAAACCTGAAGACACGGCGCTGGGGCTCAAAAGCTTCACCGCTTACATCGACTCGTTCAGCGAAGCGTTCCTGGACGATGCGGTNGTCGACTACGCCACCGACCGTATGGGCGGCCAGCTCACCATCAAGGCGCCAAACGCCAAAGTACCGATGGTCAACGCCGACAGCCCGATCAACGAGCGTATCAACTATTACCTGCAAACCGAGATCAACCCGGGGCTGGCCAGCCACGGCGGTCAGGTCAGCCTGATCGATGTGGTCGAAGACGGCATCGCCGTGCTGAAGTTCGGCGGCGGTTGCCANGGCTGCGGCC
>Ga0065714_10065006_pt1 | contig 14119 bp, 10 predicted proteins | sample MisRhiReplicate2_FD_59101 | JGI IMG/M metagenome (GOLD analysis project Ga0065714, IMG submission 59101) | Miscanthus rhizosphere microbial communities from Kellogg Biological Station, MSU, sample Rhizosphere Soil Replicate 2: eDNA_1 v2... | ecosystem: Host-associated > Plants > Roots >...
AAAGGACTCGAGTACTTCGGCTGAACTGCTACCAGGTAAAAAGGCAGCTAGTGAGCCCAGTATTCCAACTTTTGATACGTTTCCTAGAAATTGTCGGCGTGGAAGGGCATTGTTTTCTTTTTTCATTGCAAATAGGGGTGATGCTGTTGGGGTTTTAATTGCAAGATAGTAAATTTTAGATATTTTGCTAAAGCGATGAGTATAAACAGCGATGTGCATAAAAAAAGGCAACACGTTAGTGGCCGTTGCACAACATTAGTTCAAATGGCTGAATAATTTAATTTGCAAAGCAAATGGTTATTCAGCCATTTGCTTTTGGTACTTGTTCTTAAATATCTTTTTATGACCACTAATGCTATATTATACGCCAACAACCCTTTGTTGAGGTAATTGCCATCACTATTAGTTGCTTTTGGTACTCTTTTTCTCACTCTTGTGGAGATTCCTTTAATCAATTTTTTAAGATTGTAAGCCACAGCTGCCATAATCATGCATTTGTTAGCTAAGGTGATTCCTTTTGTAGTGACCTGTTTCATGGCGGTAAAATTGACAAGTGTTCCCAGTACTGGTTCAACAGTGCTACTTCGCAATAGTCTCATTCTGGTTCCTTTATTAGTTTGCATCCGTTGATGCATTTGATCATACAAGGGCTTACTGATAGAATCTTCCAGGGCTTTAATTCCAGCCGGATTTGCACAAGTAGTTAAAAACGGGCAGCTTCTGCAGTCCTTAGTCCTACTTTTATAAATCTTATGGAAACTGCTATGCTTAGACTTTATGGTTCTTAAGGTAAGATGAATCCCCTGCGAACAGATATATCGGTCATTAGCCTGATCATAAGTGAACCCGTCACGATCTGGCCTGTACGCTGCAATATTAGGAATATAACCTTCAATACCATTATCTGTTAATGCTTGCAAAGCGGAACCACTGCTATATCCTGTATCAGCAATTACTTCTTTTAGCTCAAGCGCATTTTCTTTGAGGTTGTCTATGGTGTTGGTCAATACCTCAGATAAACATTGGCTATCTCTTTTGTCGGCATGAAATGCCTGGATATGTGTAATCACATGATGAGCGGTGCCCACGCTTACCTGCCCCAGATAGTTTAGTTTTGTAATCTTACCTGGCTTATAAGACATCCGAGAATCAGGATCCGAAGGACTAACGTGGGTTTTGTTTGTTCGTTTGTCGGGTTTGTCTGATTGGATTTTTTTCGAAGGTGTATCTTGGGTTAAGGCAGTTTTGGTAGCCGAGGAATCTTGTTCATCTTCATTGGACTCCAACTCTTTACGATAAGTAATAGCATCTTCAAATATTTCCCGCTCAACCATACTGGACATAGCCGCATTAGCTTTGACAAATACACTGCCAATCGCTTGCCGCTTACCTGACACTAAGCGCTTATCTATGCATTGTTTTAATACCAGTTTAAACAAGGACATAAACTGTTCTTCCCCATAAAGCTGGCGTGTACGGCTAAGGGTAGAATGCCAGGGAAGTTCTTCATCTAAATCATAACCAATGAAGTAAAGTATGTCCATACGCATGCGTGAGGTCGAAATAATGCGTCTGTCGCTGTTAAGGTTTTCTAAATAACCCACCAGTATTAGCTTCATGAAAACTACTGGGTTAATGCTTTTCTGACCTTCATTTCCATAATACTTAGATGTGGAAGCGTATAAAAAATTGAAGTCAAGTATGCTTTTTAGCTGCCTGTAGAAATTGTCCTGAGGAACATAATCCGAAAGTTGGAACCGGATAAACAGCTTTTCCTGATAATCTTTTTTTCCCTGCATGATCTAAGATAATCAAATCATGCAGGGTTAAAAATGATCTGTTTTCAACAGATGTTAGTTGTGCAACGGCCACGTTAGTGTTGCCTCAATATAATTACGGTTGTTAAGGGATTAATTATCTAATAAGCTTGCTGCTGCATCATCAAGAAACCAGGTTACACTGCCATCAACAGGGTTGACTAATTGTGAAGGATACAATTTTGTATTCTTTTTCGGTGCTTCAATAACGTGTTTTACAGCTTGAGCTTTTGACTCTCCAAAAACAAGGAATGCAATGTTTTTAGCCTTGTTAATAAGTGGTGCAGTAAAGCTGATTCGGTAAGTCGAAAGCTTTTCAACAAACACGGAATCAATTTCTACTTCTTTATTGTCCAGGATAGTAGTTCCCGGGAATAACGAAGCGGTATGTGCATCATCACCCATTCCTAAAAGGATCAGATCGAATATGATATCTGCACCGTTAAAATGGGCAGATATGGCTTTATTGTATTCAATTGCAGCCTTTTCAGGAGCCAAAGTAGTATCTACATAAAATATATGATCTTCGGCAATATCTAAAGGATCTAATATTGCTCTCTTTGCCATTAAGCCATTGTAGCTTTCATGGTTAGGCAATACATTACGCTCATCGCCAAAGAAAAAATATACTTTAGACCAGTCAATTTTATCGCGATAAGTAGTTGCCAGTAATTCGTACAACGCTTTAGGCGAGTTACCTCCTGTTAATACAAAATTAAAGCAATCGTTTTCTTCGATCGACTTGTTGGCAATAGTTACTATGTAATCTATCAGATCCTCAAATAATTCGCTTTGAGTTTTATAAATTAATAAGTTCATTATTCTTTATTTAGTGGTAAAGCAAACCAGTGGAAACCATCTCTTGCGATTAACGCCTCAGCGTCTTCAGGTCCCCATGAATCTGCAGTGTAGTTAGGGAAGCTTAATGATTTTTTGCTTTCCCAGGCGTTGATTACAGGCATTAATAATTCCCAGGCAGCTTCTACCTGGTCAGCGCGCATAAACTGCGTCTGATCACCCGTCATAACGTCTAGTAACAGCGTTTCGTAGGCTTCAGGTGTATCTGAACTGTAAGTCCCTTTGTAATCGAATACCATGTCAACAGGATTCAATACCATATCCAATCCCGGTCTCTTACCTTGCACTTGCAAACGGATACTCATTTCAGGTTGAATACTGATGATCAGTCTGTTTTGTTGCCAGTGCTCAGTTACTCCCGATGGGAAAATATGATGTGGAACATCTTTAAATTGAATGGTGATTAAAGAAGAAGTTTGGAACAAACGTTTTCCGGTACGTACGTAAAAAGGAATTCCCTGCCATCTCCAGTTGTCTACAAAAAACTTAATTGCAGCAAAGGTTTCTGTATTTGAATTAGGATCTACGCCATTTTCATGTCTGTATCCCGGTACTTCTTTACCTTCTACCCAACCTTTTGTGTACTGACCTCTAACTGTACTGAAACGGATGTCTTCAGGGCTAAACGGACGCATTGCTTTCAATACATCAACCTTTTTATTCCTAATCTCGTCAGCATCAAAGTTTATTGGCGTTTCCATACCAATTAAACAAAGTAGTTGAAGCAAGTGATTTTGAATCATATCTCTCAAAGCGCCGGCACTTTCGTAATAACCACCCCTATCACCAACACCAAGTTGCTCTGTTACAGAGATCTGGATGTGGTCAATATAAGTGCGGTTCCAAAGCGGCTCAAGGAATGAGTTCGCAAAACGGAAAGCCATGATGTTTTGTACGGTTTCTTTACCCAGGTAATGATCGATACGATAGATCTGTTTCTCAGTAAATATGCCGGTAAGTATGGTGTTTAATTCTTTTGCAGTTTCAAGATCTCTTCCGAAAGGTTTTTCGATTACAATACGACAGTTGTCTTCGGTACCCGCTAGGCCGTAGTCAGAAAGACATTTAGCGATAAGTGGGAACAAGTTTGGTGCTACTGCCAGGTAGTAAATAACCTGTGTTTTAGGACCAAATTCTTTTTGAAGTTTCTCTATGCTTTTTTTAAGTAAGCCAAAGCTTTCAGGAGTTTCTACATCAACAGAATTATAAATAACATTTTCTGCAAATTTGTCCCATTTATCCTGCTTTACCTTTCCAGATCTAGAGAATTTGTTCACTCCATCCATCAAGTTTTCTCTAAACTTTTCATCATTTAGTGGTCTGCGGGCAGTTCCAATGATGGCAAATTTATCTGGCATATAGCCATCAGAATATAAGTTATAAAGAGCGGGCGCAAGCTTGCGATAATTTAAGTCACCGGTACCTCCAAAAATTACTACTATGGTTGGGTTAACGTTGAGGCTAGTTTTCATTAGAATGTTATTATATATGCAGTGTAGGTTATAATATTATTAATTGTTTTCGTTCCAGTTTGCATGGAAGATGCCTTCTTCATCAATACGCTCAAAAGTATGCGCGCCAAAGAAGTCTCTCTGTGCCTGGGTAAGATTTAACGGAGAATTTTCTGTTCTAAGAGAATCGTAATAGGTTAGGGCAGAGGCAAAGCAAGGAATTGCAATACCGTTACTTAATGCCGTGATAACTACGTTTCTTGTACCAGGTATAATTTCTTTTAACTGGTTTTGGATGCTCTCATCAGAATACAAATGGGGAAGCTCAGGTTGTTTTTTATAAGCTTGATAAATATCTTCAAGTAATACCGCACGGATAATGCATCCACCACGCCAGATTTGAGAGATTTCTTTTAGGTTAAGCTCATATTTGAATTCTGCTGAAGCTTGCTCTAAAAGGTGTAAACCTTGAGCATAAGAAGTGATCATTGCAAAGTAAAGTGCTTGCTCTAATTGTACTTCAAATGCTGCGGTATCTTCAACTTTAGCTATTTGATGAGGAAGTGCTTTAGAAAGTGCAACACGAAGTGTTTTGAATTTAGACAAATCACGTGCGCTTACCGATTCATTGATAGTTGGAATAGGTAATTGCAAATCCATTGATACTTGTGAGGTCCATTTTCCGGTACCTTTAGATTTTGCCTGATCTTTGATTACATCAATTAGGTATCCGCCGGTTTTTGGATCTTTGACTTTAAATATGTCGCGGGTTACTTCCAATAAGAAAGATTTTAACCTGCCATTGTTCCATTTTTCAAATGTGCTGAATATCTGTTCGTTGTTATAGCCAAGTACATTCTTTAACAGATCATAAGCTTCTGCAAGGATCTGCATCATTGAATATTCAATACCATTGTGTACCATTTTTACAAAGTGCCCTGATGCTCCAGGGCCGATGTATGTTACGCAAGGATCGCCATTAACTTTTGCTGAAACAGCTTCAAGGATAGGTTTTACTGCATTATAGGCAGTTTTATCTCCACCAGGCATCATGCTTGGTCCAAAACGCGCACCTTCTTCACCACCAGAGATACCCATTCCAAAGAAATGGATGCCTTTGTCAGAAAGTTCAATTGCTCTTCTGCTGGTATCAGTATAGTGGGAGTTTCCACTGTCGATAATCATATCACCTTTATCAAGCAAAGGAACAACTTCCTGAATTACGCTGTCAACGATGGCACCTGCAGGTACTAAAAGCATAATTCTTCTTGGAAGCTCTAAGCTTTGTACAAAATCCTCTAATGATTCAAATCCTTTTAAGTTATGGGCTTTGCCATCTTCTTCAAGCTTTTGAAGCATACGCGCATCTTTGTCATAACCTGTAACCTGAAAGCCATTATCGGCCATGTTAAGCAATAAATTTCGGCCCATGGTTCCGAGGCCGATCATTCCTAAAGTGTATTTATTCTTCATTATTTTATTTGTCGTTAGGACGAGTTGTGAATACGTGATATTTTTCAGCTACTTCCCAAAGTTTAGCACCTCCTTTGATGCCATCCCTGTTGGTAACCAAATGGATATTATGATCAAGCTCAAAAGTTATTTGCTTGGAATTTCCACCGCCTATATATAAGGTATCGTAGTTAAATACAGTTTTGTAGATCTGAACGATTCGCTGTAGGCGTTCGTTCCAGTCTTTCTTTCCGATTTTCTCAAAAGCCTTAGTTCCGATGTAATTATCATAGTCCTTGGTTTTTGTAACCGGTAAGTGAGCAAGTTCAAAGTGGGGGAGTAGTTCTCCATCATAAACGAGTGCAGTACCAAAACCGGTACCTACTGTGAATACAATTTCGAAGCCTATGCCACTAACAATTCCAAGCGCTTGTTGGTCTGCATCATTTATCAATCGAACCGGCCTGTTAAACAAATTACTTATCTGCTGAGCAAGGTCAACGTTAGTCCATTTATTTTTGGCCAGGTTAGGCGCAGTTTCCACTTTGCCACATTTAACATACCCTGGAAAGCCAATTGATATTCTATCAAAGCTGTCTTCTAGTGATGCCGCAAGTTCTTTAATGGCTTTGATAACTTCTTCCGGTGTTGAATTTTTTGGCGTGGGAAGTTTTTTGAACTCAGAGAGCAGATCTCCTTTTGAACTTAAAATGCAAGCCTTAATGCTGGTGCCACCAATATCTATTGATAAAATGTTGTTTTCGCTTTCTTTTTTTTGCTTAACTGGCATATCTGTTTTATATAAAAGGCCTGTCTTTTTTAATCTACTTCAAAATAACAAATTTTCATCCATTAAACAGGGAATGTTTGTGCATTTATATTTTAATAATTACTACAGCGTGATAATTTCAGGACAATCTCTGAAATTGAAGAGGTAGCTTGTATATATGTATGTAAGAAATTATAACTTGCAGCTGCCTGAAAATGATGGTGGTAGGTGTATAAATGACACCTAGTTACGATATCGTTGTAGTTTAGGTTTATTTGCCGGAAACGGCATATCTAGCAATCGAATGCATGAAAGCAAGAATGTGTAAAAAAAATGATGCAAAAGATTTGGATTATAAATTTTCTTTCGTATTATTGTTAGAGATAATCGATTTAGCACCATAAGTCATTGTCATAACCAAATACTAACCTAATAAACCAAACTATGAGTCAAACTTTTACAAAAAATCTATGGGGTGTGCTCTCGCGTCCTAATCACGATTATTTTCATGGGCATCGTATGCCGACTTTAAAAGCTAAGGCTGGATTGCGCGTGCAAATTGCTGCAAAAATCCAAAGCTAAAACGTTTTAAAAGGACATTTTAAATTATTTACTTGATGTTGTTCAAACTACTTGAGCGGTTGGTGGGATAGTATTATTGTATCAAAAATTTAATCTGTTTCTTTCTGTACAATCAAATAAAAAAAGGTTTTCAATCAGTTAATACTTAATTATCTGTTATGCGCTTTATTGCAAATATAACTTTCCTGGGTTTGTTGTGTTCATCAACATGTTCTTTTGGTAATGCCGCTAGGTCTGCCTGTAATTCGGATGTTTCTTCTTTTAAGATGAGCTTCCTAAAACAGACTGATTCTACCGAAGAGGATTCTGCCAAATTTAAAGTAGATACTACACGCTTCCAGCCTAAGTCCAAGAGGACCGTTTTTTCGGGGTTGGAGTCTAAAAGTGACAATGTCGATCCTAAAAAGCTCGCTATTTTCCCTGCCTTTACATTACAGCAGTACTTAAAAGGTGAAGCTGCTGGTCTTTATGTTCAGGAATCGTCTGGTGAGCCAGGTACGGTTCAGAATATGTTTATTCGCGGAACATCACAACCGCTTGTATCTCCACGTGAACAATTTGCGACTCAACCGCTGGTTGTTCTGGATGGGATACCTTTAGTTGGAGAGCATCCTTTTGCTTACGACATCCAACAATATAAATTTGATAGAATTGGTCCTGCAACCAACAGCCTTTCTAATATCAATATGGATAATATCGAATCTGTTAAGATATTGAAGGATCTTGGTTCTACTTCTATCTACGGCCCTAGAGGAGCCAACGGAGTTATAGTGTTAACGACTAAGAAAAACGCTACCGTAAGAAGAATAAACTTTGAATCATATATAGGTTTAGCTCAGGCTAGTCCGGTAACAACCATCAATGGTAAATTCGAGAATAGTTTTAGAAGACAATTCTACGATAAGTATACCCCGAATGGAAGTTATTCTGATATTGATACCTATCCGCTTTATTTAAGTGACTCATTAAATAACGATTTTTATGGACCTGCTGACTGGAACGACTTGTATTATGGAAATGCATTGTCTTATTCAGTAAACGCCGGAATATCAGGTGGTAGTGAAAGAGCTAACTTTCGTTTTGGTGTAGGTACCACTACAAGTGGAGGAGTAGCTGACAACACTGGAGCCGATCGTTATACCAGCCGCTTTCAAATTAATATGAGACCAACCGATTGGATGAACTTTACTGCTATTATCAATGCAAATCGTGTTGATCGTCAGCGAAATAGAAATGTTAGAGATCGCTTGTCTCAGGTAAACTACATACCGGATTTAAGTTCTCCAATAGCACCGAATAGCCTGAAATACGGGCAGTATCTGGATCAATTTGATAAAGGATTCGATAATAACAGATCTAATATTGTTGAAGCATTGGTGAGGGTTGGCATAGATCTGGGGGCATTTAAATTCAATTCAACATTTGGTGTTGACAATAATGAAGGGTATAGAGATATTTTCTATCCAAGAACTTTGTTACAAACTACAAATTATGCTTCAAACTACTATGGTTACAGCAGAAGGGCATTTTTGGACAATACTGCAACCTACGACCTGAAGTTAAATGATGTACATTCATTTAACTTTTCTGTCGGTTCCTCATTTCAATATGATACCTATAAGTATAACTACGCTTACGCTTACAAAGGATCAAATGATTTTATAAAACTGAATTTACTAGTTACTGACCCTGTTGCGTCAAACTATTTAGAGCCGTTTGTATTTAAAAGAGAGCTTGTTTGGAAATTTTTGGATAAAACCAGGAATAACATGATCTCATTTACAGGAAAAGCAAGCTACAACTATAAAGAAGTGTATACTTTTTCTGCCATGTTACGTGCTGATGCGTCATCTAATCAGCAACCAACTAATCGCTGGTTCTATTCGCCGATATTCTCAGCGAACTGGGATATGAAAAAGGATTTCCTTGATAAGAATGATTTTATTTCGGACTTAAACCTACGTGCTAGCGTTGGACGCATGGGTAGAGCAGAACAATTTGATAATTTTGCTCAGGGCCCTCAGTATACTGCTTTCATAGGTTTTACAGGTAACTTAATCGCTCCTGGTTATAATGGGTTTGCAACATTAACAAGACCTTATACTACCGGTGCTATTCCTTATGGTTTAGAATGGGCATATCAAGATCAGTTAAATGTTGGTGTTGACGCAGCATTTCTGAAAAACAGAATCAGAGCTTCGGTTGATGTGTATTCCAAAGAAGATAAAAATCAATTGTTAGCAGTACCGGGTGCTGCAGAATATGGATACAACACTGTTGTTAGGAACGGGATGTCTATCGCAAATTCTGGTATTGATGCTGCAATTAGTGCTGATATTTTGCCTTCAACAAATAAAATTTCATGGACCTCTTCACTTAATCTGAACTTCAATAAAAATAAATTGAAAGCATTGCCTGGAGGTTTATCTGAACTAATTATCGGCGACAGACTTTTAAAAGTTGGTGAATCTGTAGATAGTTACTGGTTATTGGCAAATCAAGGCATCTATAATAACGATGCTGAAGTTCCTGTGGGGGCAAATGGCGAAAAAATGAGCTTCAATGCGATTACTTTAAAAGGAGGAGATCCTATCTGGAAAGATCTTAATGGAGACAATACCATCAATAATAAAGACAGAACTTTACAAGGGCATGCACTCCCAGTTGTTTCTGGTGGGTTTAATAATGATTTTGGGTACAAAAACTGGACTTTAAGCCTAAATATGTACTTTAATCTGGGCAGGGACCTGATGAACCAGGAAATGGCTAACCGTTTTGATTTTGTTAACCGCGAAGGTTTGAACAACATCAACTCTGTAAGAGAGGTTACTTACTGGGAAAAAAGAGGAGATTACTCAAAATATCCTTTGTATAACCCATGGAGCGCATCAGCACCTTATCAGGTAAATCAGGATTTATTTCTTGAAGATGCTTCGTTCTTAAAACTAAGGACATTGTCACTAGGATATGATTTAACCAAGATGATGAAAAAGAAGATACCAAGACTAGAGAGATTTTATGTTTATGGTAGTGTACACAATGTTTTCACCCTTACCAAATATACAGGGCAAGATCCTGAGCTCGTAAACTATACGGGTTACGATACAGGATACGGAATGCAAATTCCTAGAACTTATATGTTGGGTGTTAAGATGGATTTTTAATTCAATATCACACATAGACAAATAATATTAAGTACCATTTAAAATAGACGAAATGAAAAAAATAGTTTTGCTGAGTCTTATCTTTTTTACCCTGATAACAGGTGGCTGTAAAAAAGCATTAGATATAAACTCAACCCGTGTGGTAAATGAAGAGAATTCCTGGAATAATTTGGAAGATTCAAGGGCTAAATTACTTGGAGTATACGGGTTAACCAGAGCAGCTTTAGCAGATAACAACGGACATTGGATATATGGTGATGTACGTATGGGTAACTTTGACAGCCCTATTCGCCAGGATTTAAAAGCCATTATAAGAAACAACCTGAAAGCGTCTTATCCTGTTGTTGAGGAGCTTTCAAATTGGAGAAGATTTTATGCAATAATCAACGCAGCAAATATTTTTCTGGAACGTATTCATGAGGTTAAAGAAAAAGATGGAAGATATACAGATAACAACATGACTGTAGATGTGGCGCAAGTAAGATTTTTGCGTGCATTTGCTTATTTCTATATGGTTAGAATCTGGGGTGACGTACCTTTTATTACTTCATCACGTGATGGTAGTTTTGAGAATGTAAAAAGAGCTGATCACAATGCAATTTTAGAATTTGTACAAGCGGAAATGGCTGCAGCAGCAGAACTTTTGCCATACAGATATAGTGTGAATGATATTCAGCAACCAGGCCAGTATTACAATGAAGGGGAGGGCAGATGGAATGGAACATTGGTAAGAAAGTTAAGTGCTTTTGCGGTTCTTGCTCAGGTAGCTGCCTGGCAAGGAAAATATGCAGATGTAACTGTATATACTAAAATAGTACTTGATAATTACGGAAAGGCAGCCATGTCCTATTCGAATACTGATTATCTTGCTGACCGTCGCGGAATTTTCTATGATAAAAACAACAACCAACTTCTTGGTTTTGGTTTTATCTTCGGACATCAGGATGCCACATTCGTTGGAAATATTGAATCTTTAACGCTTGCTGAGCCAATCGTAAACAAAAACTTGCCGGACATCTTTGTTCCAAAGGATTCTATTCTTTCAATATTTAAAGAGACTAATGATGGAAGGTTTAACATCGATAGTACCGGTGTTACGCACTCTCAGCTTTACTTTACCAATTTCCTTGGCAAATATCCAATTTTCAGTAAGATAAAATGTATGCAGGATGGATCTAATGATCCTACTTTCAGGATTTTTTCAAGTGCAATACTTTTTACAAGATTAGAAGATGTTACCTTATTAAGGGCAGAGGCACTTGCTGTATTGGGAGAAAGACAAGGAGCTATCGACGCACTAAATACTGTTCGTCAATTTAGGTATAATGTTGACAACGCCGGTGCAAGGATTGGCACTTATATTCAGTATTCTCCTGAAAAAAGTGGAAATCTAATCAATGCTATTTTCAACGAACGTAATAAGGAATTTATGGGTGAAGGTTACAGATGGTTCGATTTGGTAAGGTATCATAAAATTGTACAAAAGGACCCTAAATTCATGCAGTTGATTAACTCGGGAGGTATTTATTGGCCTGTAGCTCAGTCTCTTATTGATCAGAATCCTGAGTTGGTACAAAATTCTTATTGGAAATAACTAAGCATTAATAGATATGAAAAAATCAAATTTATATAGTAGATATTTAGTAGCATTCTTGTTTAGCGCCATAATATTTCAAATTGGCTGTAAGAAAGAAAAGGGCTATTATCAAACCCCAAATATTAATTCGGGTACCAATTTAGACATCTATGATTACCTTAAAAGTAAACCGGGTGTTTATGATTCATTGCTACTGGTTATTGATAAGTTGAAAATGGAAGGAACACTTAGAGATAGTGCTATCACTATATTTGCAGTGTCTAATTCAAGTTTCCAGATCGCGATTAAAAACTTAAACGACGCCAGAAGAGCAAGCAATAAGAAAGCAATATATTTAACAGAACTAGCATCGGGTAAGTCACTTCGTCCCATTGATCAGGAGAAGGCCAAAAATGATAGTGCTCACCTGGATACCATGGTTGCTAGGTATATCATAAAGGGGCTTTTTAAATCAACAGATTTTTCTGTGGGTGATGGACGTGATCTTGCCAGTATCCGTGGCGATTATCCAATGCATGGGAAGCGTCAATACGCTGATGCTCAGGGGATGCAGAGCGGAGGACCAGAGGTAATCGAGTTTGCAAATACTAAAAGGAGTGTATTTACGCCCAATTGGGCCTTTGCATATACCAGTTCAGTGAATATTCAGGCAAAAAATGGGATCATTCATTTAGTCCAGCCAGACCATGTATTTGGTTATGATGAGTTTGTAAGAAGACTTACTTTCATGCCGCCACCGACCAATTTGTTTAGAACTGTCCTGGGAAGGCAATTTGTTGAATATAACGATCCTAATTATAAAGATGGAACGGTAAATCCTGGAGAGAAATTTGAAAAAATGCTTGACGGAAATGTATTGACGAAGTTTATTACGCACTTTAATGGTCGTAACCCGTCAGTAAAACCCGTATATTTTCACTGGATTCCTATTGTACCAACTGTGTCTAATGTTTATACATTCACTACAGCAAACGATTCACAGGAATATCCTCGTAACCCTACATCATGGAGGGTAGAAGGTTCAAATGACGATGGAGCTACCTGGGTTATACTTGATACCAGACAGGATATGAAATTTGAGTCCAACTATCAGAATAAAATCTATGACTTTAATAATGATGTTGCTTATGCACGATATCGTGTAGTAATCCTGACCAACGCTGGGGATGATTTGTTTCAATTGTCTGAGTGGACAATGAACTACAGAAAAGTTTACGAATAAAAATGAAAGACATATTTAAATTGACAAATGTTATGCACAACATATTAAGATATAAAGTACTTCTATTTTTGGCCATAATGATAGCTTTTTCAGGATGTCGCAAGATATTTGATCTGCCAGATGAAAAGGACTATTTAAGCACAAAAATGACATATACGAGAACTGAATTTACCGCAACCTTGGGTAGGGTAAATTTATTTCAAGGCTATTTTAATGCGGATAATTCATCGTTTCCTATGACCTTGGAAATCATTAATCCAAGATTTGGAGATGGAAGGTCGGCCGAAGATATGCTGGTTAAAAAGCCGGTATTGGTATGGACTGCTGAATATACCGGCAATGAAAAAAGTATAGCTGAAATTGAAGCAAAAAGAAAAACAGAGGAGCGCCCGATAATTGAAGTAAGACCCTCAGGTGATATTGTGGTTTGGGAAGCGGCTACCAGTGATCTACTTAAGCCGAGAGATTCAGTTATTTATCCTCAGGATATCAGGTACTTCGATGTAAAAGTTAAGAATTCAGGTGGTACCAGAATCATGAAGAATCTATCTATCATCCCTTCTATAGAAATTCCATATTTCCCGGCAGATGATATCAATCCATACAGTGGCAAGCCAAATACGACCACACCGAATGGAACAAATTTGAAGCATAATTATCCTGGTATTTATGGGATGAAAGGTGAAGGAACCAATGATGATTTGTCTGCAAATGGAGGAGGCTTAAAAGGAGTTGTATATACTTATATCAGAAAAGTACCAGGAGGTACAGGTAACTCGTTGAGATTCAAATTTTTAAATAAAGATTCAGTTGCAATTGATCCGGCTAAGTTTAACGAAACAAAATGGGATCAGTTGATTCATGGCTTTAACATGGAAAAAACCAGCGAGTATGTGAAGTATGAGGTAGCCTACCCGATTCCCCTTGCCAGAATCCCGACTCGGTTTACTACAGGTGGTGTTAACAATTTAGGTGGTGGCTTCACTGCACATACTGAATTTATTTATTCCCGTAATGGCTTCGCCGGGCGTAGAGAGCAGGGTGTGATCGTCCAGGATTTTGCTATATACGAAAAGGGCGATTGGGAGATTGTGTTTCACTTTAAAACAGTGAATCCGAAATTTGAAGATGAATAGAAATGTTAATGATAAAAATTAATACAATGAGAAAACAAATAATTTTGCTATCGATTTTTTTCAGCTGCATT